>Ga0224522_1000194_pt1 | contig 28438 bp, 27 predicted proteins | sample CFST25metaG_FD_182733 | JGI IMG/M metagenome (GOLD analysis project Ga0224522, IMG submission 182733) | Peat soil microbial communities from Stordalen Mire, Sweden - C.F.S.T25 | ecosystem: Environmental > Terrestrial > Soil > Wetlands > Peat | place: Sweden: Norrbotten County, Stordalen Mire...
GTCGTCTGATTGTACGCGGTATGGCGCACATCGAAGAGATGAAGGGCAACCGTTTTCAAATCGTCATCACCGAGATTCCTTACCAGATTAACAAGACAACTTTAATCGAGCGCATCGCAGATCTGGCGCGAGGCGGCAAACTGGATGCGATCTCAGACCTGCGCGATGAATCTGACCGCCGGGGGATGAGCATCGTCATTGAACTCAAGCGCGGCGCTCAACCCAAGCAGGTGCTGAATCAACTGTATAAATATACGCCGCTGCAGTCCACTTTTAGCGTGCACCTGCTGGCTCTGGTCAACGGCGAACCGCGGCTGCTCTCATTGAAGCGGGCGCTGCAAATTTACATCGAACACCGCCAGGAAATCATCACCCGACGTTCTCAATTTGAATTAACCAAGGCCCGCAACCGGGCGCACATTTTGGATGGTTTGTTGATTGCCCTCTCGAACCTGGACGAGGTTATCCGCACCATCCGTGAATCTGAAAACGTGGATGTCGCCAAAGAACGCTTGATGACCCGCTTTAAGTTAAGCGATATTCAGGCGCAGGCAATTTTGGATATGCAGTTACGTCGTTTGGCTGCTCTGGAACGTCAGAAAATCGAAACCGAATATAAAGAGCTGATGGCGAGAATTGACTATTTCGTGGATTTGCTGGCGTCGCCTAAGAAGATTCTGGCCGTCGTCAAAGATGACCTCAACGAGCTGACCACCAAATACGGTGATGAACGCCGCACCCGTATTATGGGCGACACTCACGAAGAACTCAAAGAAGAAGACCTCGTAGCTGATGAAGCCGTTCTGATCACCTTCACACACAAGGGGTACATCAAACGCGTGGCTGCTAATCTATATCGTACTCAGGGCAGGGGCGGGCGCGGGGTTTCCGGGCAAACAGTGCGCGATGAAGATGAAGTGATCCTGATGCTGCCGGCGCGCACGTTGCATACAGTGCTTTTCTTCTCGGACAAAGGTAAAGTTTATTCCGAAAAGGCCTATCAGATACCGGATGCCAATCGTACGGATAAGGGGATCCCGATCGTCAACGTACTCTCGTTGGATTCCAATGAGCATATCACCGCGGCAGTGGCCGTCCCCAACTTTAGCGGGAATAATTATTTGACCATGGCGACCATTTCCGGTCGGGTCAAGCGTGTTTCGCTGTCTGAGTTTGCCAGCGTTCGGCCCTCCGGGTTGATCGCGATCACACTCGATAATAAAGATGAATTATGGTGGGCTAAATTGACCCACGGTAAAGACGATATTATTCTGGTCACACGCGGCGGACAGGCTCTGCGTATTCACGAAGAAACCATCCGCAGCATGGGCCGCCAGGCTGCTGGTGTGGCCGGCATCAAGCTGCATGAGGGCGACCGTCTGGCCGCAATGGAAGTCGTCGAGCCTGAAGGCATGCTTCTGGTGGTCACCGAGCAAGGCTTTGGCAAACGCACCAAACTGGAAGATTATCCGACCAAAGGGCGGGCTACCGGTGGTGTGGCAACTATTGACCAGAGAAGCTTTGACAAGATTGGAAAAATAGTCGGCGCCCGCGTGGTTCAGGCCGATGATGAAATCACCATCATCTCTTCAGGTGGTATCATGCTGCGCCTCAAGACTGAAGTGATTTCTGCCAGCGGCAGGTCAACGCGCGGCTTCAAACTGCAAGACCTGGGCAAGGGTGATACGGTGGCGTCGCTGGCGCGCATCTCTGCAGCAGATTTGAAGCAGGTGGAAGTGGACATGCGCAAAGGGGAAGAAGATGAAATTAAGCCAGCCGACTCCCAAACCGAGTAAGCGCTACTAATATAATGAAAACCCCCGGCTTCTCAGTTACTGAGAAGCCGGGGGTTTGTTTTCTTTCTGTTTACAGGTAAACTTTTTGGAACAGAATCAACATGAAGGTACCCAGAATCAATACCATGAAGAACAAGAAAACTGAGATCACAAAACGCTGTGGTGCGGTCATGCCCAAAAAATTGCCTGAGCGACGCTTCTCTTGTTTCTCTTCCTCTTCGTAGTTATCTTCATCGAGGAAAGGATTACCTGCGGAATTGCGCAAATCATCAAGCATAATCACTGCCTCCCATTATTCATTGCTGCGAAGGCTGACGTCACCAACTGCAATAGTGACATTTTCTCCGGCAGAGTTCTTGATTATCAGGCTGCCTGAAGCATCAATACCTTCTTCAGTTCCTATTATAGAGGAATTTTCATTTTCTACAATACTGACAGCTTCGCCTTTGAATGCCAAGTGTTCCTCCCAGGCGGAAAAGAATTCGGGTGAACCCAGATGTGTGCGCCAATACTGTAATTCATCAAGCACCTGAGCCAGCAAATCGAAACGGTCCACAGGTTCGTCTGTATGTTTTTCCAACCAGGTGGCGGGGAAGCGGGTTTCAGCGTCCGGCGGCAATGAGTCGGAAGTGATGTTGATGCCAATCCCTAATACGATGCCGTTGAGTTGGTCTCCCGACCAGGCAGCTTCTGCCAGGATGCCGCAGCACTTTTGGCGCTGCAGTAGAATGTCGTTCGGCCACTTGATTTCCGGCTCCAACATGAGTGAATCATGCAGTGCCTGCCAGACGGCTAACCCGCCCAATGGGGCGAATAGGGCCACAGCCGTGCTCATTTCCTGAGGGCTGGGTTTTAGAATGACACTGAATGCCAGCGAAGCTCCCGGACGGGTGATCCACTGACGTTCGAGGCGGCCGCGGCCTTGTGTCTGCTGATCAGCAATGACCAGGGCAAAATCGGGAGCATCCTCATCGATCCAATGCAGCGCTTCATCATTCGTCGAGCCAATTTGATCGAAGACGCGCAGCTCACTCACCGAAGTTCCGAACAAGGCACTTTGTAACGCAACTTTATCCATATATCGATTTTACCCTTTAAACTGCAAATTTCCCCATTATAGACAAGATTGGGGTAGATTCTGGCTGTTTTCTCCATATCTACCCACAAAAAATACCGATGTTCTTGCCATCTTGTTCATAGAATTAGTCTTTGTAAGTCTGGAATAGTCAATTGGAAGAAATGATAGCAGGCAGTGGGTTTTACTATAATTCGGCTGTATATCCAGCATTAGTTAGCCAGACGTACACTCTGGCTGGTTTAATTTAAATAGAATACCGGTAGGGGAGTGAGATCCTACCGGTATTCGTTATTCACTTTACTATTTATTTGGCAACAATTTTGATGGTGCGCGGCTTGGCTTCATCAGCCTTGGGAACGTGCACGGTCAAAACGCCATTGCTCATGCTGGCATCGATTTTTTCTTCCAAAATTGGATCGGCCAGCTCGAAACTGCGTGCAAAGCGTCCGACGGGAAATTCCTCGATCAGTGCTTCGATCTTTTCGTCGCCAGCGGCTTTGTATTCACCGTCGATGGAAAGAGTTCCATTGTTGAACTGGATGTTCACTTCATCACTGGTCAAGCCGGGCAAGAATGCTTTGAGTGTATATTCTTCATCGGTTTCGACCATATTAACAGGGAAGCTCATGACGCGGTCAGCGTTGAAATTCTCTTCGAAAAATCGGCGCATCATTCTGCGGCGGGCTTCTATTAGTTCAGGGGTATGTGTTACGTAAAGATTCATTTGAATCCTCCATTTGTTTTTAATCTTGAAGTAATTCTATTCCCCCAATATCGGAGAACGATTAACGATTTATCGTATTTTTATTAGAAAATTTCACATGCGATTGATTTATGGTATCATTTTTGCCGAGGTGTTTATGGATGATCGCATCACTATTATAGAAGGGCCGCCGCCTGTATTTGAACCTGTCGAGGATGCCTGGGCATTGGGGCTGAATGAAAGCGTGAATTATCACGGTGCCGCCCTGACGCGCCTGCGTACCTTCAACGGACCAGCTTTGGTGGAACGCTGCCACCATTCATGGAGTAAGAAAGAGCTGATCTTTTTACATTACCGCAATCGGCTGGGCTTGGAAGAAAAAGTTCCTATTCTGGCTGCGCGCTCTACCGAAATAGAAGGCGGCCAGGTTTTGTATTTGTGGATTCAGGGGTCAGAAGAGCTTTTAGATGAATCCGAAGATCATTCGGATGAATCTGATGATGGATTGAATTAGTTTTTTTATGTCAGAGCTGGGGAATTAAGATTCTTGCTTTTAAAATGATAAACACCTGGGTGAGGGGGGCACCCAGATGTTCATCCTCTATAATATACCAAATAGAAATGCGAATTGCAAGAGCTAAAACCTAAGTGTTTATTAACTTTAAGATTCCGGGATGATTACTAATTTCCAAGCTGGCTAACGATTGGGTCACAATGGAATGCTCATTTTTGGCTGATAAAAAAGCCAGTTTTGATCAAAGCGAAACACAATCCGTTCCAATACCCTGAAATACACATTTGTTTGATTGAAGGTGAAGAGATCATTTCTAATTTTGATCTTTAATAAGATTTCGAACATTGAATGAATATGAGGTAGTGCCCCGGGAGAGATTCGAACTCTCAATCTAAGCGTTAGGAGTGCTTTGCTTTATCCATTGAGCCACCGGGGCGCTTTCAAAATTATAGCATTTGCTCCAATGCGGAGCAAGAGGCCGAAATTGAATACCGCTCAGGGTAATTGCATCTTATGTCTGATCATAAACTTTGAATAGGTTTTGGGTCACACACAATCTAGCCTGAGAATGTCTTTGCGAACCCCGCGATTTCTGCGGGGTGAAGCAATCTCTGGTTAGCTCTGAGATTGCTTCGGGCCTGCCCTCGGAAGGAGAAATTAATGGCTTTTCATAGAACAATTTCCAGAAGCGATTACCCTGAAATACCTCTTGACTATCTCAACTTATTTTTTTATTCTATAATATGATTTGATTTGAGAAAGGAATGGCCGATGAATAAACGAAACAGTGGATCTTTATTTGCGGGGATTGGTTTGATCTTGTTAGGCGCCCTTTTTATCGTGTTTAACCTGATCCCAGGGTTTACTCTTGCTAAAACCTGGCCCACCATCTTCTTCGTGATCGCCTTTGCCTTCTTCTTGCCTGGTCTGGCCTGGCCGGATTCGTGCAAAGCATTGGCTGCTTTGTACATTCCGGGCACGATTATTTTTGTAATTGGCGCGATCTTCCTTTTCAATACACTTACCCGAAATTGGGGCGTGTGGGCTTATGCCTGGATTTTGATCACAGCCAGCGTAGGCCTGGGGATGATCCTGGCTGGGCGGGCTGGTCATTGGGATAGAGGAGCCGAGTTAGTGGGTATCTGGATTTCACTCACCAGTCTGGCCACCTTCGCTGTGTTTGCTGCCCTGTTTGGAAATGCCGTGATCAAATTTATCGGCGCTGGCATCATGGTGCTGTTGGGAATCACCATGCTGGTTCGATCTTCCCTCAAGAAAGCGGATGCCTGAAATATGTCCTCGGTGACCCCGCAGCTTGAGCTGCCAATTCTCATAGTCGATCGTGCCCACTGGCAGAGATCAGTGGTGGGCGGTGTGGAACCGTTGGAGTATTCCGTGTCCTCACGGCAGGGATTTATCCTCTCCACGCAGGGGTTCGAGTTCACCCTTCCCGAGATGCTGGGCTTTCAACATCCCAATATCATTCAATTGGTCGTAGGCAAAGAAAAACTCTATGCTATGGCTTACGAACCAGGCATCTCAGAATACGCGGTGACTGCCGGGAATCTGGTGGCGATGTACGGGTCGCCGGCCTTTGTCGGGTTTGAAGCTGGTCAAAAGGTGATCATCGCCATTGGTCATTTGACCCCTTCCAGCGAAGCAGAACCGCAGCCTAAGTTCATCGTGTTGTGGGCCGGGGTCGTGAACATTCAGTGAGCGATGCCGGGAGCCGATGAAGCTTCCGGTTTTCTTTGCATGGGAGGATACAAACTGCCGTGAATATGGAAAAAGCAATTTACCTGGCAACGACCGCGGAATGGCACAAGTGGTTGGAACTGCACAATTCCCAGGAACGTGAGGTCTGGTTGATCTTCTATAAAAATGGTCAGCCGAACATCAGTTATGAAGATGCAGTGGAAGAAGCATTGTGCTTTGGCTGGATTGACAGCCTTATCCATAAGATCGACGAAGAGCGCTACGCGCGCAAATTCACACCGCGGACCAACACGGCCAAGTGGTCGCCCTCGAATAAACGCCGGGTCGCCAAACTGCAGCGCGAAGGGCGCATGACCGCAACAGGGCTGTCCAAACTTGGCGGCTCCTCTGATTTCCACGAGGATTTGGTGGTGACCAAGCCAAAAATACTGGAGATTCCCCCTGAAGTGGAAGCAGGGCTTAAGGTCAGCGCGTTAGCCTGGCAGAACTTTAACAAGCTGCCGACCTCGCAGCGGCGAATGTACATCCTCTGGATCACATCCGCCAAACGTGCCGAAACCGTACAGAAGCGCATCGCTGAATCCATTGAACGCCTGGAGCAGGGGCAGCCGCTGGGGCTGAAATAAGTTGGGCTGCTTGAAATATTCCCCTCAACTATTGTCAGATAAAAAAAGTACCGTTATAATCAGTCCACCCGGGCGGTTAGCTCAGTTGGTTAGAGCGTTGCGTTGACATCGCAAAGGTCGTAGGTTCGAGTCCTATACCGCCCACACCCTAAAATGATCCGTGAAATCCGGATCCTGGGTACCATTCGCGCCGAAGAGAAAATTCTTCGGCGCTTTTATTTTGCGTGTGACATTGCAATCCCCTGAGGGACAGGCAGTCGTAGATTCGAGTCACCTGCCTTCCACTGAAGGGCAGGTCCGCCCGCTTAAGAATATCCTATCCAAAATAATAAATATTCATTTCTTATTCCTGCGTGCAGGCCATTAATGATAATATTTGTAGGGGCACGGCATGCCGTGCCCCTACGTAACGCATTTACACAACCATGATTAAATAAACGCGCCAACCAATCACATACACACAACCATGACCCCTTCCTCTATCCATCACCGTCACTCCATTCGTCTACCAGGCTACGATTATTCCCAACCCGGTGATTATTTCATCACTATCTGCGCCTATGAACACAAATGGGTATTCGGAGAGATCGTCAATTATGAATCCGACCTTTCGCCTCTGGGAATCCTCGCACAGAAATGTTGGATGGAAATCCCCGAACATTTTATGGGCATTGAATTGGGTGTTTTTGTAATCATGCCTAATCATATTCATGGCATCATTACAATTTCTGCTGATGAAAACACGAAAATTTCCTGTAGGGGCATGGTCTACCCTAGTTTCATCAGGGCATGCCGTGCCCCTACCATCCATAATTCAATAAATGAACAATTCGGTAAACCAGTGTCTGGCTCAATTCCTACCATCATCCGTGCCTACAAATCCGCGGTTACCTGTACCAACAACAAACAAAACGGCACGCCTGGTGCTCCTGTTTGGCAGCGTAATTATTACGAACACATCATCGAAACTGAAAAAGAATACCTGACCATAGAAGCCTATATTGAAAATAACCCCGCCAATTGGCCCAATGATCAACTCTGGGCAGCCAAAACCTAATCGTATATCCCATTTATATGGACGTTTGCGAGCGATTATTTTCCTTGCTTTTCACTCTTCTCAGGGCTATAATAAGCACATCAATAACAGGCGGACCAGGACGAGTAACTGGCTTCCCTTCGACAGAAAAGATGGATTATTAGCTGAGAGTCCATCCCGGAGCACTCCGGCGAAAACCCCCTGATAGCTTGACCCTGAACAGAATTCTTCCAAGTAAGGGAAACGGCTGACCCCGTTACCGGTCGAACGAGATCACAAGGCATAGCAACAGCAGCCGCGTGAATCTGGGTGGAACCGCGTGAGAACTCTCCCGCCCCAGAAATGGGCGGGAGTTTTTATTTTAACCACTGCCCGGCACGGACCAAAGCCCGCCCCCCGCCTGCGCCGGTCAATCGAATGGAGGCAAGAATGCCAGAGATCAAACAAGAACGCTACGAAGACTCATTAGTTTATCGGGTGCGCCATTCCAGCGCGCACATCATGGCACAGGCTGTGCTCGAGAAGTTCCCCACGGCCAAGATCGCCATCGGCCCCGCCATCGAAGAAGGCTATTATTACGACTTCGACCTGCCGCGCCCCCTGACCCCCGAGGACCTCGAGGGCATCGAAAAACGCATGAAAGAGATCATCAAGTCGAATGTTCAATTCGTGCGTAAAGAAGTCAGCGCGGAGGAAGCCAAAAAGATCTTTCACGATCAACCTTATAAGCTGGAGTTGATCGAAGGATTGGAAGCCGGTAAACTGGATGACGACGGCAACCCCATCACAGAGAAGCCTGTCATCTCCACCTACACCCAGGGGATCTTCACCGATCTGTGCCGCGGCCCGCACGTGGAGTCCACAGCGCAAATTAACCCGGATGCGGTCAAGCTGCTCTCAGTGGCTGGCGCTTACTGGCGCGGTGACGAGAAACGTCCGATGCTGCAGCGCATTTACGGCACGGCCTGGCTGAACCCTGAAGAACTGAAAGATTTTCTGTGGCGCCAGGAAGAAGCCAAGAAGCGCGATCATCGCAAACTGGGCAAGGAACTGGGGCTCTTCTATTTTTCCGACGATGTCGGCCCCGGGCTGCCGCTGTTCACCCCGAAAGGTGAGATGGTGCGCCATCTGATGGAAAGCTATGTGCGCGAAGTACAGACCCGCTACGGCTACGAACATGTATGGACGGGTCATGTGGTCAAGGAAGACCTGTACAAGCGTTCTGGACACTATGATAACTATAAGGATGTGATGTTCCCGCCTATGGTGGATGAGAATATCACCTTCCGGCTCAAACCGATGAACTGCCCCAGCCACATGACACTCTTCAAAGAGATGGGGCTGCACTCCTACCGCGAGCTGCCGCTGCGCTTCTCCGAGTTTGCCACGCTTTACCGCTACGAAAAAACCGGTGAATTGAGCGGCCTGACGCGGGTGCGCTCGCTGACGCAGGATGACTGCCATATTTTCTGCACGCCCGATCAAATCGAGAGCGAGTTCAAACTCGCATTGGATTTGATCCGCGAAGTGCTGGGGACGTACCATTTCAGCAATTATCGCGTACGCTTGTCTCTGCGCGGCAAGGGCGGTAAGTACGTACAGGATGATGAAAAATGGACGAAGGCTGAGACCGCGCTGCGCTCTGCCATGGATGCTAGCGGTCTGGAGTACTTCGAAGCTGCCGGCGAGGCCGCATTCTACGGCCCGAAGGCTGATTTCCTGGCTCGTGATGTGCTGGGGCGTGAATGGCAGCTTTCCACTATCCAGGTCGATTTCATCCAGCCGGCACGTTTGGGCTGCTCTTATATCGGCGAGGACGGTCAGGAGCACACTCCCGTGGTGCTGCACCGCGCAGTGACTGGCTCGACCGAACGCTTCATGGGTGTCATCATTGAACATTTTGCTGGAGCTTTCCCGGTGTGGTTGGCTCCAGTGCAGGCAGTGCTGATCCCGATTGCCGACAGGCATCTGGAGTACGCGCACAAAGTTGCAGAGGAGTTGAAAGCCAAAGGCATCCGCGTCAGCGTGGATGACCGCAGCGAGCGCATGAACTCCAAGATCCGCGACGCCCAGACCCAGAAGGTTCCGTATATGCTGGTAGTCGGCGACAAGGAAATGGAGAATGACCAGGTTGCCTTGCGTCTGCGTAGCGGAGAAAATCCCGGCGCGATCGCGCTGAACACCTTTGTCGAAATGGCGCTGAACGAGATCAACAAAAAGAGTTAGATTAACTTTAGTCGGTAAGAAGAGGAAGACAAAAAGCCTTCCTCTTCTCCTTTTATAGGAGTTTTCAAACTGAGGGCACCCGCTTTCTGAATAATGAGCCTTGCATTTAAAATTACTGGGATATTTCACAACTTTTTTGCAAGGAATATTGTTTTCGCGTACCTTCTGTATTGAATTGGTGTTGCAGACTTAAGAAATATATCTCTTTCCGTACTTGACCAGAAGTGAAGGTATCGCTAGAATAGGGTATGTTTCCCCTTAATTAACAAGAACATAACTCATTCCCATTGAAGGAGTAATTTATGCCCCGTTATTATGTCATTCTTAATCCAGTTGCAGGTAAAGGGAATGGCCTGCGCATGCGTCCGCGTATCGAAGAAAACTTAACCCGATTAGGGCTCGATTACAGTCTGATCATGACTGAGTATCCTGAACATGCCACCAGCCTGGCAAGGCAAGCTCTGAAAAAGGGTTTTGATGTCATCGTGGCTGTTGGCGGGGACGGCACTGCCAATGAAGTCTTAAATGGCATTATGACGGCTGGACAGAGTAAAAAACACTCCACCGTATTAGGGGTGATCCCTGTGGGACGAGGTAACGATTTCGCGTTCAGTATGGGGATCCCTACTGACGTGGACGAGAGCTGCAATCTCTTAGCCAATGACCCACAGATGAAAATCGACGTAGGCCGTGTGGTTAGTGAGCGGTTCCCGAATGGGTTGTTCTTTGGCAATGGAGTAGGTATGGGCTTCGATGCCATGGTTGGCTTTGTCGCCGCCAAAATGAGAATCAGCGGCATGCTGTCTTACCTCGTGGCTGCGGTAAAAACGATGTTCATTTATTTTACTGCACCAGAAATCGAATTGACGTTGGACGGAACGACTTCCAAACTGAACGCTTTAATGGTTTCGATCATGAACGGGCGCCGGATGGGGGGCAGCTTTATGATGACCCCGCACTCCAGCCCGGACGATGGATTGTTTGACCTGTGCATCGTGCGTTCGGTACCGCGGCGGCAGTTGCCGGGGTTGATGGCGCTGGTGATGAAAGGGACGCAAGAAACACATCCGGCGGTAACTACAGCACGGGCGAAAAACATTTCCATCCACGCAATCAAAGGCAGTTTACCGGCTCATGCGGATGGGGTTACCCTGTGCGAAGAAGGTGAAACGATTTCTGTTGAAATGCTCCCTTCCGAGCTGGCAATCATTACCCGGGAGAGAAAATGACACTGGCAACCAACATTCTCAATCCTTCTATGAAGGTCATCCTGCGTACCTTTATGCGGGTTAATGATGAAGACATAAAAAAAATCCCGATGACGGGTCCGTTAATCCTCGCAACGAACCACATCAATTCATGGGATGCTCCTGTTGGCTTCACCCACCTGCATCCACGCCAGATGACGGCTTTCGTCAAGATCGAAACCTGGAATAACCCTGCCCTGGGACTTCTGTTCAATATCTGGAAAGGGATTCCCATTCACCGCGGGGAAGTGGATTTTGAGGCTTTTCGTCAGGCGCAAGAAGCTCTGTTACAAAAAAAGATCGTTATTGTCGCCCCTGAAGGGACGCGTTCGAAAGATGGGAAGTTAAATCAAGGGTATCCCGGCATTGTGCTGCTGGCGGTTCGCAGTGGAGTTCCCATTTTGCCGGTAGTTTTCTATGGCAACGAAAATGTCAGCCATAACTTACGCTCGCTGCACCGGACGAATATGACCATTCGCGTAGGGGCACCGTTCAAGATCAAATTTGAAAACGAGACACTTTCGCGTGATTTTCGTAAAGAAGCCACCGATGAAATCATGTATCAAATAGCGAAGCAGCTCCCTGTGGAATACCGCGGTATATACGCGGATGTCACAAAAGCGACAACCAATCATTTGAGTTTTACTACTTTACAAACGAACTGATTATTTGCTTGATTTCTTGAGGTGAGCTAAATATAATATTTACACTTCTTGGCTTTAGTCAGTTATTAATCCGTAACCGGGGGTATCTTATTATCAATGGTTTTCTTGCCTCAGAGATTCATTTTATAGGCTGTTATTGATTGTCCACTTTTTCATTCCTTTAATGAACGTTGAGTAAAGGATAACATTAGTTGACATTTTCAATAAAAATATTGACGACAAGGAGGGAAGTACATGAATAAAAATTCATAACAGTTACATTGATCATTCTCCTGTCAGCGCTTATGTTATCGGGCTGCGGTAATAAGAGCGCAATCGTGGGGCAGTGACAGGGCACCCTCAACACTATAACCTTTCAAAGCGACGGGACTGTCGTTTCAGGCATATTAGGAATTGGTACCCAGGGAACATATGAATTCGTCAATAATGACACCCTTAGAATTACCATGCTTGGAGCCAGCACCGATTACAATGTAAAAATCTCAGGCGACACATTGTATTTGGAAAATAGCGGCCTTACCTTGAATTATCAGAAAGTAAAATAGTTGAACAGCAATTCCTTTGAGAAGAAAATCATTGGCGATGTATTGAACGTCAATGATTTTTATTTGCTTCAATCAGCTCAACTGCGTAAATTCAGGCTAATTCAAACAAATATCTAGGGTATTTTGCGTTGACGGAGACTATTTTAGTGTGGTATTATTTACTAGATGTATAGCCCGCAACCAACGGGCTTCTGTTAAATTTTTTACTTCAAGGAGCAAACTATCAGTACAACTACTTTTCGCGTGAATGAAATGATCCGGGTGGCCGAAGTGCGTTTGATCGGGCCGAACAATGAGAACATTGGTGTCGTACCGATTCAAAAAGCTTTGCAAATTGCCCATGACGCTGATCTGGACTTGGTCGAAGTTGCTCCAAACTCTGAACCACCGGTCTGCCGGGTAATGGATTTTGGTAAATTCTTGTTTGAGCGCACCAAGAAAGAAAAAGAGGCGCGCAAAGCTCAAACGAAGATCGAAGTCAAAGAAATTCGCCTGCGACCAAAAACCAATGAAAATCATCGTGGATTCAAAACCCGTGACGCGAGAAAATGGTTGCTGGAAGGAAACAAAGTTCGTGTAACTGTTCGATTCCGTGGTCGTGAGATCACTTATCCTGAGATTGCTTTGGAAGATTTGAAAGAAATCGCCGAAGAGCTTTCGGATGTCGGTGCCATTGAACAGGCTCCAAATATCGAAGGCCGTACGATGGGAATGGTCTTAAGTCCAACCAAGCCAGCCAAGAAAAAAGCCACCGAGTCGGAAGTAGAACCAACCGCTCCTGAAGCTTAAATCCCCGCTGAATTTGTGAAAATTCTGGTATAATCGACAAACTGTATTCTTGTTGAGAGGAGTTTGCTGTGCCACGTAAGCTAAAAACAGGTAAGTACAAACTGAAGACCCACAAGGCAACGTCAAAACGTTTCCGCCTCACCGGGGCCGGCGTCTTAATGCGAACGAAGGGCGGTAAAAGTCATCTGCGCCGCAACACTTCTGATCGCACGAAGGCGTTGTATACCGAGATGGTCGAAGTAAAAGGCAAGAAATTGATCAAGACCATCAAACGCCTCACCCCGAACATGGAAAAGTAGTTCGGCCAGGCAGTTCGTAATCATTTTTGGTGCGTCTGTTGGGTGCTCACAACTGGTTTTCGAACCGGCGCCCAGGGGATTGCAAAGGAGTAACACATGGCACGTGTAAAGGGTGGCCCCCACGGTCATCTGCGGCATAAGAGAGTTTTAGCCTATACCAAAGGCCAATTTGGTAGCCGGCATCGGCTAATTAAACGCGCGAATGAAGCCCGTTTGAAGAGTATGTGGTACGCTACCCGCGACCGCAAAGTCCGCAAGCGTGATTTGCGCCGTCTGTGGATCACCCGTATCAACGCTGGCGCTCGCCAAAACGGCATCAGCTACAGCCAGTTGATCTATGGGTTACGCAAAGCCGATATTTTGCTCAACCGCAAGATGCTCGCTGAACTCGCAGCACGCGAACCGGAAGTATTTACCGCGATCGTTGTAAAAGCTAAAGCGGCATAATTAATCAGTACCTACTGCGGGGCGGTTTAACCGCCCCGTTTTTATTTAAATCGCAGTAAAATCAGTATGGTGCCCTGTCAAACGTAAAAGCGTTATTTCAGCCATAGTGTTTCTGCTTTACAATCAATACATAGAATTCGGGTAGACAAAGCATCAGGGGCATTTCATGACACAATTCATTTCTTCAATGCATAATCCACACATACAGCAAATACGCGCCTTGCTGAATCAAAAAAGCGCGCGCATTGAAGCCGGCCTTTTTGTGGTGGAAGGAGTACGCCTGGCTGAAGAAGCTCTCACCGGCGGGTGTAACCCTGTGCAGGCGTTTTACAGTCAATCTGCTAATGAGCGCGGTATGAACCAGTTGGAGACGCTAATAAACCGAGGCATTGAGGTAATTGAGCTCAGTACACCGGTCATGGAAGGCCTTTCAGACACGGAGACCTCGCAAGGAATCCTGCTGGTTTTAAAACAATCCGAAACGACCCTCCCGCCAGCGACAGATTTTGCTCTTGTACTGGACCAGATTCGCGACCCAGGTAATCTGGGCACGATACTGCGATCCGCGGCGGCTGCGGGGGTGAAGGTGGTGTTTCTGCTGCCGGGAACTGCCGATGCGTTCGCACCCAAAGTGGTCCGTGCCGGGATGGGTGCTCATTTTCGCCTTTCCATTCAACAGGCAAATTGGGCGGAAATTCACAATTATTGCCGTACAATTTGCGACCCGCCGCTCAGCATATATTTGGCTGAATCTGGCGGGGGTAAAGCATCCTGGCAGATGGACTTGCGGAAACCGCTGGCTCTGGTCATTGGAGGGGAAGCGGAAGGCGCAAGCGCCGAAGCGCGCGAAGCCGTGGATGACCTGATCCACATTCCCATGCCGGGACAATTTGAATCCTTGAATGCCGCAGTGGCGGCGAGCATTTTACTCTTTGAAATTGTGAGACAGCGAAGCAACCTATGAGAATCCGTTCAATCACCTGTTTTATTGACCCGGCTCAGCCGGACTTTTTAATTAATTTACAGAAATTGGCTGAGTTCAGCCAAAAAGTTTCAGAGGGTTTTCAGACGGCTGGGTTTGAGGTGACCTCCAGAAGGCTGGCGACTTCGCCTTTCCCAACGTACACTGCTGCGATGTCTAGATCTGAAATATTGACCTGGGCAAAGGATTTTGAGGCAGCAGCCAGCCGGGCAGGGTTTGCTTATATCTCTATAGGGCCCGCATTGACCGAGTACCCAGAGAGTATCGAACTTATTCCAGAATTATTAAAACAATCAAAAAATGTTTTTCTCGGAGCGGTGATCGCAGACCGGTTCGCGGTCTATCCTGCAGCTATCCGCGCGGCAGCCAGGGTCATCAACCAGGCGGCACCTATCGATGCCAACGGCTTCGCAAATTTACAGTTTGCCGCGCTGGCAAATGTGCCGGCCAATGTTCCATTCTTCCCGGCAGGCTACCATAAGAGCGGGGATGGGTTGACTTTCGCGTTAGCCATTGAGTGCGCGGATGAAGCTTTACAGGCTTTTCAAGGTCAGATGTCTTTACAGGCAGCCAGGAATACGTTATTGGTTCACCTTGAAGATGCCGCTGCGAAGCTCGAAGCAAGCTGCGCAGATTTATGCGCTCGAACGGGTGTACGTTTTTCGGGTTTTGATTTTTCCCCTGCACCTTATCCACAGGATTGGTGCTCTCTAGGAGCAGCGGTTGAGGCGGTCGGGCAGAATACATTGGGCAGCGATGGTTCACTGGCTGCCGCTGCTTTGATCGCTGACACGCTAGACCGGGGCAGGTGGCGCCGAGCGGGATTCAATGGGCTAATGCTGCCAGTGCTGGAAGATTCCGTGCTGGCAAAGAGGACTGTTGAAGGTACTTTTTCAGTCAAGGACTTGCTGCTTTATTCAGCTGTGTGCGGCACCGGACTGGACACAGTTCCGATCCCGGGTGACAGTTCAGAGGACGAGATTGCGGCGCTTTTGTTCGATGTAGCTGCGTTAAGTGTGCGCCTGGGCAAACCGTTGACGGCTCGCTTAATGCCAATCCCCGGCAAGGTCGCCGGTGACAAGACTAACTTTGATTTCGATTTTTTTGCTCCGAGCCGAGTTTTATCTCTTTGCCCTGGGAAAGTGCAGCGCCCATTGAATGGGGATGAGACGATTTCACTGACACCGCGTTCCATCCATCAGCGGATGCGCGTCAGTCATACTTAAGGCGTAGGGGTTACCGAGGGAATTTCAGTAATAATTTCGATCGGAGTTTCAGTGGACACCTCGGTGATGGTAGGTGTCTGAGTAGGGGTAGCTGTGTTTGTGGCCGTTGGTGTAGCGGTTGCAGTCGGAGTGGGTGTCGTTGTGGGGGTAGGTAGCATCAATTCCAGGTGAATGACAGTCTTTGCGTAACCTCCCAGGGTATTGCGCATGGATAATTGCAAGGTGATTAATCCCTGCTTCAATTTACTGATATCCCAGCTAGTGATTTTCTGAACCTGGTCTGAAATATTTCCTCCGGGAGAGACAATGGTCGTCCACTCGGTGGGATCTTCTCCATAACCAAATTGCAATTGATAATTCTGGAAATTCGCCGGGGCATTGATCAGGGCATAAATATCCAGAGGACTTTGACCGATCTTTTGATTATCGGTCAGGTTATCGAACTTTAAAGTAGGCTGTGGATCACTGGATGTACAGGCCCGCGCCGGAGCGAAAGTAATCGGGTCGGGGAAACCATTGTTGTTCGCCCAATCCTTGCCTTGTTGTGTCGTTGTGATCCACTTGATGGCTGTGGGATCTGTGACATTCAATGAATATACTTTTTCGACAAAAGTGGAACATTGCGAAGAAGCCGCCAGTTTGCTCCAGGTATCGGTTGGAATATCCTGCCAAAGGTCGTGATCCATGGATAGCGGGGGTTGCCCTTTAGCAAATATCTCGCTGCGTTCTTGGTGGCAGTGACTGGAAGGCTCGGTTCCGGAAAGTGCGCAGATGACGTAATCTTGTACGTCAGATGGGCGTGCAAAATCGCTGGGAGTATTATTGGTCAAATAAGGCACGGCTTGCTGCATGAAAGTCGACCAGATTGGTGCGGCTCCGGTGATGCCGCTTGTACCCTGCATGGCCGAGTTATCCGCATTGCCGACCCAGACCCCGACGGCTAAATCCGGAGTGTAGCCCACCGTCCAATTGTCACGTGAATCATTGGTGGTACCTGTCTTGACGGCTGAGGGGAAGGGTAGATTCAAGACGGAATTGGCGCCAAACATCGGGGTTCGGGCTGCGTTATCTGAAAGTATGGAGGTTATGAGATAAGCGTGGTCAGCGCGAATCACCTGGCTTCCGGTTGGTTTGGGAGCCTCATAGATGACATTACCCTGATAATCTTCTATTTTCGAAATTGCATAAGGCTCATAATGGATTCCATTATTGGCATAGATCGAAAAGGCGGAGGTTAATTCCAACAGGGTTACTTCACCGCCGCCCAGGGTCAAGGCAAGCCCATAATCATTACGGGTGAGCGTGGTGATACCCATGCGCTGGGCCAAGGAAATAAATCCTCCCTGACCGGGAGTACTGGGATCGCTGTAGATTCCCACATATTGCAAAGCTTTAACAGCCGGTATATTGTACGAATTCGCCAGAGCCGTGCGTACGGTTACCGGACCGTGGAAGGCGCTGTCATAATTAACCGGAACATAAGGGGCGCTTGGATCGTTTGGATCGCCTGAAGGCGGAAATTCGCTGGGAACATCCCAGATAAGCGTTGCTGGAGTCCAGCCCTTCTCGAAAGCAGCCGTATAGGTGAGAGGTTTCATCGCCGAACCCGGCTGGCGAGGTTGGATCGCCATGTTAATCTGACCGGCATTGACATTGTCGTAAAAATCAGCGGAACCGACCATGGCGAGAATCTCGCCTGTGTTGGGCCGGATGGCCACCAGAGCACCGTCCGTGACGTGCTTGTCAGCCAACGCACTTATCTGTTCTTTGACGGTGGCTTCGGCATTGGTTTGGAGTATGGGGTCGAGGGTAGTGAACACGCGAAACCCGGAACGGTAGATTGTTTGGGCATCATATTTCTGTTCGAGCAAATAGCGAATGTACATTACCCAGTGGGGATAAAGCATGGGATTGGTCTTGGGTGTAAATGTATAGTTTTGGATGGCGGTATAAGCATCGGCGGCTTCCTTAACCCCGACGCAAACCGGCACCGAGCTGTTGCTGACCGGAATGCAGTTCTTCTCACCTGAATCCTGATACATGAGGGTCAGCACCTGCTTGAATCTTGCGAGAGTGGCGTCATGGTTGGAATAGACGTCGTAAATAGCCGGGGATTGCGGCAGTCCGGCTAAAAAGGCAGCTTCGGCGAGATTCAACTGATCAGCAGTGGTATTGAAATAGGTTTCCGCGGCGGCTTCGATGCCATAGGCAATGTTGCCATAATAGATCTCGTTTAAATATAATTCCAGTATCTGGTCTTTGCTGTAACGACGTTCGATTTCAGCCGCCAGGATGATCTCACGTGCTTTCCGGCTGATGGTCAGTTCATTTTTTTCGGTAGGGGAAAGGAATAAGGCACGGGCGAGCTGCTGGGTAATGGTGGAGGCTCCAGAGACGACTTCTCCATGCGTGTAGTTTTGAATCAAGGCGCGGAGAATGGCTAAAACATCGAAACCGGGATGCTGGTAAAACTCCTTATCTTCAGTTGCAACCGTTGCAGCCACCACATACGGCGAAATTTTGCTCAAAGGTACGTATGTTCTTCGGCCAGCGTTCGGGTCCAACATTTCATAGATTTCCTGACCGTTGCGGTCATAGAATTTGGTGGTTTCAAACTGCGAGGCCTTTTGTTGGATGTCACTCACGCTGGGTAAAGAAGAAGCGATAGTGAAATACTGGTAAACCAGGAAGGCTCCGGAAATAACGATACCCAGAACCAGAGCAAATAGAAATAGAATGATGCCGCGTACCAGGCAGCTGCGACCTCGATTGGGTTTTCCATTGCGGCTGCGGCCCATCTTCGCTTTCACGGGCCTCTGAGGCGGCTGCCCCCCGGTGGTACCTGATAGCTGATTCTGCGGGCCGGCTTCGGGATGAAGTTCTGATGGGGGAACCGGCAGGGTAGAGGGGTCGATTTGATCTACCTGATGGGGTAATGCATCATTTGTTCCGGGAGGGGGCAGGGGTAATACGCGGTTGGTTTTGTTTGGAACTTCAATCGCAGGTTCTGAAGCTGGCACTGAAGGTTGTGCCACAGTTGGGATATCATCCGAATTAGCGGAGCGATCCGGTTTTACCCATACGGATGGTTTTCTGGTGAGTCTTAAGGGTTGGGTGGTCGATTCATCCTCTTTAGGTTCGGGGGGTTTGGGGGATTCGTCTTTATCATCATTAATAATTTGGCGAAAGCGGGCAACCGGTTCATGCGGGTCAGAGGATTGGGAATCATTTTTTTCTGTCATGTTTTTTCTGCTTTCCAACTTTCTCATTCATTCTAGCATAATTCATTTGACCGGGTGGAAAACTGCTTTTACAATGAACCTATGCATGATCTCTCGATCAATTTTAACCGGACACTGGCCGCTGATACAAGTCTGACCTCGGTCGATCTGCAAAACGACCAGGTTTGGGAATTCAGCAGCCTGAACGGTGAACCACCGGCGCTCTCGGTTCAGACCACTTACGGGCTGCGCTGCCGGGGAATTACAATCTTTCCCCGGTTCACTTTGCAGGGAACCACTTTGACCGATCCGCGTACTTTTGTCCAGGCGGGTACGATTGAGAAACGCTACACAAATTACCTGTTGGTGCGCTGTTCTCCATTCCCTACTATTGACGTCGAACTCGAGTATTGGGTTCCCTACTCTAATTCAATTTGCGGCAGGATGCGTGTGATTAACCACGGGCAGACTGCCATCAACTTTGGCTGTGAATGGGCGGTCATTCTGCGGCCGCACCAAAAAGGGGAGCCCATGGTCAGCACGGAAATGGGAGTGAACACAGTGCTGAAGGGAGTCGCTGACGAGCTCCACCCCGTTTTCTTTCTCACCGGCGGACCGCAGCCTTCCACACGGGCTTATCCTGCTTTAGCGCTGGATATGAATCTCACGGCTGGTTTTGACCGGCGCGTAAGCTGGTCGCTGGCATCCCTGGAATCCCCAGAAGCCTCATTTACCTTAGCCCGTCAGAATACTGCCCTGCCCTGGGAGGCGGATTTGCTTAAACAGGAAATGGCAGATAAACGCCAATTCTTGCATTTTTTATCTGAGGATCAGGTGTTGGATGATTTTCTTTTGGAATCTCAGGTCAAGGCGCACCAATGCTTGATCCGGGGACCCAGGCCTGACGAAAGAATGACCTTGATTTCAAAACGTCTGCCGGATTCGCCTTTGGGGGATTTCTTTATCTCGGCGAAGACTGGAATGAGTAATTTACCGGCAACCCTTTACGAGTTATGGCAGATCAGCCGTATTCTCCTCCCGGCACAGCCTGAGATGGTGAAAGAGCTGATCAATACCGTGCTGGATTATCAACAGGCGGACGGGACGATTCCCTGGGCAGTCAAGCCAAACGGAACACCCACAAAAACAGCCGCTCCACCACTTCTGGCCGGCATCACACGCGATGTATATGCTGTTACAAAAGAGTCCGCCTGGTTAGGACAGGTTTACCCGCCGCTGCTGAATGCTTATAAGAAATGGTCCGGTCCGATCGCGAAAAAAAGCGCAGACCATTGGCCGGTATGGGATCATTTACTCCAAACCGGATTGGATTCGGCGCCTTTATACTCTGTCTGGAATCAATCTGATCAGGGTGTCGATCTGCAGTATGTGGATAGCCCGGCCCTGGGCGCGATGTTGTTCCACGAATGTCAGGCGTTGATCGAGATCAGCCAAATTCTGGAAAAAGATGAAGAGTTGAATTGGCTTCAATCCAGTGCTGCAGAAATCAAAACTCACGTGATGGCCGGATGGAATGAGCAAGGTGGAACCTTTCGCTACCGCGATATCGTCACCAGGCAGTCTTTGGCTGCAAAAAAATTGTTTCACGGCCAAATGGATGGAACAGCAGGCAAAAAAATCACCATTGGCGGAGAACGCAGGTTGATTGTCCGCTGTCAAAAAGCAGAGGGATTTTCGTGTAATGCGGAAGTAATTCTAAAAGGTAGAAATGCAGTTGGAGAGACCAGCGAGAAGTTTCGCTTCAATTCAAGCCAGTTTCAGGATAAAGTTGCCAGAATCACGAGCCAGAATCTGTATACACAGCTCGATTCTGTAGAGATTTCAGGTCTGCAAAAAGGGGATCTGGTGCAGGTAGACGCAGCCGGGTTTGATGACGAGGATATCAGCTTGCTGGTGCCTCTGTGGGCGGGGATACCTTCATTGGACCAGGCACAGGCTTTATGGGAAAGAACGATAAAACCAAGATATCTGAGCTCTTTTGGCCTCGCCAATATCCCGCTGGATCGATATACAGGGCAGACTCATGTCATGACTCCGTTGTGGAACTGGCTCATCGTCGAGGGATTGTTAAAATACGGTTTGCGCGAAGATGCTGCTCTGGTAATAAAGGCTGCTTTGTCAGGGCTGACCACCCAGTGGAAGGCGAATCAGGTGATGAATGACGGTATTCGCACCAGCGACAGCCAGGGTATTGGTACTCGCGAAAATGTAGACAGCCTCGCTGCGATACTTCCCTTTTTACGGGCACTCGGAATCGAGGAATTTCAGCAAAAAGAGCTCCTTTTTGCAGGATTAAATGAATTTCTTGCTCCATTTACGGTACAATATGGACGAGTGAATGTACAATTAAAATCAGATTGCACCGCGATTTCTACATTGAACGGATTAAAAATTGAAATTCATGACACTGGTATGAATAGAAGCATTCTTCCCTGAGAAAGGAGGAAAAATGCCGGAATCTAAAAAAACCAAACAAACCAAACAAACTTGTGATACTCTCATGGTGGCTGTTGTTCAGGCACAAGATGCCGAAGTCACTGAAAATCGTCTGGGCAAAGAAGATGCAACCAATGTCACCAGGTTACCCAGCCTGGGGGCATTTCTGGGGAGGCGAAATGCGACCTTGATGGTAGGCATGCCAAAAGAGTTGAAAGCTAAAGTGCTGGATATTCTGCATGAAAACTGCCGTCAACGGGTGGAGTTTATCGCGGTTCCGCTTGAAAGTGCTCCCATGCCCATGCCCGCCCCCACACCCATTACCGTGGGCGGCGCGACCGTTTTTTCTCTTGACGTCGAATATTTTGAGGAGTTTTAGCCATGAAACTGATCATTGCGATTGTAAAAGATATCGATGCGGAAAATGTCACTTCTGCCCTGACAGTGGCAAATTACCGGGTGACCACTATCGCTTCGACGAGCGGATTCTTACGGCGCGGGTTGAACACCATGTTATGCGGCGTTGAGGATGATCAGGTGACCAAAGCACTTGAAACCATTCGCGGAAGTTATCCGCCGGCTGATAACCCGGAGGAAAAACGCTGCACGATATTCGTGCTGAATGTAGGCGAATACATCCACTTCTAAGGCAAAAAATCCGGTACAGTCCAACTACTGCACCGGATTTTTTATTTATTCATGAAATTCAGCCACTTGGTAAATGGAGATCTGCAATTTCTTCTGTCTCCACAGGTTTGCAGGAGCTTCCATCTTGAGGCAAAGCTGGCTGAGAAATTGATTTGCCTCAGGGAGCTGTTCCCAAACTTGAGGAAGGAAAGTAGCGCTGCGAGGTCCATCGCGCAGGACCACGCCGTCTACATTCGGTTTGAGTTTGCCTGGCAGATCGGCGGGGGCAGCATACTCCAGGGGCTGAGGCGCGGTGAGGCGGGAGATTTCGATTTCGAGCAACGGGACTTCTTCTTCCGAAACCGGTAGAAAGCGATAGTCATTCATGGCTGCGTCTACCGCGTGGCCCAGCACGTCTTCCACCAGCGGACGAAATGCCTGCAATGATCCGATGCAGCCGCGCAGTTCGCCGGCGATCGTCAGGGTGACAAAGGCGGCACCGGGCGCCCGCAAAGAATCCGTCAGTTCGTCAGCAGCGGGGAGCGGAGGCATTTGCCTGGCTACCGCGGCGATAATCGCCCGGCGAGCCAGCTTCAGCAGGGTTGTCTTTTCAGCTTGAGTTAATTCTTTTTCATTCATATATTTACCTGTCGATAACCACGATTCAAATAGACTAAAGGCAGCCGGGAAAGGTCACCCTGGGCAGCTTTTACTTCCCCGATGAACAATGTGGATTTGGGTAAGGGGATGCTTTGCATCACCAAGCAATCCAGATAAGCCCGCCCGCCTTTGATGAGGGGTGCTCCGGTCACGAGATCCAGAGTCTCGAGCCCGGCAAAGCGGTCGGCTTCTTCGGGCAAATTTCCGGCGAATATTTCCGCGATGTGCTGCTGGGAGGCGTCCAGAAAAGTGACGGCGAAAGTACGGCTGTTGACGACCAGATTCCAGGTTCGGGTCTGGTTCGCCAACGAAACCACAATCACCGGAGGGTCAAGCGATACTGATGCCAGTGAGTTTACCGTCATGCCGTGTTGAAGCCCATTAAATTGACTGGTAACCACCGCTACGCCGGTTGGCCAGCCGCGCATCACCTCGCGCAACGAATCTGAAAGTTCAGACATTATTCTCCATTCGAGCCTACGAATAATTGTTTCCCCTCTGGTTATACTGTTTCCGTAGGGTCAAGTCAAGTTTGAAGGCGCCAACGAATATGCATGCAGGTAAAGCAATTTAGTAATTTGGCACAATCCTTGCTATAATCAGTTCAATTGTGAGAAATTATCAATGAATTCATCTCATTCCACACCCCCATTCTCGGAAGAGCCGGATAAGCCGCAGGCTCCGCAAAACACAGCGCCGGAACAAACCGTACCGCAGCAGCGCCGTGCTCCTCAGCGTGGGAAAGCCGGTCGTTTTGGTATTTTCAATGCGCTGCAGGTGATTCTTACCTACGCTTTTCTAGCTGCGACGCTTTTTACCCTTTTCACACCGAACAATCTATTCTCGGGTCAAATGATGGACAGGCTTTTTTCAGCCTGGCAGGCCAACCCGACCACGATCGCTCAGGTGACCGAGCAAGCCGTTCCTGTGGATAACGCGGCCAACCGCATTGGCATCGTCGCCGGGCACTGGAAAAATGATTCGGGCTCGGTCTGCGCGGATGGGCTGACTGAACAGGAAGTTAACCTCAAAATTGCCACACTGGTACAGCAAAAGCTGACCGCGGAAGGATACACGGTAGATTTACTGGCAGAGTTCGATGAGCGTCTTACCCAATATAAGGCGATCGCGCTGGTTTCCATCCATAATGATTCTTGTGAATACATCAATGATCAGGCGACCGGATTCAAGGTGGCGGCAGCGATGCATAGCGCTTACCCCGAAAAAGCGGCGCGTCTGACTGCTTGTTTGATCGACCGTTACCATGCACGCACGGGGTTACCATTTCACGCCAATTCCATCACCAACGACATGACCAATTACCATGCCTTTGATGAGATCAATAGCGACACGACGGCAGCCATTATCGAAACCGGCTTCCTGAATTTGGACCGGAAAATTCTAACCGAGAATACCGATGAAGTAGCCCAGGGGGTGGTAGATGGAATCAATTGCTTTATTCGCAATGAAAGCATTTCACCAACGGTCACGGTAACGCCATGAGAGAAATTGACCCGTTAGGCGCCAGATTATCTTTGCAGAACGCGCAGTTTGCTTTGCAGAAAAAGCAAATTGTGGATGCGCGCCGTCTGGCGATGGAAGCTGCCCAGCTCGACCCCAATTTTGAAGATCCATGGTTGATATTAGCCTCTCTTTCCAGTCCGCAGGCCAGCGTGGCTTATTTACAGAGGGCGCTCGAAATCAACCCACTCAGTCAGCGTGCCACCAAGGGGATGCAGTGGGCTTTGGAACGGCTCTCGAAGGTGCCTGACCGGGAAGCATTAAAAGAAGCGAAACCAATCATAACCATGCAGCCGCCTTCAGAAACGGCGGTACCTCCACAGGTCTCGGCGGTTCAGGAACCGGAGAAACAACCTGTTAGTCATTTTGTCAGTGATGCCGGGGAAAGAGGAGTTTTTGAGGCTAACCAAAAAACACCTCTCGCAGAACCACAGCCTCTCAAACCAGCGCCGGGTCAAATAAATAAAACAGTACAAAGAAAACACAATGCAATCTGGCTCATTTTTCTGATCATTTTGCTGCTGGTCGCGGCACTCTGGTTCACTATGCCTAACTGGCTGGCACTGGCGAACAGCGCTTCAGCCCCCATGCCTGCAAATCTTCTCGGAAAACCAACTTTAACCCCGACCAACACTGCGACGCCGACACCGACAGCGACTTCAACACCAACGCCGACACCTACCAATACTCCGACACCTATCCCTACAAACACGCCGTTACCAACCGATACACCCTGGCCGACCGCTATTCCTGCTCTTCCGGCAACGCCAATTGTCTATCAACCCACTGCTCCCACCGGTCATACCGGGCGCTGGATTGATGTGGATTTATCGAACCAGATGTTGTACGCGTATGAAGACAGCAACCTTGTCGCTTCTTTTTTGGTCTCGACTGGCGTAGCGGCGTATCCAACGGTCACCGGCGAATTTCATATTTATGTTAAATATGTTTCCACTTTGATGACTGGCCCGGGATACTATTTGCCCAATGTGCCTTACACCATGTATTTCTATGAAGGTTATGGTATTCACGGAACCTACTGGCACAATAATTTTGGCCATCCCATGAGCCACGGCTGTATCAACATGCGCACCTCAGATGCAGAGTGGATGTTCAACTGGGCATCAGTTGGCACACTGGTAAATATTCATTACTGATGTGATTATGCAAAATCAATTTGATCTTACTCAACTCTCCAGGCGCGAATTCATCAAATTAAGCGGTGTGTCAATGGTAGCCTTGTTTGCTCTGGGTACCCCGAAGATTGCACATGCCGCTTCCACACCGGATCAAGACAGTGCTGCTTCCATGGGAAGAATCGTGACCAATAACGTAAGTGCCTTTGCTACTCCCTCTTTGGACGGGAAAGTGGTGAAGACCTATTATAAGGATGCGGTGCTGCCGATTACTGAGGTAACGGTTGGTACTGGCGAACCTGTTTATAATCCGATCTGGTACAAGTTGAATGACGAGGGTTACGTTCATTCCGGAAATGTGCAGCCGGTTCGCATCAGCCTGAATCCGGTGGCAGCCAGCATTCCTGTCGGCGGCCAGCTTGCCGAAATCACCGTGCCATTTTCGGATGCGATTTGGAATCCGATTCTGAAGAGATTGGTCGCTTACCGGATGTATTATTCCACCACGCACTGGGTGATTGGGGTCAGTAAAGATAATGCCGGTCAGGATTGGTACGAGATTCTGGAAGATTTCTACCAGTTTCATTATTTTATCAATGCCACACATTTGCGGTTGGTAACAGTCGATGAAGTCACTCCTCTGTCCGCGGATGTTCCTGCCAAAGATAAACACATCCTTGTGCATCTGGACCAACAAGCGGTCGTAGCCTATGAAGGCGACAATGCAGTACAGATGATTCGTTGTTCGAGTGGAACGAAATACTTCAATACTTATCTCACTCCTACCGGCGACTTTACCACGGATTACAAACGTCCTTCCCGGCATATGATCAATGGAAATAAGGCGACAGCCAATTCTTTTGATCTGCCTGGCGTACCTTGGGTGAGTTTCATCAATGAGGATGGAATCTCTTTTCACGGCACTTACTGGCATAACGATTTTGGAAAACCTCGCAGCCATGGATGTATCAATCTCCCCTCTGAAGGAGCGAAGTGGATTTTCCGATGGACGATGCCAAGTGTTCCCTTCAGCGACCAGACATTTTATAAACGCCCTGGCACCAGCGTCACTGTAACCAAAAGCTAAACCCCCGCGCAGGTTTCTGCCTGTGGAAATTTTGCAAACAAGATGTGAATACTCTTCTAATAAAAGAATAATATTTTTCATAAGACAATGCCTTATAATTATTTTAGGAGTATAGTCTTATGAACCGCGAACCTCTATTTAAGGGACTGATTTTTGATGAAAATGATAAACCGGTGGGTATTTCTACCATTGGTGATGAACCTTTTTACGTTGTCAATGACTCAGGATTTATGCGCCACATCCCCTCTCGTGAAGTTGATTTACAGGTACTCGATGTGATTGGGTCGCAAATTAACGGTAATGAAGATTTGATTGCGACTCAGACTGCAAAAATGCTGGGTCAGGATGATTTGTTTTCCTATGCGATTATTCAAAACCAACTGAAAAACATGGGAAAACAATTTGAGCAGTTGTTGGAAACCGGGATTCCGGAAGACGCACGCGTGTATTTAGGGATGACCGGATTTAAAATTGTCATTGATGTGCATGGAGAGTTGGTGCATCTGGAACAACCTACCGCGCCTGCCCCTGAAGATTCCGACGGTAACGGTGAAGGTGACTAATTCTTTGAACTGTTTCTTTGATATAGAAGGTTGCCATGACTGAAAATATTATCTCAGTTTCTGAAGCTGATTTCGAATACGAAGTGATCGCATATTCTCAAAATATGCCGGTGATCGTTGACTTTTGGGCGGATTGGTGTCGGCCGTGTAAGTTGTTGTCTCCACTACTGGGAAAATTGACTCAGGAAGCCAACGGCGCTTTTCGTTTGGCGCGTGTAGATGTGGACGGCAACCCAAATCTGGCTTTACGCTGCAAGGTGCGCTCTTTACCCACCGTAGTCGCTTATAGTGAAGGGAACCTTGTCGCTGATTTCGCTGGCTTACAGCCAGAAGATCGTGTCCGTGATTTTATCAAGCAGATATTACCTCCGAGCCCAGCGAACCTTTGGGTAGAGAAAGGTGACAGCCTGCTGGCATCACAAAAGGTCGACCAGTCCTTGCAGGCTTATCAAGAGGCTTTGACCGTAGATAAACAATCAGCAGGAGCCTTGCTCGGGTTGATGAAGATCAATCTTTTGCGCGGAAATTCGGGTGAAGCCTATCAACTGCTGCGTACTTTCCCGGCGGTCCGCGAGTATAACCAGGCTGAATTACTTCTGCCCCTGATTCGCGCCATGGACGATCTAAAGGCGAATCTTTTACCTCATGAAACAGACCTGGATTCTGCGTTTGAGAGCTCCATTCGTCTGGCTGCGCGCGGGAATATCTACGCCAGCCTGGATGGTTTGATGGATCTGCTGCGCCAGGATAAGCATTTTCGCCGTGATCGCGCGCGAACGGTCATCCTGGCTTTATTGGAGCTAACCGACCCTCAAGGTACCCAAACGCTGCAATATCGCAAAGAATTGACTACCATTTTATTCTGATCCTCCTCCTCCCTGAAAGCAACACTTTTGGGGAGGAATTTTATTAAAAACCCATGTTTTGTGCCAATTGATTCACACAAAAATATATTGGGGTTATGTTCTTCATCCCTCTACTTAAATTAACCAGATTGTTTTTTATATATCCTCGGGAAGGTAAAAACGTTTCAGAACATTCGATTTTGATAAATTGTTAACCAGAAATTATTCGGAGCGATAAATATAATGCTACCCTTATGAAGGGTTAGCCACAATTTTCACCCGGTTTGAGTGAAAATGATGGCAAATTTATTGGATATGGAATCTCGGCATATAATATAATTTATTTAAAAATTATTATTTCCCTTGAGGTGTCAGAGATTTAGTGCAACGGATGAGGAGATAAAATCATTCGTATGCAAACAAGGT
>Ga0224522_1000195_pt1 | contig 28389 bp, 27 predicted proteins | sample CFST25metaG_FD_182733 | JGI IMG/M metagenome (GOLD analysis project Ga0224522, IMG submission 182733) | Peat soil microbial communities from Stordalen Mire, Sweden - C.F.S.T25 | ecosystem: Environmental > Terrestrial > Soil > Wetlands > Peat | place: Sweden: Norrbotten County, Stordalen Mire...
CAAATTCACCGGCAAACTGAGCCGCGCCCCGGAAGTGATCAGCCGCGGGTTTATCGCCCTGGGTGATTCCAATAATTTGATGGAAGGCATCCGGCAGCGAGTCAGCGAGACGGCAGCCAAAGCCAACGGCAGCATGCAAAAAGATGTGGAGCAGGCAGTGGGCAACTATCTTTATTCAGAGACGCACCGCCGCCCGATGATCTTTGTCAACGTGTTGAAAGCCTGACGGCTTAAAAGCAATCCAAAAAAAAAATAAAACGCCAATACCTTTACAAGAAGGTGTTGGCGTTTTTTGATCTCATCAGGAGATTTAGCGGATCAGTGGAGGTCGTTGGAGATCAAGCGGTCAATCTTGCCCATCGGGTAATCATTGAGCTGATTCGGGGTCACCCAGGCCAGTTCAGTGGCAGCTAGAGCTTCAGGTTTTCCGGTGATATTCACCGCATGAAAAGCAGTCAGGGTTACTTTGAAGTGAGTATAAGCGTGCTTATACTGGCCCAATCTTTGACCTACTTGAATGGTTACTCCCAGCTCTTCACGGATTTCGCGCACGAGAGCTTCTTCAGGAGTTTCACCGGCTTCAATTTTGCCGCCGGGGAATTCCCACAGACCGCCTAATAACCCTTTGGAAGGGCGGTGCTGGATCAACACGCGGTCTCCATCATGCAAGATGGCTCCCACCACCAGATAATGGGGAATGGGTTTCTTTTCGATTATTACCGGGCGTTCATCCTGCAAGCCAAGCTGCTGTGCCTGGCACAGTTCGGCAACAGGGCATTGAGCGCACAGAGGGGAACGGGGTAAACAGATAAGGGCACCCAAATCCATGATCGCCTGGTTATAATCCCCGGCCTGACCGTGAGGAAGGAGTTCTTCGGCTTTTTGCCAGAGCAATTTTTCACCGGCGGGAGTGTTGACGGGAATATCGATGTTCAATACCCGGCTCAGCACCCGCTTGACGTTGCCGTCCAGTACCACTTCATCCTGATTGAACGCGATGGAGGCAATGGCTGCTGCGGTATAGCGGCCAAAGCCGGGTAATTTTTCCAGCTCATTACGTGTAGTAGGAATATGGCCATGATATTGTTCCATAATGATGCGGGCAGCTTTGAGCAGGGAACGGGCGCGCGAATAATAGCCCAGGCCTTCCCAGGCGTTTAGAACACTCTGCTCCTGGCTGGAAGCCAGGTCTGCAAGGGTGGGGAATAGTGCCAGCCATTTTTGATAATAAGGGATAACCGTGTCAACACGGGTTTGCTGCAGCATAATCTCAGATACCCAAATTGCATAGGCATCAAGACTGCCCCGCCAGGGCAAACGCCGGGCGTTTTGAGAATACCAGGCTAAGAGCTCCTGGCTGAAGATCTTTTCCATGCGGTTAGATTTGAAAACCGGGACGAGCTTCGACGACCTTTTGACTGTAATTCTGGACATAATTCATCAGGTGCTCGTTCAAAGATTCCCACTCCGGTGAACACAGCAACTGCCTGGAGCGATTGAGGTTGGGTAGTAATGCACCCACCATGATTTGCGAACCAGCTCCGTAAACGGTAGCCCATGCATCCGTCAGTTCGGCTCCAAGGCGTTGGATACCGGGAATAAACTCGCGGATGACAAATTCGAAATATTCCTGTTCATGCTCAGGTTGAATATCCCAGGTCATCAATATTTTTACCGCCATATTTGACTCCAGCCTAACTGTTCTTTTGATAATCCAGAATAACGACTTTGGTCTCTTCTGGTAGAGCGGAGACATTGGGAATCTTTAAAGAAGGAACCACTTCAGGATTGGAAAGTCCCATTTCTTTAAGGAACTTGCTCAAGGGATCCAGCGGCATTTTGGTGTTACCGCTGGCAGAGGTGGCATAATGCATGGGGATTACGATACTGGGTTCAAGCAGGCTGATGATTTCGACCGCTTTGTTGGCATTCAATGCGCCGCCGTCCCCTACTGGAACCAGGGCGATTTGGATAGGACCGAAGTCTTCCACTTCTGACTGACTGGGAATGCGGTTGAGATCACCCAGATGCAGAACGTTTATGCCGTTGAAGTCGAATGAAAAGAGAGTATTTCGCAGCTCACCATCCGATTTCTTGACATGGCCGTTGGATTGAATACCGGTTACAAAAACACCGCCGATTTCATACTCACCCGGCCCGTCGATAACGTGAGCATCCCCTTTGACAGCGCTAATAAAATTATGGCCTGGAGTGTCATGGCTGATGGTAACGATATCTGCTTTCAATTTAAGAGGTTCGTAACCAACCTCGCGATGATCATAAGGATCGGTCACCACAGTTGCGAAACCCCTTTCAGTCAATTTAAAACAAGAGTGCCCGTACCAGGTTATTTCCATGAATCCTCCATAATCTGGTACGATTATACCCTAAAGAAGAATTGAGCCGCAATTTTTTGGCTCCCTGATCTGCTTTACGAAAACGTGGTTCGAACGATCGATAATCAATAAAGATAGGAACTCTGCATGAGAGATTCATATAAGCGCATCCTCAGCCTCCTGCACAATCCGCAGCAATTTTTCGCCAATAAGGACGTTCAATTTCTTGATGGCGTTCTGGTTATGGCCGGATTGCTGCTGGTCACTTTCTTTCAAAAAATGGTCTGGGTGGAACCTGATAGCCAGGCGGTCATGCCTCTGGAAGCTCTGAAACAAGCGGGCATTAACAGCCTGATGATCTGGAGCTTATACTGCGTATTTTTCTTCGCCATCGCGGGTATTTTCAGAAGGAGAGCCAACCTGCCTCAATTGAGTGGATGGGTAGGAGCAGCAGGATTCCCGTTGGTTCTGACCACACTTATTTCTGCGTTAAGCTGGTTGGGAGCCTCCTTTTTTGACATCAGCGGGATCAGCTCGCAATGGTTATTCCTGGAAAATGCCTTGAGTTGGGTGGGATTAGCCTTCAGTTGGCCGGGTCTTTTTGGGTTCTATGTATTACACGAAAGTTTACAGCTCCCAAAAATATGGGCAATGCTCCTCATTGCAGGAGCATTTATATTTCTGGTCGGGGGTAGTCTACTGCCGGTGATTCTAAGCCATTAGCTTTTATTTTTATCCGGTTGAATGTGCTGCTGGTAATCACGCTCCAATACGGGAATTTTCGAATTGATGGCTGCGAGAAAATCATTGGCTCCAACCAGGTTACCCTCTTTGGCTCGGGTCTCCAAGTCCTGCGCAGCTTGACGGATCGAGCTGATCTCGAAATTTGCGGCAGCGCCTTTTATGCTATGACTGAGGAAATGAACTTTTGCCGCATCCTGGGTGCTGATGGCATTTTCCAGTTCATAGGTTGATTTTTTCAAATGAGTGATAAAGGCACCCAAAAATTCATAAAAAGTACTGATACTATCTCCAAAGCGCGGGAGTGCGGTTTCTATATCGTAAAGGGGAGGAACTCCCTTTGATTGCGGTTCTTCTGCACCGGGAACTTGCTTTTCGGCTTTCCAGGCATCCTGGCTTTGACAGACATACTTGTTTACCACAGAAAGTACTTCGTCTACATTCAGCGGTTTGGAAAGATAATCGTTCATACCGGCCTGCAGACATTTTTCACGATCACCTGACATGGCATGTGCTGTCATTGCGACGATTGGCACCGAATTGATCGCTACCGGTAAGTTACGAATCTGCCGGGTAGCATCGTAACCATCCATCTCCGGCATTTGAACATCCATCAGCACTAGAGAGTATGTTTTCTTTTGGACTGCGTCAACTGCTTGTTTTCCAGTTTCCACTACATCTACTGTATATCCTACTTTTTGAAGTAAACGCAGGGCTAATTTTTGGTTGATGGCATTATCTTCCGCTAACAAAATCATATTTTCCCGATGATCTGCTTCAGCCAACATATGCCGGGTGATGATTGAAGTGGATGGTGGTGGGCTGATCTGCTGCTGCCCCATGACTGCTATAATTGTGTTAAATAATTCTTTTTGGCGCACAGGTTTTAATAAATAGGCGGCACAGCCCATCGATTGCAAACGGGCTGCATCCCCGCGATACCCCATCGAAGTCAGGATCACGACCGAAGTTTTCCGCAGATCAGGGTCTAATTTAATCTCTTTCAGTACCTGTTCCCCATCCATCTCTGGCATTTGCATGTCCAGTAAAATCAGCCGGAATGGTTTTCCTTTACGTGAACTGGTTCTGAGAGCAGTAAGCGCCTGATTTCCAGAGGATGCCTGGGTCACTTCGCACCCAAAACCAGTAACAATCTTGCTGATAATAGTACGGTTTGTCTGATTATCATCTATGACGAGTACGGGCAGCATCTTTAAATCCACAGGTATGATCAGAGGACGAGTACCTTCTTCGGTTGGTTTGAAGGTTGTGATTGTGAACCAAAATGTGCTTCCCTGCCCCGGTTCGCTCTGGACGCCTATCTCACCCCCCATTAATTTGACCAATTCGGCTGAAATCGCCAGTCCAAGCCCTGTACCGCCATACTTGCGTGTCGATGAGCTATCCAATTGGACGAAGCGTTCAAAAATGGCTTTTTGACGGTCACGAGGAATTCCAATACCAGTGTCGGTGATACTGAAAAGCAGCCTGGTTTCATTTTCCTTCTTCTCATCCACGATGGCTCGAATGACGATCTCCCCTTGAGCAGTGAACTTAATAGAATTACTGACAAGGTTTACGAGCACCTGCCGCAAGCGGGTAGGATCACCCTTGACCCGGGAAGGAATATCCCGATTGACCATGCATACCATTTCAATGCCTTTGGTTTCTGCGCGACCGGCCATAGTACGGGCAACTCCTTCGACCATCGAGCGCAGGTCGAAGTCGATGTTCTCGATGGTCATCTGTCCGGCCTCAATTTTGGCAAAATCGAGAATCTCATTGATCAGGCTCATCAACGAATCAGCGCTTTCATTAGCGGCATTGAGGTAATCCCGTTGTTCATTATCAAGGGAGGTATCTTTGAGCAATTCAATCATCCCGATGACACCATTCATCGGAGTACGAATTTCGTGACTCATATTTGCCAGGAATTCACTCTTGGCTTTATCTGCAGCTTCGGCAGCTCGCTTGGCATTTATCAATTCAGTAATGTCATGATAAATTGCCAGGATTCCCACCTTTTTTTCCCCTATGCTGACCAGCACACCTGAAACCTCGACCTCTACCGGTGTTCCATCTTTACGGTAACGAGTGGTGTACCCATGAACTGTATTCCCTTCCTTGACCTGACGGGTAAATGAAATGGCTTCTTCTGGCTCTATAGGAGAAATGATCTTATCCAGGTTTTTACCCAGAACTTCACTACGAGAGTAGGCAAACAGTTGCTCAAATGCCGGATTACAGGAGATGATATTCTCGTTTAAATCTAAAGTGACAATAGCGACTGGACTGAATTTAAGCACTGATTCATAATATTGATTCTGCCGGAGAATAAGCTCCGCATCTTTTTTCTGGCGGGTAATATCATGAAAGGTATATACCAGAACACTGGCGTCGTTTTCGAGCTGAAGGTTGGAACAGGTAACCCGGAAAAAAGCCTCTGACCCTTTAAGTTTGCATTCAACGCCAGTCAGCTCTCCGGGTTTTATTTCCAGTTTCTTTTCAGAAAAAAGCGAATCAATATTTTTACCGATGAGGTTCATATAGGTAGTATTGAGAGTATGAATTGTGGCACGATTCATTCGTTGAATAAATCCTGCACCGTCAGTCAGAATCAGTAAATCGGAGATGGAGTCAAATGTAGCTTCCCATTCCCTTTTGGCTTTTAAGATTGCTTGCTCGATAGTGCTTTCTTTAGCTAATTCTGTACTTGCCATGTTCAGGACCTCTCAGGAAAGTAAAATAAAAGTAATTAATGACATACTCATTATATAAGGGTAGAATAAAAAAGTGAACTAAAGATGGAGAATTGATTTTAGCATTTCTTCATCATACCAATAGAGAAAGTTTTATATTTGAAGTTCTGACAGTAAAAGCGAGGTTACCATGGGTTCATTTGGATTACCTGAGATTATTTTAATACTGGTTGTTGTTTTATTGTTATTTGGCCCGGGAAGAATTAATAAAGTGGCCGGTGAATTAGGGTCGGGAATTCACAATTTTCGCAAGGGATTACAAGGGGAAGACGAAAAAACCGACGATAAAAAAGAAACTGATCATGCATCGGATGAGACAAAGAGCCAATAAATTAACGGTGGAATAAAAGCCGACGGAAAAAACAGGGAATAATGGAAATATTTGGAATTGGACCGCTTGAGCTTCTATTAATAGTTTTCATCGCTTTGATTGTGTTAGGCCCAAAAGACATGATGAAAACAGCACAAAAAGCTGCTGCATGGTTGAGAAAATTACGGAATTCTGAAATTTGGTCTCAGACCAAAGAAGTGATGGATATTCCCAATCAGGTAATGCATGAAGCAGGTCTGGATAAGGAAATACAAGAGCTGCAAAACTTAACCAAAAAAGGCGTGACTGGCTCAGTGTGGTCGCCGCCAACGGTACTCACCAACCCGGTAGAAAAACTTTTGGAGCCGGGCGAAGAGCACAAGATCATGCCTGAGCCGGCAGCAAAGCCAGCAGAAGATCCCTCCACAAAAGATCCCCCTATAAAAGATGAACAATAAATCTCCCGAAATGACCTTAATCGACCATATCGAAGAACTGCGTCATCGATTATTAATTGCGTTGATTGCCTTGGGCGTTGGCGTGATCATCAGCCTGTTTTTTGGAGAGAAGATTGTTCAATTATTGACAATCCCCATTGGGGGGATGGCCAAGCTGCAATCGATTGAAATCACTGAGAATATCGGCGTTTACATGCGGGTATCCCTTTTTGCCGGGGTCATTCTGGCTTTTCCGGTGATTCTCTATGAATTGCTGTTGTTTATCCTGCCGGGTTTAAATCCGAAAGAAAAAAGGTTTGTGCTCTTATCCATCCCAATGGTGACTATCTTCTTTATAGGTGGCGTAGCCTTTGCTTTTCTGGTAATGCTGCCGTCTGCTCTGCCGTTTTTGACCAATTTTCTGGGCGTTCAGACGAACCCGCGCCTTTCGAGTTACATCAGTTTCATTACCAACCTGCTTTTTTGGGTGGGTGTGAGTTTTGAATTACCCTTGTTTGTGTACATTCTGGCACGCTTTGGATTGGTCACGCCAAAATCATTATTGAACTACTGGCGGCAGGCCATTGTGGTAATCGCGGTCCTGGCTGCTGTAATTACCCCGACCGTTGACCCAGTCAATATGAGTATTATGATGGCACCGTTGATTGTTTTATATTTTATTTCAATTCTCTTTGCCTGGGCTGCCGGACGAGGAAGAAACTTACCGGAAGACACACCTCAGGAAGAGTAACCTTGTTGGCGCTTTTTTTCTACAGCAAAGATGCGCCTTAATATCGCCAGCGAGGTAGCGTAAGTCGAATCCATGCCTTCATAAGAGAGTGCTCCCGCACCCAGATTTTTGCCCTTACTCAGGGGTGTATCGGAAGCGTAATGTAATATCCCAACATCGAACGGAACCTCATATAGATTGACAATTTCGTTTACGGGGTGGCGAATCGGACGAAACATTTCATAGACGGCTGAGAGATAAGGCCCGGCTTCCATTTCGATATCCGTGTACCCGTCGCGATAGACCACATCCGTCAAACGCGCATTCTGCAGGAAAGTTCCCAGCGCTGTCAGGGATTTTTGATTATCCAGTACTGTGCCGAAGACCAGATAAGGCTGCACATCCAATGCGGTGAAGGCATTCTTAAAGAGATAGGTGTTTTCTGAATGTTCATCCTGGACGACGTTCGGGATCATCACATCTCCGCGCACTCCATTGAGGGTAGCGGCTTTGCCCATAATATAAACGCCTAAAATCTCCGGTACGTGTTCGGCTAATTTTGTCAGAATATGATAAGCCCCAAAGCCTAATGGGTAATCGATATTGATAATCAGAGCATTCGTCTTTTGCATCACCGGGACTAAGTCTCCCAGCCGTTCGAGCAAGCGGGGATCGATACCGGCCATATCCAGACGGTTCAGGTCGATCACCTGGGCTTCTACATCAAAAGAATGTGCTGATGGAATCCGTTGTATACCATGCGATATTTCACAATCCATCTGAGCCTGAATCAGTTTGTGCCCAGCTGGGAACTGCTGTACCTTTTTTAGCGCGTAATATAGAAAGTTCTCCAAATTCGAGCGGGTCTTATTCTCTTGAATTTCCTTCCATTCCTGCAAAAGCATTTTGTCGCCCTGACGGGTCAACAGCTTGATGATCTCATCTTTGGAAGAAAGGGCAAACCCGGATAGCAAATTTGCAATACTATGCGTATTGCTGGAAACAAAATAGACTGGTCGTTCCAGAACTTCAGGGGCAGCGCGTTCTATGTTGTCCCACCAGATACGGGTAGCACGCCAGTATTCACTCAGTGAACCGCTAAGCAGGCGGATGCCGAATTCACAGCGTTTGCCCGCAATGGAATGTAAATAGCTCGAAAAATCGTTTCCCCAGATTGTTTTCAGGCGTTTAAGGTCATCAAAAGATATTTCCAGCTGGGAAGCCAGTGCAATCAGGGCTTTTTCGTTACCCTGCGCGGCATCCTCGAGAAGTTTGGGTGGAAAGGTCTGCAGCAATTGATTAAGTTTATTCCACTCGATCTGGTAAGCGGTTAGCACAGGGATTACATCTTCAATATCGGACTGACTACCGATATAACAGGCCAGCGTTTCGTGCCCGTCAAAGTAGCACATGCGGCGGCGTGCCCGCGCAGAAACAGGCTGCCAGTCTTCGATTGTGGTGTATCCATGTTTGGCGAAGACAGAATCGCTTTGACCGAGGACGATTGATTTCACCAGGCGGATACAATCCGGCAGTCGCAGGATCGCATAGATAAAGGCTGAAGTATCCGGAGAGGATTTACGCGCATCCATGTGCATGGAAGAGCTCATACTGGCATGGACTTCTTCCAGAGTACGAATTTGTACTTCAGTTGTCGAACGCAGTAAGGAATAAACTGTGCGCAGATACAGTTCGATCTCATCAGTTGTAAAACGGGGAACGATTCTCTCCATAAATGATCTCTCTTTGATTTATTGTAGCATAGCCGGTCTGGTGCCAATGAGGAAAAAAAGACTCCCGGACATCGGGAGTCAAAGGCTGTTCCAGGCGGTCAACAGCTCTGGAAGTTCTTTCAGGGTGTGAATCTCTGCATCCGGATGCATTTCGGGATTGGCAATTTCAGTATCGGTGGGCTTCCCTTTGCGGCGGGAAATCCAAACCGCCCGCATGCCAGACCGGTGCGCTCCAAGAATATCTGCATCCAACGTATCGCCTACCATGATGGCCTGAGAAGGTTCGATCTGCAAACGTTTTGCGGCGATCTCGAAAATGAGGGGGTTGGGTTTGCGAATCCCTTCGTCACCCGAGATGAGAATCGCTGAAAAATAAGGACGCAAGTGATGATTGTCGATTAGATTATTGACATCCCAGGTACTGGATGCGTTAGAAATCAGACTCAAACGATATTGATGATCAAGAAGCCACTGCAAGACTTCATGAGTATCCTCTTCCAGAAGCCAGTCCGATTCAGTAGTCAAATACATGGCTTGTAAAGCTTGCTGGTAGGCATTCTCAGGCAAAGCGGGCTGGTGGTTTTCATCCATTATCATTTTGACAATGCTATCGACAGGCCGTTCCAGAAAGTCCTGTTCCCGTTGACGGTAATAATTCTGCATTTTATAATCGAATTCACGTGCAAAATCATACCGGTCGATCGTACACCCGTTAGCAATCAGTACGTCTGCCAGCACGAGATAAGAATCTAGAACAACTTTGTAGAAATCTCCTGCAAAGTAAAGCAATGTAAAACCGAGGTCGAAAAAAACAGCCTTGATTGGCTGGGTACTGCCTGACATAGTTAAGTAAACTCCTAGGTTCTTGATTTTACCTTACTTGAACTTATCCTAAAATATTAACCCCTGCTAAAGTCAATAGCTTCGTTCCGGATTGATTTTATTTAATAAAGGCTCCCCATGAAGATAGCGGAATAAATTATCAGCGAACATCATGCCGGCGCGTTCTTTATAATTTGGGCTGAACCCGGAGACGTGCGGGGTAAGGATCACATTAGGAAGTTTCCAAAGAGGATTTTCGACTGGCAGAGGCTCACGATTGAAGACATCCAGGACGGCTCCGGCAAGTGTTTTATCAGTCAGCGCTGCGATCAGGGCAGTTTCATCCACGATACCGCCCCGGCTAACCACGATTAAATAAGAGCCAGGTTTCATGGCCCGGATTTCTTCTTCGCCAAAGATTCCCCGGGTTTCCGGGGTGAGAGGCAGCAAAATTACTACAAAGTCACACTCTTTTACCATGGATTTTACGGCTTGAAACGGATAAAGTCGGGTAAAAAGATTGCCCTCCGGATCGCCGTGGCCTTCGATTGTATAACCTGAATCGGTGGGATTCATGGCATCCCGTTTTGTGGCGAGCACTTTTACCCCAAACGGTTGAAGCATACGTGCCACTTCACGACCGATACTACCATAGCCAACCAGGCCTACCGTCGAATTGGTCAATTCGTGCGGGGAAAACTTCTCCCAGCGGTCATTGGGCCAGTCGTGTTTCATTTGATTCTGGAATAACTCTGGCAAGTGATGCCCGAGAGCCAGCAGCATCCCCAGGATATACTCGCCTTCCTGGATCGCAGAAGCTCCGCTCATGGTGGTAATCTGCAGGTCGCTTTTTTGCAGGAGTGGAGTATCCTGAATGAAATCGATACCGGCATAGTGATATTGAATCCAGCGTAGGTTTGGAGTGAAATTCAAATCCGGGATGAGAAGGTCTGTATATAAAATCTCGATGCGATTCCATAAATCGATAGGAATTTCATCAAATTTTTGAGCCGGATGCAGATTCAAATGAAGGTGCGGGGAGACTTCCCGAAGTTTTTGCAGCACAGATTCTGGGAAGGGTATGGTGGTTAAGATTTCTACATTCTTTGCCATGCGGTTATCCTTTCAAGTAAATTCCATCCGGATCCAATTCATTACGAAGCAAGGTCAATTCCGATTCGAGCACCGGTTCAGTGGTACGCAGTGTGGAGGCTATTTTTATTGGCCAACCGGTATTTTCTTTTACTTGCTCGACCGTACAGCCGGAATGCAAGGCAGTCAGGATCAGTTCACCGGTCTCGTCCGGCTCCAGCAAACCCAGGTTGGTGACGACGACCAGTGGGCCGCCGCCGCGTACGCCGGCAGCTTCACGGCTGGCGCGGCCGTTCAAGAAACCCGCTGAAGTGCAGAAATCCACTTTTTCTGGAAAACGGCGTTTTTGATGCGGGGTGATAATGTAGCAGCGGTTAGCCCAGGCGGCCATTTCCTGCGATCCACCGGAACCGGGCAAGCGTACCTTGGGATGTTGATAATCACCGATGACTGTGGCGTTTATGTTCGCAAAACGGTCGATTTGAGCACCACCCAAAAAGCCGACATCCACGTTCCCCCGCTGCAGGTAGAGTGTAAAAATATCATACATGCTGCAAACGGAGCTGGCTCCACTGACCAGAGTGGGGTCGCCGATCGACAGCGGAAGGCGTGCCGGGCGGGCGCCAATCACACCGGCCTCGTAAATCATTTGCAGGTTGGGGGCGTGAGTACGGCGGGCCAGGTTACAGGCCAGATTTGGCAGGCCAACACCGACGAAAACGACATCATTGTCGCGCAACAATCTGGCAGCGTGGATGCACATGAGTTCAGAGGAAGTATAAGTTAAATTTGGCATTTTCATATCCACTACTGTTCCGAAATTTTAATAATAACCTGAATTTACTGTGGGATCCGGATTCGAATCCACCCAATTAAATTTGCGCCGTTAGCGATAAATCAATACTCTCCATAATTAACCGGGGCAGCAGGGCGGGGACGAACTGCCAGACGCTGATGGGTTTCGGAGCCGAGTTTTTGCCAGTATTCGTCTGCATCTTTGACCCCATAGACCCATTCGTCCAGCCAGGCGCTGACCGCGGCCGGGTCTTCGCTGATCTTATCCCAGTTGAGATAGAAAACATTATCTCGGTCATAGTAACCCTGTGTGTACGAAGGATGCGCGCAATGGGGGACATGACAGACTGCCGAGACGATCAATTCAGGGATAAGCGTGCGATTGGGATCGGAACGAATGACGGATTCATCCACGATTTCTTCGGCGGTGATGATGACATGTTTTGCTGCGAAAGCCACCTCTTTTTGTTCACCGATGATCCCCCAGATATGCACATTCCCATTTTTGTCAGCGCGCTGAACGTGGATGATACCGACATCCGGGTGAAGGGGCGGTACGGTGATCACTTCAACGCCGGTATAGGGATCGGTGACTCTGCGGATGTTGGGATTGTTCTTTTCCAGGTCGGTGGCAGCAGTCTGGTTCATGGGGATGAAGGGCAGGCCAGCCGCCCCGGCTTCTAAGCGGGAGATCATGCCGAAGTGTGAATATTCTTCCCATTCCAGGCGGCCAGCTTCCAGCTCATTGCGCACGATCCGCAGCGAACCAACACCCGGATTGCCGATATAAGAAAATATGAGCTTTTTCGCACATCCGGCTGCGACCATTTGGTCGTAGATTAGATCGGGTGTGGCGCGAGCCAGGGTGAGATTGCGCCTCTTCTGGCGAATGATCTCGTGCCCGGCTGCAAACGGGATTAAGTGAGTAAACCCGGCACAATAGACCGTATCGCCGTCATGAACATATTGAGCAATTGCTTCGGATAGGGAGCAGAGTTTGGACATATTGACATCCTATTAAAAAAACCCGGTTTATGAAAACCGGGTTTCGTGATTTATTTTCAGGCTTTGCGCACACGAGTGTAAATTTGTTCGTGCATGTAAAGCTGCAGATAGTGTAAACCGCCTGCATTCTTGCCGCTTGACCCTGATCCTTTCCAACCGCCAAAGGGTTGGAAACCGGGCCAGGCACCTGTAGTTGCTCCCTGGCTGCGGTTGCTGTAATTGACGCCAGCTTCGATCTTATCAAAGAACCAGGTTGCTTCGTCTTCGGTACCGTAAAAGCCGGAGGTCAGACCATAGTCCACATCATTGGCATATTTCATGGCTTCATCCAAACTATGGACTTTGCCCACCGTGGTGATGGGGACGAACATTTCATGTTTCCACAAGCGATGACCATAGGGTAACTCGGCAACCGTCGGAGCGCAGAAGTAACCCCTGGCAAATTCGCCCTCTGTGAGAATCTTGCCGCCGGTAAGAACTTTTCCAGAAGCGAGTAATTCCTTAACGAATTCCTGGTAATCCTTATAGGAACTCTTATTGACGACGGGACCAAGCGTGATCGCGCGATCCGTCGGGTCGCCAATTTTCAAGTTATTAGTTAATTCGACGATTCGCGAAACAAGTGTGTCATAAATTGGTGCCTCAGCATAGATGCGTGAGGCAGCGGAGCACTTTTGCCCCTGCAGGCCGAACGCTGACCGGACAATACCAGTCGCGGCAGTTTCGATATCAGCATGGCGTGAGACAACGACCGGATTTTTTCCGCCCAATTCCAGAATGGTGGGACGGACCCAATGACCCATACCAAAATCGCGGAAGATCTTCATGCCGACGTCGTATGAGCCGGTGAAGGTGACGCCGTCCACTTCCGGGCTGTCGATCAGGGCTTGCCCGATCACGGAACCGGAACCTGTTACATAGTTGCAAACGCCTGCCGGAACACCGGCCTCACGGGCGCACTCGGCGATCATGCGCGACGTCCAGGGAGTATCCGAAGCCGGTTTCAAGACAATGGTGTTTCCTGCCACCAACGCAGACGCAGCCGGGCCACCTGAAAGCGCTCCAGGGAAGTTGAACGGACTGATGACCAGCCAGACGCCGTAAGGGCGCAGGACTGAGGTGTTTTCGCTGACATACCCTACCAGTGGATCTTTGCCCATTTCGGCAACAAAACCATTCATCTCTTCCATGCGGGAACAGGCATAGCGGAAAAGGGCGATTGTTTCGGCAACATCCCCCAATGCTTCCATGCGGTTTTTTCCAACTTCCATCGCCATTGCGGCAGAGATTTCATAAATACGATCTTCCATCAAGGAAGCTGTTTTACGGATGAGGCTGACGCGTTCTTGCCAGGGCGTATGACTCCAGCCTGGAAATGCTTTACGGGCTGCTGCTAATGCAGCCTTGCCGTGCTCGGCAGTCCCTTTTTGGAATATACCTAAAACGACATCAGTGTTGGCCGGGAAGCGGTTTTCAATCTTTTCCTGGCTGAAGATATCTTTGCCATCAATAATCATGGCATATTCTTTCCCGAGGTTGGCTTTTAATTTAGCCAGAGCTGCATCAAAATTCTTGTGCAGTTCTTCGGGTGGATTGAACATGGTCGCGTAGGTAAGTTTGAATGAATTTTCAGTTGTCATGCGGATAAATCCTCCTGGTAAGGCATAATTTTTCCAACTCGACAGACTAGGATAGTATAGCGCAGGTTACTAATTGCGTCAAAAAATTGATTTCGCTGCGATCGAGAGGAAGACCTTTGAGCAAATTACTGGTGATCCTATCGAATAAGTTGCTCTGTGCTCTTTTCGCTTATATAATGCAGAATCATGTCTTCCACACTTCACTTAAAAGGACGAAACATTCGCATTGGTCTGGTGATTTTCATGCTGCTCGCCGGTGTTTTTGCATTGTGGTGGATTTTTACCCCGGCAGGTATCGACGGGAAACTGTACGCAATCGCTTACGCTGTTTGCCAGCAAGATCTGGAACATACGTTGATTATTGGAAGCCGCCTTTTACCCTTGTGCAGCCGCTGTACTGGCATGTTCTTAGGCGCTTTGATGGCTTTTATTCCACTGGTAAAGCGGCGGAAGGCACGATTGGCGCCGTCAAAAGGGAAAACAGCTTTTTTGATGGTCTTTCTGCTGGCATTTATCGTCGATGGCGTGAATTCATTGATCGCTGCATTACGACCGGCAGCCATGCTTTACACTCCGAATAACACGTTGCGGCTGATCACCGGTCTGGGCATGGGGATGGTCATTGCCAATTTTCTCCTGCCGTTGTGGGATCAGACTTATTGGGCTGATGGCAGGGAAGAAGCGGCTTTATCTACCTGGAAGCAGTTCTTTCTGATGATTTTTCTCGAAACTGCGGCAGCAGTTTTGGTATTGAATGCACCTGGGTGGTTCTATTATCCGATTGCCATTCTGGCAACGGGCATGGTGCCGGTGCTGCTCGCAATAATCTATACATTATTATGGATGGTCTTCTTGAAAAAAGAAAATATAATTAAAAGGGGATATGAAGGCATCCTCTACATTGAAATCGGTATATTGTGCTCATGGCTGCAAATTGGTTTATTAGACCTGCTGCGATTTTCACTGACGGGAACCTGGTAAAGGTCACCTTTATTATTGCGGAATAAGGAAGAATAATGGGAATTTTCAATATCATCTCAGCATTTGGGCTTTCGGCCAGTACCGGGTTGAATGCTTATATCCCGCTGCTGGTCGTGGCTTTACTGGCAAAATATACTTCGCTGATTAAACTCAACTCGCCCTGGGACGCAATGACCTCCTGGTGGGTGATTGGAGTCCTGCTCTTTTTATCTTTGATCGAGTTTTTCGCGGATAAGATTCCTGCTGTGAATCACATCAACGACATTGTGCAGACATTTGTTCGGCCTACTGCTGGAGCGATCGTTTTTGCGGCCAGCGCATCGAACCTGACCCATGTAAACCCCGTGCTGGCTTTGATCGCTGGCTTGCTTGTTTCAGGAGGAGTCCATGCCGTCAAATCGTTGGCAATAAGACCATTGGTGACAGCTACGACTGGCGGAGCCGGTAATATCCCGGTCAGTATTGCCGAAGACGCTACCTCCACGGCTGTGTCTGTACTCTCTATAATATTGCCGGTGATCGCTGCCTGCTTGATGGTGCTCATCACCACCATCATTGTCACGCGGCTGATCTTCAGGCCCAAAAAAGAAATTCCTGCTGATATAAAATAAACCTGCTCAAACACGGCGACCTCGTAACCGATGATTCAAAACGAGGTCGTTTTTGTGTATGTGGATAGTTCCCTGTGAATATGAATGCAACCGGTAAAAACTCTTTTGTGATTACTGCTCACCAACTATTTCCTTCAGAAATAGCTCTACAATACGCGGGTCAAACTTTTTTCCTGATTGTTCTTTAATATAAGCAATTACATCTTCTCTTTTCCAGGCAAGCCGGTATGGGCGTCCGTGGGATAAGATATCCCATACTTCCCCAATTGAAAAAAGTCTGGCTGCCAGGGGGATTTCTTCCCCTTTCAAGCCGCGTGGATATCCCGTGCCATCCCAATTTTCGTGGTGGCAGTAGGGAATATCCATGGCAGAATGTAAATAGTCGATACCGGAGAGCATATTAAAGGCAAAGATGGGGTGCTGATGTAAGATTTCCCAATCTGCAGTAGTGAGAGGTTCAGCTTTTAACAAGATACTATCGGGGACGCCAAGTTTGCCGATATCGTGAAGGAGAGCACCGCGGCGGATATTAATTTGATCTGCGCGATTGATTCCCAATTTTTCTGCCAGGCGTAATGCCAGTGCAGTGACACGCTGCGTATGACCTTCGGATTCTTTGTCACGCAGGTCCATGGCAAGCGACCAACCGGTGATTGTGGCGTCGTATGCAGTGATCAGCTCGCGGTTTGAAGTTTGTAACTCTTCAAAAGATTGTGCGTTATCGATAGCGATGGCAGCTTCACTGCCGAGCATCTCCAAATAATTCATCCAATCTGAATCAGGCAGGAAACGAGATCGATTAAAGATACTCAGTACCCCTTTAAGACTGCCTTTCGAGATTAAAGGGACGCCGATATATTCCACGAACTTTTCTGATTCAACCGATTTGTCAATATCGGATTTATCTTCCACCAGGGACAAATCCGGGAGGTAAATCGTTTTCCGTTCCATTGCGACCCGTCCGGCTAGCCCATGTCCGAAATGAACCACAGAAGGGTGGGCCTCGAATCCTGCATTGGTAAACAATTCAAGGGTGTGATTATATTGATTCAACAATAAAATCGAAGCGGCATCGATCTCCAGCTGCGTGTGCACCTTTTTTACCAGAATATCCAAAGTCAAATGTAAATCCAGACTGGCATTAATGGCACGTTCAATTTCGTTCAAAGTATTTATGCGTTTCAACTGCACTCGAACCCGATCTCCTGCTTGCCTATGTAAAATTGTTGTGGTTATTTGGCTGCTGATGTACCTGATTCTAGTTAAGTCTTCCTGAGTCAAAAGAGTTTTGCTGGTAGTGGCCAACAATCCGATCACCTTACCGGATGAAATCAGTGGGACCATAATGACAGAGGAAATAGCAGCAATTTTGCGTATTTGGGGGATCACTTTTGAAATAATTGCCCTGGTTACAGGTGGAATCGCGATGGATTGGGTGAAAGCTCTTAACCACTCATCAATCTTTGCCGGGTCGCTGATTAAAATCCCTTCCTCTGCTTGAAATTGTTTATAAAAATAACTATCTTTATCGACTGGAATAATCAATTGAGGAAGACTTATCCCCAGGAGTTTTTCAAGCTTATCCGTGATATTTTTTGACGGGCCGAAGGTTGAATTTTGAAGTACAAGATTTTTTTCATCCGGGCTGAGCAGCAAGAGGGCAGCATCCAGAGAGGAAAAGATATTTTTATTCTCTCTAACTAAATCATCGAGGATTTCTTGCATGTTTTCCCCGCGGTTGGCCGCTTGATTAAGGGTATTGATCAATTGCAGGTTCTCACTTTGAAGGCGAATTTCACGTTCAGTTAGTTTTCGTTTGGTAATATCGTGGAAATACCAGACACGACCATGATAATGATCCTGAGAATCATAGATCGGGGCTGAGTAACGCTCGAAGCAACGCCCATCCAATAAATTTATTTCATCCTGGCTGGTTTCTCTTTGGTGATCGTAGAGATACTTGGTCCGGCTTATAAATTGCTTTGGATCAACCACTTGGAGTGTCACATATTGCAAGAGAGGGGGGTCTTTTTTATCCGCGAGAATATTTTCGGGTATTTTCCAAATTTCAACCAGGCGGTGGTTGTAGGAAATGATTTGATCTTTTTCATCCACAACCAGAATTCCATCAATCGAGGCTTCTTGTTGGGCTATCAGGAGAGTGTTTCTGAACTGCAATTCCTTTTCGTTTTTTTTGCTCTCGGTAACTTCTTTGCCCATGATCAAGATGCATGGGCTTCCCCGCAAGTTTACTGGTTCTACGGAAATTTGCATAACGCCTAGAGAGCCGTTTTTTTTATTTATCTCTATTTCTTGATCAACGATGTGACCTTGCCTTAATAACTTTTCTTTCATAATTTCACGTAATTCTGGATGAACCCAGAAGTTTAACTCTTTGTAAGTGTGGCCAATCAGCTCTTCACGAGTGTACCCGGTGACTTTTAAGAATGCCTCATTGACCTCAATCCACTTTTCAGTAGCCAGGTCGGTAAAAGTAATTGGGATCGGGTTAAAGTGGAAGGCGGTGTATAACAAATTTTCACTTTTTCGTAATGCTTCTTCCGCATCCTGACGGTTTTTTTCAGCGTCTAAGGAATCCAAGACGAATGAAATATTTTGGCCGATTTCAGTTAACAAGCTTTCATCAACCTGGGTGAAGCTCTGCGTTTCTGCTGCGTATACGGCAAATGCACCGATGGCATGGTTATTCCGGGAAATGGGAACTGCAGCTGATGAGCGGAACCCATGCTGCAAAGCCAGGGTTCGCCAGGGTGCCATATTTGGATCTGCAGCGATATCCTGGCAGATTTGGACACGATTTTCGCGAATGGCTCTACCGATAGGTCCCATACCCAAAACATTGTCATTCATGGATATCTTGATGTTTTTCAGGTAATCATTTTCTTCACCCACAAAAACTTCCGGTTTGACCAAACCAGAGGATTCATCGATCAATCCAACCCAGGCCATACGGAATCTCCCCTGTCTGATGGCTTCCTGGCAGATTTGTTCAAACAATGCGTCTTTGTCATGAACCTGAATGATTATTTGGTTGATATGGCTAACGGTGGCATACAGTCGGTTAAGTCGAAGAATGCGAGCGTCTTTCTGCTCGATGTCAGTAATATCTTGAAAAGTACCCAACAATTTAGCGGGATGTCCGGCAGGGTCCATTTCGGTTGAATAACCGGGCATAAGGATGCGCTCGGGAGCAAATTCGCCATTGGTACGTAGTTTGTGAACGTCAGGCAGTTCACCGCGGGAGAGGGCTGCGAAGGCCGCGGTGAATTCGGCGCCATCTTCGGTGCGAAGATGCTTGATCAAGTTTTGCAGATCGGGTTCACCTGAAAGCGGATCAACTGATAAGAGTTTATACAACTCGGCGGACCAGTAAAAATGGCGGCTGGTAAGATCGTATTCCCAACAACCCAGATGGGTGATCGACTCGATATACTCAAGTCTTTTCGACAATTTCGATGGCTCTGATGTGGAAGAAGCAGAGAAGGTGTTTCCTGACCTCTGAACACCTGGTTTCATAAAAAGGACTCCTTTTTGGACCACGATGGAGGTGCAGAGAAAAGAAGAAATATTATTAATATATCCAATGAAAATGCATTATCAGTATAGCATCGTTAAATGTTCAAAATATGAGTAAATAGGGTTAATTGATGACCCCCAAAAAGGTACCCATGGAATTCCGGCTTTTACAGAATATCTGATCAAATCATAAATAGATGGGACTGCAAATGTAAATTTCAGACCTTGAATGTAATTCAGAAAACAGGCTCTTTCGGTTTCTGGTGATTGACTGCTATGACACTAATTCATATTCACCAATTACCGCTGCTATCCTCTGAAGCGATTTAGCGGGGGAGAAAAATATTACTCGATCACGGTTGGGGATGCGGACATTTTCACCGTCTATAAAATGGATACGCAAAAATAGCCAGCAGGTCGACTGCCCCCTTGCGGGTAAACCGTTGATCTCAAGGACCTCTCATTTATAAATTTTATGCAATCACCTTTTCAAGAAGGGTTCGTAATTCATAAGCGTCCTGAACAACAAAATCCGCAATTTCGCCCTGTGTTTGGGGATTTTTAATCAGCAATACTGAGGGTAGGCCGGCATTTTTTGCACCGGCAATATCGTAGACTCCTCAGAATAATGGGCAGATTCAGACATTAAAGAAGGCGCATCGAATTTTTCGTTTCTATATATAAGAAATATGCATTATTGAGTCACACTGCTCGGGTTTAGCTTAAAGATTAGTGAAGCGCCCTCCAACTGGAGGGCGCTATTTCTATCAGCAATCCGAAAGGATGCCAAGTCGTTCCTTTAATTCGGTCAGAGCGTGTACGCCTCTTCGCCGAACACACCTTCGTCCAAACCTTTGACTTCGATCTCATCCGGTACGCGTACAGGTCTGAAGTGGTTCATGATCTTCAAGATCAACCAGGTCATGCCAAAGGCAAAGGCAGCAGTGATTACCCCCGCCAACACTTGCACACCAAATTGGTGCACATTCCCTTCGATCAGACCGCTGACCTTGTTAACTGAGGCTGAAGCAAAGACACCGGTAAGGATCACTCCCAACAAGCCGCCAACGCCATGGCAGCCCCAAACATCGAGGGCGTCATCCCAGCCCATTTTGGCGCGGAATTGGATGGCACCATAACAGACAAAAGCAGCCAGAACACCGATGATCGCGGCCGCCCATGGTTGGACGTAACCCGCGGCAGGTGTGATTGTAGCCAGTCCGGCTACGGAACCCACGAGCGCACCGGTCATGCTCGGCTTGCCTTCGTGGATCCAAGAAATACACAACCAGGTGATCATTGCCAGCGAACCGGCAATATCAGTGTTTACAAAGGCGATGGCAGCAATTCCATTGGCTGCCAGGGCGCTGCCACCGTTAAAGCCGAACCATCCGAACCAAAGCAGACCGGTGCCCAGGGCAACGTAAGTTATATTGTGGGGCTGAGTCTTTTCAGTGGGCAAGATCTTGCGCTTGCCCACGATGAAAACCGAAGCCAGGGCGGCAAAACCGGCACTGATGTGCACCACCATACCTCCGGCAAAATCAACCGCACCCATTTTTTGCAGGAAACCGCCTCCCCAAACCCAGTGAGCCAGGGGAATGTAAACGAGAAAGCTCCAAAAGATGAGGAAAACCAGATAACTCTTGAAATTCACCCGGTCAGCAAATGCACCGGTGATTAATGCCGGGGTGATGACAGCAAACATCTCCTGGTAGACAAAGAAAGCCAATGCGGGGATAACCTGTCCATTCATAGGGTTAAAACCTACGCCCATCAAAGCAAAATAGCGCAGGTCGCCGATTAGACCACCCAGGTCCTTGCCGTAAGCCAGGCTGAATCCACCGAACACCCAGATGATAGTCACGATACCCATCGACATGAAGCTTTGCATCATGATCGAAAGCACATTCTTGCGCCTAACCAACCCGCCGTAGAAAAAGGCCAGGCCAGGGGTCATGATGAATACCAGGGCAGAACTGATCAAGACCAACGCAGTAGCTGCAGGATCAATCATTTGTACACTTTTCTCCTTAGGTAGACTAGGATAGCTTTTATATTCTATGCAAACCCACTGGTTATTTCATGCTCAATCGGGGGTAGAGAAAGTACCTGAAATCAGGTAGAAAGACGTTCAAATTTATACCTTCTTGTGCTAAGATTGTCACATGAGTATTTCCGTTTTGCTGGTCGATGATCACAAGATCGTACGCGAAGGTACGCGCCAATTATTGGCGCTGTGCAGTGACATCAAGGTGGTGGGAGAAGCCGCAGATGGGCGCGAAGCGGTAAAAATGGCGGAGGAGATCCAGCCCGACGTGGTAGTAATGGACGTGCGCCTGGCGCAGCTCAATGGCATCGAAGCCACGCGGATCATAACCAACCGCTTTCCCAAGATCAAGGTCCTGATCCTTTCGGCATACGACGACGATAGCTACGTTTTTCCGCTTTTTGAAGCCGGCGCTAGCGGTTATCTATTGAAAACTTCCAGCGGTGACGAACTGGCTGAAGCAATACGTAACGTAAATGAAGGGGAAACTGCACTCTCACCGCATATCGGTGCTAAACTAGTTAAACACCTCAGCGGAAAGCAGGTTTACCAGAAAAAGAGCATGCTAGAAGGGTTGACGATCCGTGAAATGGATGTGCTGCGGGCGGCAGCATATGGCCACGCCAACAAAACAATTGCAGTCGAACTAGGAATTAGTGTGCAGACCGTACAGGTGCATTTGAGAAATATTTTCAGTAAACTTGAAGTCAGCAGCCGGTCTGAGGCGGTAGCGCGCGCCATCCAATATGGCTGGATTAGCCTGGAACCCAAAGATGAGTGAATCAGAACAATTCACAAATGACCTGACGACAGCTCCAATCCGCACACAGTTATTATGGTCAACGCTCTTCCCACTGGTGCTGTTTGGGCTGCTTTCCACGCTGGTCATCGCCATTGTCTTGCGACAGCTCTCTCTCGACCTGGTCACGCAACGCAATACTGCCCAGGTGCAGGTGCTGGCTTCATCTCTCTCGCAAGGGCTGATAGATGGCATTCTGCCTGCCCCACAAGAATTGAGGTCAGAGGCGCAAACCGCCGGTGTGAACAGCATCGCCGCAGTTTTCATAATAGGTGGACAAGGTTTGGCTGTAGGCAGTTCAAGAATGACGGTAGACCAAAACCTGTTGAGTGCTGATGAGTTCAATCAGCTCAGCCAAAATTTAGCACCGACAAGCAAATTAATGCAATCCTCAAGCACCAACGACGAAGCAATGGTCTCGATTGCGGTGATCCCTGGGACAAAATACAGCGTTGTCATAGTTGAACCGTGGGCTGCAATCATGTTACCCGCATCCAATTACCAGGCGCTGCTGGCTGGATTGACCATTTTGGGGATCGTGCTCTCACTGGCTACGTTATCACTGGCCATTGGCAGAATCATTCAACCGATCCAGGTGCTTGCGGAAAACGCAGCCGGCGCCGTCCCCGGAAGTATCTTCCATCCCATAAAAGTCTATGGGCCACAGGAAATCCGCACTTTGATCGACGCCTTCGACCAGATGGTCATCCGCCTGGCTGAGCAGCAATCTGCGCTACGGCAGTATTCTCATCAAGCCTTGCTGAGCCAGGAAGAGGAACGCCAGCGGCTTTCTCATGAATTGCATGACAGTACTCTGCAAGACCTGGTGGGGTTGAGCCAGCGTGTGGAATTATGCCAAAACGAGATCAATATCGATCCTAACCTGGCACGTGCACGGCTGGATGAGATCCATAATCTGCTCAACCGCACTTTGGATGATGTACGCCGTATCAGTATTGCATTACGTCCACCGGTACTGGAAGATTTCGGCCTGACCGTAGCTATCGATGCCTTATGCAAAGAAATGAATCAGTATAAATCCACTTTGAAGAGTGAATTTGTGGTCACCGGCAAATCTAGACGCCTGGATGCGGACCTGGAACTGGCGGTTTACCGTGTGGTGCAGGAAGCGCTGACCAATATCCGCAAGCACGTCGCGGATACTACCCAGGTTAAGGTAGAATTAGTGTTTGGAGAAAAAGAAATTCTCGCTCGGATTAGTAACAACGGCAGTGCTTTTGCCAGCCAGAATATCAGGGATTACGTCCGCTCAGGGCATCTTGGGCTGGCAGGGATGGATGAGCGAGCTCGATTATTTGGCGGGGAATTCAATATCAGTTCGAACCCGGGGGAAAATACGATTGTTTCAATCAAACTGCCGTACGAACAAGACACCCTGATACACAGCGTCGTTTAAAGAGAAAGGCAATCACCTCCTGAAAAACGATTTAATTTAGGAGGTGAAAATTATTAAGAAGGATCCGGAATAAATTTTCAGCGTTTACTCGGGAGAAACCTGACATAGTGCAAGACAAGCTGCCGGCAGGTTGAGAGGAATTTGCCGGTACCCCTTGCGGGTAAATCTTTGATCTCAAGAACTTCCCATTCATAAATTTTATGCAATCACCCTTTCAAGAAGGGTTCGTAATTCATATGCGTCCTGAACAACATAATCCGCGATTTCGCCCTGTGTTTGGGGATTTTTGGTCAGCAATACTGAGTGCAGACCGGCATTTTTTGCGCCGGCAATATCATAGGCTGCGGAGTTACCAACAAAAAGCGCTTTCCCTGAAGAAATTTGGAGTCGATTAAGCGCGTAAAGGAAGAGAGCCGGATCTGGTTTATACACCCCGACTTCTCCTGCGATGGCAATCACATCAAAATAGGAATCCAGGCCGGCATGCCTGATGCGCTCTCGTTGTTCATCTCCATCATGGGCATTCGTGACCAATCCCATTTTTGTTTTTCCCTTGATCCCGGATAAAAGCTGCTGAATACCGGGTAAAGGGACGCAAAGTTCAATTAAATTTTTCCGATAAAAGGAAACATAATCATCCTGCCAGACCATGTTAAACCTGGCAAAGGTGTTCCTTAATCTGAAATCGTGCATTTTCCCGGGGTCGATTTTCCGGTTGGCCACCAGCTCGTGAAAAATCATTATTTCCTCTACGGATATGTCCAGAAATTCGCTGAAAGGGACTGTTGAACCGGTACTGGCCAGTAATTGCCTGAGGCTTTGAGTATCGGCTTCTTGATAATCAACCAGGGTTCCGTCAAAATCAAATAGGACTGCTTCGAACATGCTCATGCTGGGATTCCTTGCTGTTGCGTAGTGGAAGATTCACCAGTCGAATAATTTTACTTGGATCTGAAAATAGTATGAATTAACTGAGCCACACTAGCAGAGGGTTGGCAAATAAACATCCAAATCAAAACCATCCGCAATAGGATGGTTTTGGTCTACTGCTCATGATTTAGGTTAATTTGCATCTGCTACAGTCCAACTGGTGGTGAATTTAATTCCATTATCGCTGCCGCTGCCCCAGTACCAGAACATCGGTACCTGCATAATCGGCGCCTTTTTACCATCAGGGGCAGGCGGATTCAGGGTGGTATTGAACTCCTTACTCAAAATGACCCTCTGGTTATCCATATTTCCAAAATAATATTCGCGTTGATCTTTTCCTTGCTGCCCAATAGTGGCATCAACCGGAACCCAGCCAATGCCCTCAAGGTAAAATTCTGCCCAAACGTGGGTTTGGTCTGTTCCTGAAATTGCCCAATAACCAACCACGGGACGCGCAGGGATGCCTTTGGCGCGGGCGAAAGCAATGAAGAGGGCTGAATAATCTCCGCATTCGCCCACCCGGTTGGTGAGTAAGTATTTGGCCCCATTCAAACCCTGGTGCAGTTGTTTGTACTCCACATTATCCAGGATATATAAGTAGAATTTCTTCGCCATCAGGTAAGGGTTTGTTTCCGTACCCGCAATCTCATTCGCTGCTTTGACAATGGCTGGATCGGTTGATTCGATGTATTTTTCCGGCTGGGTATATCGTTTATATAGGTCTGACTTAGTATCGTAGGGGAGGATAGCAGTTGGGTCGATTTTAGTGTTGGTGATATATGCGGTAAATGTAAACTTCTCTTCAAGGGTGACCGTGTCTCCCCTGGCCGGTGAGCCTGTAAGCTGCCAGTATGCCATTGAATTTCCATTGACATCATCCGTACTCTGCAGACCCGGAGCCGGTGAAATGGAGTCAATGGTCAGGTCTTGTTGGGCGTCGTAAGTCCCTGGAACTGGCAGATAGACGCGAATATCCGACGGAGAATAGGCAATGTTCTTAATCTCGAAGGAATATGTCACATGGTATTTATGTGGATTCTTATATGACAGAGGGAGTACCTGGGTAACCGTCGGGGTTGGCGCGAGGGTTGGAGCGGGAGTAGCGGTAAGGGTCGGGAGTACAACCACTTCGGTTTCTGTCGGCATTGGACTTGTAGGGGAACTCTTACTTGAACAGGCGGTGCTGACGATGAGGATAGCCATGAAGACAAAAGAAGCCACGAGAAACTTTCTCATCTTTCCTCCAGATTATGATCATTTCAATTAAATTTGAATTATTATATGCGATCTATTTTTTCCGCCAATTTCCAACCCAAATTCGACTTATGGTCAATTGATGCTATTTTAGCAATTTCTTTAGGCGAATTCAACCAGCGCCAGGTCAAATCTCATGGGATGCGGTCTTGCGCCATTTAATGAAGACTCCGATTCCAGAGTCAAGGGCTCCCAGTTACCCCAAATTCCTGATTATCAAAAAGATAATCACAAAGTAACCAAAACCGAGAATTGCTGCAAGGATCAACTGCGCAAAGATAAAATTCAGATGGATTTCAGTAATTAATTATTCCTAAGCGATAACAAATGGAGTGATGTTTATGCTGCTGGTTTGAAATAAATAGACGTATCGGACACGCCGTTCCCCGTCCAAAATTTGCGCCAGGGTTGAATCAGGCTCAAAATTTGAGCCCAATCGTCGTCGATGGGTCCCTGTGAAAATGACCGCGAATTAGGTGCGGCGGATGAACTCGGCAAATACTTGTTGACGTTATCGATGATCAAAATTCCTCTCGGTTTCAACAGAGGAATGGAATGTAAAGTACATTGGGCGCGGTAAGCTCCATCCACTAGGACGAAATCCAGGCTTTCTTTGGGTATTGTGTCGGTAATTTTTACATAAGCAGAATTTTTACCGGTTGGGTCGCCGGCGATTTTTGGATAAAGTCCGTAAGCCACATTTTCAGCCTGCATTTCCTGCAGCCTCTTTTGTACCAGGCGATACCACTCTTCTTGATGTTCTGCACTGGTTAGATGGGTCACTCTTTTTGAAAACCAGATTGTGCTGCGGCCGGAACCAAATTCCAGGCCGATGTCAGTCTTTTGTAAATAGCCTGCCAGAAAATCATCCGCTGCTGGTGCCAGCCAGGGATCGTTCGGGTGACTGCGGCGATAGGTTTTTTCTAAAACACGGTTCCACATGTAGAGCGGAGTTAAATGACGATATGAACGCATTCTGTTTTCCTTGTTTCAGAATAATTATTCGGGACTTATGTTTAGATTGATCATCGTGTTGTTAGTCGTTCTACTTTAACCTTCATGTATTGATTAAGTGCTCTAAACCGGTAGAGTGAATTTACAATGAAACATCTTTAGCACGGGAACTACTTCTATTTACCTGACGAAAGGCTATCCCTAGTCAGATCGGTTAGTTGCCTTGCTCTGTGATGGCCTGATCTCTCTTGGCGCGCAGTTCTTGGGTGATCACAACCAATTGTTTGGCAAGGTCCCTGCGTTTTCCCACATTGTTGAGCCAGACGACTAAACTAATGACGATCACGACGCTCCATAGACCCCAATAACTCCTCACAAAGATTTCTCCTACTACGCAAACACCAAAGACAATTGAGGCGGTGATGAAGCGAGTATTCACTTTATTGTATTCTTCTTCGAGGTCTTCTTTTTGATCCTGGAGGCGATTGATCGCGAGTTGAAGAGCCTGGTTATTCGGCATGGTGGTCCCTCTACTTTTCCCGGAGAAAAATTTCCCTTGTGAAAATGGTTAGTTGCCTTGCTCTGTGACGGCCTGATCTCTTTTGGCGCGCAGTTCCTGGGTGATCTCAGCCAATTGTTTGGCGAGGTTCCGGCGTTTTCCGAAGGTGGCCAGCCAAACGATCAAACTGGCAAAAAACAGGAATCCCCACAACTCATATAAACTGACGACGAAAATTTCCCCCGCCACACTCACACCAAAAACAATCTCGGCGGTCATGTAGAACATGTTCACTTTCTTATATTTTGCTTCGAGGTCTGCTTTTCGATCCTGCAGGCTATTGATCGCAAGTTGAAGATTCTGGTTATCCGACATGGTGAAATCCTCCTATTATAAGAAATATCTACGGCAGCGCCCCATTTTCTTAAGGCCGCTGATTTTCATCAATAATAGGTATCTGCCAAAACGGTTTAATCTGATTGATCAATTTTTGCGATCTGATTGTTAACCATTTTTCGCAGCTCATTTGGGCGGCTGATCAATTTAAAAGATTCTATGGTTCCGCCGCTGCCTACAACAGTGACCGTTCCATACCCGAGTAACAACCCGTCAAAAGGTTGAACGACTGAAATACTTTCAACTTTTTTCAGTAGAATTTCAATGGAATGTTGTTGGATAAGACCTCTTTTTGCGATGATTCGGAGGTTAGTAAGCGCGAATTTTGTGGTCAGCATGAGCAGAAATAATTGCAGGAAAATAAATAGGACAAAGAGGCCAACCAAAAAAACGGCAATCGGATGAATTTTAGTTGCTATCCAGAGCAAGGCAGATGAACTTAACCCCATTAAGTAGACAACAAGTTAAGGAAGAATTTGGTATTTAGCCTCGAATTCATCAGGTGACATGTACCCCAAAGTTGAATGTAACCTGACGGTATTATAAAACCCTTCAATGTAA
>Ga0224522_1000196_pt1 | contig 28213 bp, 20 predicted proteins | sample CFST25metaG_FD_182733 | JGI IMG/M metagenome (GOLD analysis project Ga0224522, IMG submission 182733) | Peat soil microbial communities from Stordalen Mire, Sweden - C.F.S.T25 | ecosystem: Environmental > Terrestrial > Soil > Wetlands > Peat | place: Sweden: Norrbotten County, Stordalen Mire...
TAAAAATATTTACCATTTATTATGTAAGTAGTGATTTAAGCGATGCAAATTTCATGCTTTTTGTCATTATCATAAGAATACTTTATCTAACTAACAGTTTATCAGCAAATAATGATTAACAATTAGTAATTTTAAGCTGACGTCAATGAGCAGATAAGGTTATTTATAAGGTTAAAAATAAGAATATCTTATTTGATAAACCACAAGTCTTTCTTGAATTATATCAAACCTTGAAGTTGTTAATAGTTATTACCAACTTAAGAAAACATTGATATATAAGGTTAAAAATAAGATTATTTCTCAAGAATATTTCAATCACCTATAACATATATTATTGATTATCTGAATGATAATAGTTATTGGCACAATACTTGGCAATAATTAATAAACATGAATGATCAAATTAAAATAATAAGTATTTCAATTAACAACTTTAAAACTAAAATCATGGACTCACGAAATTTTTCCTTTAGTTCCCCAAGTTATAACGTAAACAGTTGGGGCAGTGTTACAAACAACATGGGCCAAACAATTGGCAACGTAGATCGTTTTGGAAGTTTCCAGAACAACCTGACACCCTGGTATTCTAATAATGTTGACCGATTTGGCAGCATAAGCAACGGTTATAATGGAATGGGCACACAGATCGGAAAAATAAACAATTATGATTCCTATCAAAAAACAAACAATTTAAGAACATCAATGGATTATTTAAATAAAAAGAATCAGGATGATTCTTTATATGGAAAATTCAAAAAGTCCTATGAACCGGAATTAAAAATGCCAAAGTATGAGCCGATTATTCCTTTCAAAGAGCCTAAAGTTTCACTGAAGTCGTACGAACCAGATTATTTTATACCTAAAACTGATCCTATTATTCCTTTCAAGGAGCCTAAAGTCTCATTTAAGTCCTATGAACCGGAATATAAAATGCCAAAATACGAACCTTTTATTCCTTTAAGAGAGCCTAAGTTCTCATTAAAGTCCTTTGAACCAGATTATTTTGTGCCTAAAATTGATCCTATTATTCCTTTCAAAGAGCCTAAAGTCTATTTTAACCCTCCGGCTTCAGTACCGTTATTCCCTTATACATCCAATAAGAAAAAGTCTTCTTTTGAAGATGATTATGGATATAAATTCAAATTCTAAAACCTTGAAACTACTTAAAGGACAATATAAATTGGATATTAACTAAAATCATAAACTATGAACTTACTATCTAATTCAAACTCATTTCTCGGTCCTATATCAACCAATAATTTTGGTAATCTCTCAGGAGGAGGATTCTCCTCATTAGGCAGGATGGATTCATCAGGATCATTGTACGATATAGGCGGAAGAACTGCCGGCCAGGTTGACCTTCTGGGTAATGCCAGAGATTTTATGGGTAATTCCCTGGGTAGAATCAGTGGATATGATTCTTTTCAGAGGTATCAGAAAGTGGACCAGTTTGCAAGAAAAGATGATTTTTTCAATAGAGTTAGTAGAAAAGAATCATCAGAAAATTCATACCCTTTTAAAACCCTGGTTAACAATCTAATACCTCCAGAATATAAGCCCTTCAAAACGTTTGAATACCAGGATTATGAATCTAAAAGTGGATTGAAAAACAAAGATTACATGATACCAAAATTCTTATCTCCAACGCAATTCGAGACAGACCATCCATATTTTAATTATCCAAAATTCAATCAATTTAAACAGGATGAAAATGAAATTCTATCAGTTACATGTTTATTTAAGCCATAAAAACTTTGAACCACTAAATGATTTTACTACTTTACTGAAACTTCTTCATAAACTCTGCTCTAACTTCTAATTTAACTATTGATAGAATATCTTTTCAATTTAGGAGAAAGCAAAAAAATGGATCTTATAATTTTAAATATTTCGATATAAATAATTATTATAATTATTTTTATTATTTAAATTTAAATACTACTACTAAGGATTTATAAATGAATTATACATCGCATATTTTACTAAGGATGAAATCAATAATTTAATTGACTAGATAGTACCATTTGAAAAATTATGCATCCAGTAGATAGAATTTGCACTAAACTTTCAAACACAAAATATATTGTATGAAGATAGTTCTCTCAACGGCACCTAGATTAAAAAATACCAATGCACATTCAAGTGAAGCAATCTCAATTGGTTTGCTAAGTATTGCTACGGTACTAGCTCAGAATGAATTTAGAATATTTTTTATTGATGCAAATGTTCTAAACTTAGGGATTGGTGATACCTTAGATATGATAATGTTAAATTCACCTGATATCATTTGTTTTTCGGTTTATACCAGGGAGATGAATATTATTTCAGAGTTAGTTAATAGAATAAAAAGAAAGAAAGAAAAAGTAATAATTATTTTAGGTGGAATCCATCCAACATATTTTCCTGTAGAAACAATCAAGTATAATAAAAATTTTGATTATGTTGTTGTTGGAGAAGGGGAGGAGGTATTAGTTAAACTAATTTCTTTAATACAAGTAGGTGCTTTAAATGAGATTAGTGAATTGGAAGGAGTTTTTTCTCAATCAGATAGCTTTAACATAAAGCCATATTTTATAAACATTATTAATGACCTTAGTACTTTACCAATTCCAAACAGAAATTTGTATTCTAAAAATGAGTCATATTCTATTTTAACTTCAAGAGGGTGTAACCATAGATGTAAATTTTGCATGCAGCCTTTTGAAGAAACAGTGAGATATAGAAACTTAGAAGGTGTTTTTGAAGAGGTCCAAATGTTGTTAAATATTCATTCATTTAAGAAACTAGTTTTTTACGATGAAACATTCGCAGCTGATAAAGATCGGACTTTAGAACTAATAAAAGGTTTTGTCAAAAGAGGTTATGGTTCAAATTTTTACTGGACAGCTGGCACCCGAGCTGACACGATTGACGCAGAATTAGCTATCCAATTTAAAAAAGCAAATTGTAAGTGGATTTTTATTGGTGCAGAATCTCCCATAGATGAGCAGTTAAAAGCAATTAACAAAGGTATAGAATTTAAGCAAGTTGAAAACGCTTTAAGTATATTGAACTATCATGATATTAATGTAGCACTATCATTTATTCTGGGGCTCCCTGGTGAAACTTGGGAAACTTTAGAATATAAAAAGAATATCATACTTAACTCAAATGCTCAATCTATACATGTAGGTATACTAATTCCGCATCCCGGAAGTAAAATTTATCAAGAAATATTAGAAGGTAAACATAACTATCAACTATTATCAGCCGATCACAAAGACTATACAAGAGATGGTCTAATATATAAAATTGGAGATATTACGAGTGTAGAATTAAATATGTATGCTAATTCAATTAAAAAAGAGCTCATTATTAAAGGAATTAAACTTGAATATTAAGAAATAAGAAACTATTTTTTTATTTTTATAACAAATGAAACTATTAGATTTTTTAGATATATATACTTTGACATCAGTCCAATGTTAAATTATTTTTAAAAGATAAACTGTATTTTTTTTAATAGTTACCACGATTTAGGGACAAGTTCCCCATTTAGTATGGCATTTTTGTAATTAAAATTTTTGTAAATATCCATAATACATTCATTTACTAATTCTTTATCAAATTGGTCACTAAGGTGTACATTTAATGAATAGGGTGGAATCAAATCAGATCCATTCAATGTTAATGCAGAAGCAAAAACTCTTTGATTTGTTAAGTGATGAATTGCTTTTACCATTTTAGGGATTATTACTCCGTTTATTCTTCCAGTGTGATATGTTGGATTTTTGCCATAAGGAGCTTCCATGCTTGAAAAACCATAAATTGGGATTACACCATTTATATTATTGCCCCTACCAACCACTCCTTCTTCTCCAATTCCTATGCAACTTCCAAAAGGAGTTAAATAGACATGATTTCTGTGAATATTGTTATCTTCTGTATTCAGGTGTAATTTTAAACTGGAATTCTCAGGAATTTGAAATTCAATAAATTCAATAAGTTCTTTATGGATTTTAATTTGTTGGTCCTCGTAAAATTCTCTACAAGGTGTAAAGCCACTTAAAAAGGGCAAGCAAATAGTGATATCAAACATATTTTGTTTCCTTAGAACCATCACTTTTATGTCTTGACCAATAAAAGAATATTTTGGGATAAAAGGTTCTGTATAAAAAAAGTTTTCGCATTTTACGGCTAAATTTTCAGCTATGGAAAGAGGCCATGAAGAAACAATAACCGCTGTGTCACTAGCCCAAACTACATTTCTATCAGGTAGATCATTTAGCGATTCTGGTCTGTACCACCGTGTTGTTGATGATACATCATTATAAAAGTGCGAAAAGATTAAATGCTTTTTGGGATCTATTGAGGGGAATATTTCAACTAATCTTTTTATTACTGCACTTTCTGTTAATTCTAATAAAGGAATTTTTACATTTCCAAATTGTTTACTAAATCTTCCATTAATTAAAATATTGATGGGTGATTTAAATTCCTCAATTCCAAAATCCACAAGCCACTCACCACCTCTTATCATTAACTTATCTACTTGATGATGAAGAATAGCTCCAAAATGTTCCAGTGTATATTTTGAATATTCAATTGAAATAACTTCAGCTAGACTATCAGCTAGTGTATCTGGATGACCTAGACCTTTCCTTTCTACAATCTCCACAGGATAGTCAGATGGGAATTTCTCATTAAAAAAAATATCCAGGTTGTGATTACGAATAAGTTGCTTCATATGATAAAAAATTCAAGTTAGACTTCAACTTCAAAATTGTTTTCCAAACAAATCAATTCTTAGATCAATACATCTATTACATCTCGATTATTAACCCATCTTTTGATATTATTGTATTTGAGAAATGTCTTTTACATATTTCACAAGCACGTTCTCTATCTTCGTACGATCTATATCTATCTGCATCAAAGTGCATTAGCACCATTTTTTTTGCTTTTGACTTTATAGCAATATGTGCAGCTAATTCTGGATTCAAATGCGGCCAGTTTATATGATACTCTTCAGATTTATATGAACACTCTGTAATTAATAAATCAGCATTTTGAGCTAACTTATAAACATTATCACATATTCCGGTATCTGAACAGTATGCAATTGTTTTACCCTCTAAAGTTAATCTAAATCCTAAGGTTGGAGAAGAATGTAACAATGGCAATACTTCTAACTCAAATGGCAATTGACTTAAAATAGAATGATATTCAGCTATTTCTACATCGAATGGAGCACTTTCAAACGGTGCAGAAAAAGGCTGATTAAAAACTTTTTTGAGATTCCTAACAATGTTTTTTCCTCCAATAATAAGAACTCGATTTTGAATTTTTAATTTAGCAATTGAGTACAATCCAATTATATGATCAAAGTGAAGATGACTTATTAGCAAATAGGTCGGTCTAGAATAATCAATGTAAGAATCAATATTGTTGAACCCACTACCAGCGTCAAGGACAATATTATTTAACGATGATTCAATAAGAATTGAAGTAGTGTATCCAGTAGTTGAATCATACCAGCCGTTTGAACCCAGAAATATAACCCTAAGCATTCTTAATGTATAACTATTTTAAGAACAGAAAATCATCACAAAATTGAATTAAATGGCTTTGGCAAAAACCATGAGTTCCTCCGCATTTGGATCTCTACCTTCCTCATAATAAATTGTTTCAAAACCACATTTCTTTAAATAAGCAAAAAAAATCTTCTTGTCATTCCAATATGAATAATGAGGGTCCCAGGCTAAAAAATTTTCCAAGGGAGATAGAGGAACCTGTATATGAAGCAATCCAGATTTCTGTAATACCTTCTTACAATTCATTAAGGCTTTTTCAGGTTTGTAACAATGTTCTAAAACATGAGAAAGTGTTATTAATTTGAATTTAACAGAGAAGGGAATATTGATTTGTACATCGGCTATTTTAAGTTTATAAAGCAGTTCCATATTTGATGAAAATAATTCATTCCATGAAAGTAAACAACTTTCAGCAATATCAATTCCATAACAATTAACAAAACCCTGATAATGAAAATCTTTAACAATTTTTGCGCTATTCTTACATCCAATATCCAGTATATTTGATTGATGGTCAAGTATAAACTCAGGAAGTATTTGCCTTAATATGTTGATATCTTGAAATATTTTATTATCAATCATTAAAAGTTTGCTCCTTTCGCCTTGAATCATAAGATATTCAATGTAATCGTCTTTTTTTACACTTTTAATATAATGTCCTTCTGATTTATGTAATAATTTTACCATATTAATCTCATCTTTAATATTAAATATTTATTTCAAGAGATGTCACACAATTGACATAGAGGGAGATCTTTTTTAATTACTTTTTTAGACATTTCCTTAAAGGAATTGCTTTTAAGTATTTTTCGAATATCTAAGACATTCTCCTTTCCATATTTAGCGTTTATATCATAACAACATGCAGCTAGGTTGCCGTCACTTGTTATGAAAATAGTATTATTCATAAAACAGGATGGGCTAATGTTTATTGGAATTATGGTTTTATTAATATTGTCAATATTGTATCTTTTATCAGCAGATCCAGGTAAAAATTTTAGTGCCAAGTCATATTGTTTCTCATGACTAAGGAACATACGCGGTATTGCAATTGTCTTAAACTTATGATTCTTAATTCCAAGATTAGTTGTGAATTTTTTGATCTCATCTAAATAATATTGATTTTTGTTTGTAATTAAGGTTTGAACTGCTAGTTCAGTTTTTTTACTGACTCTGATTTTCTTTAAATTTTCTACGAGTCTGTTAAATGAACTTCCTTTTCTGACCATTTCATGGTCATTATTAAATCCATCGAGCATTATAATTAACATATTTGGCGAGTACTTATAAAACATCGGTGAGTCAATAATATCAACATAATTATCTAATGTCGTATGCACAGAACACCAAATGTTTTTTGAAGAAATACATTCTAAAATCTCAAGTATATTTGGATGCGAAAGGGGATCTCCTGATAAGTGCAATTCAATTTCGCTAATAAAATAGGGTAATGTATCAAGTAAATTTTTAAATTTTTTGAAAGACAAGATATTGTCTTTTCTAATCAAGAATTCTTTTGGAGCAGTACATAAAGGACAATTTAAAAAACATTGAGAGGTTATTTCAATATGACACCTGTATGGCTTATTCGTTATAAGAAAGCTAAATCGAGAATAGAACAATCTTAAGCCTAATTTAATGTTAAGATTCTTAAGGGCAGCAATACATTTCAAACCTATGTCATTAAAAGATGTAAATCTCAATCTAATTCTGTTAATCAAATTCATGAAATTTTTTTTTAGAATTTACAGCATCTACTACAGCTTTCAACAATGGAGTTTTTAAAAAAAATGTTCCAGTTATTCATAGCAATCATGTCTATTGTAACCTTCGGATCAACTTTGCCTATAGCGAACATATTATTCTGACAAAAATATAAATTTCCAAATGGATCAACACGTACTATTTTTTTCCAAACCTGACATTTTTTACGCAATAGATAAATTTTGTTATTCGGATTATACCAATTATTTATCTCATTTATATTTAATTTAGGAATAAATATAGAAGATTTATTGAACACATTATACAAAGAAATAACATGTTGAGAATTATTAGTTGTAGGAATAATGTTTGTGTTTGAATTAGAGTTATTTATCAAAATATTATTCCTTTCCAATTCTTTAAAACCACTTTCTTGGATAGATTTTTCAATGTAATTGAAATGTAAAAAATTTAGAAAATCACAATGTCTTTCAACTTCTTGAAGCAATTCGATAGGATGGAGATCTAAAGGGTTGATGATATAATTGAAAGTTAGTTTAACATTTAGAGGATGAATTATTTCTTGAAATTTACGGAAAACTTTATTTTCAATATAGCGATTTAAAGTGATAACAATTTCATCGAAGGCACTTAAATATGAAAAATCTTGCTTCATTAATAATTCCATGCCATTAGTATACAATACCTTATAAAATGGTTTGTTATCTAATAACCCTACCAAATACTGCAAATTATCAACTATAAGTGGCTCTCCCCCTGTAAAAACGATTCTTTTTAGATTTTTATATAATTTGAACGCATTCTTTATTGTAACTTCACTCATCGTCTTGTTTGATAATCTCTTTATATAACAAAAGTTACAACTAAGATTGCACTTCAAAGTGAGTTCAAATACAATTGTATCAATATGCTTAAAAGAAAAATTCATATATGCGATTCATTAAACTATAAAGACTTTATTTCTAATAGCTCCGACAATTAACCCTAATGAAAGACCTAAGTATTCTAATACTTCAAAAAAAGTCTTATAAAGATATTGTTTCCTTCCTATGCATAGCAAAAGAATACCTATTGGGACTTTGAATGTGATACATTTTATTAATCCTATTTTAGGATAAAAATTAAAACCTATTATTTTATGATACTTTTTCCTATATTTTTTAAATAGTAAGGTGTGCCCTAAGGCATATTTATAAAACTGATTGAAAACGTCTTTCAAACTTTTTCGGCAAGAATGATTAACAATCACTTGAGAATTGACTACTAAAATATACCCTTTTTCTTGAATTTTCCATGAAGCATCGACATCACTCCCAGAATCTAATGCTATATCAAATGAGCCAGCGTCTATTAGCACTTGTCTTTTATATATTGCATTTGCTCCAATAGCAAATGGATAGGGACAAATATATGATAGGTATTGTTTATCTTCTAGTCCATTCATAGCTAATGTCCTTTGATACTTTTTTACGAAACCATCTTTATCTAACTTAGGAATAACTCCCGCCACAACGCCGATATTTGGATTTCTATTGAATTGGCTTTTGATTTCCTTCAACCAATTTTTATCTAGGATACAGTCTGCATCAGTTGATGCGATTAAGTCTCCACAACAGGATTTAATCCCAGTTGCTCTAGCCCTTCCTAATCCTGTTTTTGGTTCATTAATGTACTTAAATCCATAACTAATAACTAAGGATTTTATAGATTCGATTTCTGAGTTTTCCACGACAATACACTCAAAATTTTCTACCGGGAAATCTAAGCATTTTATACTATCTAAACATTTTATTATTCTTGGATCATCTTTTACACATATGAGAATGGATATTTCTATAATATTTTGTTTCATTGTTTATTAATTATTAGATGATTTTTCAAATATTTATGCTTTTCACTGAAAGGTTCCATTTAATTTGGGCTTCTAAGATTCTAGTATTCTTGATACAAAATTAAAGAGATCCCCTCAAGATTGTATTATGAATAGTTATGTCCAAAATTATGATTCAATAATCTGTATTTTAGTCTTTGTAAAAGAAATTGCAGCATTATATTAATTATTTTTGATTTGTTTCTTAGAGTAAATTTGGTATATAGATAAAATTAATAGATTATTTGTGAAAATAAGAAAATCCTTTAGGCAAATAATTCAATATGATGATTTTTTGGGTCATAAATATGTTCCTAACCTAAGCGCTTGCCTTAAGTATGGAAAGAGTTCTTATATACTCTCAACTGATGAATTTGGTTTTAGGAACACTAAAAATAAACTACCAGGAATTCACAAAATTATAGCTATTGGAGATTCATTCGCAGCAGGGGATGGAGTAAATAATTCTGAACGGTTTCTTGATATCATAGAGAAAAATTTAAATTGTGAAATTGTTAACCTAAGTATCTCCGGATTTGGCGTAGATCAACAAATTCTTGCGTATGAAAAATATGGAAAGAAAATTAATCATGATATTGTACTTTTTTTCCCACATTTAGATGATCTTACCAGAAATTTACTAGATTCTCGAGAAGGATATAATAGAGAAACAGGTTCAAAAATTCTAATTCCTAAGCCTTATTTCACTTTTAAGGAAGGTAAACTATTACTACATAATGTACCTGTTCCAAGAATTAAAGAACAATTTGCAGGAACTAAAAAAGCAAATATTCAGTTAGGAAAGAAGAATTCTGATCAGATTGGAGATATGAGATTTATTCAAAGAGGGACTATATCCCAACAAACTGTGCTTTTTCCTCAATATGCTAATGAGAAAAGTAAAGAATGGGAATTAATGGGACCCCTTATAAATAAACTAAAAGAATTGAAAGGCTTTAGAGATTTATTAATCTTCCCTATACCATACATCGAATCAATCATCGAGCGAGAGACAAGCTGGCATATTCAAAACTTTAAAAAATTTGAAGATTCAAGCACTTTTATATATGATTTGTCACATTTGTTGCAAGTTGAGCACAATCCTCCTATAAGTAGTCTATTTTTAGATATTTGTGGACATTTTTCACCAAATGGACATAAAATCGTTGCTTCTGAAATTGCTAATATTTTAGAATCCTCTTTCGGAATTGAAGTCCGAGCTCAAGAAGAAAAAATTGAAGAAAAGAGATGCTATATTATAGGAATTTCTTGTTTTTATCACGATTCAGCTGCATCCCTAATTTTAGACGGTTCAATTATTGCAGCAGCTCAAGAAGAGCGATTTACAAGAATTAAACATGATAAATCATTTCCAATAAATGCTATCAATTTCTGCTTAGAAGAGAAACAAATTTGCATTAATGACGTAAAAGCTTTTGTATATTACGATTATGAAACATGGACAATTGAACGAGTTTTAACCAATTTGAAATACATTTCTAATAAGAACCAATATTGGGAACAGGTTAAAAAAGGTTTATTTCAAAAGTTAAAACTACCAAAGATTATTAGAGAACATACTGGTTACCAAGGTATTATTTATAAAACACAACATCATATTTCTCATGCTGCAAGCGCTTACTACCCCTCAAAATTTGATGATGCAGCTATTTTAATAATTGATGGTGTTGGAGAGTGGGCTTCTTCAACTATCGCGAAAGGATCAGGTAATAGAATTGTAATTCTAAAACAACAACATTATCCTCATTCATTGGGACTATTATACTCCGCTTTTACTTATTATGCTGGGTTTAAGATAAATTCTGGGGAATATAAATTAATGGGATTAGCTCCATATGGTAACCCAAGATTTGTTGATTTGATAAAGAATCAATTAGTTACAATTAATACTGATGGTTCAATAATGCTTAATATGGATTTCTTTTCTTTCCATAAAGAGCAGGTAATGACAAACAACAAATTCAATCAATTGTTTGGAGGTAAACCAAGGAAAAGAGAGTCTAAAATTACAACCCGAGAAATGGATATTGCAGCTTCCATTCAGAAAGTTACAGAAGAAATTGTAATTAAAATGGCCAAATATGCTTTCGAACTAACTAAAAGCAAAAATCTTGTAATGGCTGGAGGTGTGGCTTTGAATTGTGTAGTGAACGGACGATTGTTTGAAGAAACTTCATTTGAGGATTTCTATTTTCAACCAGCTTCAAGTGATGCTGGAGGTGCTCTAGGATGTGCATTATCATGGTATTTCGAAAACCATCCCGAAGCAAATAAAAAAATTTCAGAGATAGAAACTACATATCTAGGACCAAATTTCTCAGATGATGAGATCTATGCATTCCTTCACACTATGGATTTACCTTTTCATCGTTTCGAGAAAATGAGTAGAGCATTATCTATAGCACAGAATATATATGAGAACAAAATTGTTGGTTATTTTGATGGGAAAATGGAGTTTGGTCCGAGAGCTCTTGGATCAAGATCAATACTAGCAAATCCTTTGGATCCAGCCATGCAATCTAGATTAAATTTAAAAATTAAATTTAGAGAGTCTTTTCGCCCATTTGCCCCAGTTTATTTAGAAGAAAGAACATCATTATTATTTGATTTTGACAAGCCTAGCCCTTATATGTCCATTGTTAAAAAGATAAATTCAAAGCTTTTAAATTCAACTGAATATAAACAAAGTGATGATATAATTTCAATAATTAACCAAAATAGATCTGAAATTCCTTCGGTAACACATGTCGATAATTCAGCAAGACTTCAATCAATTAATATCAAACAAAATCAAGGAATGTATGAAATTCTTCAGGCTTTTGAAACTCTTTCAGGGAAGGGCATATTAATTAATACTTCATTTAACGTGAGAGGAGAACCAATAGTTTGTACCCCTTTCGATGCTTATCGCTGTTTTATGAGAACTGAGATAGATATCTTGGTTTTAGGAAATTATTTTTTATTGAAGAGTGAGCAACCCAATATATTAAGCGATGATAAATGGTTGAATAATTTTGAACTTGATTAAAGATTTTAATATGAAAACATTTAAATTTAATACCGATAGAAATTCTTTCTGGATTAATTATAAAGAGAGCATAAATTACACTGTTTCTTCAAAAAGTATTGAAGTCGATAAAGTGGACGTTTTGGTAGAGGCAATATTATTGGAGTTTGTCCATACTTCAGAAGATGAAAAAGTGAAGTTCAGAAAACACTTATCAACATGGTTAAATTCAATGACCGATGAAGATTTAAATCTAGAAGGAGTTGAAATGGTCCGAGATTTTATCTATGAAATGTATTAAGGTGCTCAATGATAATTTCATTTAAATAAATAATTTATAATTAATTATAAATCCTGTTTCTTGGCATCAAGTATATTATATAATGTTGTTGTAATCTTAAAAATGATTCTACATTTACCTAACAATAGATAGAAAATAAATGATAAACTATTTCTTTCATACTTATATTTAAGAATATTAGTTTGTAACCTCAATGGGAATCACTAAAAAATGGGAAAATGAATATTCTGGTAACCGGTTCTGCAGGTTTTATAGGGTCACATGTCTGTAAATATTTTGTTAAACGAGGACACTCTGTTATTGGAATAGATAATTTTGATGTAAATAATTCAAATAAGTTAAAAAGATTAAATCTAACTAATCTGCAAAAAAATAGGTGTTTTAAACTTCATGTTGCAGATATTAAAAATAAAGCTATTCTGAATAGAATATTTTCTTCCAATAAGTTTGATGTTGTCATACATTTAGCAGCTAAACCAGGCATAATATCATCAGTTAAACATATTAATGATTATTATGAAGTAAATGTCTTAGGGTTTCTCTCCTTATTAGAAATAATGAGAATTAATAATGTTGGGAAACTGATTTTTGCTTCATAATCCTCTGTTTATGGGGAGAGTACTAAAATTCCATTTTCAGAGGATGACAAGGCAGATAATCCGATATCATCATATGCATCAACAAAGAAAAGTGGAGAGTTTCTAAATTATGTTTATCATCACTCGTTTGGTTTTGACATTACTTGTCTAAGATAGTTCTCTGTATATGGACCAAGACAAAGGCCTGATCTTATGATTCATAAATTCACAAAGCTAATCGATGAAGGTAATCCAATCCTAATAAACGGCGATGGTACAATTTCAAGAGATTTTACTTATATAGATAATATAGTAAAAGGCATTGAATGTGCTTTATTTCATTTAAATGGTTATAACATATTCAATTTGGGAGAATCTAATATGGTCACTATAAATGAGGTTATAAAAATAATTGAAGAAATTTTAGAAAAAAAAGCAACTATCCAGTATGGGATAAAACTAAGACAAGATGTTAAAATAACCTTAGCGGATATTTCAAAAGCTAAAAAGGAAATTGGATATAGACCTGAATCAAATTTAATAAATGGATTAAACAATTTTATTTCGTGGTATCAAAAAAATAAAAACTTTTTTTAAATCACATCACACTGTCAGTACTGAATTAGTGATTAATTATCCAGATCTGTATAATCTTCAAGCATAACAAAATATTGGAATTCTGAAATCGGTTCTAAAGTTGCATAGGATAGTAATACCGCGCCAGTCTCAATCATCTCATTCCTTCTAAATAGACTTTCAGTTTCCCAACAGGTAACTTCCTGATCAAAAAGTACGTAATTAATATTCATTAGTTATTTTTATAACATATAATATAATACTTTCTTGACAATTCAATAATTTGAATCATATAAATATATGATTCAAGTGTTTCTACTGTTAAAATTCATTTTAAAAAACATACCCCATAGTACGGCAAGGATACATGCTAGCAAGATAATGTTAAATTGGTCCTATGATAAGGGTAATGAATCTTAAGGTATTTCGTTGTTAGTTATTCTTCTTATAAGTTCAAATTTCCTCTCATAAAACATGAGAATTAAAATTAAAAGGATACTGTTTAACTCATCGTGTTTTCAATCCAAGAATTAGATGTATCGTATAAGCAAAGCCTCCTAACCTTTTTCTGTCAACACCCAATTAAATTCTCCATGAATCATCTTCTCCTGCATTTTTCATACCCCTAGTAAGAATAAAGTAGCTATTAATTAGTGCCAAATGGTTCCTATAAGTTTTTCATCAAATTCTTTTCTTTCTTCTTCACTTGTTAGTGCCAATCCATTCCTATGCTAGCACATATTACTGACGATATAATTAATACGCTCAACATATCAAGTAATTGAGTTGATTTTAACTATATAACCAAGAATAGGTCGTAAATCTATTGCAAATACTTTCTACAAAGTTGAGAAGTTTTAATTACTTTCTGGCAGAATAAATAACCTAAAAAATAAGGTCATATATCTAGCTTAAGATAAGTGTTGTTGTATATTTAATTGATTTTCATTGACATACTAAATGCGGCATCAGCCTTGTCTCTTAAACTAATAGATTAATATTTAGGTGTTATGAAATGTCCAACTTGCCAGACTGAAATAAACCAAAATGCAAAATTTTGCCAGGAATGTGGAAGAAAAGTGGATTCTTCTGAAGACCAGTTCTCTTACCAATTAACTCAAAGGAACTTCCAAAAACCGAAAGGCATTATCGAATTAGCAATAATAATGAGTCCTGCTCAAGGTCATGACTGGTTAGCAGAAACTATTATAAAAAGCATTGAAAGAGAAAAGAGAATAAGGTTAAAAGGAGCGAAAATAACATTAAAAGTTTTAAAAGGATTTGTTTTAAAAGACCCTGAATTTAGAAAAGGCGATACTATAGTGATCGATAAAATCCCAAAGACAGAGATTAAAGACAATGAGGCAGAGCAGAAATCCAATAGTAACATTGATAACTATGACCCGCGAGTTGATCTGCCAGAATATAAGTTTCCTCCGATATCAGTACTAAGAGAGTGCAAAACAGAAAGTCATTTCGACAAGACTGAAGTTGTTGGATTTAAGGAAAATATCACAAAGATTCTGAAAGAGAATCACATTAGAATCAAACAAATTTCAGCGACAATTGGTCCGACAGTAACTTTATTTGAGATTGTTCCAGAACGCGGGGTCAGACTCGCCCGATTTAAATTGCTTGAAAATGATATTGCTAATTCTCTTTCAGTACCAGAAATAAGGATCATTGCTCCTATTTATGGAAAGGGAACTGTTGGAATTGAAGTTCCAAACAAAAATTCTGAATTGGTTTATATGAGATCTCTTATTGCCTCTAAAGCATTTCAGTATAGTGAATTTAATATTCCCCTTGCCCTTGGAATGTCAATTACCAATGAAACATATATGGCAGATCTTACCAAGATGCCTCACCTCCTGATAGCCGGAGAAATCGGACAGGGAAAATCTGTCTTGATCAATGCAATAATTACATCTGTTCTTTACAAGAAACATCCGGCTGAAGTAAAACTTGTCCTTATAGATCCCAAAAGAGTAGAAATGCCCATTTACAAGAAAATTGAAAGGCACTTTCTTGCCAGTCTTCCTGGAGAGGAGGATGCTATTATTACTGATACTCAAAAAGCAATTAACACACTAAACTCATTGTGCATCGAAATGAATAACCGCTTTGAGCTTCTTAAATCTGCCAATTCACGTAACATAAAGGATTATAATGAGAAGTTTTTTTCAGAAAAACTGAGTCCCTTTAAAGGTCATAAATACCTGCCCTACATAGTAGTTATTATTGATGAGTTTGCTGATCTTTTAATGACTGCAGGCAGAGAAATAGAAAGTCCAATAGGCAGGCTCGCTCAACTGGCAAGGATTATTGGTATACATCTTATCATTTCAACTCAACGACCTTCCCAAAAATATTGTTTCCAGTTTTATTAAAGCTAATTTTCCTTCACGGATTGCGTTCAGGGTCTCCTCTCTTAAAAATTCAAAAACTATTCTTGATGATTCAGGTGCTGAAAAGCTTATTGGTCGGGGAGATATGCTGGTATCTTCAGGAAAAGACCTTGTAAGGGTGCAGTGTGCTTTTATTGATACTCCTGAAATTGAAGCACTGACTGAATTTATTGGTTCACAAAAGGGATATCCCAATGCAATGCATCTACCAGAATTTCCAGATGAATAATGTCTTCTCAATATGTTGGAGAGAAAAAGATTTAATGAATTTCACGAATGGAACTTAACATATATGATCATAAAGAATAATTTTTCTCAAATGAATATAGCGCGTTATCAATACAATCACCAATTATTCCGTATTTTTGAATATATCAGACCATTAATAGTTTATCAACGCAACTAACTTATTCAGGATCACGAATTCAATAAGTTTAATCTAATTATGAATACGATACTCCAACAAGATTTAAAAGTCGATTTTATTTATTCTCAGGTCATTAATTTCTCACTTCAGCAGAATCACATTCCTATAATCCGAAGATTTATTATTACTAACTCAACAGAAACTGACATTCAAAATCTGGATATAGAACTGACTTTTGAACCTGAATTTGCTTCTCCGATTTCTTATCAAGTTTTATTACTTCATGCTGGCGAATCTTTCCAAATAAATAATTTTGACTTATTATTATCTGCAAAGTTTCTTTCTGAATTGACTGAAAGGGTAGCAGGGTTAATAAGAATCACTATAAAAAGTGAAAACCGATTTCTTTTCGAGAATGACTATAGCATTGATGTTTTAGCATTCGACCAATGGCAGGGAATATCAATATTACCTGAAATAATTTCTTCATTTATTACACCTAATAATCCACTCATATCTAAAATTATTTATAGGGCTTCCGAGATCTTAAATAAATGGACTGGATCTCCATCACTCGATGAATATCAAAGCCGGAATCCCGATCGGGTTAAAAAACAGATGGCCGCTGTTTTTGAATCTATCCGTGAGCTCGGAATAATATATTGTCCTCCGCCAGCTAGCTTTGAAGAATCAGGTCAAAGGATCAGGATGATTGATACACTGATATCTCAGAAATTAGGTACTTGTCTTGATTTGTCATTAATTTATTCTTCATCTCTTGAAGCAGTAGGAATACATCCGATAATTGTCATTATTAAAGAACATGCTTTTACAGGGGGGTGGCTTATAGATGATTCATTTGCAGATAGTATCAATGACGACTATACACTATTATCAAAAAGATCTGTCGAAGGAATAAATGAAATACTTTTAGTGGAAGCAACCTTCATGAATGCCGGGAACAAAAATTCCTTTGATGATTCTGTAAAAGCAGCCAACTTTCATCTTACAAAAAGTGATGACTTCTTATTGTTTGTTGATGTAAAACGATCCAGATTTGCAGGAATAAGGCCACTTCCACAAAGAATTAAAACTAATGGAGGATGGGAATTCACTGAGGATCAAAAAACAGGATCATTCTACAACTCGCCTGAAGAAATATTTTCCGGAGATAAAATAATTATTCAAAATGGGGAAGAGATCTCTAAACAACAATTGTGGGAGCGAAAACTTCTTGATTTAAGTCTTCGGAATAATCTGCTGAACACCAGAATTACAAAGAGCACGCTTCAAATAATTTCAGTAAACCTGAACAAATTAGAGGATGCCCTGGCCGCCGGCAAAGAGTTTCAACTATTACCAAAGCCTACTGATTGGGATAATCCTTTTAGAAAGGCTGGAGTATATCAGGGATTAAATCAATCTGACCCAATAATAGACCTGGTTAAAAACGAAATGTCTCAAAACCGACTTAGGACCTACATGCCTGAAGATGATCTTATTAGGGGACTTACAAATTTGTACCGTTCATCACGTCTCTCATTGGAAGAAAATGGGGCAAACACTCTATATCTATGCTTAGGTCTGCTGAAGTGGTACGAAACACCCGCGAGCGAACAACCCAGGTTTTGCCCAATACTTCTTTTACCGGTTGAGATTATAAGAAAATCCGCGCTCAAAGGATATGTAATTCGAAGTAGGGAAGAAGATACATTGATGAATATTACTCTTCTTGAAATGCTCAGACAGGATTTTAAGATAAATATTCCAGGTCTTAACCCATTGCCTCAGGATAAATCTGGTGTAGATGTTAATAGAATTTTCAATATTATCAGACAGGTAATTATGCTTCAAAGCCGATGGGATATTGAAGAACAGGCAATCCTGGGAACTTTTTCTTTCAATAAGTTCATCATGTGGAATGATATTCATAACAATGCAGACAAGTTTGTCCAAAATAAAATTATTTCAAGTTTAATTTCTGGTAAAGCTCAGTGGGATGTTGATTCGAATCAATTCTCTTTGGAGGATTTAGACAAAAAATATCATCCGGCTGAAATCGTATTGCCGATTAGCGCAGATTCTTCGCAGTTTGAAGCAATTTCTGCTGCTAACCAGATGAAAAGTTTTATCCTCCATGGGCCTCCTGGTACAGGGAAATCACAGACAATAACCAATATAATTGCCAACGCCTTATATAAGGGTAAAAAGGTATTGTTTGTCGCTGAAAAAATGGCCGCTCTTTCAATTGTCCAAAAGAGGCTTGACGCAATTGGAATTGCTCCTTTCTGCATTGAACTGCATTCCAATAAATCTAAGAAATCTTCTCTTTTGGAACAACTTAAACGGACAACTGAAATAATAAAACAAACACCTCCGGAAGACTTTTTGGCCGAAGCTGAAAAAATAAAACAGATCCGAGATGAATTGAATAATTATATCGAGGCACTTCATAAAAAATATCCGTTTGGATTCTCATTGTTTGATGCATTTTCAGGATATGCTACTTATCCTGAATACTCTCATAACATTCAGTTTGAAAAAAGCATCATTGCTTTACTTACGAGGGAAAAAATCAATGAATGGACAGGATTTGCAGAAGAATTGAAAGCTGCAGGTGAAATGTGCGGCCAACCTTATAATCATCCATTGACTGGGATTAATACCTTAAGTTATTCAACACAAACCAGAACAATTGCCAAAGATCTTTTTGAACACTACAATCAGACTTTAAATGCCTTAAAGAGAAGTATTGCTGAGGTTAGTATAGCATGCGGTTTCAATATACCAATTGTCCAAAGGCAACATCTTTCAGATCTGAATGAAATTTGTAAAATCCTGGTTTCTGCATCTGATCTCCCCTTGTCCTTCTTAATGTTGGAGAATCTGGAGGAGTCCATGACCATGATCATCAGTGTTTCGCATAATGGAGTTAACAGAAACAATTGCCGGGATTCACTTCTTGAAACCTTCAACAAGGATATTCTGAGTATAGATGCTGAAAAATTTAAATTCGAATGGGAAGACACTTTAACAAAATGGTTTCTTTCCAGGTTACTGGGTCAAAATAAAATTATTAAAGTATTAAAGTCGTATGCTAATAAAAAGAAATTCGACAAAACTCAAATTGAGACTATTTTTGAGGAAATAATTGAATTTCAAAATAATCAAAATCAGATAGACCTTCATGAAAGTTCCATATCTCCAATATTGGGAACAAGATGGCAGGAAGGTGAAGGCGACTGGATTGAAATTGAAAATATTTGTCAAACAGTTCTTCTGCTAAACAATTTGCTCATTAATATAACCAGTGATCCTGAAAAATCAACTGAAAACAGACACTCACTTGCAGATAAACTACAGGAAGGCTACAGGACATTTTTAAATAATTGTAACTCAATCTTACAAAATTATAATACTGTCTTTAATCAGGTTCAAAATAATGAAAAAGGGCTAAATGATCTTCTTAATATCGATTTTAACAATCTTTCAGTTGTTGATGAAAATCCAATTGAGAATGCCCTAATATACTGTGGTAAATGGGAATCAGGGGTAGATTCTTTACGGGATTGGATTGGATGGAATCAAACTAAAAATAAAGCCATCAGTCAGGGTTTAAATCAGCTGGTCACACTTTACGAAGAAGGTATTGTTCAGGGAAAGGATGTTATATATCTTCTTTTAAAGAATATTTATCGGTGTTGTGCTGAATTTATTATTGAAGAAGATGTACACCTTTCATCCTTTAATGGAAAATTATTTGAAGAGAAGATTCGGAAGTTTCGACAGTTTAATAAACACTTTGAGAGCCTGATAAGAGATGAGTTGTATGCTAAACTCGCGTCCAGGATACCTTCTTTCGTTCAGGAGGCTGCTCAGAGTTCCGAGATTGGCATATTACAGCGCAATATACGGAATGGAGGAAGAGGGACGAGCATAAGAAAATTATTTGATACGATTCCAAATTTGATTACCCGGATTTGTCCTTGCATGCTAATGAGTCCTATATCAGTTGCCCAATATATCGATGTAAAAAATTTTAAATTTGATTTGATTATTTTTGATGAAGCTTCACAGATACCTACATGTGAAGCTATTGTTGCCATCGCAAGAGGGAATAATGTGATTGTTGTTGGTGATCCTAAACAAATGCCGCCGACTAATTTCTTTTCTTCAAATAATATTGATGAAGAAAATATAGAAAAGGAGGATCTTGAAAGCATTCTGGATGATTGCCTTGCTTTGTCATTACCTTCCAAACATCTCCTTTGGCATTATAGGAGTAAACACGAAAGCCTGATCACATTCAGCAATTCTCAGTTTTATGATAACAGCCTGTTGACTTTCCCTTCTCCTGACGATTTGATAACAAAAGTTAAATTTGTTCATATTCCTGGTTATTATGACCGTGGCAAATCACGTCAAAACAGCTTTGAAGCCAGGGCAGTAGTTGATGAAATAGTAAAGAGACTTTCTGATCCTGAACTTTCAAAGAAAAGCATTGGAGTAGTCACCTTCAGTTCGGTTCAGCAAATCCTGATTGACGATATGCTAACTGAAGCGTTTAAGCTCAGACCGGATTTGGAAATAGAGGCGAATGAAAGGACTGAACCTGTTTTTATAAAAAACCTCGAGAATGTGCAAGGCGATGAGCGTGATGTTATTTTATTCTCAGTTGGATATGGTCCTGATAAAGATAATAAAGTCAATCTGAATTTTGGTCCACTGAACAGAGATGGAGGCTGGCGGCGTCTTAATGTCGCTGTATCACGTGCAAGGTACGAAATGATGGTTTTCTCAACACTTAAAGCTGAACAAATCGATATTTCCCGAACAGCTTCGCTGGGAGTTGCCGGATTTAAAGCCTTTCTGGAATTCGCTGAAAAAGGCAAAAGTTCTTTGTCAATATCCATTCAAACCAGAAATGCTAAATCTCGTAATTCCGCAATAGTCGATGAAATAGCAAAAAGACTACAGGAAGATGGGTATAATGTCATGACAAATATAGGCAGTTCAGGGTTTAAGATTGACCTTGGCATCACTAATCCGGATATACCATCAGAATATGTATTAGGCGTGCTTCTTGATGGATATAATTATAGAGAATCAAAAACAGCCAAAGACAGGGAAATTATACAAATTGAAGTACTCAGGTTATTAGGCTGGAAAATACATAAAGTATGGTCTTGTGACTGGTGGGATAACCAGGATAAAGTATTAAATGAAATCAAAAAAGCAATTCAGAATGCAAATAATACTGAGAGTCCCCACAATGAGACTGAATCGCAGCAGCTATTAAAATCCAATATTCCCCCAATATCATACTCCCTGAATGAGAATAATAATGTTAATAATCCTACATCTAAGTACAGGTTAAAATACGAGATATGTCATCTTGCGTATCGCAGTCCCACTTCACCACCAAATATGCTTGAATTAAGTTACTTTAATAACACTGTAAAAATTGATGTTCTATCAGTTCTGGAAAAGGAATCACCTATAAGTAAAGAATTGCTTTGCCGCAGGGTCCTCGCAGCATGGTCTGTATCACGTATTGGGTCAAGAATTGAAGCATATTTCAATTCTCTTTTCAAACAGATGAAGATAAAATATTCTGATTCAGAAAAAAGATTTTACTGGAATGAAAATCAAAATCCTGAATCATGTACGCATTATCGTATTTCAGAAGATGAATCTCAGAGACGCGATGCATCAGATATTCCACCCGAAGAAATCTCAGTTGCGGTAAAGGAAATACTCGAAAACCTCATAAGTCTGAATCGTAATGATCTTGTAAAAGAGATTGCACGGGTATTTGGATTCAACCGCATTGGTGGCAATGTTGAATCATCAATGATTAAAGGAATTGAAAAGGCAGTATTACGTGGCTTTGCTAAAATAGAAGGAGATCGAGTTTGCCTCATTGAACAAGGATAATCTTTATTTGTCATCCTTATCCATATCTTTTTGTAAATGTTTTCGGGTATTATCTAATGCTATGACATGACGAGCAACTCGTGTTATATTTCTTGCATCATCAATCCCCCTGTGCTTTGTACCAATAAACTGAAGCTTCATTAATTTCATGGCATCTTTAAGACCAATGCTTTTTTTTGTACGGTGAGCTCTGGAAAATGGTTCTTTCAGGTTGACGTGAGAAACAAAGTTTGGAGGCCATGAAATAACTGATCTTTGGCATTCATAATTAAATAAATCAAAATCAAACTTTCCCCAAGAACAAAGTTTAAAAGGAGTCTTTCCTATCCAATTAATAAATAGTTCAAAAGCCTCTGGAAAAAATGGAGCAGAATCTACATCTTTTTGCTGGATGCTGGTAAGAGACATACAGAATTGACTAAGTTCTGGATTATCCTTTGGAAGAATAAATTGCTGAAATTCTGATATTGATCGAAGTGAGACGCCTTCTAATAAAACAGCGCCTATCTCAATAATCTCATTTCTTTGAAACTTGCTTGCAGTTTCCCAACAAGTAGCTTCCAAATCGACAATTACGTAATTCATAAACTTTTAACTTAATTTTCTTATATTGTTCCTGATAACTAAACTTACAGAAAAAACTCAAATCCCAGCTATTTTAATTAATAAAATTTAGAAGATATCAAACAAAATGACAATATAAAATTTCCAAAGTACACACAAAATAAGATATCTGAAGGGCCAATTGCTCTTCCTATTAATATCCCAAATCCTAATACTTTTAGGCATTTATAGAATCCCCATTTAATGTAACTTAACACCAACTTACTGTAAATATTGCATATTCACTTGATTGAAGTATTGCATTTATTATCTCACTTGACGGTTCTTTTTCTGAAGGATCTACTACTTCGGCAAAAATCAATCCGGAAGTATTATCAGTATAATTTACAGAAAGATATAATGCTATCTTCTCAAACTCTTTTTTTGTAAGGCACTTTTGTATTAGAGTCGGATCAATATTTTCTTTTTCATGGTTGATACTGACATTTTTCCCGATATTCTTTTCTGCAAACTTTCTGTCGGCCAGCCCACCAAGAGCAATTGAAATTATTCTTGTTGCCTCCTGCTTGTTGTCCAAAGTACATTCTGGTTTGAAACTCAAATCATAAATCTTAACTACTCTGTCGGGATCATCAGCACGCAACAAAAGAATAGGAGATTCAGGGTTCGATAGAACAATTTCCTCGATGGAGTCAAAGACCACTTTAGTGTCATATTCTGTTCCTAATCGTTTAATAAACTCCGGCAAATACTCTTCTGATTTCATAATCTGAGCAGCCCAGAGAGCAAGATCTGCAAGAGTGTTCATAGATTGGGTAAACGGGCTCTTAAAATTTACCCATCTTCTAATTGTACTCTTAAACCATGGAATCTGTTCACAATTTTTAGCCAATACTTCAACTATCGATTTATGAGCTTCTTCACATTCACGGAAAAGGAACAATAAAAGATTAATATCTTTTTCAGTCAGAGAGTTATCGATATAAGCCTGCTTTTTTGTCTTATTTGAATCAGGTAAGAGACAGGAGCCAGCAATTTTGTTTCTTAATTTACCTGACAAGACGTTAATTAACCTGTTAAATGAAACATTATCGAGTGATCGGGACAACTCTCCTTTTTTATACTTAATAATCTCACACAATAATGGATCATGAACTTCACTAATGCGAACAATTGAATCAATTGCGGCATTAACGATATCTTTATCATTCTGGGTTTCAACCAGCAGCCTGAGAAATGATTCATTTATTGGTGAATTATTAGTAAAACCTTTCACTATAATGGATCTTTTTTCTGCCCTGCCAAAAACATAGTATAATATTGCAAAAGGGTATTCATCCTGGCTAAAAGATAGTTTTGAGTTTTTCTCACCAACAAAAATCTTTCGTAACGTTGTTGTTTCAATAGAAATATCATCTTGCTCAAGATCAAGAAGAACAGATAATGCAAGTATATCAGCACTGTCAAATGTGGAATAAACAAGAGATTTGATCATTCCAATCATTGATTCATCAGCAATTTCTTTTAAAATTGTCACGAATCTGATAGCCAGAAGTGAATCGTCTTCATTTATCAGTTGTTTTGACCTTTCAAGCGAGTCCTTTTTTATAAATAGCCATTTATATAACCTATACGGATACAGTTTATAAAAGGTAATTGCATTCTTGTAATCGTCGGGTCCAAGCGCAAACCACAAATCATTCAGCCCGGGGGGAATGGGTAATGAAAGAGATGTCATTTTAGCATGGATTAAAGGCGCAATCCATAAATCAAGGTCAGACATCTCCATTTCAATGAATAAACTTTCCAAATGCACTACTTCCGATTTTTCGGACAATCCTTTTGCAAACGCTGCTGCTGAACTGATCAGCTTATCAGAATTATTCATTAATTCTTCAATCTCTCCCAAAAACTGTTCTTTCCCAATACATGACAGGATTGCAGATACTTTGATGCCGGTGTTTTCACTTTCAAGAAATGGCCTGATCCAGTCACAATCTCCTGAAGTCAAAAACCCTGCAGTGATAAGAATGTACTTAAACATCACATCGGAGTTCTGTCCAGTGACTTCCAGGTTTTCAGGTCCACTATAATCGGCAAGTTTATCCCGCAGAGTTGGAAGTATCCAGTCCGCTTTATTCAAGATTGCATAAAGTAATATTCGTCTAACATACACCAGATTGTTCTCTGACAGATAATGCTCAAATAACTCGATATTTTTTAATGTATAGATTGCAGGACAAACTACATCCCAGGCAACATCGTCTGATTGGCTGTGATAAGCCTTGATTATAAGATTATTTAGAGAAGGCAGATCATTATTGAATACCCGCATCAGAACATCCGGAAATTTCAATGATTCACTATATTCTTTTAAATAATCATGAAATTTCAAAGCGTTTTTTAAGGATAATTGTTCGGGATGCATGTCATAATAAAGAAGGAGAGGGTATCTGAATGAATCATCTATCCGTGAGATGAATTTGGATACAACCTTTTCCAGTGATTTGCTTTCAAGCATTATCAGCGAAAGAAATGCTGTTGACATAGCATCACGCCAATAGTACCTAATAGAAATTTCATCAGCATCAACCGGTTCAAGGCATATATCAATAATATCTTGTTCGAATTCCCTGAATCCAGCCAAACCCACTAATAATACAGCTCCACTTATTTTATTGCTATTATCTCTTGTAATTGTGTCTTTAAGGAGAAGTGTTTCAGTGATTTTAAGTGTCAATTCATCCCTTGAGAAAAGAGTACACATTGCTTCTTCTGAAAAAGAGTCGTAAATATCACGCTGTAATTCGGGTAAGAATGTTGACTGAAGGGGCGATAACGAGAACACATCATGCTCAATATATCTCCTGTATTTTAATGAATTGTTCCAAATCCAGGAGATCAATGTTTTCCTCAGAGCATTTTTACTATCTGGAAGCTTAAGACTAGCAAATTCACTTAGGAGAGAAATTTCAGTTTTTGTAAGATCGCTGAAACGTTTTGTTCTTACTAATTTAGAAATAACATCCTTAATTTCTGATTTGTCTTCCCGATTTTTCTTTGCCATCTGTTTATTGATTTTTAATGATATCCATTTATTTGTTCACGTTAATTGTTACGGTGTCTTTTGCACAACCGGTTAATACTGCAGAAGAAATCTCATTATTAAATGAAGCAATAAAGACCACATACAGGTTTTTTTTGCTTACTCGTAAATTTCTGATAGAAGAATCTGAAAGATCTCCAAATCCATCTGTAAATACTACAGCAGCTGCCAAATCCTGGTCATTTATGAAATCATAAAACACACAATTGAAATCAGTACCCCCTCCTCCTGTTATCTTGCCTTTAATTACGTCTTCAACATCAATTTTTTTAACAACCCTGTCAAACGTATGCATGCGAATAGGATATTCCTTTAATGCATCTACAAATCCTGAAATAACAGGAAAATGTTCAAGCATTGATCCCGAAACATCAAAATACATCCCTATTGCCATACGAATGCCAATAGATGATACATCTTTATTCCAGAACAATCTTAAAGTGTCAGTTATACCAAATATCTGGTATATATAACCCAGTCGTGTCGGGAACATAGGATATGGCTGCATTATTACAGATCTTTGAAGAGGTTCTTTTATTCTTGTAGCCAATTTTGATGCAACTCTTTTGACATTCATTCGTCTAATAAATGATTCAACATCGCTTATCCCTAGCTGATGAGGAATTACAGAATATTGATCCAGCCCTTCGCCTCCGGAAGACCCTTTTGGAAACCTCCGGGAAATACCCTGAAATATTTTCGATCCTGCTCTAACAATTCTGGCAGGAATGTTCTTGTATATTCCTGGGTCTGCCTCAGAAAAATCGGAAAATGGATTTAATAAGATGTAATATTCAGTATGTAACTTTAGCAATTTGAAATAGATTGAAGCTGGATTAAGAATCCGGTATGATCCATCTGAAGTTGGCGTCCAAATAAACTTCCATAATGATTTGATATCGTCATTCAGCAATTCAGGATTTGCTGAACAATCAGCAAGTGCAATTATTGTTGTTTTTGATTCTTCAGGGTAAAAAGAAACACTCAAATCTCTCATTGAGTCTGGAAATGCCTCAAACAAAAGCCTGTTAATGCAAATATCAAGAGCTATATTGCTAATCTGAGGATCATCAAACTGTTCTCCAAATCCGTGAAAAACACACCTGTGAAGGAATTCATGGCGCAAAACCATTTCAATCTGAACCACCGGAAGATTTATAATGCGATCGCCCAGTTCAATGACTTCCTCTCCAGTGCTAGTGAAATATTTCCAATGTGCTGTTCTTACCTCAGGATTATATCTGACAATCCGGAATCCTTCTGCAAAAGTAAGACCGAGTGCTGACAAGGCAGCATTAATCTTTTGTTCTGCATCAATTGTTTTCAAAAACTTCTGATTCATAGCTCCTTTATTGTCTCGAATTCAATCATACTTATTTCATTAAGAATATCATTTACTCCTGGTTTATCATATTTATCACTGATATTCATGATAAGCGTTTTGGATAAAACCAATCCAGAATGCGCGTCAGTTATGAACTTGGAATCTTTTAACAAAGATTCCAATAACAATATTTTTTCTTTCATAACTCCCAACAATTCATTTGTATCTGTCAATAAATATTTCTGAATTACGGGAAGAAGTTTCCTGCGTGCCTTGAATAGAGAGGCATTTAGTTGTCCTTTAACCTGACGCAAGATATCACCTGAATAACCGACATTCGAAAGTACTGCCTGCATAATCAGCAGAGCTTTGTTGTTTTTTGATTCATTTATTTCTTTGTAAATTTTTCGAATTGTTTTCTCTAATTCATCTTTTGTCAATTCCGCAATCATTGAACTCCAGTTATTTGTAATATATGCTAATTGTGCCTCAGTGTCATTGATTGTGCATAGATCCATTCGAAGTTTTTCCCCGGTTTTCATAGTTCCACCTCTAAGTAAAATCGAGGCTGCTTTATGGTGTTGCTCAATAGCCAGAGGATTGGCCCGTAACCGGGTGGCAACAGAATACTTTAACGCCTGCTCTGCTCCATCCCTGAGTGGTTCAGCAGCTCCAATAACTTTGAAATATGCTGCAATAGCAAGAATTACCTCCGGAAGAATATGACAATAACTCCGGGGACTCATATACTGGTTATTCTGGTCCTTAAGCATTTCCAAAATAGGAGGAATAATTTCACCAAGGTACCTTTCCACTTTTTCCAAGGCATTTTCCTTAATTAAATCCTTATGAGCAC
>Ga0224522_1000203_pt1 | contig 27147 bp, 18 predicted proteins | sample CFST25metaG_FD_182733 | JGI IMG/M metagenome (GOLD analysis project Ga0224522, IMG submission 182733) | Peat soil microbial communities from Stordalen Mire, Sweden - C.F.S.T25 | ecosystem: Environmental > Terrestrial > Soil > Wetlands > Peat | place: Sweden: Norrbotten County, Stordalen Mire...
TCACTCCACCACTTGTGAAATGAGGTGTAACAACAATCGTTGCTACAGCTGGTGATGTTCCTGCATTGATAGCTGTGAACGATGGGATATCTCCACTTCCACTCGCCGCAAGACCAATCGATGGTAAATTATTCGTCCATGTATATGTTAAGACTCCTCCGGTGTTAATACTACCAAACACTACTGCTGATGTTGGCGCTCCGTTGCAGACTAAATCATTAACCGGCTGATTGACTTGTGCTGTCGGATTGACTATTATCGTAAATGTCTTTGCCGGACCTGCACAGCCTACTGACAGGTTCGTGAAGGTCGGTGTTACAACTATGGTGGCAACAACTGGTGCTGTTCCAGTATTAACTGCTGCAAAGGCTGCAATATTACCCGATCCGGCTGCTGCCAGACCGATACCCGGTGCACTGTTCGACCATGTATAGCTGATTGCTCCTCCGCTGGTGGTGGTGGTGAAATTTATAGCTGCCGTATTAGCTCCGTTACATACTACCTGATTAACAGGCTGGTCTACCTCTCCTGTTGGATTAACCGTTATCGTGAATGTCTTTGCCGGACCTGCACAGCCTACTGACAGGTTGGTGAAGGTCGGTGTTACAACTATGGTGGCAACAACTGGTGCTGTTCCAGTATTAACTGCTGCAAATGCTGCAATATTACCCGATCCGGCTGCTGCCAGACCGATACCCGGTGCACTGTTAGTCCAGGTATAGCTGATTGCTCCTCCGCTGGTGGTGGTGGTGAAATTTATAGCTGCCGTATTGACTCCGTTACATACCACCTGATTAACAGGCTGATCAACCTCTCCTGTTGGATTAACCGTTATCGTGAATGTCTTGGCCGGACCTGCACAGCCTACTGACAGGTTCGTGAAGGTCGGTGTTACAACTATGGTGGCAACAACTGGTGCTGTACCAGTATTGACTGCTGCAAAGGCTGCAATATTACCCGATCCAGATGCTGCCAGTCCGATACCCGGTGCACTGTTAGTCCATGTATAGCTGATTGCTCCTCCGCTGGTGGTGGTGGTGAAATTTATAGCTGCTGTATTCGCTCCGTTACATACCACCTGATTAACAGGCTGATCAACCTCTCCTGTTGGATTAACTGTTATTGTGAATGTCTTGGTAGTTCCTGCACAGCCTACTGACAGGTTCGTGAAGGTCGGTGTTACAACTATGGTGGCAACAACTGGTGCTGTACCAGTATTGACTGCTGCAAAGGCTGCAATATTACCCGATCCGGCTGCTGCCAGACCGATACCCGGTGCACTGTTTGTCCATGTATAGCTGCTTGCTCCTCCGCTGGTGGTGGTGGTGAAATTTATAGCTGCCGTATTGGCTCCGTTACATACCACCTGATTAACAGGCTGGTCTACCTCTCCTGTTGGATTAACCGTTATCGTGAATGTCTTTGCCGGACCTGCACAGCCTACTGCCAGGTTGGTGAAGGTCGGTGTTACAACTATGGTGGCAACAACTGGTGCTGTACCAGTATTGACTGCTGCAAAGGCTGCAATATTACCCGATCCGGCTGCTGCCAGACCTATGCCCGGTGCTGAATTGGTCCATGCATAGCTTGTAACTCCTCCTGTGTTGATAGTGGTAAAATTAATTGCAGCAGTGTTTGCTCCATTACAGACAACCTGGTTCGCAGGCTGGTCAACCTGCCCCAAAGGATTAACAACAATGCCAACATAATTGCTTGTTATTGGAGTTCCACAGCCACCACTAACGATTACATGGTACTGGTAACCGTTCATAACCAGCGTCGGATTAGTAAGAGTAAGTGAACTGGTTGTTCCTCCTGAGTAGATACCTCCGTTGATTACATTGTTCCATCCTGAACCCTGGTTCTCCTGCCATTGGTATGAGAGATTATATCCTGTTGCTGTCACATCCATTACCTGTGTCCCTGTACCTTCACAGACTGCTAAAGGCGCTACCGGCTGTGCTGTGATTACCGGATTATCATTAACTGTTGCAACAACCTGGGTTCTCGGAGTGCTTTCACAAAGCGTTGTAGTATTGTATTTAGTTACGTAGTAGTTAGTTGTTGTTGTGATAGATGGAGTTGTAAATGAAGCTCCGTTTGTCTGAAGCGGAATACCTCCTGTCAAAGCATCATACCATTTATAATCCTCTCCTGCACCTGCTCCATTTGCCTGGAGCCCGACAGTTCCTGCTCCACATCTCTCACCATTGGTGACTGAAGGAGAAGTTGGCGAGGCTTTAACAGTAACCACAACGTTATCGGTACTTGTGCACGCTCCGCTTGTGACAGTCAATGTATAGGTAGTTGTTACACCAGGGCTTGCCACTGGATTAGGAATATTTGGGTTACTTAATCCATATGAAGGGTTCCAGGAATATGTCCCTCCTCCTGAACCGTTTAGCGTGGTAGAGTATCCCTGGCAAATTTCCACATCAGTTCCCGCATTTGCTGTAATATTACACTTACCGGAAAAGCAATAATCAAATGATGTGGTATTCAGATTACTTATCCCTGTCCTGGAAATTGTGGTCAACGGAGTATAACCTCCGTGCGATCCATATGCCTGCCAAACTGTGCTCCCTGAAATCCTCCCCGAAATCCTCGAATTACCATCAATAGTGTAACTTGAAAAACCGTTACCATCGAGAGTTAAAGAATAAGTATTGGAAGGAAGTGACGAACTGTTAAATCTCCAGTATCCATCGGTTAAAGCGTAGTCCAATTGTGAACCTCCATCAACATAGGGAGTAAATGGATAAGGAGAAGACTCAACAAATTCGGCTGTAATATCTGTTCCACCACCAAGTGAGGAAAAGTTAAAGATCGCAGGACGGTAATAGGATGATGTACCAACAGGAAAAAGGTAAACGGCTCCGGGTGTAACTACTCCTCTTCTGAATCTGCCAATTATTGTTCCTGATGCATAACTTAATCCAGCAGAAGAAGAATTTGAAAGTATTAAAGTATTAGAACCTGTTATAATATTACCTAGGGTCATGGTTAAAGTAGCCGAAACTGTAACATCGTTCAATAAGGTCTTATTTCCACCGCCTGATGTTACTAAATTATAGTAAGTTGTGGAAGGAGTTTTAATATCCTGTGCTCCGGTTCCAAGGTACGTAACTGTATTTCCAGCTGCTGATGCATTTAAGGTCCCGGTTGACAACAACGAACCGGATATGGATAAAGATGAGTTAGTTGAATTTATCCATGTCGAATTCGAAGCAGAACCTATAAGATTGTTATTGACAGATATTATCCCGTTGTTGGTTACTGTAAAACCCGGATTTATCTGAAGGATAGAACCAAACGTTAAATTAGTACCAGCATATATAGTTGAATTCCCATTTATATATATTGTTCTCCCGGCACCTGTGGTGCTTCCACTACCATCAAAGTTTCCATAAATTGTTAAAGAACCCGTACCTGTCCAGGAAATATTCCCATAAATAGTTAAGTTTCCACAAGTTCTGTCAGTATTATCAATTGTAATAATTGAATTTGATCTGATCCATACTCTGTTTACCGCTGGGTAATATGGAGGATTTACAGCAACTGCAGCTGCACCCCAACCTCCACTTGCTGGGTAAATTAACCAATTTGATCCAGTACTCCAGGCGTAAGGTAATCCGTCAATATACCTTGTTCCGTAATCCCCAGGTGTTTGTCCAACTAATGTATTACCAACCAGCAACAAGCAACCAGCAACAAGCAACAGTCTGCTAATAACCTTCTGCCTCAGCTTCCCGTAAACTGAATTAACAAAAGAAACACTATTTACATTGTCAGAAATCAAAGTGTCAGGTTAGTTATAATAAAAAAATTACTGTCCGACTCTAAACTCTTTTTTTTTAAAGCCGATCAATATTTAATACTATATTTTGTATCCGTTTTAACAAATATAAACGGAATCAACTAATCACATATTTCAAGACTACAAATTATTAACCATGGTTGCATTGGTCTAACCATTTAATAATAAGTTAAAGATAAAAATTATTTCAAAGGAATGTGGTTTTTTTTGACCAACAGAAAATTTTCTTTGCAGGTTGCATCAAGAGATATATGAGGCCATGAAGTTAATGGATCGGACGCCCGCATTATTACATGACCTCATGCGTACATTATTACACTGGAGCAGAATCAGGAAGAAAAGAGTTCGAAAGTGCTAATTCCTAAATAATAAGCATTGCATCACCATAAGTACCAAAGCGATACTTCTCCTTTACTGCTGTTTTATAAGCATCAAAAAGAAGATCATAACCAGCAAAAGCCGATACCATCATCAAAAGAGTGGAATAAGGCAAATGAAAATTACTTATCATCATATCAGGCACTTTAAATTCATAAGGAGGAAATATAAATTTATTAGTCCAGCCATCAAATGGTTTCAGATAGCCATCGGTGGATACTGAACTTTCAAGTGTTCTTACTACTGTTGTGCCGACGGCACATATTTTATTCTTATTATCTTTTGCTTTATTTACAATTTCGGTTGATTCTTCGGTTATAATGATTCTTTCTGAATCAACTTTATGCTTTGTAAGATCTTCAACGTCGACGCTCCTGAAATTACCCAACCCAACATGAAGAGTTATTTCGGCAAATTCAACGCCAATAATTTCAAGCTTTTTCAGTAACTCTCTGCTGAAATGCAAGCCAGCTGTGGGAGCAGCTACTGCACCCTCATATTTAGCGAAAATGGTCTGGTATCTCTCGCTATCCTCCGGTTCAACCTTCCGGTTTATGAACTTTGGCAGGGGGGTCTCTCCAAGACTATAAAGTGTTTTTTTAAATTCCTCGTATGTCCCATCAAATAAAAACCTTAATGTCCTTCCCCTGGAAGTTGTATTATCTATGACTTCAGCAACCAACAGGTCATCTTCACCGAAATATAATTTATTACCAATTCTGATTTTCCTGGCAGGATCGACGAGCACATCCCATAATCGTTGTTCCCTGTTCAACTCTCTCAGGAGGAATACTTCAATTTCTGCCCCGGTTTTTTCTTTGTTGCCATATAACCTCGCGGGGAATACTTTTGTATTGTTAAAAACCAGAACATCATTCTCGCTAAAATATTCAGTAATATCTTTAAATATCTTGTGCTGAAGCTCTCCGCTTTTTCTGTTAACAACCAATAACCTCGATTCATCCCTGTTTTCAGTAGGATAAAGAGCAATGAGTTCCTGTGGCAAATTATACCTGAATTGCGATAGTTTCATAATAAATAAATAAGCATTGTAAATTAAAGAAGTCCTTTATACGTAAAAAAATCAAATTTGTTTCATCAGAATGTATATTTTTTTTAAAATTAAAGGACCCCGCGTCTCAGAGAAATTCATTCAATCTTTTTAGTCTCAGAACATAATGCGGTGTTCATTTGTTCGATATGTTCCTTAAATTTTTCCAAACTATAAGCATCTTTCACATGATATTCACCTATTGCACTCCTCTCGAGCGCAGATAAATAACTTCCGCTCTTCAGTGCCTGTCCAAAATCCCTTGCAAATGATCTTATATACGTTCCTTTACTACACAACAATCTTATCTTTACTTCAGGAAGCTTAAAAGAGATCAATTCTATTTCCCTGAAATAGATTGTAACTGGATCAAGTTTTTTTTCAATCCCTTTCCTTGCAAATTCATAAGCTCTCTTTCCTGCTATCAACTTTGCAGAGTACATTGGGGGCAGCTGTTTTTGTTCACCTAAAAAACCAACCAGCGTACCTTTAACCATCTCTTCCGATATATGATCTGTTGGATAGTGGTTATCTGTCTCTGTTTCCAGATCGAACGACGGGGTAGTCTCTCCAAGGTGAAAAGTTGCAAAATATTCTTTATCAAGATCCCGGAACTGATCAATCTTTTTGGTTGCTTTTCCTGTGCAGAGAATCATCAGCCCGCTTGCCAGAGGATCGAGCGTACCAGCATGACCTACTTTTAATTTTTTAATTCCGAAAGAACTTTGGATCATTATCCTCACTTTGTTCACTAAATCAAAAGAGGTCCAGTAAACAGGTTTATCAAACAATAAAACTTTTCCTTCTTCAAAAACTGTTAATTTTTCAAATGACATGCAAACCTGATAAAATTTAGAAAATTCCAGTTAAAAAACAATAAAGTTGATACTTATGTGATATCGAGAATTAGTGAAAGGAAAAAACTCTGCAAATCCCCGGATCCGCAATGGAATCAAAGCTTCAAACCAATTCAGTTCTGTATAAAAATTATTTTATTCTTTATCAGATTCTTTTGGCTTCTTCATAATAGCCCATATCTCAAATATAAAACCTGCCAATACAACAATTGGAGCAAGGGTTATCCTTCGAAAACTGAAAATGTTTTCACTGAATTTATCGGGGCTCGGAGATTTGCCGCCTAGCATCAGAAGAAACCCAATCACTATTATAGCGAATCCAATAGCCAGCAATTTGTAGTTTTCACGGCCAAGGGCAAAATTTAATTTTTCTTTATTGTCGTTTTTTGTGCTCATAATATATCAATAATAAAGTTTGTCTTCAGAAATACTCAGATACCTGTCTACGGAAAAATATGTGGATATTATATTTATTAAAACACCAGTTATCACGATTGAAACTCCTAATAGGATTAAAAGGTATGTGCTTTCGAAACTGAACATCACAAAAAATTCCTTTTCAATCAGATAAAGCAGCCCCATTAATAGACTCATTGCAACCAGAGCAGCCAGCAGTCCGTGAACAGCACTCTGAATAAGAAACGGCTTTCGGATGAATCCCCGTGTTGCACCAACAAGTTGCATCGTCCGTATGAGAAACCTCCTGGAATAGATTGATAGTCTGATAGTATTGTTAATTATTGTCAGAGCGATGAGGAACAGGAATGTGCTTATCACCAGAAGAAACAAACTGATCTTTCTAACATTTTCATTGATCAGAAAAAGCAATGATTCCTGAATATAAACCTCTTTCACAAACGGATATTCCCTGACATATTTTTCAATTTTTGCCACACTGTCAGGACTCGTGAATCCAGCGTGAAGATAAACATCTATGGTAGGAGGCAGGGGATTGTCACCCAGGAAAGTGATAAAATCTTCGCCCAGTTCTTTTTTCATTTTTACAGCTGCTGCATCCTTTGAGACATATTCAGTCGATTTCACATATGCTTTAGCATCAAGGTCCTTCTGTAACATTCTTATGTCGGGTTCTTTTGCCTGATCATCGAGCATTATCCAGAATGAAATACTTTCACGAAGATAATCAGATAGTTCCCTGGCATTTATGAGAACAAGTCCCAATACCCCCAGAAGAAAAAGCACTAATGACATGCTAATAACAAGTGTCAGGTAGGAACTTCTCAGTCTTGTCTTGGAATATCCTTGCTCTTTATTCTTCAACCTTCTTTCTTTTATCTTTTTACTTTCTTTGACCACCGAAGCTTGAGCGAAGGTGGTTCTCTTTTATCTTAATCCACAATAGTCACCCACCCAAACGGATCCGGCTCATCTCCATTCTGGATTGAAATAAGCTTTTTATATAGCTTTAGTGATTCAGCTCCCGGCTTTCCATCTTTGCAATATTCATAGATCATATTCTTCTCCGGATCAAATATTTTGGCAATAGGGCTGATTACAGCTGCTGTGCCACAGGCTCCTGCCTCAACAAATGTAGAAAGTTCTTCAACAGGAACTTGTCTTCGTTCAGTTTTCATCCCCAGGCTTTTAGCTATTTCAATCAGACTCATATTTGTAATTGAATTCAATATTGATTCCGATTTTGGGGTTATATATGTATTATCTTTAATTCCAAAGAAATTTGCCGGTCCGCATTCATCAACATATTTTTTTTCTTTTGCATCAAGGAAAATCGTATTGGAATATCCACCGTTATGTGCAGCAATTATTGCCCTCATGCTCGCGGCGTAGTTACCACCAATTTTGTATATCCCTGTTCCAAGAGGAGCAGCCCTGTCTATATCTCTGCATATCAGCATATTTACAGGTTTAATCCCCCCCTTGAAATATGGGCCTACAGGTGTGACAAATATCAGAAAAGTATACTCCGAAGCAGGTTTTACGCCTACCTCAGCTCCACTTCCATACAAAAGTGGCCGGATATACAAAGTTGCACCTGATCCATATGGAGGAACAAATTTCTTATTTAACTGAATGACTTTGAACAAAGCTTCCCTGAACATATCAACAGGAACAGCTGCCATCTTTATACCATCGGCGGACGAAATTAACCTTTTTGCATTTTCTTCCCAACGGAACAGCCTTATCTTTCCATCTTTACCCATGTAGGCTTTGAGTCCTTCAAATGCCTCCTGACCATAATGTAAGCCTGTTGCAGCAATATGAATATCAATATATTCTGAAGAAGAAACTTCAAGTTTACCCCATTTCCCATTTTTATAAATGCATCGGATGTTATAATCTGTCTTTATATAACCGAATGGCAGACATTCCCAGTCTAACTTTTCCATGTATTGAGGCTATTAAAATTTGGCTGTAAAAGTACATTTTAAAAACTTATTTTAAGCACTTTTTTTCAGGAATTTGGATTATTCACCTTACACCCCGAGTCCTTCAATCTGATCCTGCATTGGAACACTTCTGAGAAGCTTTGCTGAGTCTGTAAGAAATTGATGCCCGGATAACTGTTTGCGCTGGAATTCAGTCCATGTTTTATTATCAGGATGTTGACCATACTCTGTCCTCTCCCTTAACAGTTTTTCTGTAAGCTTAGCATAATCAACCCTACCTAAATAATCATATCTGGCGTCATGGAGTATATTATCAGTCAGAGATTCCTGATGATCAGTTAAGCAGTTTCTGATTATTTTTTTGGTAGATTCCACATTTTCCTGACTAAAACCGTATCTGGGAAGGATTTCTTCAACCAGACGCAAAGATGCTTCCATTGGTTTTTCATAGTCCGATATATATCCGGTAAGGAGAAAGACTGACGCCAGTTTGAGATTAATAAACTCTTCATCCGGAAGATTCTCAGCTCTTGAAAGCAATTCAACCTGATTACAGATACTTTTCAGCATTGATGAATTGTGAAAGTAAAGGTTTGGAGGAGCTTCATCATCAAACATTTTGGTAACCATCTCCTCAATATCCTGAAGCTTTATCATCTGCATCTTAAGAATAAACTTCCTGTTCGGACCTCCATTCTCATCGGATAGCTCAGGAACAATTCCATTCACAAAATACATTTCCAGTTCCCCTTTATACTTGACGGGCATTTTTCCCCTGAACTCACAAGTAAAAAATTCCTTTACAAATTCATATGTAGTCCCCGATATATTAATTTTCCCGGCCTCTCCCGAAGATTCCATCCTGCTTGCTGTATTTACAGTATCGCCCCAGATGTCATACGAAAGCTTCTTTTGTCCGACAACACCCGCAACTACAGTACCTGTGTGAATCCCGATTCGAATATCCCAGAATTTCATCCCCTCAATTTCAGACGATTCCTTTAATCTTTTCATATATCCTTTCATTTCAAGAGCTGCAAGAATGACCTCAACAGGGTTAGTTCTGTTCTTCTCCGGAATTCCGCCGGCACACATGTATGCATCTCCGATAGTTTTAATCTTTTCTATCCCAAACTTCTCAACAACTGAATCAAAATAGAAAAAGAATTTATCAAGCTCATCAATTAAAATTTCAGGATTCGTCTCTTCAGCAATTTTGGTAAAGCCCTGTATATCTGAGAATAGAACCGTTACAAAATTATATTTGGTCTTGGTTGCCTTTCCCTTTTCCATTATCTCATTTGCAGTATTTTTAGGCAGAACATTCGCGAGAAGTGCTTCTGTTTTTTCTTTTTCAATTATAAGATCTTCTGTTCTCTTATTTATTATCTGTTCCAGCATATAAAGCCTTCGGGCAAACCGCAGATTAAGATTGTCGTAAAATGTCCATATAAGAAGGAAGGCTGCTATAATATAAAAAATTACCGCGATTTGCGAAAAGTACCAGAAGGGTAAAACTTTCAGGGAGATCAGCGAGATCTCACCACCGCTATTTCCGGAATTTATATACCGTATTTTAAAATGATATCTTCCGGAAGGAAGATTTGTATATTCTTTAAACCCTATATGTTTCCAACTACTCCATTCCTTGTCAAATCCTTCAAGAAAAAACTGGTAATCGATGCTATCCACGGGCTGTAACTCAAAGCTTATATTATTGTTCCGGTAGTTTAATACAATATTCTGCTTTTCTTCAGGGCTTCGCAGCTTAGAACTGTCTGAAATATAAATAACAGAATCCCCATTTATCAAAATACGCTTTAATGATGGCGTTACATCCGAATCATAAGATGCTATAGCTGCAGAAGCACTAAAATGGAGTGAGAAGAAAACTATCCCGAAAAAAAAATTCAACCTTACGAAATAAGACATAAACAATTATCTTGCTTTTAATTATTCCAAATGTAGTATTTAAAAAAATCAGGACAAAAGGAAAGCTCAATTTTGAGTACTTTTGCGTTCTTAATAAAATAGAATCTATGACACTGGTTTTTGCTTCAAATAATGAACATAAGATAAGAGAAATTAACAGCCTTCTGGGCAATAGCTTTACTCTTTTAAGTCTTCATGACATCAATATCTCGGAAGATATTCCGGAAGAAGAATCACAAATTGAAGGTAATGCACTCTCTAAAGCCAGATTTGTCTATAACGCCACAGGAATGAATGTTTTTGCTGATGATACAGGTCTGGAAATAGCTGCGCTTGAAGGATTACCAGGAGTCCATTCAGCGAGATTCGCAGGGGAGAATAAGGATTCGTCCGCTAATATTGAGAAAGTACTGTCCCTGCTTGGTAATACTGAAAACAGGGAAGCCAGATTCAGAACTGTAATCGCTTTGATTCTTGAAAAAAAAGAGTATCTTTTTGAGGGTGTTGTAAAAGGAACTATTATTCGTCAGAAGAAAGGCGCTGAAGGATTTGGTTATGATCCTGTATTTGTACCCGAGGGGAAAACCCGGACATTTGCTGAAATGGAGCTTTCTGAAAAGAATACAATTTCGCACAGGGCCAGAGCATTTGAAAAGTTAAAGGAGTTTCTGTATGAGTATATGATTTCAAACAATAAATGAATAATTTAATTGTTTATCCGATAGTTCAGTTTAAGAACTCTGCTTTAGGCATATCAATTAATGACTTGCATTTGGAATGAGAATAATTCTGTCAATACTGCCATTACTGATAATTTCGCTTACTCTACAAGCGCAAACACCGGTTGGATCGTGGTCTGATTATCTGGTTTATAATAGTACTGATTGCGTTACAGTTGGAACAGATGAAGTTTTTGCATCAACAGGCTCATCTATAATCATTTACAACAAACAGTTTGCTGAACTTAAGAAAATGTCGCGCATCGACGGGCTGACTGAAACCGGGATAAGCACAATTACATGGTCAGAAGAGAATAAAACACTTATAATCGGTTATACGAGCACTAATATTGATCTGTTAAAGAACAATGTAATTTATAATGTCCCGGATATCAGCAGAAAGTATATTCCCGGTGAGAAAAAGATAAACAAAATACGTACAAACGGGAAGTATGCCTATCTGGCATGCACCTTTGGAATAGTTATCCTGGACCTTAATAAGAGGGAGATTTACGACACGTGGAAACCGGGGAACGGCTCCGATAATAATGAAGTATGGGATATTGCCATAGGGAACGGTAAAATATGGGCTGCAACAGATATCGGCGTTTATTCGGGAGATCTTTCAAATCTTGGATTGTCTTATTTTGGGAACTGGGAGCTCGTAAATAATCTCCCCGTACCAATGGGAAAATACACTTCATTGATTTATTCAGGGAATAAGCTATATGCAAACCTGGCAGATCCAAATCTCTCAGGCGATCAGATATATTCAGTTGATAATGTAAGTTCGCTGTTCTCATTCACAAGCGGTGTTTTTAACAGATCATTTGACAATGCACAAAAAGGATTTACGGTCTCTTCCGGCGTTTCTGTAAAATACTATAATACCGATGGTTCTCTTGCAAATACAATATCATCTTACGGATGGGCTGTACCTTTCATTGCTCAGGCTATTGTTGATAACGGGGATATATGGATTGCAGATATTAACTCAGGGCTTGTAAGGGGAGAAAATATGTCGGAGTTTACAGAATTAACGCTTCCCGGACCTGTTTCAAACAACGCTTTCAATATAACCTCATACAATGGAAAAACAATAATTTGCGGAGGGGCCACCGATATTTCATGGAATAACCAGGGAAGACCCCTGCAGATTTCAATTCATGAAAACAATAACTGGGCTTCCATCCCATCAGGAACAATTATTGATCCCCTGAGAGCGCTTATCGATCCCGATAATACTAATCATATATTCGTATCAACCTGGGGAGGTGGATTGCTTGAATATGAAAATAATGTCCTCGCAAAACAATACACCGAAGCTAATTCTCCGTTGCAGACAATTATCCCTGGAAGTCCATATGTAAGAATATGCGGTCTCGCAATGGATAAAGCTAAATATCTGTGGATTACTCAGACAGAAGTGCCGGGAAGTATAAAAGTGCTTAAGCCTGATGGAAGCTGGATTGTAAATCCTTTGACAATTGACGCTCCGACAATCGGAGATATCATTTCTACCGCCAAAGGCCAGAAATGGGTAATATTGCCCCGCGGGTATGGACTTTTTATACTGGATGACAATAATACACCTGAAGTTTTCAATGATGACAGGTCAAAGAAGATGCTGGTGCAGGATGCAGAGAATCAGGTTATCTCATTTGTATATTCCATAGCAGAGGATCTTGATGGTAACATTTGGGTCGGAACAGATCAGGGGCCTGTTATCTATTTCACTCCTGAAAAAGTGATCGACAGCGATCTGAGGGCAAGCCGGATAAAAATTCCAAGGAATGATGGAACAAACCTTGCAGATTATATGCTGAAAACTGAAACTATTACATCCATAGCAATCGACGGGGCAAACAGGAAATGGCTGGGCACTTCCAGTTCAGGAGTTTACCTTCTTTCTCCCGATGGAACAACTCAGATAAAAAACTTTAATGAACAGAACAGTCCTCTTCTTTCCAATTCAATAGTAACCCTGGCTGTCGATAATAAAACAGGGGAAGTTTGGTTTGGAACTTCAAAGGGAATTCAGTCCTACAGAGGTGACGCCACTGCGGGAGAGGAAAAATTTAAGAAAGTCTATACTTTCCCGAATCCGGTAAGAGAAGATTTCAAAGGAAATGTCACTATCACCGGACTAATCAGAGACTCACAGATTAGGATAACAGATATTAGCGGCAATCTTGTATACGAGACTGTTTCTGACGGGGGTCAGGCAACCTGGGATCTGAAAACTTATAATGGAAAACGTGTTGCCACGGGTGTATACCTTGTTTTTTGTGCAAGTAAAGATGGTTCGCAGTCGTATGTTACCAAGATGCTCGTAATAAAATAATAATCACTCAGTTATCAGGCTTTGAATTCTATCTATCTGGAGTTGCTTATTTACTTCTCTCAGTTTTCTTGCCGTTTTAGTAAAATACTGATGTCCTGAAATAAATTTAACCTGAATCTTATTCCAGTCATTAAGAGAGCCCATTTTATTCTGAGCCTTAAGCTCCTCATAGAGTGTGTTTGAAACCGGAATGAAATCGCTTCTTCCAAGGTAATCGAGATCAGAATCACAGATTATATTTTCAAGAAGGTTTGTTGGTTTTGGTGGTAATTTGGTTGACAAAATTAATGAACATATCCGCTCAATCTGATCTGAAGTATATTTAAATTCGGGAAGCATTTGCCTGGCTATCTGTGTACCATAATACTCATGATTATCGTAGGCAACTATATGCCCCGCATCATGAAACAGGGCAGCCGTTTTTAATATAAGAATCTCTTCATCGGTGCAGCCCTCAGCCCAGCCGATCAGTTCCACCTCGGTAACAACATCAACAGTATGCTTAACATTATGATAAAAGAGATAACCGGGCAGATCCATTTCAAGCTTATCCAATATAATTTCCTGTATGTCTGTAAACTGGATAAGTCCGAATTTAATCCTGAACGCTTCATTAGGGATGACTCCTTCTTCATTAATTGAAAACTCAGGTTTCAACCCTTTAACTTTATACATTTGAAGATCATCTTTGTACTTGACAGGGAGCTTGCCAAAATATTCGCAACCAAAAAACTCCTTCACAAGTTCATAAGTCATAACAGATATCAGTATCATGCCACTGTCTGCCACTCCTTCAACACGACTTGCTGTATTGACAGTATCTCCTTTGATATCGTAATTGATTTTCTTTCTTCCTGAAATTGCAGCAGTTACAGGCCCTGAATGGACACCAATTTTTAACTCCCATATCCGGTTATTTATTCCTCTTTTTCTTATTTCATATTTCTCGAGGAAATTTCTCATCTCAATTGCAGCCATAACAACATCGACCGGGTTTGTTATGTTTTTAACCGGTATTCCGCCAGCGCACATATATGTATCGCCAATTGTCTTGATCTTTTCAATCTTGAACCTGCTTACAATAGCTTCGAATTCAACTATTATCTCATCAAGTTCATCCATAACAGATGATGAATCCATTCCTTCAACAATCCGGGAAAACCCGTGAATATCAGCGAAAAGAACTGTCGCCATATTGAATTTAAGCGATCTCTCTTTCCTTTCTCCATCACCGGCCTCATTAATACTCTCAGGAGCGATCTTTTCATAAAGAGCTTTTATCTTCTGATAGTCTCTTACCACCTTATCATTCAGCTTCTCCAGATCCTTGATGTGTTCCTCAAGATCCTGGTTCTGTTTGGCCAGCCTTGAAATCCTTTTTACGAGCTCTGCATTATTAATTACAGACATAATTGAGTTGATTGATCAGTAAATATAATAATTTCCTTTGATAATATTTTTTTTTGTTAATGACTATTTAAATCGCTTGAAAATCAATTAATTTACCCCATCCCCAGGGGGCGTAAATTGATTTTGACCGCGTCGAGCTCGTCCCGATTAATCGGGACTCGGTTCTTCGCTCCCCTTGGGGCCGGGGTGAACGAAGAAAATCTATTATTAAGTAGGTTACAAATTTCTTTAATTCTAAATTTGGAAAATACTCAAATCACTATGCTTGAGAAAACCAGGGGAATAATACTTCATCAGATAAAATACACCGACTCAGGTATTGTTTCGCAGATATATACGAGAAAATTTGGCAGACAATCATTCCTGATAAAAGGAATGAGAAACAGGAAAACAGGAAAACACAGTATCCTCTTTCAGCCTATGTTTATCCTCGATCTGGAACTATATTATAAGGCAACACGGGAAATACAGACCCTTAAAGAATTTTCCGTTTCCTTCACTCCGTACGATATTTATTCTGATATCAGGAAAAGCTCTGTAGCAATTTTTCTTGGAGAGGTTTTGACATCTGTCCTGAGGGAAGAAAGTCCTCATGAGGAATTATTTGACTATATTGAAGAGTCAATTGTATACTTCGACAAATGTAAGGAAGCCTTTGCAAATTTTCATATTGCTTTTCTGGCAGGTCTTAGCAGCTTTCTTGGATTTGAACCCGGGCAGAGACGAGGAAAAGAGGATGCTTTCTTTGACATGGTAAACGGTATTTTTGTTCCTGTCCCGCCGGTTCATGGAAATTATGCAACAGAGGAAATTACAAATATTCTTGCTGACTTCTTTGTCTCATCGTACGACTCCATTGGAAATATTTCCCTCACCGGAAAAATGCGGAATGATGTTCTTGAAACACTAGTCAGATTCTACTCCCTTCATCTCCCGGGCCTTAAAAAAATAAAGTCTCTTGAGGTACTGAAAGAGGTTTTCAACTGAATTTTAAAACATCTCCCTGAAGTTTTTTGCCTATCTTTAAAAGTCAAACAGATAGTATAATGGCGATTATTCCCTCTATAGTTAACTGGCTGAATATTAAGCGTATAAATCAGATTGAAATATTTAAAAAGTATCCTGTTGAAACTCAGCAGGAGACTTTATACCGGCTCCTTGCAAAAGCCGCCAAAACAGAGTGGGGGAAGAAATATAATTATTCAACAATTGTTTCAATTAAAGAGTATCAATCAAGGTTTCGGGTTCAGACCTATGAGGACCTACTCCCTTATGTTGAAAGACTCCGAAAAGGAGAAGCTGATCTTTTGTGGCCCGGAGAAATAAAATGGTTTGCAAAATCCTCCGGTACTACCTCAACAAAAAGCAAATTTATACCAATGAGTCGTGAAGCTCTTGAAGACTGTCATTACAGAGCGGCAAAAGATATTCTTGTAATCTATACAATGCAAAGACCCGGGACCAGGATATTCTCCGGCAAGAGTCTTACACTTGGAGGTAGCCATAGAATGAATCAGTTCAGTAATGATTCATTGTACGGAGATCTCTCCGCAATCCTTATTGAAAATGCTCCCTTCTGGGTTGATATTATCCGGACACCGAAACAGAAGATCGCGCTTCTTGAAGATTTTGAGGAGAAGCTCAACCTTATAACAAGATCTACAGTCAATGAAAATGTAACAAGCATATCGGGAGTTCCTTCATGGTATTTAGTTTTAATAAAACAGATCCTTGCTTTTACAGGAAAAAATAATCTGCTGGATGTCTGGCCTAATCTGGAAGTCTTTTTTCATGGAGGCATAAGCTTTACACCTTATCGTGAACAATATAAAAAACTGATCAACGGGGATCAGATGAATTATATGGAAACTTATAATGCTTCAGAGGGATTCTTTGGAATTCAGGATGATCCTCTGAACAGCGATATGCTTCTTATGCTTGATTACGGAATTTTTTATGAGTTCATCCCGGCTGATAAAATCAACTCAGATGATCCTCCGTTTTTTACCATAGCTGATGTGGAAACCGGGGTAAATTACGCAATTATTATCTCAACCAACGGTGGTCTCTGGCGATATATGATGGGAGACACAATAGTGTTTACCTGTCTTGATCCGTTTCGTTTCAGGATTACGGGACGAACTAAACATTTTATTAATGTTTTTGGGGAGGAGGTTATTATTGAAAATGCAGATAAGGCTCTCGAATCGGCCTGTAAAACAACCAACGCTGTAATTGCAGAATACACTGCCGGCCCTGTGTTTATGAATACTTCATCAAAAGGATCGCATGAATGGGTGATAGAATTTGAGAAAGCCCCCACAGATCTGACATTATTTATCAATACCCTCGATAAAACACTTAAATCAATTAACTCAGATTACGAAGCCAAACGATTTAAGGACCTTAACCTTATTTTACCTGTTGTGAAATCAGTTCCAAAGGGAACTTTTAATAAATGGCTGAAGACAAAAAATAAACTCGGAGGGCAAAACAAGGTGCCAAGGCTTTCCAACTCCCGTGAATATATTGAGGATCTGTATAAAATAGCCGGAATTAGAAGTCCTTCACCCTGAAGGTGCAGGGGGAAAAACTCCGGGCACTTATTTTTTAAAACTGTAAAATCTTTCTCATATTTTACTAATTTTATAGATGTAAAACATAATATTAAGATCAATGCATATAGCTATTGCTGGAAATATCGGATCAGGCAAGACAACACTCGCAGGACTGCTTGCAAAACAGTACGGATGGGTTGCTCATTATGAAGATGTTGACGATAATCCATATCTAAATGACTTTTATGAAGACATGCAACGCTGGTCTTTTAACCTCCAGATCTATTTTCTTAATTCCCGCTTTACCCAGATACTGGAAATCAGGAAATCGGACAAAACTATTATACAGGACCGAACCATCTATGAAGATGCCTATATCTTTGCACCTAATCTTCATTCAATGGGGCTTATGTCGACCCGTGACTTCGATAACTATTCTTCACTCTTCAAAATGATGAGCTCTCTCGTGAAGCCTCCTGATCTGCTTCTGTATCTCAGGGCATCTGTCCCGACTCTTGTAAATCAGATCCAGAAACGTGGCAGGGAATATGAAAGTTCAATCCGTATTGATTACCTGAAAAGACTAAATGAAAGGTATGAGGCCTGGATGGAAACATACAATCTCGGGAAGGTTCTTATAATCGAAGCCGATCATTATAACTTTCCCAATAACAGAGATCACCTCAGTGAGGTTATTGATAAAATCAATGCAGAGCTGCACGGACTTTTTTAAGAAGTTCTTGACATTTAATTCCTAATTTATTAGCTTTACATTTCATCAAACTGCAATTCTGATGAAGTGCTGATTTTTCGATTGACTTTTAAATCTTAAACAATTACAATGAAAACATTCAAGCCATTAATTATCCTTGTTACTTTACTATTAGTATCTGCTAACATTCTGGCCCAGGCTGATCTTACCAAATCAGCTCCTATGGATCCGGGTATCCGTACCGGGAAACTCAATAACGGGTTGACTTACTTCATACGAAATAACAAAGAACCAGAAAAGAGAGCAAGCTTTTATATTATCCAGAATGTAGGATCAATTCTGGAAAATGATGATCAGAATGGCCTTGCCCATTTTCTCGAACACATGGCATTTAATGGAACTGAACATTTCCCCGATAAAGGAATTATCAGCAGTCTTGAAAAACACGGAGTCGGATTTGGGAGCAATATCAATGCCTATACCGGGTTCGATGAAACAGTTTATAACCTGAGCGATGTGCCGGTGGAAGCACCCGGCCTTGTCGATTCATGTCTTCTTATTTTAAACGACTGGTCACATTATCTTACCCTTTCTGATAAAGAGATAGATCTCGAACGGGGAGTTATCACCGAGGAATGGAGAACCAGCAAGACTGCAAACCGACGTATGATTTTTAAAGTTATCCCGGTTATTTTAAAGGGATCAAAATATGCCGAAAGAGATATAATTGGAAACATCGATATAATAAAAAACTTTTCATTTAATACCTTAAGAGACTACTATCATAAATGGTATCGTCCTGATCTTCAGGCAATTGCAATAGTTGGCGATATTAATGTGGATGAAGTGGAAGGTAAAATAAAGGCGCTTTTTTCATCGATACCAGCGGCAGTTAATCCTGCTCCCAGGACCTTCTTTGAGGTACCTTACCATAAGGAAACAAACTATGTGCTTGCCCAGGATAAAGAAGCTCCTCAAACTTCAGTTTCAGTAGTTGTACTCCATAAAGCTGTTCCCGCTGAAAACAAAAATGAGAAGTATATACGCGACAGTCATATTATTTCTCTGATGAATTCCATGATTAATACAAGGATAAATGAGCTTCTGCAAAAAGAAAACCCTCCGTTTGTCAGCGGTTATGTGAACTTTGACGGATATTATGCCAGAGGGTATGATGCATTTTCAATAAATGCGACTGCACGCAAAAATGAAGAAGCCAAAGCGCTTGAAGCTATATATACCGAGGCAGAAAGAGCAAGAAGATTTGGCTTCACAAAAGGAGAACTCGACAGAGCCAAAGCTAAAATGATTTCAGATTTCGAAAACAGGTACAAACAGAAAGATAAAATAGATAATGATACATATATAGGCGGCATACAAAGCTACTTCCTTACGGGAGAACCACTAACATCAATGGACTTCGATTTTGAATTCCTTAAGCAGGTGATCGATGGTATCACACCTGACGAAACCTCTGCAAAATTTAAAGAGGTAATGCTTGATGAAAACAGGACAATTGTCGTCCAGGGTCTTGAAGGAGATGACATTAAACACATTACAGAACAAGAGGCTCTGGATATCCTGACCAAAGTAAAAAATTCCCAGCTGACTCCCTATGAGGAAAAAGCTTTAGGAGTATCTTTAATAAAAGAAGAACTAAAAGGATCTAAAATAGTCAAAACAGTTCCACTTCCTCAGTTTGATGCAGTAGAATGGACCCTTGAAAACAACGCGAAGGTTATTTACAAGAGAGCCAGTTATGAAAAAGATAATGTTATTTTCTCTGCATTCAGCTTCGGCGGTATTTCCAGATTAGAAAACAATCTTGTACTTCCGGCAAACCTTTTACCGGTTATTGTATCAATGTACGGAGCAGGTGATTATGATAACGTTACATTGCAAAAAATGCTTGCCGGTAAAAAAGCCACTATATCACTTGGCCTCAGCGAGACAGCAGAATCAATAAACGGATCGTCAACACCAAAGGATTTTGAAACCATGTTGCAGCTTTTATATCTGCGCTTTGCCCATCCCCGATTTGATAAAGTGGCTCATGATGCTATCATAGGAAGGTTTGCCGGAATGCTTGGCAATATGGAAAAGGATCCGAATAAAATCAAGAGTGATAGTATTTCTTTGATCACAACCGGATATAATCCCAGAACCCCTATACTGACTAAAGAAACAATTAATAAAATTAAACTCGATAATATTCAGAAAATATATACTGACCGTTTCAACGCAGCTGATGAATTTACTTTTTTTATTGTCGGGAATATAGGTAAAGATACTGTTATGCCTCTGGTGGAGAAATATATCGGGTCTCTTCCATCCGCCGGACGAAAGGAAACATGGATCGACAGAAAAGTTGAACAGCCGAAAGGGAAGATTTCAAAAGAGATCAGTCTGCCATTAACAATTCCCAAATCGACTATTTTTATCTCATTCGCCCGCGATATGAAGTATAATCCTTACAATTATCTTGGACTTGACGTTATTAAGGGAATTCTTGATCTTGTCTATACCGAAAAGGTCAGGGAAGATAAAGGAGGAACATATGGTGTAAGTGTTTCCCTTTCAGAACAAAAGAGACCAACCCAGATTGGGGAAGGAGTGATAACGTTCGATTGTGATCCGGCACGCGCAAACGAACTGAAAACAATCATTTACCAGGAACTGGATACTATTATGATTAAGGGACCTTCTCAGGTAAATCTCGACAAAGCAGTCAGTAACATTCTTAAAACCAGAGAAGAAAATAAAATGCATAACTCATATTGGAGTGGTATTTTAAGCAGATATTATAGTTATGGGATTAACTCCAATGATCCTGCAAATTATGAAAACATACTAAAATCTTACAAGATTAAGGATATTCAAAAGTTAGCTACAGAAATGTTTAAAAAGGCAGATGTAGTTGACCTGATATTCAAACCAGCGAAATAAAGGTTGAGGTTAAGGTTAATACTGAGGTTAAGGTTGAGGTTGAGTATGGCCCATTTAGTTTTTTTGTAATTGGCCGATTGACCATTTTAAATTAATATATTACCTTGCCATTTATAAAAATCCATTCATCATGAGCTCCACGCGAAGAGATTTCATAAAGACAGCTTCTGCACTGGCTGCAGGAAGTGTTATTCCCTTCAATTCTATGTCAAATGTCAATATGAATGTATCTCCAAGCGACAAGATCCGGGTGGGTCTCATTGGCGCAAATGGACAGGGCTTCGCTGATCTGACATCATTCCTTAAAAATCCCGAAATCGAATGTGTGGCTATGTGCGATATTGACCGGAATGTCCTCACCAACCGGACAGATGCACTGATAAAGCGAGGTTTCCCAAAGCCTAAACTATATGTTGATTATCGGAAAATGCTTGAGAACAAGGATATCGATGTTATTATTAATGGCACTCCCGACCACTGGCATTGTCTTATTCTTGCTGACGCCCTTGAAGCCGGGAAACATGCTTACATAGAGAAACCTCTCGGTAATTCTATTGCTGAAATCAACATCATGCAGAAAGCTGTCAAAAAACATGGAAAAATTGTGCAGGTTGGCCAGTGGCAGAGAAGCCAGCCTCATTTCGTTGATGCCATAAATTATCTTAGATCGGGAAAGCTTGGACGTATCCGCACATGCAAGGCGTGGTCGTATGTAGATTGGAAAGGTGCCGTTCCTAAAGTCCCTGATTCACAGGTCCCCGATGGTGTAGATTATGATATGTGGCTCGGGCCTGCTCCAAAACGTCCATTTAACAAAAATCGTTTCCATTTCACATTCAGATGGTACTGGGATTATGCCGGTGGGTTGATGACTGATTGGGGGGTTCATCTGATTGACTACATTTTATATGGAATGGGAAAGAGCATACCCGAATCAGTAATGGCAATCGGTGGCAAATATGCCTTTCCCGATGATGCCATGGAAACTCCTGATACCATGACCGCAGTGTATGATTTCAAGGATTTTACCATGATCTGGGAACACACTATTGGTATCGGACTGGGAAACTGGAAAAGACCTCATGGAATGTCATACATTGGTGAAAACGGCACGCTTGTTCTCGACCGGAATGGATGGGAAGTAGTTCCTGAAAAACAAAGGATTGAAGCTCTTCCTGTTCAAAAAAATATTGGTGATGGTCTTGACCTTCATATAAAGAATTTCCTCTATTGTCTTAAAAACAACACTCCCCAGAAATTAAATGCCGGTATTGATATTGGCAGGGATGTAGCTCTTGTTGCGCAGATGGGCAATATTGCATTCCGCACAGGAGAGAAAGTCAGCTGGGATGATGCAAAACAGTCGTTTCAGACAAGCACGGCTAACAAACTGATTATACCTGAATACCACAATGGCTGGACTTTGCCGAAATACTAAAAGTATTAAATGATATTCAAGTTTCTTAAATTTATAATTGTCGGTTTTTCGGGAATGATTGTTGATTTTTCAATAACCATTCTGCTTAAAGAAAAACTCAAAGTAAACAGATACATTTCAAACTCAGCCGGTTTCACGGTAGCCGCGAGTTCAAATTATCTGTTTAACAGGTTCTGGACATTTCACAGCAATAATCCAAAAGTATTTGTTGAATACAGCACATTCCTGATAATCTCCTTGATTGGTCTTCTTATAAATAACCTGATTATCTATCTGTTTGAAAAGAAGCTAAAATTCTATTTTGCCAAATTCCTTGCTATAATGATAACATCGTTATGGAATTTCGGGGCAAACTATTATCTGAATTTTACTCATTGATTCTTGCTTCTCTGAATTTACTGCTATATGTGTCATAAAGCATTCCGGTCTCTGTACAAATAGCCAGCTTATAGACTCCTGCAGGCAAATCTTCAATTGTGAATTTACAATCCACTGAAATTGTATCCCCTACATTCATCTGTGAAATATTATCGGGAAGCTCGAGATTCTTTTTAAGCTCCATATTCCCGCTTTTTATGAAGGCTATCTGAAAGACTACAGGTAATTCTTTATGCCTGAAGTTGATCGTATAAGGATATGGATTGAAGATCTTTAAATTAATTGTATTTATGCCATTGCGGCTGAATGTATATTGCTCATTATTTAATATCACACACTCACGTTGCAGTGACTGAAAGTCCTTATAAACCCTTACAAATATTGAGTCGCCATCGGATAATATTTTTTTCGTCAGATGCTTCTTATAATCATCAGAAAAATAATGCGGAACATATAAAACTTCTTTACCATGCACTTTTTCTTCAAAATCCCAGAGATCGTATTGTGTTTTACGATATGCAAGATTATCGAGAGTGTGAGAAAATTTTCCTGTATAGAAAGTATAAACAGATGGCCGTTGATATGAATTGGTAAAGACAACGGGACGGCTGCCTGCAAGATTGCTTATGTCCAGCGCCCATTGCTTCTTTTTATGAAACTCATTTTTAAAAAAGGATATTGGAAGGAAATCAAACATGCATGCCGATCTTGCCAATAATATAAGAGGGAAGATTATAATTACAACCCACTTTAAATAACCTCTTATCCACTTTTTATATCCGACATTATTAAACAGTATTATTATCATGGGAACACTTACAATAGCCGTCCACTGAGGTTCAACACGATAGCGAAAACTTGAGATGAAGAAGAAAACAAAGAATCCCACAATAATAAAGTATAGCGCCCTGTCAAACAGATCCTTAGCCCTGACCTTAATCATAATCCAAATTAATATACAAAGGATAAAGGGATTATGAAAGGCAAACTGGCCTGTAAGGTAATCGGGAACATGCTTTGGATTAAAAGCGGAGACTCTTTCTATCAGATGATATTTCACAGAAGGAAAATCATTTGAATACTGCCAGTAAAGATGTGGCAAAAACAAAAATACAGCCAGAAATGCAGCCAGATAAAATTTGCCGCTTTTAAGTAATCGGGGATTTGAAAGAATGATCAGTGCTATAAAAAGTCCACCATGGTATTTGCTGTACATCAGAGCAGCTAATGTAATCCCAAGGAAAAGGCTGTTCCGCCATGACTCATCATCTAAATAATTCTTATATACCAGTAGAAAAATTGCTGAGAAAAATATCAGAGGGGCATCGGGAGTGGCTATAAAACCATATATATTAAAAACAGGAATGATTACAACAAGCATAAAAAACAATAACGCGTTCTCTTTTTTCTTGCGTTGTTCTTCATCAGTAACCATCCAGATTATGAATAAAGTTACCAATTGACTCAATACTACAATAAGCCTGACTCCAAGTTCATTATGAAAAAAGAAATACCCGATTCTGATCATCAATGCGATCATGGGAGGATGATCAAAAAACCCCCAGGCAAGGTGTTTTGAATACATCCAGTAATATGCCTCATCATTATTTAGCGTGGTTAATCCGGCCTGAAGCAGGTTTAAGATTCCCCATATGGATAGGAAGAGGGTGAAAGGATTAAATAAAAATTCTTTTAATTTACTATTCATTTATCATTCAGAATAAACTCAATGTTTTTCAGCTCATCCTCATTGAAGTTAAGATTATTAAGCGTTTTCAAATTATCATCCAGTTGTCCTTCACTGCTTACACCCACAAGAACGGACGTTACCCTTGGATCTTTTAGTAACCATGCTATTGCCATCTGTGCCAATGACTGATTCCTGTTTGCTGCAATTTCGTTGAGTCTCCTGGCTTTTGAAACTTTTTGTTCGGTAACATCTTCAACTTTTAAAAACCCGGTTGGCTTATATGCTCTTGAATCAACAGGGATGCCCTTCAGATATTTATCAGTCAGCAATCCCTGTTCCAGTGGCGAGAACGGGATGCATCCCATACCGGTCTCTTCAAGCACCTCAAGAAGTCCGTTCTCAACCCATCGGTTAAACATTGAATATTTGGGTTGATGAATAAGACAATTAACGTGCATATCTTTTAGTATTTCAGCAGCCTTTTTTGTTTGATCAGCAGGGTAACTTGAGATTCCGACATACAATGCCTTTCCCTGGTGAACTGCCTGTGCCAGCGCTCCCATTGTCTCCTCAAGAGGAGTTTCCGGGTCGGGTCGGTGAGAATAGAATATATCAACATATTCAAGATTCATTCTTTTAAGGCTCTGATCGAGACTTGAAAGCAGATATTTTCGTGAACCGAAATTGCCATAAGGGCCGGGCCACATCTCCCATCCGGCCTTTGTGGATATGATCATTTCATCCCTCAGGCTGTTGAAATCCTTTTTCAGGATTATTCCGAAGTTTTCCTCTGCTGATCCGGGAACCGGACCATAATTATTTGCCAGATCGAAATGAGTAATCCCGGCATCAAAAGCTCTCCACACAATCTTCCTGAAATTCTCGAAAACGTCTACAGATCCAAAATTATGCCATAGCCCGAGTGAAATTTCAGGTAGTTGGATTCCGCTTTCCCCGCAGCGACGGTAATGCATATTATCGTAACGCTTTTCTGATGGATTATATTCCATTCTGATTATTTTTGTTATATTTATATTATTGATAATGAGCGTCTAAAACTTAGCTCGTCATAAATTGAAAGTTATTTGAGCACTCGTTTATTTTTCCAAAGTTAAACAAATTTCACCTTGTATCAGATTTGCATCTTCTGTTTAAAGGAAGTAATAGTAACTGATTCCACCACCTGAATTTAATCAACATCTATACTTTCTTTGAGGATTTTTATTATTTTTCTCCACCGGTGTTCATCCATTCTTGCGCCAACAATTTCAATAACGTGTCCTGCCAGAACTGAACCAAATAAACCGCATTTTTCAAGTGAGAAGCCGCTGGCATATCCATATAGGAACCCTGAAGCATAAAGATCCCCCGCACCTGTAGTATCAATACACTGAACGGGGATAGTCCCTATTTTAATTATCTCTTCGCCTCGTTTTATCATGGATCCTTCTTTACCCACTTTTATAACTGCAATATCACAAAGGCTGGAAAGACTGTTTAACGCTTCATATGGACCAAACCCCGTAAATGATTTTGCCTCATCTTCGTTGGCAAAAACGATATCGATATATTTTTCTATTATTTCTTCAAAATCAGCAAGTTTTGCATCCACAACATTATAACTTGCAAGATCGAGGGCAATTTTCATATTATTTTGCCTGGCAATCACGCAGGCTTTTTCAACAAGAGGCTTATTTATAATAAGATAACCTTCAAGATAAAGAATATTAAAATCTCTGAAATCTTCAGGATTAAGATCATCAGATCCAAGCTCAACAGCAGCGCCAAGATGGGTCGCGAAAGTTCTTTCTGTACCCGGAGAAATGAGAGCCACGGCGGTACCTGTAATCGAATTCCGCCGCGATAAATATGTTTTCACTCCCGCATTTTTCATATCGTTCTCAAAAAAATCACCGGTATCATCTTTCCCTACAGATCCGATAAAACCTGTTTGAACACCGAGCATCGCAAGACCGTGGATTGTGTTTGCAGCTGAACCGCCAGACACCTGATTTCTTTTAAAGTGAATGGTTTCTGCCTTAATAAGAATTGATTTTTCACTATCGACAAGCTGCATGCTTCCCTTTGGCAATGAAAATTTTTCAAGTATATTATCGCTGTCAATCAATGTCATAACATCGACAAGGGCGTTTCCTATTCCAAGTATCCGATCCATTTTAAAAAATTTGCATAAAGATATTGCTTAATTCAGCAAAAGCCCTTATTTTTGCGACTCTAAATACAATACGTTATTTAGAAATTATTCTTCAATAGCTCAATTGGTCAAATCACGGTAACGCAAGCCGGGCTTAATCCGTGGCCAATTAAGTTCAAGAAGGACAAAACATATTCCTCAGTAGCTCAGTTGGTTAGAGCAATCCCGACAAGTCGGGATTAATCCGTGGCCAATTAAGTTCAAGAAGGACAAAACATATTCCTCAGTAGCTCAGTTGGTTAGAGCAATCCCGACAAGTCGGGATTAATCCGTGGCCAATTAAGTTCAAGAAGGACAAAACATATTCCTCAGTAGCTCAGTTGGTTAGAGCAA
>Ga0224522_1000204_pt1 | contig 27017 bp, 33 predicted proteins | sample CFST25metaG_FD_182733 | JGI IMG/M metagenome (GOLD analysis project Ga0224522, IMG submission 182733) | Peat soil microbial communities from Stordalen Mire, Sweden - C.F.S.T25 | ecosystem: Environmental > Terrestrial > Soil > Wetlands > Peat | place: Sweden: Norrbotten County, Stordalen Mire...
CGCCAATATCCCCTCCTACGTGCCGAAGTTCATCGGCTGTCAAGTAGCCGATATCCCTATCATCGCCGCATCAATCGATCCCTGCTTCAGCTGTACTGACAGAGCCGTCATCATAAAGGATGGGAGGCGCAAACTCGTGACGAAAGAGGACATGAAACGGTGGAAGTGATAGTAGCGACTGGTTATTAAGGTAGCGCGTGGACGCTTAGTTATATATCAACGGCGTATTTAAGCGGGAAAGTGTGGCCTTAGGCTTATAGGTATATTGACACAAGGAGGGGAACCTATTGGCGGCTCTCGATGCACGGTGCATCGGGACAACGGCCTAAAACTTCTTTCCTTCTTTCTTTATCAAGGTGTTCCAGCTCCTCAGCGGTCAAGCAGAAGCTGTTTTCAGAACTGTGCGGTGTGATCGTCGGGATCCATTCAGGAAGAAGAAGTGCTCGTCTCCCAGAAATAAACACATGTCCAGCGTCGTTGCCCCTCATTTTTATCACTCGTATTTCGTGTTTGTTCGTGAGCTGATCTATGGAAGGCCCGTGCGGTGTGTGATGCAAACAATGTGACGTGCGTTCGTTAATGTGCAACTAACCATAATATTTCCCGACTGCTTTGTTTTCAATACTGCAGTATGTACTGGCGGGCGCCCTCAGCTTAATTGCCTGCATAGTGACCTTTACGTAGTGCCTCTAATATCTGTTCGCACCCGTCCGGTCGCGCGGAGTCTTACCTTATTTTTTAGTCAGTTTTATTATATCTGAGTAAGATTTATAAGCCATCAGGCCAAAGTAGAACATAGGGAGATATCATGGCGACAAGTAATCGTGCTGAGACTAAAATACCGCTAATGACGCATCATGACGCAGCCCCCCCCAAAATGCTGGCAACGCACAGCATTATTGTTATGAGTGGGAAGGGCGGCGTTGGGAAGTCGACAGTGTCGGCAAATCTAGCGGTGGCGCTTTCGCTGAAGGGCTACGCTGTCGGGCTTTTGGACGCAGATTTGACCAGCCCTAGCATACCGCGATTGCTAAGCCTTTTCGGGAACGTAGAGTGTCAAGACAACCAGTTAATGCCTATATCTTATTCAGAGAAGCTCAAAGTCCTCTCAACAGGCTTTCTAATACCATCGTCGGATCGTGCAATCGTGTGGCGAGGCGGCGTCAAGATGGCGGCAATCAGACAGTTCATCAACGAGACTAATTGGGGCGCTCTTGACTTTCTGGTCGTTGACCTGCCGCCCGGTACAGGTGATGAACCTCTCTCGATAGCACAGGATCTGCGGCCTGACGGCGCACTGATCGTGACCACACCGCAAGCTGTAGCCCTCGTTAGTTCGCGCAAGTCGGTTGACTTTCTGCGCAAGGTGGGGGTTCCGGTGATAGGCATCATAGAAAACATGAGTGGATATGAGTGTCCTACGTGTGGAACGCACGTGGACATATTCCAAAGTGGCGGTGGGGAGCGATCCGCAAAGGAGCTAGGGGTTCCTTTTATCTGCCGCATACCGCTCGATATAGCAATCTGTGAATCAGGAGACAGCGGTAAGCCTATTGGCGAAAACGGAGCGCAAGCATCCTGTTCAGCAGAGAGTATAAACACGATCGCACGTAACGTCCTGCACTTCTATGGGATTACAGAAGACGTTCGGACGGAAAGCATAACGAAGCAAAGAGGGGATAAGTAATGCCTGGTTTTGATAGAACGGGACCTGTTGGCGTAGGTCCTCTGACTGGTCGAAGACGAGGACGTTGCAGCAGTGATACTGAGCTGAGGCAAGCCTTTTGCGGGGCCCAGCCAATTCGACGAGGTTCTGGGATAGGAGGATATGGCAGGGGCCATAGGTGGCAATACCTCGAGACCGGACTGCCGCGATGGGCGCGCATATCGTCAACTACTATGCCTTCTCTGACTGGGGAGGGGGCTGCGTCGCTAGCAGCTCTCGAACGGGAAGCAACTGTTTTGGAAGCGGAGCTCAACGATGTTAAGGCGCGCCTAGAATCGCTTAAGCTTGAGGAATGTGACGACAGCGATGAGGTCAACGGAGACGCAACGTTAGGGAGGAGTCAGTGATGAGAATTATGGTCACTGCGCAAGGAAAAGAGGTGACGGCTCCGGTAGATCATCGCTTTGGGCGCTGTCGTTTCTTCATTTTGTGGGACTCGTCGACTCAGCAGTCCACCGCGTTCACAAATGAAAACGCGGCGAGCTCAGGGGCGGGTATCAGCAGCGCACAATTCGTCATCGATCACAACGTGCAGGTGGTCATTTCAGGTGAAGTGGGGCCGAGAGCCGCACAGGTATTACAGAGTGCAGGCGTGAAGATACACACAACGACGGCTGCAACGGTGCAGGACGCGCTGGAGATGTTTCAGAAAGGAGGTAACGTATGAGAATCGCTATTGCTACGGAAAACAAGGCCGTATGCCAACACTTTGGACATTGTCCTGAATACACAATATACACGATTGAAGGGATCGAGATACGCGAAAAAGAGGTTATTCCAAACCCTGGCCATAAACCGAATTTCTTGCCTGGCTACTTACATGAACTGGGAGTCGACGTAATCATCGCCGGCGGTATGGGAGTAAAGGCGCAGAAGCTTTTTGCCGAGGCAGGTATCAACGCCATACTTGGCATAGCGGGACCCACGGAACAGGTCGCTGAGCAGTACGTCGAAGGAGCGCTGCAAGAAGGCGTGAGCACGTGCGAGCACGGAAATTTCCGCCACGAGGGCTGCGCTGACGAGTGAACGAAGAACTTTTAGACTCGCACGAGGCCATGATTATTGCGGTCGCAAGTGGTAAGGGTGGGACAGGCAAAACAACCATAGCCGTTAACTTGGCGCTTGCACTGGAACACAAATATAACGTCCAGTTTTTTGATTGCGACGTGGAAGCACCCAACGCTTACTTGTTCCTGAAGCCTCAGTTCACTCATTTAGAGCCCGTAAAAGCGGCGTGTCCCTCGGTCAACGGCACCCGCTGCACGTTTTGCGGAAAATGCGCTGAAGTGTGTGCTTTTCACGCGCTTGCGGTCACAAAAGATCGTGTGCTCATATTTCCTGAACTTTGCCATGACTGTGGTGGGTGCGCCCTTTTTTGTCCAGAAAACGCTATTGGCAAAAAAGAGCACAAAATTGGGCTTATCGAGTCAGGAAACGCGGGAAATATTGCGTTCTTCCAGGGAAGCTTAACTCCTGGGGAGGCCTTGTCACCGCCTATTATCCAAGCACTGAAGCGCAAGATGAATCGCGATTCAATCGTCATAGTTGACGCGCCACCTGGAACCTCGTGTCCTGTCGTCGACGCCATAAAGGGAAGTGACGTGTGTTTGCTTGTGACAGAGCCCACCCCTTTTGGGCTACACGATCTGACCCTTGCTGTGGAGCTCGTTTCGAAGCTCGAGCTTCCAGCTGGTGTAATCATTAATCAGGCAGACATCGGCGACGACAAGGTCGAAGCGTACTGCAAGCGAGAAGGACTGCCGATACTAATGCGGCTGCCGTACGACCAAGAGCTTGCGATCAACTACGCGCAAGGCATACCGGCAATCGACGCGCTTCCTGAATATCGAGAGAGGTTCTCTCAGCTTTGCCAGAACATAAAAACGCTCACGCGGGAATGAACGCACAACTTAAGCAGCTGCACGGTTACGAGAAAGAGGGCGCAGACTTGAAAACGCTGACTGTTGTGAGCGGAAAAGGCGGGACAGGAAAGACATCGATAGTCGGGTCATTTGCTGCGTTAGCAAAAAACGCGGTTCTTGCTGATTGCGACGTCGATGCGGCCAACCTGAGCCTTATCGTGGATGGTCAGGTCCAGACGTCACGAGAGTTCAAAGCTTCCCAAGTGGCCTGCATTGATGTTACGAAATGCATAGAATGTGGTGCCTGTGAGGACATATGCCACTTCGATGCTATACAGGATTACAAGGTAGACAACATTTCGTGCGAGGGGTGTCGGGTCTGTTCGTTCGTATGCCCACAAGGGGCGATAACGATGGAGGAGGTCCTGTCTGGCTATCTGTTCATCTCAGACACGCCGTACGGGCCTTTGGTTCACGCACAGCTTCAACCTGGCGAAGCCAATTCGGGCAAACTCGTCACATTCGTGCGACAGATGGCGGAGCAGATCGCACGTGAAAACGGTTATCAATGTATCGTCGTAGACGGCCCTCCCGGCATTGGCTGTCCCGTTATCGCATCGCTCAACGGTGCAACCGCTGCACTCGTTGTGACTGAACCCACTCTCTCAGCAATTCACGACCTAGAACGGGTGCTATCCGTTTGTGACCACTTCAATGTGCCCGCATTCGCATGCATCAATCGATGTGACATACACGAAGGAAATACGCATCACCTTGTGGAATTCTGTCAAACAAGAGACATAGAAATCATAGGGATGATCCCCTATGATCCGACTGTCGTGCGCGCTATCGTGGATCAAACCCCCGTCGTCCGATACGCTAACGGTCCGGCATCACGCGAGATCAAAGCACTCTGGGGCCGATTCGCTAAAAAAGCGGGATTATTATTGCGTTGAATTCTTGTCTGTACCATGAAGCTGCCCGCCCGTTCCGGTGTTGACTATGTGGCGGTAAGCGTTACCGCTATCGTTGTCAATGTTGTCCTGACGGCGAGCAAGCTGACGGTCGGGCTGTTATTCGGTAGCGTTGCCTTAATTGCAGATGGGGTACACTCATTAGCCGACATATTTGGGGCTGCCGTGGTTTTCATAGGATTGCGAGTGTCACGTCGTCCAGCAGATGTCGAGCATCCGTACGGTTATTCAAAAGCAGAGCCGATCACGGAGCTCGTGGTAGCGTTTATCGTCATATTAACGGGAGTCTTTATAATCTACGATTCGGCGACAGCGTTGTATGCTAGACACGCAGCAACCGAACTCCAGATTGGTATTATCGTAGCCGCCTTATCGACGGCTGCAGCGTGGTTTTTGTCACGATATAAACAACGCATCGGGATGAAAATCAAATCCAGCGCCCTTGTAGCTGAGTCAAAGCACTCAATAACCGATGCTGTGTCGTCGCTTGCGGTTGTTGTCGGTCTCGTATTAACCGGTCTCGGCTATTGGTATATGGATGCGATCGTGGGCATCTTAATCTCCGCTCTTATCATACATATTGGCGCACGCGTCGCAAAGACATCGGTTGACATGCTTATGGATCGAGAAGCTGCCCCAGAACTCAGCAACCGTATTCGAAAAACGATAGAGAGCGAGCCTGAAGTCAAAAAGATAAACTACGTACATACGAGAGGCAGCTGGAGTTATAAAATCGTTGACGTGTCCATCACAGTAAGTAGGGGGTTAGCCGTCAGAGAGCTCTCAACAGTGCAGGAGAGAATCAAAGCCGGCGTTTTTTCAGAAATCCCAGAAGTCTATCAGGTGAACATTATGGCGAGCGCAGACGAGGATCTCTTAACCGTTGCAGTGAGCTCGGTTGGCAGCGGTCTGAGAGCGGCATTCGCCGACGACCTAGGAAAGTGCGAGTATTTCGTTATCGCACGTGTGCGAGAGAGTCACATTGATCTCATCGGTACATTTGTAAATCAGTACAAAGCGATCGAGCGAAAAAAGGGTGCCAGAGTGGCCGATTTCATGCACGAACACGGGGTCGATATGGTCATTACTGGCCACGCTGGAGAAGGTGCCGTGCAGTGGCTGAAGGGGTATGGAATCGACGTCAAATTGGTTGCCGATTTTGGCTATAGCGTTGAAGATGCTATTGAGGCGTCTCAGCTTAACGCCTCGTGACGTCGGTGCTGTGTCGGTCTCATTCGGTAAGAGAACGCATTTAGTTAATTTGCTTTCTTTTCGTTTCAAGCGGTGACGAGTATCTGATCTTGAGTTCTCTGTTAAGCCTTAGTGTAGTCTGCTTCTGGCAACGGAACCCTATCGCAACCGGTTAAGATCTGCCAGCCGTGGCTAAGTATCCAGAACGCCCTTAAAAAGGTTCAGCCGCGGTCTACGCATCGTCTTCTGCGGGTATTGTCCTTTTATATGTTCGCTGAAGTATTTCAGATCGGTCTTTTCGAGATTCAAGCCCATAGAATCCAGAAACCCTGCAAAGACTTCCTTAGGAACTCCTGAATATTGGTAGATACTTGAATCGCAGAACTCTATTTCGAGCGTCGAGGTTTCGGCATCATACCCGATTGCTCGCACACTGACGGAGACGACGACTTCGCGATCCATAATCTTACTCCGATTTTCACGTATTTAGCTTTTCTGATACAAGAACTAGTGTGTCACAGCTTACGCAGCCTTAACGCTGAATTGATTAACCATTATTTCGTGGCCGATTGTCTATTGCTGTTTCGAGGCGTAGGGCGTTGTGCACGTGTGTGATTTACCTTTCCTGTCAGTTTACTCGCTCGGAACAAGCGATCCAATTTCATGCCGTATCTCTTTGAGGCGTAATGACAGGGCTCGGATATCCGCGTCAATTTTACGCTGTTTTTTCCAATCCGCGACCCCTTGTTCAACTTTTTCAAGCTCTTTGTCGCTGACGTATTGCCATTTTCCGCGACATTTTGATGGCACAAAATAGTTGTACGGTCCGTGCAACTGACCTTTCCTGCAGCGGCAGTTTTGTTTTCCGCAGCAGATTAGTCTTCTTCGCAGCGAACCACAAAGCGGTTGCAGTTGAGTCCTGTCGCTTTTCAGGGTTCTTATTTTATCTACGATTTCGTTGCTCTCGTCGAGCAATTTTTTGACACCGCGCAATGTCGCTTCTGCATCTTTCTGTATAACCATCGTTGATTCTCGATAGAATGGCTGAATTTTCACGGTGAAGAATTCAATTTCGGCGCTCTTTTCTCTTGTAACGTCTTCCATTCATATATTGTTTATTCATCTGATATATCTTCTTAACCTAATTTGTTCGTAGCCTACTTTTCTCTGGGTAAGATTCATATAGCTTAGAAGGGTGATTTATGTATGACACGGCTGTTGGATCAAACTCACGCAACAATGTTGTGGAGGGCAATCCCACAGAGTCGGATCAACAAATTACGCAAGAACGACGAGAATGATAGTGATTTGAGTTTCGGAGCGGTCACGACGGTCGCAAGCAAATAATACGTCGCAGACATGGTTAGAAAAAATAATCCACACGTTGTTCGCTTCCTTCGCGACAATTGCATCGTAGACACCGAAGCGGAAGCAATGCACAAGGAGCTCTGGCAAACGTACTGCGAATGGACGCATCTGAAACGCATGCGCCGAACTCTGTGCTTACGAAGTTTTTATCACCACTGTAGACTAGCCGGGTTCAAGCCTGTTAGCGAGAAACAGGGCGTGGTGAAATGGAAAGGTGTCATGCTCAAGCCCCGCTGCTCGACGGCCATAAACGCGCGCCATCGTAATAATGAACTTGATAACGACGCCCACTCTTAGCACGGGCAGAAGAGATATAGAATAAGCCGTATAACGTACTGACCGCACACTAGAAGGAGAGTGAGGGAATGGCTAAGGTGCTTTTGAATGTTTTTGTAGACTATGAGACCCTCGGAAGGACGGTTAACATCCTATCCGAACAGGGCGTGACCGGGTTTTATTGTCTCGAGTACTGGGGTGTTTCACCGCAGAATTGGGAAGGTTTTGTCATCAAAGAGGAGCCTGAAATGGCCATTGAGGCGATACGGGACCATACTGAGAGGGCTATACAGGTTAACACGGTCGTAGAGAAGGATTTAGCTGAAACTATCGTGCGAGCGCTGGCTACAGGACTTGCGGGAAAGCGTTACACGGTTTTGAGAACTCCAGTAGATTCGATCCGCGTTGGAGCACCTTAGATGCATGGCAGGGGGGGACGGGGCGCATGAAATTGGTCTTTAACTCTTTGTTGTTTGCTGCCGTCGCTCTGATTGTGTGTGGTGCTTTGGCAGTCCCAGCGAGCGCGGCAAATCTGAGTGTCGGCGCCGGAGCGCAGTTCACTACCATTCAGCAAGCAGTGGATGCTGCGAAACCAGGCGACACGGTGCTCGTCGCACCCGGCACTTACACGGAAAACATCGTGGTGAACAAACCTCTAACGATAACAGGAAACGCGACAGTGCAAGCAGCCGATTCGAGCAAAGATGTATTGTTGCTAACAAGTCAAGGCGTGCACATTGACGGGTTAACCATAACCGGCGGCGCATCTGGCGTAGATGTCGCTAATGTTTCCTCCTGCATGATAACAAATATTGACGCGCACAGCAATGTCCGTGGCGTATATCTTGCCGGTTCGACAAACAGCGAAGTGCGGCGCAGCAACCTATCTAATAACGGTTATGGTGTCTACTGTGATTATGCCACATCTAGCACAATAGCGAACAACACGGCAACAGGCGAGAAGGGCACGGGAAATACGCTCGGTGATGGAATCTACATGTACTACGGCGGCTCAAACACCGTGAGCAACAACGATCTGAGTTCAAACCACGTTTATGGCATATCTCTGTTCCGCTCGTCAAACAACACTATTACTGGGAACACCATCAGCCAAAACGAGAATTACGGTGTTAGACTTCGTGAGGCCGACAACAACGTGCTCACCTTTAACACTATACGCGCGAACATTCAGTTAGGTATACTCATTATCCAGACAACAAACCACCAGATATACCTTAACAACTTCATCGACCAACCCAACGCCATGAGCGGTGCCGCCGAGGTAAAGCTTGATTCGCCACAGGCAATGGCGTACACCTACAACGGTACCGCACGGACGGGGTATATGGGCAATTACTACTCCGACTACAAAGGCACCGACTCCAATGGCACTGGGATTGGCAGCACGCCCTCTGCATATGGCGACAAGTACCCGCTCATACAGCCAGTTGCGAGCTACGGAACCATAGTTCCTGCAAGCGCCGTTACTTCTGCGCCCGCTTCAGGGCAGCCAAGCAGTCAGAGTCAGAGTGCCACAACGACTTCTGGCAACCAAAGCAGCACTGGAACAGGACTGCCGGGATTTGAAGCTGCTTACGCAGTAGCAGGGTTCGCAATCGCTGCGATCGTACTGCTCGGCAAGAGGCGCGCTAAGTAGCGCTCGAGGTCGGGCTGGGTTTCTGAATCAACATTAATATTCAGTCTGTTTGCTGAATGGTGACTGGCCCATATCGGTTCTACGCCTGAAGGAAACGGAGGGTTTGACTTGAATTATTCTGCGTACAATTCATACTGACGCTGCCTCTTTTCCAAATATCTCTGAGTGGTGGCGTAGTAACTGTCGTCGTCTGTCCGTTCTTCTGAATCTTCAGCCGCATCAGAGTTGTGCGACTTTTCGTCCTCGTTGTCCCCGTGGTCCGCCCTAATTGCCGCAGCCGATTGTAAAAAGAACGATGGACTCTGTTGGATTAGAACCGGCGAACTCCGCCATGTCGGGGCGGAGGGATTTAAGGCTCAATTTGGCGTTTTCTGGTTTATTTGCACTTCTTTGTTCACTTTTGCAGGAAGAGGATACAACGACAAGGAAAGCAAGCGCCCCTTCGTGCACGGTTTGAAAGATATGCGTTCTAAGTCCTGCAAGCTTTGAGAAGGTGTGCGGCAGCAGTATCGTTGGGTAGTTGTAGTCGGCTTTTGCGCGGTGGAGTGAGATTTTGCTGCGCTGGACGTCCAGCAGCTCACGTTTTGGCAGCGCACCGCAAGTGTATGGGTAATGTTCAGCGGCTAGCATAATAGCGGAAAATGTCTGCCTGAACGCTTAATCGTTGTGATTCGGCTGCCGCGACTACACGTCAGCTCAAGCAGCTATCGTTGTTCTCGATATAGAGCTGCATTATCGCGAAATAAGGGCGTTCGGAGACGACCGTTCGGTGAAAAGAAAAATACGATATAAAACGAGATCTCATTTTAACCAAGTCATCGCCAAAGCTTAGGCCAAACTCATTATTCGCAGCGTTTGACATTTCAAACAGACATAAGAATTTTGTGGAAAGCACTGCCCACAAAGCGGCCTTCGTGCAACCAAACAAGCAAGGGGGGTGTATAGGGGGTTTTTCTTTAGCAATTCAACATTAAATTCAAGCAAGCATGGCGGCTGTCGTAATTTTTGAACAGCTGCGCGGCCAAAGCATGCTATAGGCCTTCATAGGTGTGCTTGTCGCGGGCGGGTGCTATCAGGCGTACCTGCCTAGCCTACTCGCTTCATTTAGGCCTTTGTTACCGCTCAAGTCGCAGAAGCGGCCGTTGAACTCTGCGATGTCATGGTTGAGGTGGCAGCAGCGGTAGTCGCGTTCTGCGCGGTCGGTGGAATGATGAAATTGTACTTCAGCAGAATTGCCTGACCCGCAGGAGAGGCAACGTAGTTGATGAAGCTCTGTGCCAGTTGAGCGTTCGACGAAGTGCTGACTACCCCGATTGGGTATTTGGCGAGTACGTTCACGCTGTCAGGAATCGTGATTGCGTGCACCTTACTCTGGTACGCAGCCGGTACATCGGCTTTGGTGATAATGCCCACGTCGGCCTGTCCAAGCGCGACCTTAGCTACGATGGCGTTGACATCCGTTTCCGTTGACACAACGTTTGCCATGACGCTGCTCTTAAAGCCGGAGCCATAGGTCGAGTTATTAGACGCTTTTGCGAGCATTTGCATCGTGTACATCCCACAGGGGGTAGAACTGTTCCCGATATCGAGTTTTACTCCTGACTTTGCGAGGTCGCTGAGGCTCGTGATGTTTGCGGGGTTCGCTGTCGGGACGATGATCGCCAACTTGTTCTCTGCGAAAATCACAACGCTTGAGTTGTTCATCAACCCTGCGTCCTGCACGGAATTCATGTGCGCTAGATCGGCAGAGGCGAAAACGTCCGCGGGAGCCCCTTGCTGGAGTTGGGTTGCCAAAATTTGACTACCAGCATAATTAACAGCGACATTGACCCCCGAATTATTAACTTCAAAGGCCTGAGCCGCCTGATTAAACGCGTCAGTAAGCGACGCTGCAGCAAAAACAGTGAGCTTCGTGCTTTTGGTGTTTTGCGTTGTCGTGCAGCCACACGTGGTGACGACGAGCACGCTCAAGAGTGCGCAAAGCAACATGGGTACTAACTTCTTGTTATCCATAAATATCCTCCACAGTTGAATCTTGCCAACTAGCTTCAGTTTACAGAAAACAGCTTTGTACTATCGCTCGAGCGGTACTCATAGCCGCGAGGATTGTGCACGAGCCATCTTCCACTTGGCCGGAAACATAATGTTGTCAAATATACTTAAGCGTTATTACTGATAAGTACTAACGTTTAAAGCCTCTTTTACGAGGATATCCATCATTGAGTCAGATAACATTTCATCTGGTTCATTCAGACTTAACGCGCTGCTTTCTCCGAAGCTCAAAATGGGCCCTGTCTTATCAAATCGCCTGTGGAAACGGCTGGTCACAGGTTTTTCTAGCAATAAGCTGTTCGTCTGTTATTAGCTGCGAGTTTGAAATTCGAAGTTCTTACGCAGTTCTTTCGACTTCGTAGCGGTGTGGTCTCCACCACGAAGGGAGCGCAAAACTCCTAGAAAGTCGAAAGTGCAGCGTGCTTACGTGTAAAGAATCGAAGTAATCTTGACACGAGCACGGTACTTCGAGTGGATTGCGTTGTCGGCGGCAGCTGAGCTTTTGCTGCGCCACAACGATCGGGCGCGTGCGACTCGTTCAGGGGAAGAAACGATGATTCTATCTGTTCAAACAGAACGTTTCGAAACTTGCTGCTTAATCGACGTTTAGAGAGAGCACAACACTAAACTACGTTAACGCCCTCTTATGTTCAGTTGATTTCTCGACCTTAAAAGGCGTTTGAGCATGGAACATAATAAATTCAGCAAATTCTCTGGCACGCAAGACCTTGTGGTTTTAACCGGAGCAATCGGACTAGTCGCCGCGTGGTTCATCGCGTATATATATTTCGCAGGGATAATTTGCATTTAACCCCCAACTAAACTGCTCCGACTTCTCGGTAATGTCCGTAATGGTTAGATAACGCGCTCTGTTGCCGCCCTTTTCGTTGACCAAGTGCAACCTGGCGGTAAAACGACGTGGATACACCTAACTGACGCTGACCGTCGGCTCCATCTTATTTAGAAACGCGCCCCAGCCGTGAGCCCTCCACACGGCCAAAAAGGAACAAAGTTCGCGACTAGCAGTTCGGTAGCATTCGGCGGGATCCTGGGCTTAAGCGAATTTCTCAGGATCTCTGTCGAACATCGCCTTGCAGCCAGGAGCGCAAAAAAAAGTACTTCTTCTCCTTGTATTCGCTGATGTACTTCGCCGTCGTTTCATCGACGTCCATGTTGCGAACGGGATCTTTTGGCATTTTTACCTCGCTGTACCTTGTGTTCTTAGCGTTTAATATACTAACTCAGCGGACATATCGGTCGCAGGCGATTGTCCCGCTATGGTCGCGGCCCGCAAATAGGAGAGCGAAAAAACGGCGCGCCACTACCACCATAACCATGCCGCTTGCCCTTTCGCCAACGATCATTGGAGGGTGCTTTGCCCTTGTGATTGCGTCTCCCTGCTCGTCTCTTGCTTGTTGGCAACGCGGACTGCCGCCATCAAACCATCAGAAAATTTGCGTAACTTGTAGATCGAGAATGACGGTTATAAATGGTCTCAGGATGAAGGAACGCGGCAAGTCCGACATTAAACGTGGAACGCTTTCTGAGTTCGAAAAGTGGTAAGTTAATAAGCGCGTTGGCGACAAATTCAAATCGGACGGGTTTTACCTATGACAAAGGATCTACGTTATGGCTGAAACTACCATCGCTTTCAAAGTACTCGGCATGACCTGCACGATGTGCGCGCTTACTATTGAGAAGCAACTCTCAGACCAAGAGGGCGTCACGAGTGCGAACGTCAACTTTGCTTTGGGAAACGCAACGGTGACGTATGATCCGAAGCGGATAGCCCCGAAACAGCTCGTGCAGGCGATACGGGATGTGGGGTATGACGTCGACATTGAACGAGTGGGGCTTGAAATCTCGGGCATTGTCTGTGTTGCTTGCATTACCACCATCGAAAACGCTCTTAAGGACGTCCCGGGTGTGATCGATCAGAGCATCAACCCCGTGACTGCCCAAGCGGTCATCGATTACGATCCGTCCGTCGTGACCTTGGAAACGATTATTCAGACGATCCGAAGCACGGGATACGATGTTATAGAAGCTCCGCCCTTCGGAGCGGAGGCTGAACTGGTCGACCGGGAGAAGGCGTTTCGAGAACGTGAGATAACGCACTATCGCAATCAGTTCATCTTTACCGTTATCTTCGGAATCCCCCTTCTTTTAGGAATTCTCGCGCATTACGTCCCTATCATTCCAGCATTCTTCGCCGCTCCAGTGTTCCAGTTTGCCGTCACCGTCCCGGTGATGGTCATTATCGGCTACGGCTTCTACCGGCGGGCAGTCATCTCCATTGCGCACAGGGGGGCGAACATGGACGTGCTCATCTCCATGGGGACGCTTGCGGCCTTCGCGTACAGCGTGGCGGCGACATTCATCATCCCCGGCGACACCTACTACGATACGTCGGTCTTCATCTTTGCATTCGTTCTTCTCGGCCGCTACCTTGAGGCGCGCGCCAAGGGCGGGACATCCGAAGCCATCCGTAACCTGTTGCATCTCAAGGCAGAATTTGCCAACGTGGTTAAGGATGGAGTAGAGGCGCGCATACCGGCAGATGATGTCCAAATCGGTGACGTCGTCATTGTACGCCCAGGCGAGAAAATACCCGTTGACGGAGTCATTATCGAGGGGCATGCGGCGATTGACGAGTCCATGTTGACCGGAGAATCTGTCCCGGCTGATAAGCAGCCCGGAGATGAGGTGATCGGGGCCACGATCAACCGCGAGGGGCTCCTAAAGGTGCGTGCGACAAAAGTCGGCGCGGGAACGGCGCTCGCGCAGATTGTCCACCTCGTCGAGATGGCGCAAACGTCTAAAGCTCCCATTCAGCGGTTTGCAGACCGGGCCTCAAACTATTTCGTTCCGGGCGTGGTGGTCGCGGCGCTTCTCACCCTCACAGCGGCGACGTTCGTCGGAATTCCGTTCAACCTTGCTCTTTTGCGCACGGTTTCGGTACTCGTGATTGCCTGTCCTTGTGCCCTGGGCCTCGCAACGCCAACTGCCGTGATGGTTGGCACGGGGCTGGGTGCCGAGAACGGCATCCTCATTAAGGGTGGTGAGTATCTCGAGAGCGCTGAGCACATCGACACCATTGTGTTTGACAAGACAGGAACGCTCACGAAGGCGGAGCTCGTCGTCACTGATGTCGTTATCAGCAATGCTCACGACGCGCCCCTCACTGAGACAGATATTCTCCGCCTTGCCGCAAGTGTGGAACGGGGGTCTGAACATCCCCTTGCGCAGGCAGTGATCCAGCGCGCCTGTGATCAGCACATCGAGACGACGGAGCCACGGGAGTTTAAAGCAGTTATGGGTGAAGGGGTCATCGCTTCAGTGGATGGCACGCAGGTGCTCCTTGGCAATCGTAAGCTCATGAGCGCTCACGGCGTGGACGTTACCCTCGAACCGATGATTCGCGAACTTGAGGCCGAAGGGAAGACGGTCATGCTGCTCGCGGTTGACAACACACTGGAAGGCGGCATCGCACTTGCCGATACCGTACGAGAGGAGGCAGCAGAAGTCGTCGCTGAACTGCAGAACATGGGAATTAAGACTGCGATGCTCACTGGAGACAATCAGACGGCCGCCCTTGCCGTAGCAAAGCGAATTGGAATCGGCACTGTGCGGTACGAGGTTCTTCCTGCAGGAAAAGCAGCGGAAATAGCCTCGCTTAGGGAGGGGGGTCATGAGGTAGCAATGGTAGGTGACGGCATCAACGACGCGGCGGCATTAGCCGAGGCAGATATCGGCATTAGCATGGGAACTGGCACGGATATCGCAATTGAAGCCTCAGACATTACGCTCATAAAGGCTGATCTTGAGGACGTCGTTGCCAGTATTCAACTCTCAAAAAAGACGATGCGCACTATTCGGCAAAACTTCGGGTGGGCCCTCGTCTACAACTCAGTCGGGATCCCCATTGCCGCGCTAGGGTTTCTTCGACCTGAATTCGCTGCAGCTGCAATGGCGTTCAGCTCCGTCTCAGTTGTTGCCAACTCCTTGCGACTGCGGGGGTATAAAGTGCGGCCCGGTCGGCCAGTGGCGCGGTGATATGACGCAGCCGCACGATTTATACAGACACATCGCGGCGAAGGCAATCGCTTTCTCTAGAACTAGAAAGTGCTCCGTGACTATCGCGGTGTAGGGGGCCGGTTGTTTCGTTGTTTCAGCGCTTTAGCCCCTCAAGTCGCTTGTTCACCTTTTCGAGATGGGTATTGAGGGCATCTTTATACTCTTCCAGCATTTTGATTTCTTCATCAACGTCCATCAATGGCACCGGGGGTTCCATGCTCATTCCCATGCCCATCCCGTGCCCGTGATGCCCGTGATGGTGATGCGTGCCGCAGGTGCAGCCACAGCTGCAGCCACAACCGCAACCCTCAACTGAACAACTATTTTGTTCGCACATGTATCGTTCACCTCCTTTTGCTATGGCTTAAAACGCCGTTCGTAGAACCCTATTAAGTCATCAAAGAGCTGTTTTCTCCGTACCATCGTGCTCAGCCCCGCCTCCAGGAACGCAGCGCCCTTCTCGGTTACAGTATACACCCTCCTATCAGGGCCAGAATTTCCCTTCTCCCACTTCGATGCCAGCAATCCTTTCTCCTCCATCCGTCGCAACACTGTATAGATGCTTCCCGGCTCGAGCTTGTGGCAGCCGCAGCTTCGCTCGTCGATCTCGTTGAGGAGTTGATACCCGTACGTGGGTGTTTCATAGAGGACTCGGAGGATGAGGAACTGTATCCAGCTCCGTTCTGGATATTGCCAACAGTTGCAGTTGCTTTGATTGCACATGGTACCCGTACAACTCCCAGTATAAAACATTGTTATATACAACAATGCTATATAAACATTACCAGATTCGTTAAGCACGCTGGACTTAGTTAGAGACGAAATGAAACAAAAACATCACGGAGTTATCGCGGTTAACGGGTTAGCAAAGCGATTCGGCGCTATCACCGCTGTGGACGACATCTCGTTCGCCGTTCCCGAAGGTGAACTGTTCGGTTTTCTCGGCCCAAACGGTGCCGGTAAGACGACGACCATCAGAATGCTCACGGGCATACTCACGCCAGATGCCGGGGAGATCCGCATCGGCGGGATTGACATACAAAAGGACCCAATCGCTGCAAAGATGCAGATGGGCATCATCCCCGAGATGAGCAACGTGTACACCGATTTGACGGCCAAACAGAACGTCGTTCTCGCGGGGCGGTTCTACGGTATGCGTCGCAAGGCGGTTGAGGAACGCACGGATCAGCTCTTAGAGCAGTTTGAACTCTCTGAGAGAAAAGATGATCGCGTCGAGGAGTTCTCTAAGGGCATGAAACAGCGCGTGCTTATCGCGAGTGCGCTCGTGCACATCCCACAGGTGCTCTTCCTCGATGAGCCTACCTCGGGACTCGACGTGCACAGCCAACGTCTTATTCGCACCATCATCAGAGAAATGAACCGTGCGGGAACGACGGTGTTCTTAACGACCCACAACATCGAAGAGGCGAATGCCCTTTGTGATCGCGTTGGGATTATCAACCGCGGGACGCTTGCTGCTATTGACACTCCTGAACGCCTGAAGAGGGCGTTTAAAGAGACCCAGTCAGTTGAGGTCGCATTTTATACACCTACAGATATGGGCGCGATCGAACGCAGCGGCTTGGTGAACCGGACGGAAAAGGCGGGCGACAAGTGGCGCTTTTACACCGATGATCCCGACGCGCTGGCTAAGTGGGTTTTCGCTCTTGCCGAGAGACAGAAGCTTTCTTTCACCGCGTTGAGCATCGAAGGCGCTAGCCTGGAAGACGTCTTCGTTACCGTGACGGAGGGCAAAGCGCGTGCTCCATGATACCCTTCGCAGCTACCTTCGCAGCATATGGCTCGTAGCGGAAAAGGACATGCGGATTTACTACACCAAGCCGCCGGTGCTCATGTTTGGCTTCCCGTTTCCGCTTTTTATGTTCCTCGCGTTCTATCTCGGTAGGAGCGCCGACCTTCACACGCTCTTCCCTGGACTTGCGGCAATGTTCGTGTTCTTCGTCGCCTCTTCCGTCGGCCCTTTGATCACCCCGTGGGAGAAGCGTGCAGGCACCTACGAGCGGCTGCTCTCCTTCCCAGTGACTGTTAACACTCTGATTCTCGGGACGTTGTCGCGGGCATGCTATACGGCATCATCATCAACATCATCATCCTAGCCGCAGGAACGGCGGCGTTCGGCTACGCTGTGGGCCTCTCAGGAGTTCTCCTAATCGCTATCAGCCTGCTGCTAGGCGCGTTCTGTTTCTCAGCTCTCGGCGTGCTCCTCGCATCTCCAGCGAGCACAAACCCCCTCCAATGTCATGATGTTATCAAGCCTCGTCCGGTTTCCACTGATCTTCATCAGCGGCATATTTGTGCCGATTGCGAGCCTCCAAGGGGTCGCAAGGGTGGCCGTCTACTGTTCGCCGATCACGCACCTCGTTAACGGGTTTGACCTCGGCTTGCTGGGAAGCGCCGCGATCCCGCTCCTGCCGGGTTGGGCCGTCCTTATCGGCTTTAGCATTGCCTTTGTGCTGTTCGCCCGCATTTTTCACCGGCGCAACTTGATGAAAGGCCTATGATCAAGTTTACCCAATTGACCGTTCTAGTGGATGGCATCCTTTGTTTGAACACGGTAGTCGTAATATCGTTATTTCTAGAGGCGTTAGTCTCACACGGTCACAAAAACGCCTAAGGATAGTGTGCTGCATCACTCGGCACGAGTCGGCGCCCCCTCAAACTCGGGCAATATGCTTCACGTCCTTTTTTTTATGGTGGACGTTTATGACCCTCTTTTTGGTTGCAACTCCCCTGTCGAATTGCCTAGCATCTCTATGTGGCTAAAACGGAGTCCGATCTACAATTCCCTGATATCCTGGTCGCTGAACTGCAGATACACCGCCGTCACGTTTTAAACTCGAATGCCCGAGCACCTACCCCCTAGCAAGAACTGTTGGATCACGAACTGCAAACGAGCACAGGAGGCTGTGCAGGGGTCCGACATCCTGTTGCTTGGGTGCGGGCCAGAAAAGAAAGACCGCGTATGCGTCCGTCACTAGTACTTCGCTTTCCCATTTTGCTTAAAATATCGCGTCGAAAACCACAGGGCAACGCTCACAAGGCTTATGAGAACGGGGACCTCAATCAGCGGCCCAATGACAGCGGCAAACGCCTGCCCCGAACCGATGCCAAAGACCGCCACGGCGACCGCTATCGCAAGCTCGAAATTGTTGCTCGCTGCAGTGAATGCCAGGGTTGCCGTCTTGGCATAGTTGATCCTGACCCGCCAGCAGACATAGAAAGTGAAGAAGAACATAACTAAGAAATAGACGAGCAATGGGATCGCAATGCGCACCACGTCGAGTGGCAGCGATATAATAAGGTTCCCCTTCAAAGAGAACATTATGATGATAGTGTATAACAGCGCTATGAGCGAAACAGGTCCGATCTTCGGGATGAAACGCGTTTCGTACCATTCCCGCCCTTTGAGTTTCAACCCTGCATATCGGGTAACCATCCCTGCGACGAACGGGATGCCGAGATAGATTGCCACAGTTTTCGCAATCTCGACGATGGATATGTTCACCACGGTCGCCTCTTGAAAGATGCCCAGCCACTGCGGCAGTATCGTGATGAGGAAGTAGGCGTAAGCAGAGTAGAAGAGTACCTGAAAGATGGAGTTGAGGGCGACAAGTGCCGCTGCATATTCGGAATCGCCGCCGGCGAGGCTGTTCCAGACGATGACCATGGCGATACACGGCGCGATGCCGATGAGGATGAGCCCGACCATATATTCAGGATAGCTGCGCAAAAAGATGACGGCCAACGCGAACATAAAGAGCGGAGCGACCACCCAGTTCAGCACCAGTGCTAAGCCTAAGACCTTGGTATTCCGAAAGACGAGTCCGAGTTCCTCATAGCGCACCTTCGCCAGCGGTGGATACATCATTACGATGAGTCCGATGGCGATTGGGATGGAGGTCGTGCCGACCTGCAAGCTGCTGAGCGCGGCAGGGATACCGGGGATGAGGTAGCCCAGAAGCACCCCTGTGACCATCGCTATGAAAATCCATAGCGTGAGGAACTCGTTTAAACGGGAGAGTCTGGCCTTAGGCTTTTCAGGCATAACAAAAAGGAGATGAATCTGTCAGCGCCTTATCGATAGAAATCGCACCGAGAACATACTTAAGCCTTCTTTCCCGCTACTTTAATACTCACCACAGAGTCGGCCAGGTCTCGCAATTCATCAGGAGTCAGGTTGATGCTGTCCCGGATCGCTTGCGCGGACGGATCGCTTGCCATATAGTCAAGCGGGAAGGAGGATTCCTCTACGATGCGAACGTCGTCAAATCCCGCATCCCGAATGGTTGCAACGTAGGCATCTTTCATGATTGCACCAGAGAGGCAGCCGACATACGCTGCAACTGACTGCTTAACGACGTCGGGCAGCTCCTTAAGCAAAACCATGTCGGAGACCGCAAGCCGACCGCCGGGCTTCAGTACCCGAAACGCTTCCCTGAAGACTGCAGCCTTGTCGGGGGTGAGATTGATCACGCAGTTTGAGATCATGACATCGACAGAATTATCGGCCGCAGGTAGGTGTTCCAACTCACCAAGCCGGAAGTCGACGTTGCTGTAGCCGCCTTTACGCGCATTCGCCTGCGCCTTTTCGATCATTTCAGGCGTCATATCAACGCCGATCACCTGCCCTGTAACACCGACCGCGTTTGCAGCGAGGAAACAGTCGAATCCGGCTCCTGATCCGAGATCAAGCACCGCTTCACCTTTCTTCAATGAGGCGAGCGCGGTCGGATTACCGCAGCCCAGATCGAGATTCGCTCCTTCAGGAACCGATGCAAGCTCTTCTTCGTTGTAGCCTACGGCACGGCTAATGTCGTGCGAGAGATCGCCCTTGGTGCAGCAGCACTTTAAGGGGTTAAGAGGGATAGAAATTTCACACTTTGCCACTTTCGAGTAGGCGTCTCTAACGGCGCTTTTTATCTCTTCTTCTTCCATTTGCCGTCACTCCTCGCTCACGCCAACTCTTTGAATATTGGGCCTAAAAAGCCCTTGACCGTCGCCGACAGCTCCTCGACCTTGATCAGCGAGATGCAGCAGACCTCGCCGTCTCGCTCACAACTGACGGCCGCGAGCTTATCCCCTGCTCCTATGTGGGCACGGTCGCGCAGCTCCTTAGGCAGCACCATCTGCCCCCGCTCGTCAACGCTCACAACCGCTTCAACCTTGCAGCTATTCTTGCCCGGATCACCGGGCGCACGATATGACGCTTCTTGTGACATAGTGCTCTACATAAAACATGAATATCAGTCTATTTAAGATTTTCCAAGAAATCAGAATCTTAGGAATGTCGGGACATTTCCAAAAGAATTAAAATCCGCTTGAATTGTGGTAAAAACGAAGCCAGAAAACGCCAATGGTGCGCATCATCACAAAAACAGTTATTATTACAGCGTACCGAATATAGGGGCCAATAGGAACATAAGACCGCAAATGCCCCCCCGCCGCTATGATAGCAACAACAATAACGATAAATCCATATTTAGCTATGGCATTCATCTTCAGACTATCTTTTTAAATCCATCTTTCTTATAGGCGTAGCGTACGCTAGATCCCCTCTATAGGTCTGACACGTAAGATCTTATAATACAGGATAGCTTCGGGGATCCCATCGGGACAAGCCTCGCCGAAGGCCTCCAAGCCGTTATTCATTGCGTTAGGCAGCGAAGGATTTTTTGAAGCACCGGCTGCCAAACAATCACAGGATGTCTACTGCTTGAGTACGTTTAAGACGTATATTTGAAATACTAGTCAGGTGCATCTTTTAAACTTGAAAGAATTGCGAAATGACAGAAAGCTACATTCAATACAAACCCATCGGCGTCATCCATAGCGAGCATACTATTGCAGAGGAAACACCAATCCAACCGACCTATGCGAAGGGCTGCCGCGGGCGGGCGGAGATATTTCCCGAATATGAAGAAGGCCTGCGCGACCTTGAAGGCTTCTCGCATATTTATCTGATCTACCATCTACATCGGTCTAAATCTGTAAAACTCACAGTGAAGCCCTTTCTCCAAGACATAGAACGGGGCGTTTTTGCCACGCGGGCGCCCAGCCGCCCCAACGCCATCGGTCTGAGCATCGTGGAACTGGTTAGCCGCGAAGGGAATATCCTCTACCTCGATGACGTGGATATCCTTGACGGCACGCCGCTTCTCGACATCAAACCCTACACGGCGAAGTTCGACCGGGTGGAAACCCACCGCAATGGCTGGCAGGATGAGGTGGACGAGGAAACAGCTAGACGGCGGGGACAACGCGGCTATCGCGGCTGACCCGCCGTGTAGATCAACGGGCATGAGAAATCAGAGGACCTTTAGTCAGTCAGCTTGCATTTGATTTTTTTTGGTCTTCACGCTGCGGTGCTTAGGCCGGCACAAGATTTCAGGGATATCCATTACCCTGATTTTATCCTGTAATCCTTCGGCTTTCGCGGTATCTTCGAGCATCGTCAGACAGTTGCGGCAGACGACCGCCAGGACATCCGCATTCACGTCGTAGGCTTTCCAGATTAGTATCCTCGCCGGAGGCTTTTAACGCTACCCCCAGATAATCGGTAAAGAAACTACCGGTTGCCAGCGCCTGCGGGAACTCGATTACGGTGGCGCCATTACCGGCCCTTCGAAACTATTGAGGCATACGCCTTTTTTCGGTAAGCATTGCGCTATTTCGCTTTGTCTTGGCTATTAATTTTTGGCACTGGTAGCTGCGACCGCAAGCGATGTGCTGACCGTCTTAGCGCTATTAAGACGCCAGTTGAAGAGTTATAGGCAGAAATCGAAATACGCAACGTGTGGCGTGAACTCGCGAAGAAAGTCAACAGCGGCGATGACTATTTACATCCCACAACAAAAAGGATAGGCCGCATAGCGCGATCCGTTTAACTCTCTTTAGAGCGAGTTAATAGAACTAAAACGAGGTGAGAAACATGGAAGATCTGCCTGAGATGAACGTAAATGAAATTGCCTTAAAACTACAGGGTGATTGGGCCGATTGGGATGATAAGGAAGCCGGGGAGCTGCACATTCGTAAGCGTGAGCTGATGTATGCCATACAGAAGATAGAAAGTGAAATCACGGCCTGCCACTATAAGATTCATCACATGATCATCAAAGGAGAAGAACTGCAGACGACCCATTGGGCGTGTGGTCATGAAGGCATGGGGCCGGGCGACGAGCACGTGGGGCCAGATCCGTGCGATACGTGTCTGCGAGATATAAAGTTGAAGTTACTGAAGCTGAGCGAATTGCTTAGTGACAAAGACTTGCTAACGGTGTATTCTAGTCCAGTCTATGTAAGATAACTCCATATTCAGTCGTCTATAATGTTTTGGCAATTTCACTGAAGGGTTTGACTTCTCTTATTTCAACTTTCATTGGTCCGAAGAAATCTTTAATGATTCTTTCATCTGGAGCTTCTATTATGAAATATCCCTTATGATACGCGCCTTCATCTACTGGACAGCTCATGTATGCCCCCACAAGTTGAATGCCCGCACTGCTTATGTGTTTCTCTGAAAAGAGGTCTTTTATCATATCTTTTCCAGCTGGCATGGTCATGGGACATTCTGAGGCCGGATGCGTGTGTTCGGCTATAAATAGCATTCTTTATCACCAATTTTCATTTTTTTATATGCGATATACTTAGAGTTTCATCTTTAAAAAGATTCGTGAACGTTTTTTTGCACGTTTTTTAAACTTCAGTTACATTTTAGCGGTGAAACTGTTGGGTCGAGATTATACGAGCTGACAATTGCGCACTGGTTTATGCTTGCCCTTCAATCTGAGTCATCACAACGGTGTCTATCGTCGTCAAATTCGCGCCTGCAATTGACGGTTCATAACCCATTTTAGAATTAACTAGCGCATTTTCGAGTATGTCTTTGTGGCATTTCTTGGGTTGCCAACGGTCAAAATGTCCAAGCGCGTATAAAGCGTGGCGAGCAACCAGGCTTTCGGAACGTGCGCTTACCAGCGATCCAGCACGAGTAATAACAAATAAGTGCTCTCAAGATACTCTATCAGCAGTTTAAAAGCACTTTAAAGCAGGCCAAATAAATCATGAAACAAAAAAGGCCCTTTCACGTCATGATCATTCCTACTCTTGGCTGCCCTTCGAAATGCGCTTATTGCTGGAGTTCTGAGGTGGGCTCGCCTATCATGAGCATAGAGATAGTCAAAGACATTGTGGCCTGGCTCAAGGACTTCAGAAATGATCCCGTCACATTTACATTTCACGGAGGGGAGCCCCTTCTTGCCGGGGCTGACTTCTACAGAGTGGTTCTGCCCATGCTCTCAACAAAGCTCGAGCATATTGAGCCAAATTTCGCCCTGCAAACCAACCTCTGGAAGCTCACGCCCGAGCTGGCAGAGGTCCTGTTTGAGTACAATATTCCCATAGGCTCAAGCCTTGACGGGCCTCAGAAGTTAAACGACCTGCAACGATCGGAAGGCTACTACGAGAGAACCATGAAAGGATACGAATTGGCCAAGAGCCACGGCCTGCAGGTGCAGTTTATCTGCACTTTCACCTCTTATTCCGTGCAGTTCAAAGAGCAGATATTCAATCACTTCCTAGAAAATGGGCTGGCTCTCAAGCTGCATCCCGCTTTGCCGTCCCTGCGCAGCGACGAGCCGGACAAATGGGCGCTCTCTCCGGAGAAGTACGGCGAGCTTCTTGTCTATTTGATGGACAGGTACCTAGAGAACTTGAACCGGATTGAGGTCAGAAACATCAACGACTACTGCAGATGCGTCTTAACTAGGCGAGGAACAGTCTGCACCTTTGTGGACTGCATGGAGAATACGTTTGCGGTTGGCCCGGATGGCAGCATTTATCCATGCTATCGCTTCGTGGGCATGCCTGAATATGTTATGGGCCACGTCCACGATCGCCCCAGCCAGAAGGATCTGGCCGAATCAGCTGTCGGACTTCTGATGCGCCACTTTAAGGAGTATGTGGATGAGGAGTGCAAAGGTTGCAAGCATATTCGCTACTGCAGGGGAGGCTGCCCCTACAACGCAATGGCCTCCACCAGCGGGGAGATTATGGGCGTTGATCCACATTGCCCTGCATATAAGAGGATCTTTGATGAGATCGCAGATCGTTTCAACGAGGAGATGATGGGATCTGTTGGCTTGGAGACGGATGTATCTGTCGAGTCAGTGAAGGCCGTGAGGCCCGCAATTATGCCGCTTATACGAAAACTAGCCTCAAATTAGGGAGGGCGGGAGATGAAGAGGCATACGTATGGAAAAGGCTGTAACAATAAGGATTAAAGAGAGTACGCGAGAACGTATCAAGAACCTGAGGACTTTTGATGATACGTTAGACAGTCTCATAAACACGGCTTTAGACTGTCTGGAGCGGAGACGGCGACGATGTGGGACGATATGGGAAGGCGGGATAGTCTCATAAACACGGCTTTAGACTGTCTGGAGCGGAGACGGCGACGATGTGGGACGATATGGGAAGGCGGGATAGTCTCATAAACACGGCTTTAGACTGTCTGGAGCGGAGATGGTGACGAAATGGAACGATACTGTACTGACTTGCTTGATGATTGACCGATGCCCTTTGAGGCGATGAACTTTAGAGTACCCAAATAAGGCTTATTTTTTGCGCATTGCGTTAGTGCGTCCATTAAAACTTGGATAGTCTTCAAAGGTGTTAGCGGCCGAGAGCATAAGATACATTATAAACGAGCTACATTTTCGTGAACTTTTTTTCATCATTTTTTTAAAATGATTATGATCGCTCCGGCGTTTGCGATTTTTGACTTCTGCGGAGTTCGTCAAATCAAGTAAAAGTGTTACGATTGTTGCCAACTCAATGCCGTTATGCCTTAGGATCGTGTCAAGACGCGGCGGCGTGGCCCTGCTAACGCGGCTTTCTTTTAAAAAAAAGCTATGCACAACCTTTACGCTAAGAAAAATGTTCATTTTATAGTGCAAGAAGGCGCTATATAAAGGTCTAGCGACCATTTGCATAGAAATCTTCGGACATTACTAACAATAATGATCCAGAAGTGGCCTAATTGTTACTCATATGACGGTGACGGCAGCTGTCAACCCCACTAGCAACCGGACAACTGTCTGATTTTTTATAAGAAATTAAAACGGAGCCCGATTTGACGTTTTTCGCTGGTCGACTTTATATAGCTCTCTTTTTTTCATGATAATTGGTAAATGGCATGGAACACGGACGCGAACTCGGTTCCGACGACGAACTTGCTACCCCTCGGCGCCGGCCCACGGAGATTGCGGGAACCGGTCTCGAAGGAACGCTTTTGAAAGCACCAGAGCGCACAATAAGGAAGGAGGGATCCGCAAATGCCTTATGCAAGCCTGCGTGACGTCGCGCATGCGGTGCGGCAGGCAAGCGTAGGCAACGGGCCTAGGGGTGGACGAAAAAAAGGTTGGACACACGTCCAACCATCCTCTCAAATCGAGAGTGCCCGTAGCGTGTGATTATCGCGCCTCAGGGGCGATAACAAGCGATGCGTCGTAGGGATTGCCCCTCACGTTTATTAACTCGCGCGAGAATTCTTAATTCGGTCGGATAAAGAGGTGGGTAAATGGAAAGAACGGTTATTACCACAACAAAAGGAGTCGCCGGTATTTCACGTCCTTTTAAGAGCATTATAGAGCAGCTAGGCTTGCACGACGAAGACACAATTATGTACGTCGGCCTGCCAGGGGTGTGCACTCCATTCGTTGAACTGCTTTCTTACGCAATTAGGACTCTAGCAATCAAACAGGTGTTTGTCGCTAATTTGGATCTTGCCTTGGTAAAGACGCTCGTGCCTGTGGAGAATGTCGGAATACAGTTCGCAGATCCTGTAAAGATTGATAAAGCCAAGGTTATCGTCGTACTAGGGGGATTAGCGATGCCCATCTCACCTGTAAGCCGCGACGATGTCTCATTGTTCCTCCAGCGCGTTTTGCTGCCAGGAGGTTCAGTAATCGGTGTCTGTTTCATGAGCATGTTTGAACAAGTCGGGTGGACGTCAACAATACCGTTCGATTTTTTGATTGATGCGACTATCGACCCCGTGAGGGTTGAACAATTCATAAGGTAAAAACTCGCAAGAAATCGATCGCGCTAAAAAAGTAGTATCAGAGACAAGATACAATGACTGGCACTGTTTCCGACATTCTGAACAAAGTCAAAAGCGGTGGCCGAGTCGATGAAAAAGAAGCCCTCATTTTGCTTAATGTGCGTGGAGCTGACCTTCACAGGGTGCTCGCAGCTGCGGACACTGTCAGAGAGATACGGGTCGGCGACGACGTGACCTACGTGATCAATCGAAACATAAACTTCACCAATGTCTGCATAGGGTCGTGCGGATTTTGCGCCTTTAGAGCGCGACAGGACGGTCCCGAGGCCTATTTCTTGCCCGTAGACGAGATCGTCAAACGGGCGGTCGAAGCGCGACGCACAGGTGCGACGGAAGTTGGGATTTTCAGCGGGCTCCATCCGAAGGTGGACGGTAATACCTATGTCGAAATCGTGCGAGCCGTGAAGAAGGCCGTTCCGGACATCCACATACACGCCTTTTCACCCTCCGAAGTCGCATATGGCGCTGATAAGTTGGGCATTTCATACGTCGAAATGCTCAAGATGCTCAAAGAAGCGGGTCTCGATTCGATGCCGGGCACAGCAGCAGAGATTCTCGTCGATGACGTGCGCAAAACGTTGTGCCCGCAAAAGATCGACACGAAAACGTGGACAGATGTTATTGTTACGGCTCATAATCTCGGAATTCCGACGACATGCACGATGATGTACGGCCACATAGAGTCGTATCAGGA
>Ga0224522_1000207_pt1 | contig 26761 bp, 19 predicted proteins | sample CFST25metaG_FD_182733 | JGI IMG/M metagenome (GOLD analysis project Ga0224522, IMG submission 182733) | Peat soil microbial communities from Stordalen Mire, Sweden - C.F.S.T25 | ecosystem: Environmental > Terrestrial > Soil > Wetlands > Peat | place: Sweden: Norrbotten County, Stordalen Mire...
TAGTAAAGCTGACGACGGAACGGGATACATAAAAACCATCTGGACAGACGAACAGGTTAAACCGGCATTGGGTAAAGTGGATATTCAGAATAACGGAAAGACGATTAGCTGGGGAGCTATACACTGGCAGTATCTTGAAAATCTGGATAAAATAACATCATCTAAAACTGATATTCAACTGGAACGTAAATATTTTATACTGAAACAAACAGATTCCGGTTCGGTATTAACAGCTGTCGATATGCAACACCAACCCAAAACCGGTGACCTCTTAAAAGTTGTAATGTATTTGAAAGCCGGACGTGATTTCGAGTACTTACAACTAAAAGATATGCGCCCTGCTGGTACAGAACCTGTTGATGTATTATCAAACTATAAATATCAGGATGGTTTATATTATTACCAGGTAACCAAAGATGTAGCCACTAATTTTTTCATCAGTAATTTAAATAAAGGCAACTATGTTTTTGAGTACCGGTTACGAGTGATACAACCTGGCAATTTCTCAACCGGCATAACTTCTGTTCAAAGCATGTATGCACCTGAGTTTAATGCACATTCAGAAGGTATTCGTTTGTTGATAAAGCAAAATTAGCAGAATCATAATTCAAGTCAAGCGAGATCACTCCTTTAAAAAGCCACTTACCAGCTTACAGGTAAATGGCTTTTTTATTCTAAACTTAAAAATATCAAGCTCAAAAAGGTTTTGTCAGTATTTTGAAGATTAAGTTTAATAAGCCAAATTGTGTTAAAAAATCTAAACTGTTTTATTTCAATAAATTTAAATTTAAATAACACCATGAAAATTTGTATTTTTGACGACGATAAACCGCTTTCTATGAAAAAAGTACTTTTAATTATTCTATTATTTACTACCGCAATGGCCTATGCACAGGACGGAGCAATACCTTCTGCACAGGACGGCAAGGTTAGTATTCTTAAACGATTGACCACCCGTATCGATTTATTTTCCGATGTATGGAAAGGTGGAAACGACACGATTAAGCCAGGCAATATAAATCCGGGAATTAGTTTCTATATCACAATAGATAACCCTTTGGGAGAGAAAAAAACGCCCTGGAGTTACTCTTATGGTTTGGGGCTAACTTCTGAAAACTTCTATAACGATAACTTTATCGGCTATAGAAAGAATGCCAGTGGTGTTTACGAAACATACTATTACAAGATTCCTATCAAGACAACTGATAACCTGGCCACTGTTACATACAAGAAAAACAAACAGGTTTTTACTTATCTGGATGCTCCATTAGAATTCAGATATCATAAAGGTGCATTCAGAGCAGCTGCAGGTATGAAGTTTGGTCTGTTATTAGGTGCTCATACAAAATATGTGGGTGATGATGTAAATGACAAGCTTGGAAATCTAACGATTAAACAAAAAACTACCCGTAATATGGATGCTACCCGTTACGGCGCAACATTTTCAATAGGATACGGAATTTTATTATTCAATGGTTATTATCAATTATCGAAAGTCTATAAAGACGGTCTCGGTCCTAATATCTATCCTATTTCATTAGGTATTTCGTTACGTCCTTTTAAATAAGAGGAAGTAAATAAACAATCACCATTAAAAAGACTCCCACACCATAGCCGGTATATACTTGCGAAGGGTTGTGGGAGTTTAATTTTATACGAGAATATCCTACCAGACCCGAAAACAAAATAGAAGCAGCTATCAAAGGAAAAACATCCATTCCTAACCGAAACGACATCCCTAAGAAAACGCCTGTAAGTCCTCCCATCCCCAACATGTGGATACTGATCTTCCAAAAGTGATTAACTACAGTTGCAACTATAATAGCAGATAAGCCGCCAATTAAAAACGCATAATAGAGCACTGGCAATCCCGTTCTGCTCAATAGATAATAAGCCATTCCCCAAAAGATACCCGTCATCAATAAAGGATAAAACCTATCCGAACGTTCTTCCATATAGAACGACGAGATGATTTTTGCTCTGTACAAAAAAAAGATCATCACAGTAGGCATGGCAAATGTCATGACGAAAATCATCCCCTGTATCCATAAACGAATATTCAATGGAATAACAAAAGCCATGAAAACGTTGAGATTAAGCAAGGCAAGCATTACAAAAGAAGGGATAAAAAAGGGATGCAATATAATAGATATACCGGAAGCAATTCGTTTTTCCATATTTTTAGAGTTCTTTACGCAGACGGGCAACAGGAATGTTTAGCAGTTCACGATACTTCGCTACCGTTCTGCGGGCAATATTATATCCCTTATCACGGAGAATATCAGTCAACTGTTCATCCGTTAAAGGCTTATGCTTCTTTTCATTCGAAATACAATCAGAGAGAATCTTTTTAATCTCGCGTGTCGAAACCTCCTCTCCCGAATCGGTTTGCATAGATTCGGAGAAGAAACTTTTTAAGAGAAAAGTACCAAAAGGGGTTTGAACATATTTACTGTTCGCCACACGCGAGATGGTAGAGATATCAAGATTAACAATTTCAGCAATATCCTTAAGTATCATTGGATGGAGTTTCGTCTCATCACCAGTTAGGAAATACTCTTTCTGATATTTCATGATGGCATTCATGGTCAGATAAAGCGTATTCTGACGCTGCTTTATCGCATCAATAAACCACTTGGCCGAATCAATTTTTTGCTTAATAAATGTGAGGGCTTCTTTCTGTGCCGTGTTTTTACTACGACTTTCAGCATAGGTCTCTAACATTTCAGTATATGTGCGACTGAGTCTGAGTTCAGGTGTATTCTTCGAATTTAATTGAAGATCAAGAATCCCCTCTTTTGTATTCACGATAAAGTCGGGCATAATATAATGATTACCTCTTCCTGTATCACTTAATGAACCACCTGGTTTAGGGTTCAATTTTAAGATCTCTTCAATAGCGGCTTTTAACTGATCCTCTTTGAGATGTGCTTTCTTGATAATTTTATCGTAGTGTTTACGCGTAAACTCATCAAAATAACGTGTTAAGATATTGGTAGCCATCACTATGATAGGTGTTTGTACCTTTCGTTGCAATTGAAGGATAAGGCATTCTTGTAAAGTACGGGCACCAACACCTGCTGGATCTAAATCTTGTACAATCTTCAGAATTGAATGCAGCTCATCCTTGGTAGTATGTATATTTTGAGAGAAAGCCAGATCATCAATCATGGCATTTAAATCACGACTCAGATAACCGGCATCATCCAGATTCCCTACGATATTAAGGGCAATCTGATACGATCGCTCATCAAGAATCCTAAGTCCAAGCTGTTCAATTAAATTCTCTTGAAAAGAGATCCCCGAAACAAAAGGCATCTCCCTATACTCATCATCCTGACTCGAATTATTGGTATTCAACCGATAATCAGGAATGTCATCTTCATCTACATAGTCGGTGATATCGAATTCATCGTCATTAGAATCCTCAACATCATCGTCAAGTTCATTATCTGTTTGGGGTTCTTCATAGTCCTCGTCAAGCTCCTCCAACGCAGGATTTTCTTCAATCTCCTGCTTAATTCGTTGCTCCAAAGCAATAGTAGGCACCTGCAACAACTTAATCAATAAGATCTGTTGGGGCGATAGCTTTTGGAGTAACTTTTGTTGAAGCCGTTGATTCAGCATATAATAGTCTTAGATTTAATCAACTCACAATAATAAAAACCAAAAAAAGGCCTGATTATTGTGAGCTGATTTACAAATATAATTAAAACTCTGCATTCTGCGGCGTTCTTGGGAAAGGAATTACGTCACGAATGTTCGCCATCCCTGTCACGAACAATATTAAGCGTTCAAAACCAAGTCCAAAGCCACTATGTGGAGCAGCCCCAAATCTACGGGTATCCAGATACCACCACATATCTTTCTCCGGAATATGTAGTTCCTGAATACGAGCTAGCAGTTTATCGTAGTTTTCCTCACGTTGCGAACCACCAATAATTTCACCAATCTTTGGAAATAATACATCCATTGCCCTTACCGTCTTTCCATCTTCATTCTGTTTCATGTAGAATGCTTTGATCTCTTTTGGATAATCGGTTAGGATAACCGGACAGTTAAATACTTTTTCAACAAGGTAACGTTCGTGCTCACTTTGTAAATCGATACCCCATGATACAGGAAACTCAAATTTCTGTCCCGAAGCAAGTAAAATGTCAACAGCCTCAGTATAAGTCAGCCGCTTAAATGCGTTATTGGTAACGAAAGTCAAACGTTCTATCAACTCGTTATCATACATTTTATTTAAAAACTCAAGATCGTCCTTACAGTTTTCAAGTGCATATTTAACCAGATATTTGATAAAGTCTTCTGCCAGATCCATGTTATCTTTGATATCATAGAAAGCAACTTCAGGTTCTATCATCCAGAACTCGGCAAGGTGACGAGGTGTATTCGAGTTTTCAGCCCTGAATGTAGGTCCGAAAGTATAAATTTCTGATAAGGCCATAGCACCCAACTCACCTTCGAGCTGACCCGAAACGGTTAAGTTTGTGCTTTTACCAAAGAAATCCTCTTTATAATTAATAGCACCTTCTTCAGTACGAGGAAGGTTATCCAGATCAAGTGCAGTTACCTTAAACATAGCTCCGGCACCTTCAGCATCCGATCCTGTAATGATGGGAGTGTGAAGATAAAAGAATCCACGGTCATTAAAATATTTGTGAATAGCATAGGCCATATTATGACGAACTCTCAGCACGGCACCAAAGGTGTTCGTACGTGGACGAAGATGCGCAATCTCGCGAAGAAACTCCAGTGTATGTCCCTTCTTTTGAAGTGGATAAGTATCTGCATCAGCAGTTCCATAGACTTCAAGCGTTGTTGCCTGAATCTCTACAGCCTGACCTGATCCCTGTGATTCAACCAAAATACCGTTTACATTAATGCAAGCACCGGTTGTAACAAGTTTAAGATCATCCGGATTAAAACCGGCAACATCAATAACAATTTGAATGCTATGAATGGTAGATCCATCATTCAGGGCAATAAAAGCAACATTCTTATTGCCACGTTTTGTTCTAACCCAACCTTTTACATTAACCTCTTTACCTATTTCCTTTGAGGCAAGGAGTTCCCGGATTTTAGTTCTCTTCATCGTTTCCATCCTAAAATAGTTTTTTGCAAAAAAACGACTTTTTCGCCGTATTATCAAGCTAGAAGCGTAAAGGTTACACAAGAATAGTGATTTATAACCACTTTCGACGTCTAAAATAGTATAGTAGTCCAAAAACTATGAGAATACTAATACCTGCAAGATACAAAAAAGAGTGAGGATCTTCCTGATAAGGGAGCTTAATATTCATCCCGTACAAACTTGTAATCAGCGTTAATGGCAGCATAATCGATGAGAAAAAGGTAAGCACCTTGATAATCTCATTAGTTCTATTGGTCTGCAACGAATCAAAAGTTTTAGAGAGACCCTCTATCATCTCTTCGTAATCTTCAATCATATCCCACATCTTCTGATAGTAATCTAAAATATTACCCCAGTAATCATTCATGTTCTCCTGGAAACCTGATATCTCACCCGATTCAAACTTCTGAAACAATTTCAGTTGGGGCTTAAATATAGTATTGATCAATATAATATTTCTTCTTGTCAACGAAATACGTTCAATAGTTTTTTCTGCCCGGGTATTAAACAGATCCCGATTAATCAGTTCAACCTCTATTCCTATCTTCTTAATCAAGGCAAAAGTTTCGATCATCAGATGTTCTAAAATCTTATACAACAAGGCGTCACTACTTTCAACCTTGCGTACACCATGAATATCTGATTCCTCTTTTGCACTGTTAAACAAATCTTTCACAACCCAATGCGACTGACCAATGGTGATGATAAAGTCTGCGCCCCAAAACACCTTCACCTCACGCGTCTTCAAGAAACGATTCCAGCGATCGAAATTAGGGAAATGTAAAATCAGAAAATAATATTCAGGATATATGTCTATTTTGGGCCGTTGATTTACACTTCTACAATCCTCAATATCCAGGGGATGGAAATGATATGTATCTCTTAAAAATTGAAAATCATCATCATTTGGATCTAAAATATGATGCCAGTTTAATGATTTTATTTTGATAGTCTCAATCATAGATGATTCTGATTAACGCTGGATTTCTATATTATTTTCAATAACAAGCAACTATCGCAAAGGTAGAGATTTATTTGAAGACTAATTATTTCGACAGATTCAACTTTTTCTATAATTACAAAAAAATCATAAAACCAATACATCCGGTTACTGTTTAAAGAATAACAACATGAATTAAATTACATTTGCAGAGAATTGAATAAAAATATGCGCAAACCCAACAAACTACTAAAGACAATTGCATTCTTTGTCGCTCTGAATATTTTTGGAGTCTATGTTGGCGCGTTGTTCAATTTTCACATGCACCATATCTTCCATAAGCCGCTTCTGCCGCAGGATATGGTTTGTAGTAGCAACAAACAGAAGTACTTATATACCTTTTCGAATCATCATCATGGAGATGATTCACAAGTACCGATCCATGATGGAATGATCGCAAACGATCTATCCTCATCGCTTCATTCTTTTATTCCTTCTATTCGTTTATCATTACATCAGCAAGAACAACAGTTTACCGCAAATAACGGCTATAGACAATCGCTTAGGGCACCTCCTGCACTCTAATCATACTTGTATTATTTTCTTTCATTCTCTATTTAGCTTCACAAAACAAATCTGTGAGGCAACGATATTGTATATCATGCATATTGGCATCATGACCATGCACAGTCATTATATGTCAATCATTTTCTTTATTATTAAAATGCAAACAGCATGTCTAAACGCATAAACCTAAATAAAACCAACCATTTTGGTCATAAGTCGCTCATGACCATCCTTATAACATGTCTTTTTCTATCCGGTATTACACTCAATGTATTGGCCCAATCGACAAAACAGAACAGCGTAAAGCCACTAAAAGACACTCTCAATAACCAACAAAATTCAGAAACGCCACTAAGAACGATCGACCTGAATCCGGTAGTGGTAACCGGACAGTTTCTCCCAACCCGCAAAGACCGATCGATCTATAATGTAAGAGTTTTAAGTCGGCAGCAAATACACGAACGGGCTGCCAATAATCTGGGTGACCTGTTAAAGAGCGAGTTGAATATTCGGCTTACACAAGATGCAACACTAGGCACAGGAATGAGTCTGGCGGGTCTCTCAGGAGAACATATTAAGTTTCTGATCGATGGCATCCCTGTCATTGGACGTATGAATGGCTCTATTGATCTTAGTCAGATAACCCTTCAACAGGTCGACCATATCGAAATCATAGAAGGCCCCATGTCTGTTGCCTATGGTAGTAATGCGCTGGCAGGTGTAATCAATATCATTACATTGAAATCGGCTCAGAAAGAAGGTGTTTCAGCCAGTGCCAAAGCTTACTATGAATCTATTGGCGTTTATAATATCGATGGACAGGTTACCTACAAACAAAACAATCAGTCATTCACTCTTTCTGCCGGACGAAACTTCTTCGGGGGATGGTCAGCAGCAGATAGTGGACGCGTACAACAATGGAAACCACGCGAGCAAATCAACACCTCAGCTGGTTACCAATTCAAGACCAACCGTTTAACACTAAATGTTAACGGCACTTATTTCAACGAGTTGCTTATAGGCAAAGGAGCCTTACTCCCACCATATTTTGAAGGTGCTTTCGATAACGAGTTCAAAACAGATCGCTACCAACTATCCACAGAGGCAACGTATAAGCCCGCAGTAAACCATACCATCTTATTTACAGCGGCATGGTCTGGCTACCAACATATCCAAAACACCTGGTTTAAAGATATGACCACCCTTTCACGCAGCCTGACCACCAATGCCGGAGATCAGGACACCACTACTTTCAATGCATGGACCAGTCGAAGTCAGTGGAGCTGGCAGGTCAACAAAAAACTGGCATGGCAATCGGGCTACGACATCAATATTGAAACCGGAAACGGGCAACGCATTGGAGACCACCTCCGCTCTATTGAAGACTATGCCTTTTTTAGTAGCTTCCGTTACACACTGTTGCCTGGTTTAGAAATTCAACCCGGAGCACGGGCGGCATATAACACCAGATATACTGCTCCCGTGGTATGGTCGTTCAATGTAAAATATAATCCACTGAGTCGATTAACCCTTCGGGGATCGCTGGCTTCAGGCTTCAGAGCCCCTTCGCTTAAAGAACTCTACATGGATTTTGTCGACATCAACCACGACATCCATGGAAATGTATTACTGAAACCAGAACATTCGCTGAATAGCAATCTCTCTGTTAATTATGCATACCCTCTATCAAACGGCCTGCTTGAATTAGAAGGAAAACTCTTCTACAATCGCATCAACGACATTATCACGCTGAAAGAGACCGGTTTGAATGTTTACAACTACACTAACATCGACCGTTTCGAGACCAGAGGATTGATCACTACCTTGATCTGGCAATATAAAACCGCCTTGCGGATAAAAGCAGGCATCGGTACAACCGGACAAGCGAATCAATCTGCCGAACTGGTTGGTGTATCGGGCAAGTTCAGATCTACGGTCGATTTCAATGGAGAGGTTTCATGGAACCTTGCCAGGCCACAGCTCACCTTTACGGCAAACTATAAATATAACGGTCACCAACCCTATCTCTACGAAAACAACAATCTATTAAAAGAAGGCTATACCGATCCGTATAGTCTGATGGATCTGATTGTTTTAAAGAAATGGTTCAATAGCCGACTGGAGACCTCTGCAGGTGTTAAGAACCTCTTCGATGTCAGAGAAGTAAAAAGCGTTGGATCCGATCCCGGTGCTGTACATACCAGTGCTGCTAATCAAACCAATGTAGCCTGGGGAAGAACCGCATTCATTCAACTAGTCTGGAATTTAACAAAGTAATTTTATGAAGATGCTCAGAAAAACAGCGCTATATAGTTCTATTATCCTCTTGCTTTTTGCAACCACATCGTGTTTTAAAGAGGATCCACGAATAGCAGCACATCAGCCCGGTGCAGTTGCTTCAACAGTCATTCCAATGACCAAAGACTATCATGAACAAGTCTATTTCAATCTTAATCAGAGCAAGATAGTCTCACAGAACGGAAAGTCAGAATGGGATTTAGGTTTCCAATCCACATCCGATGGGTGGAAGATAATCCTGAATACCTCCGTCACAATGCATGTAGCCCATACAGGGAGTACTGATATCAACGCACCAGTCCAGACCTCTACACTAGACTGGAAATTTGATCTCTCTGATGGATCAACTGCAGGCAATGCAATCGGGACATGGTATACACTTGCCGGAACACCTGTTAGTAAGAAGGAGGTATTGGTAATTGATCGTGGTTTGGATGAAAACTATGCCCCACGAGGATACAAGAAGCTAATCATCGACACGCCTGATGCCCAAGGCAACTACCACATCATCTTTGCCGAGTTGGATGGAAGCAATGTACAGCAACTAACCATTCCAAAACAGATTGGCATAAACGTCGTTCGGGTGAGTCTGAATAATGCCGGATCCATTTTGCAAGCAGAACCCCCAACATTGGGTTGGGATCTGTTGTTTACACAATATACCACCTATATCCCCGGTCCTGGTGGATTACCCTACCCCTATTTAGTAACTGGCGTTTTACAAAACCCGGCAGGATGTGTTGCTGCTATCGACTCCGTACACACCTTTGATCAGGTCACTTTCCAAACAGCCTCAGCTATGACATTAAGTACGGCTAACGACCTTATTGGCTACGACTGGAAGATGCTGAGTGGCGATCCCTCCCAGGGCCCCGTAACTTATCTACCACGCCCTAAACGAGTGTTTATCATTAAAGATAACAAAGGATATTATTACAAACTACGCTTCACCGGTTTCTACAATAACCTTGGAGTGAAGGGATATCCTACTTTTGATTATCAACAGCTTTAGAAAATTTGAGTAGAAGATAACTGAAAAGGATTGAACTATCAACCATTTTCTTGAACACATCAGTGGTGTTATGTCCACAAAATTTATTTTTGTGGACATAACAATCTTCTTATGTCCATCAATTTATTTTGCATCTACCTTTTACGAGAGTCAATTTATCAATTCAGAACCTTGTAACTAAACTTAGACTCATTAGCTGTTTGATAAAGTTTGATTTCCAATTGCTTATCCGAATAAAGCAAAAAATCAGTCCCTACCATCCACTGTTTATCAGAAAAGACATAAGGAATTCCACAAATAATGTAACATGGAATAAGTTTAGTTTTTTGTGTCGTTGTAACTAAAAGTGACTTTTCACAATTATATATCTTTGCGTTTATTGACGGATCAATCTTATTTATTAACCAGTTATGAAAATTAAGATAATATCCTTCAGTTTTTTCATCTGTAACGAACTTATAAAAAACGACTCCAGCATTATCAATTGCAAATCCATCATTTTTATCAGAAATAAGTTTTATTTCCAATCTCTTCTGAGTAGAAACAACAAAAAGCTTCGCTTGTAATGAAAAGATAAAGAAACCATTGGTCGTTTGAATTAAAGGGGTAACTCCTTCCATCTCATTTTCATCCAAGTTTATCTTTTGTTGAAAAAGAACATCTTTTGTTTTTATACTAATAACTTTAACTAACGATAGAACACTTTTATAATTTATTTGAACTACTAAAAGTTTATTTTTGGTAACATCAGTTCCAATCCCGTTTATATAATAGCCTTAATCTGATATTAAAAGATTTGTCTTCTTTTTTGACTTCAGATTATAGCAGATTATTTTTTTTCCATCAGTGAATGCAATTATATCATCGGATAACTTAAGGCAACTCCGACAAGATAAATTATTTGCAATAAATAATTGTTTATTTGTTCTAGTATCTATTGCCTTAAGACTGTATTTGAGGTCTTCGTCTCTGGCAGAATCTCAATCCGTAAATAAAATTAATCCATTCACTTCACAACAAAAATCACCATGCTGAACATTTTCATTTTGACCTACAATATTTGCACTTAAGGAATAAGAACAATAAAGTACCAATATTATTAGAAAGCTTTTCATTTTTTTCTATAAACCCTTAATCATGTTATTTTTCAACAAATGAAACTCGTCATAAATATTCAGTTTCTATTATTTTAGCATAATCCTCCCACCATTCTCTTTTTTCATATTTAATATATGGAACATCGCCTGTTATACCCCACCCATAATCAGAAAATAATGTATCATAATCCAAAATGATTGGAATAAATTTGGATTGGTATTGATAGTATCGATTTGTATTATAAATCCAATCGCCTATTACTTCCCATGTAGAATCAACTTTTGAATCACAACTGTGAATAAATAATTTAACATATTTATCATCCGTTATAAGCTCAATAAATGAAAAACGATTTTTATTTAGTTGTAGTTCCGAATCAATAAGTTTTCTAATATTACTAGGGAATTGATATAATATACCTTTAAAATTAGCAGGCTTCTTTATCACACAAGGAATGCTTGGTGGTGGAGCAAATGTTCTTTTAACTAATTTCTTTTTCTGGGCACTACTTTCAAGTGCTACCATAAATATTAATGAAAAAACAACTATAAATCTCGTAATCACATATTTACTTCTTTTCATAATTACAACTCAATTAATAGTATGACAAATCTCTAACATAATTGTTGCTATTGCTACTTCTCATGAATAACCATCAAAACCCTCCCATCACTTTTCTGTATTTCGACAATAGGGCTTCCCCCTTTTTCAGTATGAACAGTTCCATAAACTCTCCAGATCTTCCCTTTAATTAACTTCGCTATAAATAGTTTAAAATCATAAATTTCTTTACCATAAATTGGAAGCCAAATAGCTTCTGCTATTTTTATAGCAGTCATTTCATTTGGGACATAACCATCTTTTGGGGGAACATCCCTAGATGTTTTGGCCTGAATAAATGAAACTAATAAAAAGCAAGTTATAAAGACTGTTACAAACTTAATCAACCAATTACGTAGGCTTATTTTCATTATCATACTTTTCATCTTAGAATATTCTTTAGTTATTATAGCTATTGAAGGCCATTTGGCATTTTCAATTATCCAAAGATACAACTTGAACGTAGATCACAACGTTTATTGAATAGCATACAAATATCCATCTGTGCTTCCAAAATAAACTACTCCTTTGTCTATAGCCGGAGATGAAAGAATAGAACCGACAGAATACAAAACACCCATTACATTAACCATGGCGTTGTAGTTGTTACAATCTTTGAATACTGCATCGTTTATTTCGCCCTTATCGTTCAGTACATTTAATTTGTTCGCCTTTGCACTTTCAGCAGTATATTTCCATTCAACAGTACCGGTCTTTTTATTTATCGCGAAGAGTGAACCACTAAAATCACCAATATACAACTGCTTTCCAGCCAAAGAAGGAGAAGAAAAAACAAATGCCTGCAAGTTGGTATTATAAATGACTTCCCCGGTAGCTGCTTTCAATGCAATTAAACGATGGGTGTCGGAAGTGCCAAAATAAACCATATCATCCGAAACTGCAGGAGAACAAATCACCCACGAGTAATTATTAAAATACTTCCATTTCATAGCACCAGTCTTTGCATCAATAGCATAGACATTAGCATCACGACAACCGGTATAAATTACACCGTTTGAATAGGCCGGTGATGCTTGAAAACCAACCTGATTATAGTTAACGGTATCAATCCCCGCTTGAAAAAACCACTTTTCTTTTCCCGTAATCTGATCAAGAGCATGTAACCTCCCGCCCCAGTCACCAAAAACGACCATCCCTTCACAAGTAATCGGAGAACTATGGATTACGCTGGAAGCTTTGAAATCCCATTTCTTTTGGCCAGTCTTAGCATCAATGGCATAAAACGAACCTGCTCCGTTCCCAAAAAACACAGTCCCTTTTTCAACGATAGGAGATGAAAGATACATATCCCACGGATCAGCCATCATCTGTTTTTTTGGTTGAAGGCCATGAATACCCGGTGCAGTAAATAGCTTTTCAGAACCACAATTAAAACTCCATATTTTAGAACCTGTCTTTGCATTCAATGCATAAAGGTTACCATCAAAGCTCACAAAATAGACCTTCCCATCATCAATAGCAGGAGAAGAACTGACAACACCGGTTGTTTTGAATTTCCATTTTAATACCCCTGAAGCAGCATCCACTGCATATAAACAACTGTCATTGCTGCCAACATAGACCACCCCATTAACAATGGATGGAGAAGAAAATATTCTGCCACCGGTTTTGAATTTCCATTTTACCTGATTAAACTTCTCAGGACCTGATGTATTGTACACACCGGTATGTTGATTATTACCCCTAAACGTTGCTTCAGTTTGTTGTTGAGCAGAAGCCTGCAAGGCTATTAGACATCCCAGAAAGACAATCAGACTAAATAAAACGGAGAAACGATTTTTCATGATCTATTAAAATTAATTATATTTTTTTTGAATACCCCCACCCTTTTTGAGTTAGTGCTTTATAAAATTACATCTTTTTTACCTAATAATAGCCACAATTTACAAAAATATTAATTTTATTCAAATCAGTGAATTTCACTAATTTAGTATGTATATTTATTATCATTTTTCCTCTTCTTAAACATCATCTAAACTTCATAATAAAAAAACAATTTCATTAACGCTTCAGAATTATTAATTCAACCAAAAAGCAATTATGAGTAATCTTGTTGAGGATTTTATGGCTCACATTATCTCCAAGAACCCAGGAGAAATTGAATTTCATCAGGCTGTAAAGGAAGTTGCAGAATCATTACTTCCGTTTATTGAAGCCAATCCACATTACAAACGTGCAAAGATTCTTGAACGAATTGCTGAACCAGATCGGGTGATCACGTTCAGAGTAGCATGGATTGATGATCAAGGAGAAGTACAAATTAACCGCGGTTACCGTATTCAGATGAATAATGCAATAGGCCCTTATAAGGGGGGACTACGCTTTCATCCATCGGTAAACCTAAGTATTCTAAAGTTTTTAGCTTTTGAACAAGTGTTGAAAAACAGCCTTACTACATTGCCAATGGGAGGTGGTAAAGGTGGCTCTGATTTTGATCCTCATGCAAAATCAGATCGTGAAGTGATGAGCTTTTGTCAAAGTTTTATGACCGAGCTTTCCAAGCACATCGGCGCAGATACTGACGTACCAGCCGGAGACATTGGCGTAGGTGGACGCGAAATCGGATATCTGTTTGGACAGTATAAACGGTTAAGAAACGAGTTTACGGGTGTTCTTACAGGCAAATCCCTGGATTGGGGAGGCAGCTTAATGCGCCCCGAAGCAACAGGATACGGACAAGTATATTTTGCTGAGGAGATGCTCAAAACAAGAGGCGAAAGCTTCAAGGGTAAGATTGTAACAGTTTCCGGCTCTGGAAACGTAGCGCAATATGCTACTGAAAAAGCCACCCTATTAGGCGGTAAAGTTGTCACCCTGTCTGATTCGAGTGGATTTATTTATGATCCTGCCGGAATAGACCACGACAAACTTGAGTATGTTAAATGGCTAAAGAACTATGAAAGAGGCCGGATCAAAGAATATGCTGAGAAATATAAATGTCAGTATTTTGAAGGCAAATCCTCACCTTGGGAAATCCCATGTCAGGTAGCTTTACCATCAGCAACACAAAATGAAATCACTGAAGATGATGCTAAGTTATTAATTAAAAATGGTTGCTTCTGCGTATCCGAAGGAGCCAATATGCCTTCAACGATAGAAGCCATCAATGTATTCTTAAAGGCAAAGATCTTGTTCGGCCCTGGTAAAGCAGCAAATGCAGGTGGTGTAGCAACATCCGGACTGGAGATGAGTCAGAATTCAATGCGACTTTCATGGACAAGGGAAGAAGTAGACACCCGACTTCATAATATCATGAAGAACATCCACCAAAAATGCATAGAGCATGGCAAAGAGCCTGATGGCTTTGTCAATTATGTTAAGGGAGCAAATATTGCCGGATTTATTAAAGTTGCAAATGCAATGATGAATCAGGGGATAATGTAGCCTCAAACAATTTATGTTCTATAAAAAGAGCCTTACAAAGTAGTTGTAGGGCTTTTTTATTATGCTTTAAAACCTGGAAATGGTAACCGAAAAGATTCCCTCCTTACTGATTAATGCCTTTCAAATTCACAACCAGCATCTCCGGTAGAAATGGAAATACTTGTTAAGCTACTATGATCTATGATAACTTCTTCTTCATTCGTATAAAAGCTGAAGTCACTACCCTTCACAATATTTGCTACCCATTTCAAGTCTTCTTCAAATTGTATGGCCCGATCTACAGCCTCGTTAAAAATATACTCGCTGCATTTATAATCTTCCAGCTTTTCACTGGTATATTCAACAATCACCACGTCAGCAATACGTGTGATAAGCAATTCAGGCTCCTGAGATATTTTCCTTTCGATCATAGACAAAGGTACTAAGATTATTCTCGCAAATATTTTGATATTTAGAATTCAATTATTTAAGACAACTGAATTGTTGTTACGCTGTTACGACAATTCAGTTACTAATGTGTGTTCTTATTTTGTAACATATTCTCACTAATCAATTTGTCATACCAAATAGGTCTATTGTTTTGTTAGTAGTTAAACCCAAAAGCCCACAATGGAATTACATTCAGATAACCCATCTCAATGTCATCCTTTACAATATAGGCGTTTTTCGCTTCGGCAATTTGTTTCTGCGTCTTATTTTTACCACCCACTTCAAACGTATAGCTTTCAATCATAAAGTCGGCTCTATCCGAAGACAGCACTCGGTTTTTCACTTCCATCTGGCTGAGAAACAGTGTCTCTCTAATATTGCCTACATCGGGTGTTCCTTCAGCAATTGCATATATCAGGTTCGTATTATTCAAATAGACTTTTTCTACTTTCCCTAATAGACGTATGCCCTTCGTACTATTTCGAAGTTGAGTTATCATTCCTGCTTTTTCGAGATAGAACAAAAAATCGACCACCTGATTACGGTGTACATCGATCATCTGAGCGATCTTGGAAAAGTTGGGTTTGAATGGAACACTTTGTGTAATGACATAAAGCAATTGTTTCATTTTCTTTACTGTAGCGACATTCATATTAGCATACATGGGAATGTCAATCTCCAATGTAAGATTTATCACATTACGTAGTCGCTCGCTATACCCGACATCTTTATAGAATGGGTAATAACCGCCTTGAAGATACGATTTGAAAAGAGGTAGCGGATGTGTTATCCCCGGAATCTCTACTTTGTTTTTTACAATATCACTCAATGAGTAGGCCGGCAATTGTAAGCCCTGCGACATATTTATATATTCGCGAAACGACATACCTGAAAGATTATAGGTCAATGCTCTACGGCTTAAATCATCACTACCTTTGTAAATATCCAGTATTGAAGAGCCTGTGAAGACAATTTGCAGATCAGGAAAATAGTCATACATCATCTTCACCTCTTTAGACCACTGCGCATATTTATGAATCTCATCGATAAATAGATGCTTCCCTCCATTTTTGTAAAAGGCAGAAGCCAGATCAAAGAGTCTATTCTCTGTAAAATATAGATCATCGGCATTTACATAGAGTGTATCGCCAAGATTGTGATGTAACTTGATATGTTGCAGCAACATTGTTGTCTTGCCAACTCCTCTTGCACCTACTATCGCTGTCAGACGACTACTCCATTCAACTTCGCCGTGCAAATAGCGCAAATGGGTTGTATCCGTTAGGTCAATTAATCCCCGAAATAATTCATATAAATATTCCATTTTACTCTCCTTAGGATGAAACAGTTATACAAAGATACGCAAAAACGCTGAATTAATTCAGCGTTTTTTTAATAAAATTGCTGTTCCTGTTCAGCATTATTTAAAAAGCTAGTAATTTTTATCTAAATAAGACTCTCTCCTTTGGTCGGAATGACGGTAGCGTTGATTAATTCCAATTTATTAATTAAAGGAAAGGTCTCGACCTATCCCTTCAAAAATCATTATACCGTAATTCAATTTCCAGATTACCCTCCTCCAAATATGAAAATAAACAGATCATACATCTTAGATATGAAACAAGGATCCTCCAGAGATGCTCCAAAGAAAAAATACCTCATAAAGCTATTTTATTTATGTTTAATGGATGTTTAATGGATGTTTAATGGCTATCTAGGATACCAATTAAACATAAATAAAACCTCCTTTAAATAATTTTCAAAAATGTTTCACCCTTATTTCATCAGTATAATTTCCTCGTTTCATCCTTATTTGATCTCTTCATGGTCTAGGGAGGATCAGTCCAGTATAGATTCTGGATATGAAGGTGCTAAAAACATGGAACGGAAACACGCTTGGTCTGGGCGAAGGATTGACAGAAACGCATAAAAAAAGCCCAACCATAAGGCCGGGCTTTTTCAATATTTAGGAAAACTGCTATTCGTCTTCAGAACAGTTATTATTCCTCTTCAGGATAATTTCTATTCTTCTTCTTTTTCCTGTTCTTCGTAAACTTTTAACAGGGTAGCTTGTACATCCGGAGGAACGGGAGCGTAATCTGCAAACTTCAATCCGTAGGTAGCACGACCGCTGGTAATTGAACTCAAAGCAGTTGAATAACGATACATCTCGGCCAATGGCACTTTGGCTTTTATCTTCTGGTAATTACCATCGCTCTCCATACCCATGATGACGGCACGACGTCCCTGAAGGTCGGTCATGATATCACCCATCTTATCTTCGGGAACCATCACCTCTACATTGTAGATAGGTTCAAGAATCTTAGGACCTGCGTTCTTAAAGGCTTCGCGGAAAGCATTACGTCCGGCTAGCTTGAAAGAGATTTCATTTGAATCTACCGGGTGCATCTTACCATCAAATACATAAACTGCTATATCGCGGGCATATGAACCGGTCAATGGACCTTCTTCCATCTTCTCCATCAGACCTTTTACGATAGCAGGCATGAAACGTGCATCAATAGCACCACCTACAACACAGTTATGATATACCAATTTACCACCCCATGGAAGAATATGTTCTTCAACGCCACGTACAGGGAATTCGGTTGGGTGTTTCATCCCTTCGAAATAAGGTTGAATCAGCATATGTACTTCGCCAAACTGACCGGAACCACCGGATTGTTTTTTATGACGATACATAGACTTTGCTTGCTTGGTAATGGTTTCGCGATATGGGATCTTAGGTGCATAATATTCAATAGGAATTTTGTTGATATGCTCAACCAACCACTTCACGGTATTTAGATGCAATTCGCCCTGAGCCTGTGCAATATTCTGCTTCAGCTCTTTGGAGTAGTTTGCAGAAAATGTTTTATCACTCTTGTTATATTCGTGTAATAACGCACCCAATTTCTCTTCGTCGGTTTGATTCTTAGCACGAACAGCCATACTGATTTTTGGTGCAGGGAAGTTGATAGGCTCTATCTGAACATCAGGGTTCTTCAATGAGTTAAGCGTATCACAAGTATGTGCAGATTTCAACTTAATGGAGGCACCTAAATCGCCTGCAACTATCTTTTCAACTTTTTCGCGCTTCTTCCCAGAGACGACAAATAGTTGTGAAATTCTTTCTTTCTGGCCATTGTTGCCATTTGAGATATCCATACCTTCGGTAACTTCGCCGGCATAGACTTTAAAGAAACTCATTTCGCCAAGGTGTTCTTCAATTGCTGTTTTGTAAATGAACAACGACATTGGTGCTTTGGGATCGCATTTTAGTTCGGCTCCAGTGTTGGTTTTACGACCGGGCATATCTTGAGGAGAAGGAACTGCATTCAAAATAAATTGCATCAAACGGTTTACACCATAATTGTGCTTTGCATCTATACAAAATAGTGGGAATATACCACGTGTAGTCAATCCTAACAAGAATCCTTTTACCATTTCTTCTTCAGTAAGGATACCCTTATCAAAGAAGATTTCCATTAACGCTTCATCACTTTCAGCTGCCGACTCCATAAGAGCCAACTGGTGCTCTTCTGCTTTTTCTTTTTCCGATTCCGGAATATCTAAGATCTCTACTTTTCCATCGGCGAACTTGAACATCTTCATTTGAAGCACGTCGATAAGGGCATTATATCCTATACCTGGATTAACAGGATACTGGCAAATTACAATATTTTTCCCAAACTGGGTTTTTAGCTGACGAAGGGTTTCGTCGAAACTTGAATTTTCGTGGTCTAGATGGTTTACGGCGAAAATAACAGGGGTGCTTTGTCTTCTGGTGTTTCTCCAGTGAATTTCAGTACCTACTTCAACACCGTTTTGTGCATTTACCAACATAATGGCAGTGTCGCAAACAGTTAAAGCGGATACAACTTCTCCAACATAATCATCAAAACCTGGTGCATCAATTATATTAATCTTCTTTCCATTAAACTCAGCATATAATACTGTAGATGATACTGAATTTTGACGTTCTAACTCGATCGGGCGGTAGTCAGAAACGGTATTCTTGTCCTCAATGGATCCCCGGCGTGAGATCAACCCACTCTCGAAGAGCATACACTCTGCCAGGGTTGTCTTGCCGGTTTTCGCTCCTCCAATGAGTACCACATTTTTTACTTCATTCGAATTGTAGACCTTCATATCATTAAAATTTAATAATTAATTAATATCTGTACTCGCAAATTTAAATAATTCCGCGAATTGGCAAAGAAAAGTTTGTATATTTCATAAACTTTATTACATACTGTATTTGTGTGTGTTAGTAGGCATTTTTTTAGATTTTGCTGACTACTGTTAACTATTTAACAATTTAATGCTTGATAATATGCCCCTGTTTTCCCCTTTAAGCATCTATTTGGTTTAGTTATGAATTTTTCACCTATTGGACGTTTGCATTTTTTTTCGTAGGTCTCAATTTATTTCAATAAAAAAAGAAAGAAAAAGAGATGAAAATCATTAACAATATCTATTTTTATCGATTAATTTTTAATCGAATAAACCCTTACTTTCATTACCTAAACGCCTTTGGATATTCCAATTGATTGATGAAGGATACTTGGGCAATGAACTACTTTTTCACCAAAAAACATCTATCTATGAACAAACCCTTCATTTACAAACCGCTCTACGCTTTAATGGCAGGAGCTCTTGTCGTTACCTTTATGGTAAGTTGCGGCAACAAAAAAACAAACACAAAAGTGGAATTAGCTATTAATAGTGCAAATCTCGACACAACAGCCAAGGCAGGCGACGATTTTTACCAGTATGCCAATGGTGGCTGGCTTAAAAACAACCCTATTCCTGCCGACAAAAGTCGTTTTGGCGCTTTTGAAGAAATTGACGAACTCAATACAACCCAGCTGAAAGGCATCATGGAAGAGGCTGCTGCTGACAAAAGCGTAAAAGCAGGATCTATCAAACAGAAAATTGGCGATTTCTATACCAGTGGTATGGACACTGCCAGGATTGAGAAAGATGGCGTAAAAGCCATTCAGGCCGAACTTGACAAGATTGACGCTGTCAAGACCGTTGTTGATCTCCAAAAACAAATTGCCTATAATCATGCCGCTGGAATGCCCGGTCTGTTTAATATCTATTCAGCTCAGGATGAAAAAAACAGTGAACAGGTAATTGCTCAACTTGGACAAGGTGGACTTGGATTGCCAGACAGAGATTACTATCTCGCAACAGATGGTCGCTCTAAAGAAATTCGTGCTGAGTACCAAAAACACCTCATTCGCACATTTGTATTGTTAGGTCAGACAAACGAAGTAGCTACTAAAAGTGCCGAAACAGTTCTCAAAATCGAAACTGCATTAGCAACTGCTTCGTCTACTCGAGTTGAACTTCGCGATCCTATCAAGAATTACAACAAAATGGATCTCGCAGGGATAAAGAAAATTGCTCCTCAATTCGACTGGGTAGTTTACTTTAACAATATTGGCCTCACAAGAGCCAAAGATCTTAATGTTGGTCAGCCAAAGTTCTTTACTTCTATGGCCAAGTTAACTTCAACCGTTTCTATTGATGATTGGAAAACTTATCTGAAATGGAACCTGGTTCGTTCATCTTCAAGCTATCTCTCATCTGCTTTCGATAAAGAGCATTTTGCTTTCTTCGGAACTGTTCTTTCGGGTATCAAACAGATGAAGCCACGTTGGAAACGTGTAGTTGACGAAACAAGTGGCTCGTTAGGCGAGGCTGTTGGTCAACTATATGTCGAGAAATATTTCCCCGCTAAGGCTAAAGAACGCATGGTGAAATTAGTTAGCAATCTGAAAGTTGCTTTGAACGATCGTATTCAGCATCTGAAATGGATGAGCGATGCAACCAAGAAAGAGGCTGAAGCAAAACTTGCAAAAATCAATGTAAAAGTTGGATACCCTGACAAATGGATTGACTATTCAAAAGTTGCCGTTTCGAAAGAATCTTATTTCGTAAATATAATGAATGCCAACCGTTTTGCAGTAAAGAGAGAATTCGACAAAATTGGCAAACCTGTTGATCGTCTGGAATGGGGCATGACACCTCAAACGGTTAATGCATATTATAGTCCAAATATGAACGAGATTGTTTTCCCAGCCGGAATTCTACAACCTCCTTTCTTCTATATGGATGCTGACGATGCTGTTAACTATGGCGCAATTGGTGTGGTGATTGGTCATGAAATGACACATGGTTTCGACGATCAGGGTCGTTTGTATGATAAAGTTGGAAATCTACACGAATGGTGGACAAAAGATGATGCAGCCAAGTTTGAAAAACAGACCAAAGTGTTGATTGATCAGTATGATAACTATAAAATTCTGGATTCATTACATGTTAATGGCAAATTAACAACGGGTGAAAATATTGCCGACCTGGGTGGTGTAAACATTTCGTATGATGCACTTCATAAGGCATTACAAGGAAAAGACCTGACCGAAAAGATTGATGGATTTACAATTGATCAACGTTTCTTTTTGTCGTATGCACAGGTTTGGAGAAACAATATCCGCGATCAAGAGCTTATGCGCCGTTTGAAAGAAGACGTTCATTCACCTGGTATTGCCCGCGTAAACGGAATCGTTTATAACATTCCTGCATTCTATAAGGCATTCAACATTAAAGCTACCGATAAAAGGTTTATTCCCGAAGAGAAGAGAGCTAATATCTGGTAAGTTGATTGATATCTGACACAAAAGAGGCTGTTTCAAACTTTTGAGACAGCCTCTTTTTATTGAAAACAGAAGTTACTGAACTAAAATAAATAAGTGATTTCAGCCCATTAACCTTTTTTTGAATTGTTGTATTTTGAAGGATGAAATAACCTTGGGCAATTAGCCATTAAGATAGCTAAATTCCTAAAACAGATTCCAATTTTAGTTTCCAAAATATGCAATTTTTTATATCAGAAAAATAAATAAAATAAACTTCACAATAATTGATTTAGGTAAATATATAAGCTATATTTGCTATTAGGAATAGCATCCGAATTAGTTTTAAATTTTTAAGCGGCTTTTAATGAAGAAAAACAACTACAATCGTATTTGCATTTATTCATAATAGAAACACCAAAGCCTGACACCTCCATTACTAATCCGTGAAAGTGTCTGCACTGATTAAATTATGCTGTAAAGTTTTCCTGACGAAAAATATTACCAATTATCATAAAATAAAATGTGGTTTTAAAAAAATTGGACACGACTATTTAGAAGAAATTTATAAAGAAGTATTGGTAAAGCAATTTAATAATCTGAAATAGAAGTATTATGCAATATTTGCCAAACATACTCATTGTAGATGATTTGCAGGAAAACCTTTTCCTATTAAAACACATCATTCGTAGGGTTGAAGCTAACTTAATCCAAGCCTGTTCGGGTTTTGAAGCACTGGAGAAAATTCAAGGGATTGATATTGCACTGGCAATCATTGACATTGAAATGCCAGTGATGAATGGCTATGAACTAACACAAAAGATAAATGAATTACGATATAATGAAAAGATTCCTGTTATATTCCTTACTGCCAACTATATCAATGAAAAGGAAATATTTAAAGGATATGACTATGGAGCAGTTGACTATCTTTATAAACCAATTAATAATCACATCCTATTAAGTAAAATAAAAGTATTTCTTGATCTATCTAAGCAGAAACAGATTATTATCAGAGAAGCAGCTCATTTAAAAGAAGTTGCTCATGAACTTACTCATGCGAATATTGCATTAAACAAGAGTAAAGAAAGGTACAAAAATTATGTTGACAATGCCCCTGATGGTGTTTTTGTTACAGATGAAACCGGAAGATTTGTAGAAGTGAATAAAGCAGCATGTAAGATGACAGGATATCCGAAAGATGAGCTCTTAAGCATGTCGATTTCAGATATACTTCCAATAGAATCAATTGAAGAAGGTTTAGTACATTTTAGAAAACTGAGTAACCACGAAAATTCAAAATCAGATTTTAAGTTTAAGCATGAAAATGGAGATATACTATGGTGGACAATAGAATCTGTTATCCTTTCTAAAACACGGTTTCTTAGTTTTGCAAAAGACATTACTTTACGAATGCAAGCGATAGAAGAATTGCAAGAAAGTGAGGAATTATTCAGATCTGTTGTGAATAATAGTATTGAATTGACTACACTAACAGACTCTAATGGCATTATTTTCTTTGTAGGTCCTCAATGTGATAGTGTGCTTGGACATCCGGGAAGTTTATTTATAGGAAAACAGTTTCCAAACATTATCCATCCGGATGATATTGAGCGATACCAGCAAGTGTGGAAAAAAGTTATTCATGAAGAATTAGAGCTAAGAGAATTTGAATTTCGAATCATTGACGAATCAGGATCTATTCGATGGTTGTTTTACACTGCAAAACAAGTTAGAGTAAATGAACGATTATTAGGAATACAGAGTACTATTCGTAACATTACGGATCATAAGCTGGCAGAACATGCCATGAGGATCAGCGAAGAAAAATACAGAACCCTACTAAACGCATCACCCGATGGCATTTTACTAATCAACTTGAATGGAACCATTACTGAGGTTTCTGAGATAGGACTTGAATTATTCGGTACCAGTACGAGAGACGACCTTGTGGGTAAAGATTTTTTTCAATTCATTCCATTTGAAGAAACGCATATTATAAAAGAGATCATTGAAAAGACAATATTCGAAGGTTTGGTACAAAACATCGGGTTAAAAATCAGAAAGAAAAGCCAAACAATATTTTTTAGTGAAATCAGTGCTACTTTGATCCAGAGCCCTGATGGAGAACCTTTATCATTTATGATCAGCATACGTGACATTTCTCAACGTAAGAAGATTGAAACAAAACAAATCCATGCCGACCGTATGGCCAATCTTGGTGAAATGGCTTCCGGTATTGCACATGAAATTAATCAGCCCTTGAATATCATTTCAATGGTAATGGATAAAATTTTATTTGAGTCGGCCAAAACAGATACTATTGATCTTGAATTTCTTAAAAACAAATCGAATAAAATTTTTGAGAATATCATTCGAATCAGAAACATTATTGATCATATCAGGGCGTTTTCAAGAAGTCATGACGATTATATTTTGTCGGCTTTCGATGTTAATTTAAGTATCGAAAATGCTACATCAATGATAAAGGAACAATTTAAGCATTTAGGAATTAATCTAAATATTGAACTTGACAACCAGATTCCACAAATACTAGGCAATACCTACAAATTAGAACAGGTGATTATTAATCTATTGATTAATGCTAAAGATGCGGTGATAGAAAGAAAAAATACGCAAGAACAAAATTATGAAATGAACGTAGGAATCAGATCATTTGAGGAGAAACATAATCTCATCGTTGAAATCAAGGATAATGGCATTGGTATCAATAATGAAGATATCAATAACATCATACTCCCTTTTTATACAACAAAAGATGAAGGAAAAGGAACCGGACTTGGACTATCTATTTGTTATCAGATAATAAAAGAGATGAATGGAACAATAGACATAACAAGTGTCAAAAATATTGGAACAAAAATTAGACTAGTTTTAGAAATTCAAATGAAAAAATGAAAATGGAAAAGAATGGAAAAATGAAAATTTTGATCCTCGATGACGAGAAACAATTCACAGAAGAATTAAGCGGTTTCTTTTTAGGATCAGACTTTGAATCATTTGAAGCAAACACTGCCGCTGAAGGAGAAAAAATATTAAGCAACCATAATATTGACCTCATGATTCTAGATGTTCGGCTACCCGGTGTGAATGGACTCGACATATTAAAAGAGGTTAAAGTTAAATATCCATATATGGAAGTCATTATAATTTCTGCTCATGGCGATATGGATACAGTAATAAAGGCAATGCGGCTCGGAGCATTCGATTATTTGCGTAAACCTTTCAGATTTATTGATATCCAGATTGCAATTGAACGCACACAAAAATACCTTCAGATGCACCGAAAGCTGAAGCAGATGGAAGAAAAAAACTCGTTGATTTCAAGATCACTTGAAGAAAAAATAGATCGACAATTTATTGGAATAAGTCCTCAAATTAAAGAGGTATTTGAACAAGCCATTACAGCATCAAAATATCCAGATGCCAATGTGTTGATTACAGGAGAAAGTGGAACAGGGAAAGAGAATATTGCCAGAATCATCCATTACTCAAGCAATAGGAAAGATAATTTATTTTGTGCGGTAAATAGTAGTGCTATAACAGAGACATTGTTAGAAAGCGAGTTCTTCGGTCATAAAAAAGGATCTTTTACCGGTGCTATCGCTGACAAGATGGGATTCTTCGAAGTCTGTCATCAAGGAACTTTGTTTTTAGATGAAATTGCAGATATGCCTTTCAATTTACAGGCAAAGATTTTGCGTGCCACAGAAGAAAAAGTCATTACACGAGTGGGAGATACTAATCAAATTCGCACTGACTTCAGAATTATTTCGGCCACAAACCATGACCTAGAGAAGAATGTGGAGAAAAAAAAATTCAGACTCGACCTACTCCATCGATTAAACACCCTACACATCCATATACCGGCTCTTAGAGAGAGATCCGAAGATATAGAGCCTCTATTATCCTATTTCCTTAACCTTTATTCAATAAAGTTTAATAAAACGATTCTCACAGTTTCGAAAGAAGCGTTACAAGTACTTAAAGAATATGATTTTCCGGGAAACGTCAGGGAGTTAAGAAATATGACCGAAAGGGCGATCATTCTTTGCAAAGGGAAAATACTCGAATTAAATGACTTTCCAATAAAGCAGAAAAAACTCTCCATCTCTGAAGATCATTTAACTTCACTAAATTTGAAATCGCAAGAGGTTAAAATTCTCCAAGAAGCGCTACTGCGTTGCAAATATAATCAACAGGCTGCTGCTGAAGCGCTGGGAATAACCCGCGATGCCCTCATTCGTAAAATGAAGAAGTACGATATTACCGTTAATAGAACCATTTAGTACTAGCCTATTTTAGCACAAGTGTGCGATTTTTTTAATTACACTTTCTTTCCTTCCCTATAGTTATGGTTGCTAAAGCCTGAACTAAAAAAAAATTAAATATTTCTTAATCACTATAAAAGAGGTATTTAGCTATTCATTTTTATTATTATTTTTTACTGAAGAGCTTCCGGCTTACTCTTTGTATTATGCTATGACATAAGAGGTAAACCGTCCCTCTAATGTAAAGTACGGTATCCATTAATTAAATATAGGAGATAAAAAAATGTCAGTAGAAAAAACAATCGGGTCATCTAGCCTTGTAGAGGTATCGACCGT
>Ga0224522_1000209_pt1 | contig 26437 bp, 21 predicted proteins | sample CFST25metaG_FD_182733 | JGI IMG/M metagenome (GOLD analysis project Ga0224522, IMG submission 182733) | Peat soil microbial communities from Stordalen Mire, Sweden - C.F.S.T25 | ecosystem: Environmental > Terrestrial > Soil > Wetlands > Peat | place: Sweden: Norrbotten County, Stordalen Mire...
GATATACCAAAAAGTGAAATCGAGAAAGTTCAACTTTTACTTAATGATAGACCTAGAGCTGTTCTAAAATATCTTAAACCTGATGAAGTAATTAATGATCTTGTTGCACTAAAAATTTGAAACCACCTACCAAATTGTCAGGAAGTTCTTTCCACGTGAATTCCTACTCTACCTTGAAAACCACCCTGGCGTCGAGCGCCAAAGCGCCCTGTCCCTCATTGAATACTTGCAAGGGATTGATTTCAATTTCGTTTATTTCCGGGAAATCCAACGAAAGCTGACTGATGCGGCAGATACAGTCAACAACGGCAGCCAGATCCGCTTTGGGTTGGCTGCGGAAACCGGTCAGCAGACGGCCGGCGCTGGTTTCATGAATCATCTCCAGGGCCGCTTCCGGCGTGACGGGGGCGATCCTGAAGGCAACATCCTTAAAAAGCTCCACGTAAATACCGCCCAGGCCGAACATCAGCAGCGGCCCGAACCCGGCGTCCCGCTTCATTCCGATGATGACCTCCTGCCCGCGTGCCGCTGTTTGCTCGATCAGGACACCCTCTAATCTGGCTTGGGGTGCTTTGAGGTGAACATCCTTCAATAATTTCTCATATTCTTCTTTCACTGCCGCGCTGGAAGCCAGGTTCAGGCGAATACCGTTTACATCCGATTTGTGCAAAATATCGGGTGAAATAATCTTCATCACCACCGGATAACCGATAAGGTCAGCAGCAGCGGCCGCTGCTTGCGCATTCTTTGCCGCAGACGCCTGGATGATGGGGATGCCATAAGCCTGCAAAAGTGGACGCGCGGCGGCCTCACCCAGAGAGGTTGCGCCGAGATTGCCTTTCAAATAATCCGCAGCTCGTTTTTGATCAATGTGTGCCAGCGGCACTGGCCGAGATTGCCCATGAGCACGCCAGGCGGAGTATCCGAGCATGGCGCTCAACACCCTGCCCATGGTTTCTGGGTAGGTGTACATAGGAATGCGGTTGCCCTGCAAGACCAGGCGCGCCTCGCTGACACTTTCATCTCCGACCACACAGGCCAGGACGGTTTTTTGCGTTCCTTTGGCGGCAGCGACGACCGCCTCCGCCACCCCCACCGGGCTTACCAATGCCTGCGGCACAAGCAAAGGCACCACCACATCCACCTGCGGATCGGCCAGGGCAGCTCGCACCGCCAGTTCGTAATCCGCGGGTTCAGCGCCGCCGAGCATATCGATGGGGTTGCCAACCTGCGCAGCGGGGTTGAGATGCTGACGCAATTCGGAGCGTGTGCTTTCGCTCAAATCGACCAGACTAATTCCATCCGCGGACAGGCTGTCCGATGCCAGAGCAGCCGGACCGCCGGCGTTGGTGATAATCACCGCGCGATTCCCGGCCGGGATCGGTTGGGTATCCAGGGCAAAGGCAACATCAAAGAGCTCAGCGAAGGTCTGTACTTCGATCACGCCGGCCTGCCGGAAGGCCGCCTGGTAAGCGGTGTACGAGCCGGCAAGTGAGCCTGTGTGGGAAGAGACCGCGCGAGCCCCGGCGCTGGTACGTCCCGCTTTAATCAGGACGATTGGTTTAATTTGCGAAACGCGGCTGGCGACTTCCAAAAAGCGGCGGCCATCACGAATTTGTTCCACATAAGCAGCGATCACGCGGGTGCGCGGATCAGCGCCAAGGTACTCGATGATATCCGTCTCGGTGACATCCGCTTCGTTGCCCAGGCTCAAGAAATGCGAAAAACCAACCTTCTTGCCGTGCACCATATCCACCACACCGCCACAAATAGCGCCGGATTGGGATAGAAAGCCGATGCCGCCCTCGTCAGGCATGCCATTAATAAAGGTCGTGTTGAGTCCGGTATGTAAGTTCATGGCGCCGACACAGTTCGGCCCGATTAAGCGCATGGAATAACGGGCCGCGATCTCAAGACACTGCTTCTCAATGTCTGCCCCGGCGGAGCCGACCTCTTTGAACCCTCCCGTAATGATGATGGCCGCATGGATGCCGCGCTTGCCGCATTCTTCAAGCGCCTGCAGCGTAGCAGTCACCGGGATCGACAGCACCGCCAGATCCACAGGGTCGGGGACGTCAGCGATAGCGGCATAACAGGTCTTGCCCAGAATTTCTGCGCTGCCGGGGTTGACCGGGTAAACACCGCCTATATAAGCAGAATTGATCAGGTTGCGTAATATTCCGTGGCTGAGCTTGCGCGGATTAGACGAGGCGCCGATAACGGCTACCCCCGCCGGTTCGAAAAAGGGAGTCAGGTCTGAGGGCATGGTTCTCCTTGGTCAAAGGTGGATTAATTTATGTAAATTATATCAGGGGTGGAAGGGAGCTAGAAATTGATCGCCACGCCACGAAGAGAGCACCCAGTGCTCACGACGACAGTGCTACTTTTTGTTGCGACGATACAACCTCTGGTTGTTGTGTATAAGCAACGATGAGATTGCTTCGGCAAAAAACGCCTCGCAATGACAAAAAGTGGTTCTGTCATTGCGAGCGAAGCGAAGCAATCCCTGGTTGTTGTGTGTAAGCAATGATTAGATTACCCCAAAATAACTAGGGCAGGCTTCGACCCAAAAACCGGGTCTCGAAATGACAGATTAAGAACATTAAACGATCTTGATCTCTTCTTCCATCAAACCCCCGAAAGAAAGCGGGCAGGCTTTTCTCAGTTCAGTCCGGCAAAGCCAAGCTCATACCAGACAACATAATTGCCCACTTGCGACTGCCAGTAGGTTTTGTCGTGTTTACCCGGACTAATTTTGAAAACGTGGGCGATACCGGTGTCCTTCAAATTCTGTTCGTACAGGTCAATACTCGCATGCAAGTAATCCTGATCGCCCCTATCCATATAGATGCGCGGGAAATCTGCCGCGCTGTGGACGGCGAGAAGATTCTGCACCCGGTAGAGGTCGCCCTGGAACCATCCAAGGCTATGCGCACCGATGGCGCTGAACATATCGAGATGAGTCAGACCCAGGTGCATCGCCCAGCCAGCTCCGCGCGAGAACCCGCCGATTTCACGGCACTGGCGCGAGGTGCAGACATTGTAATGGCTTTGCACATACGGGATTAGATCATCCATGACAGCATCGCCAAATTTCGTACCCAGTGGAGGATCCCAATCATTAACTTCGTAAGGAAAAACCATGATGAAAGCCGGGCCGCCCGCATCAATGGCCTGGTCTGCCGCCTGGTTGATCCCCAAAGTTGCAGTCCAGTATGTGTCGTTCATCTCCGGAGCATTGCCGTGAAAGAGATAGATCACCGGGTAACCGCCTGCCAACGCAGCATTGTAACAAGGGGGCAGGTATACCGAAAATGTAAATTCTTCTTCCATGGTTTCTGAATGGAACTTCACCTGCGTGGTCGAACCGCTCACTGCATGGCAGACCGGTGTTGGCGTGGGGCTCGGCAGTGCTGTGTCAGTGGGGAGCGGGGACGGCGTGGTTGAAGGCACGACTGCCGTCGGAACGGGGGTTCCCTGTGAAATCCCGGCGCAGGCAGTTAAAATTAAACAAACGTCCAGAAAGAAAACTCTTAATCGTTTTGTGTGCATTAAGGAAGCACTTTTAGAAGTTCAGGCCAGAGTGGATAGAACATTGCCCAGGTGGATGGGTCGCGGCGGATAAAAGTTTCTGCAGCAGAAAGCACCCGGCTGGCGTTGTTCTCCAGTTCTTTTCTGGGGTCCCGCTCAGGAACCAATTCTATCTGGTCTGAAGCATCGATTTCGTAAGTCAAATCAGCCTGCGTCTGGAATGCCACCACAAAAACTCTGGCGCCAGTCCGAAGCGCAAGTTTGATATATGCGACAGGCAGCTCAGTGGGCATTCCAAAGAATTGTGGAAAATAACGCGTGCCCGGAAAAGGCCTGTCGATACCGGTCAAGACAGTTCCGCCCCCCTGAAGGCGTTCGCGAGCCAACTGGATAGATTCAAAGGACATCGGCATCACTTCTTCACCGCGTTCATTGCGAATCTGATTTTGCCATTCATATCCACGCGGAGGATTGGGGTAAGACAAAGTGAGGTATTTTAATCCCTGCCTGCCCAGAAGCAGACCACCCAGATCGAAGCCGCTCAGGTGTGGAATCAGCATCATGGTTCCCCGCTCTCCTCGATTGGAAGTATCCATCAGATACTGCATCTTTGGAGAGATTTTGACCAACTCTTTTACGCGAGCTGGTCGGTCCAGGCAATGGTAGAAGGTATACAACGCACGCGCCTGTTTGAGGAAGACGAGATAGGCAGCCTGATTTAGCTCCTTGCGGGTAAGTTTGCGGTCGTGAGCGATCCATTGGTTCAAGCGTACAGATTTCACCAGTGGGCTGAAAGTTCGCATCGAGAGCGCCCTGGCAATTACTTTGGCTACAGGCAAACCTATATATGAAGGAAATGACTGACTTAGATTAATTGCCAGTGCAGTAGATAATGATCCTTGAGTAAAATGCTCTGATAACTTCTTTGGCATAATAATTTCTTGTCGTTAGGATGTATTGTTGGTAACTTTATGCATTTTATCACGAAGGAGTGCCCGGATTAATCGAATTTAAACAATTTTCCCCTTATGGTTTTATAATTAGCAAATTCTGGTCCCAGAATCTCTTTGAACATTCCCGTGTTCTTTCATAAAGTAAAGCAAAATTTATATTAAAAGGATGCCGAAAATGAGTACTGCTGACGAAACCAGTGTTGAGGCAACGAAGAGGACTCCAAGGAGTCGGGGATATATCATTTATCTCATTATTTTTATGGGTCTGGTCGCACTGATGGACCAGTATCTGTCCACAATCAAAACGACCGCCTTACCCTATATTTTGGATGAATACAAAATTACCCCCACGCAATTTTCAAATTTAGAGGGTATTTTCTTTATTTTTACGTTCTTTATTTTCCTGCTAAACAGCCTGGTGGATCGAATTGGACGTAAATATTCCATCCTTTTCCTGGTATTAATCATGGGTCTGTCTTCGCTGGGAGTGGTCTTATACAGCCACACAATTTATTGGTTCATGATCATGTACACGTTGGCTATTTTTGCGACTGTCTCAAATATGTGGACAATTCCCATCAGTGAAGAATCCCCCACACAATCGCGCGCAAAATATGTGGCGCTGGTCTACATTATTGGGCTGATCCCTCTGCAAGCGCTGCTTCCCCCAGTCATCATCAATACACTGCACTTGAGCTGGAAGTGGATGTACGGAGCCATGAGCGTGCTGATGCTGCCGCTGTTGGTGATGTGGTTCTTTATGAAAGAGACCGACCGTTTTGAGGTCATCAAAGAGGAACGCCTGGCCGGGACCCGTAAAAACCACATTTTTGGCATCGGTGTCATCAACAAAAAAGACATCCGTTATATCCTGTTTTCATCTGCAGTGTGGCTGTGCTGGTTGGTTTATCAATTTTTCTATTACTGGGTAGGGTATTATTTCATGACCATCAAGGGATACACCCTGTCTCAATGGTCGACTATTTTACTCTTTACGCTTATCCTGGCAATGGGCGGCGGCTTCCTGAGCGGTTGGATCATGGACCGTCTCGGCAGGAAACCAACCCTGATTATGGGGTGCGTCGGGCTGGCACTGGTACTGCTTCTGCTGGCTGTTGGGCAGGGATTTGTGCTCATAGTGGCAACCGCACTCATCGGATTTTTCACCTCTTTTACGTACACCTGGATCGTCGTGTATATCCCGGAGGTGTTCCCGACCGAGCGTCGCGGAGCCTGTATCGGCTGGACGACAACGATTGCCCGAATTTCTTATGTGATTGGCCCATTATTGGTCGGTTTCCTGCTAAACCTTTTCCCAACCATGGAATGGTTTTGGGTGGTCGCCGCAGGGATCATCCTGCTCCCGATCGCGATTGTCCTGCTGTTTAACCCATCCGAGACCAGAGTAAAATCTCTGGAAAGCATCGAGAACGAACGTTCATAACCTGAAAATCGGCGAATCAACCGTTTTTCCATGATCGCCGGGAACTATAAAGGGAGAGTGAAGGAAACCTTCACTCTCCCTCTTTGATTCAATCTCCCACATTGAGAGACTGAATCATCGAATTAATACAGAATAGTGTAGGGTTGAATTGATCCATTGTAGTCGAATTCAATTTCTTAACAATGGCTGAATAATAGGTTTGATAATCCGAATCCAGGTTGGCAGAATTCATATCAGGGGCCGCAATACCGCCAGCCGGCAAAACAGTATCGTTGTATTCCGATTGCAAGAAACTGGCGTTCACTGGTAGGAAAATCGAGACCCAGTATTTTCCATCACCGGTCAACCCCTGAAAGGTGTAAGAAAGATCATGGTTATCGACCGGCGCATAATTTTGGGCATACTGTGTCAGGAACCCAATGCCGTGCCCATTTTGAAAATCAAGGTAATTGACCTGAGCATGGAAGATCTGAGCGGCATTTTCGATGGGTAATAATGGAATTCCGTTTTGAAATTCAACGGGTTTTGCGGCAAGAAACTGCTGCATTTGCGCAACTGTATCACTGATGGAGGGAGCCAGTTCTTCATAGCGGGCCAAAGGGTATACTTGAATAATCGGTCCAAAGAATTTATCTGAAAGCGGATACCCAACCAGTGAAATTTTTCTGTATTCGGGGTTTACTGCGAAGTCCGGTGAATCAGCACCGGGGTTTTCTTCAGGCACAATCACTCCGCTGGCATCAGCCGCCAGACAAGCCGGTAGAGAGAAAGACACTCCACCCAAATCCTTTGCCACACCGGAAAGCTCCGGTGTCGCAGTGGCAAGGGGGACGGCAGGTAAGCTGGTTGCAGTCGGGACCGTCTGCATCTGAGAGACGGTTGCTGCCACAGAGGTTGCCATATTTGAATCCGATGTAACAGGAGTCTTTGTTACGAGGGAAATTTCAAAAGGAAGGCTGCAGGAGAGCAATATAAAAGCGCCAAGAACCGGGATAATCCACTTTTTCATACTAACAATTCCTCCTAAAATAAATAAGAACCTCACTTTTTACACGATCCTAAAAAAGGGAGATCCTTTCTTGCCGTTTGATTTTGATCTATTTATTTAAAATTCAGCCTTCGGCTTGATCTACCCAAGGATAAATTTCGGTTCCACGTGCTGCTTCACGAATGATAGGATCGTCGGAATAAAACCCGCGCCGATCAGGGGGCAGCAGCACACTGATATGGCGCATAATGGTATGTCCTACTTCGTCCATTTCCGTACGGCTGGGACGTCCGTTGTCTGAGTGTATGAACGGACCAAAGGGTCTCCCAAATTTGAGATGAACGAATATTCTTTCACCCCGGCGCATCTTGGGAATGAAACCTACCAGACCATCAATCCCGACGGGGAGTAACTGCGCACCGGTGCGGTAAGCCAAAAAAGCGGTACCCGGGCGAGCCGGGCGCAAGACTGTCGCCCAACTGCCGCCTTCGGGGAAGATTGCCAGCACCCCTTTTTGTTTCAAGACCGACTCGGAGGATTGCAGGGTCTCGCGCGAACCGGTACCGCGGTAGGTGGGAATGACGCCGAAAAGTCTCGATATCCAACCTACGGCTTTTGGCGCATTCGGGGTTTGCGCCCCGCCGACGAATTCCAGCGGCCAGGGAGTGGCGTAAATCAACGCCAGTGGGTCAAGAAAATTAAAGTGGTTGCCTACCACCAAAAGGGGACCGCCGGAGGGGATATTCTCCGCTCCCTCGATCTCGAAAGTGGTGGTCACTTTGAATAAAGCGGCGATGCCGTTCTTTAAAATCGTGCGGATCACTCGCCGGCGTGGATAACGAATATTCTTTGCCATAGCTCAATTATAGTATTAATAGATTAAATATAGAATAAAATTCTTCACTATTATCGCGGCTTTTACAAGGAATATAGCATTATTGCCCAGTCATCATGGTGAATCTCTACCAGGGCTGAGATCGCCGCGCTCTGGGAAGAACACAGAGCGAATTTTTATCATTGCGAGGCGTTTTTTGCCGAAGCAATCCCTGGTTGTTTTATATAAGCGACGATGAGATTGCCCCAAAATAACTGGGGCAGGCTTCGACCTGAAAAAGCCGGGTCTCGCAATGGCAGATTCCCTTTTTTATCATTGCCTGCCCTACATTCATCAGGGTGAGCAAAGCTATCCCTGGTCGTTCTGTATCAGTGACAATGAGATTGCTTCGCTTCGCTCGCAATGACAGAGAGAATTTTTGTCATTGCGAGAAGCGATTCTTGCGAGCGACCTGTACCAGCACCCTCGGTAAGCAATCCCTCGTTGATTTTGTATAAATGAAGCTGAGATTGTCCCGAAAATAATCGGGACAGGCTTCGCTCGAAAAGAACTCGCTCGCAATGACAAGTATTTTAGTGTGTGTCAAACCTTCTTGTGAATATCATGTCACTATTATTGGATGATTAATCTCTCTTTTTTGGTGATTATGCTTAAATCCAATGCAGGATACCCGCAAAGGTGATTAAAGCCACGGCATCGATACCCCAAACCCAGGCCAGAAAACGCTTCTGTACTTTAGGCTGCCAGTCATAGCAAAAGAAGGCCGCCAGAAAAAATGGAATATATACTGTGATAAAGACCGGGATTGCTCCCCACCAGGTGTACACCCAGTGAAAAGCCGGAGTCCGGGCCAGAAATATCTCGAAGATCGAGAACCCGGCTGCATTGACAACGGCAAAAAAGACGCGGTTGTTGATGCCTAATATTTTCTTCTTCGAATCTTCAGGCAAGAATTTGCTCATGACCAGCCCGGCCACGGCAAACATCAGGCTCAACTCCACCCCCACACCAATTAGGAGCAAAAACGCTGTGCCGGTGGGAACCGTCCACAGGGCATGTCCGCTGAAATGCTGGATCAACCCATTGAGAATTTCATAGAACCAATGCACGCCATACAGAGCCAGCCCTGCCGCGATGGCTTTATAGTTCTTCTTTGAATACTCATTAGCATAAATGTAGGCAACCACGGCAATCATGAAGATAACGTACCATTGAAAATTGGCACCACTGCGCAAGATTCCTAATGCCTGCTGCGTAAGCTCAGGTTGATTCATATTTTTTTCTCCTAGGTCAGGGTTGGAAAGCAATTCTTAATTGATTCTAACATCAGCAAGCGGATAAAGAGGATATTTGATTCAATAAATTCCCACAAAAAGAAAAGATGCGTTTACAATCAATGATTATGAAATTAATACTTTTGCGGGTTTTATTGGTGGTCTCTTTAGCGGTTATGTTTATCGGTGCAGGTCTGCCTCCCCAACCGGTGCAGGCGCAATCAGCCGGCCTGATTTATGTGATTCAAGAGGGCGATAGCCTGTATTCTATCAGCCAATATTTTCACACTTCACCGGCGCGTATTGAATTAAGAAACTACCTCACCGACGCCAGTATTATCACGCCGGGGATGCGCATTTATATTCCCGGATTCGATGATCTTTCCGGAACCTTGCAGCAGATCAAGATAGGCATCGGAGACAGTCCGCTGAGCCTGATGCGCAGCAGCCAATCGAACGCTTCCACATTTGCCCGCATCAACTTCCTCACCAGCCCAGACGCCATGGTGATAGGCCAGCGCTTATTCACTATCACCAAAACCGCGAGCGCTAACGTGCGCGTGCCCATTGCTGATGGCGGGTTGACCGGCCTCGAAATGGCGGTTGAAAATAACCTCAACCCGTGGACAGCCACCGAATACAACTCGCTGCCGGGAACCTGGTATTTGATCCCAAACGATATTCTCTATTTCCCAGCCGGCTCCGGCGGCAATGAAAATGATGTCTTACCCGGCGTCAGTGAGATCACTTCAACTTCACTGTCCCAGGGTTCAACCGCTGTGCTCACCTTAAAAGGGTCAGGCGCGCCTCAAGTAACAGGGAATTTGGTCTTCAATGTCGTCGATGTCGATAAAGAACAGGCAAATCAGGTCAGCGCAACTGCCTCGACCCCAGCGACCCCGACCATCACGACTCCTACGATCCAATCCGCGTATACCCTTAACTTCTTTGCCAAAACTGATGGTTCCATGGAAGCCGTCCAGGGGGTGCCAAGAATGACTATTCCCGGCATCGCTAAATTGACCCTGACTGCAAAAAATGCCGATGGCAACAGCTATACCTTCGATCAGAACCTGATCGTGAAAAAGGTAGACTACGGCTACGATTCAGCCATGCAGGTGTCCAGCGAAACCGTCGACCCCAAGGTGACTGGACCGGAAGATCAATTCCTGTTTACCACAGTCGCCCCAATTACTGCCACCAGGTATTGGAACGGAGCGTTCACTCACCCCACGGCTACGCCAAACTGTAAATCGGATACCTACGGCAAACTGCGCAGCTTCAACGGCAGTGATTACATTTACTGGCATTCCGGTACTGATTACTGCGGCGCGGTGGGTGATAAGGTCTTCGCCGCAGCCGACGGCGTTGTGGTCTTCGCGGGGGAATTGACCGTGCGCGGAAATGCCACAATCATTGATCACGGCGACGGCGTATATACCGGCTACTATCACCAATCAAAGCTCGAAGTTGCCGTCGGCGATCAAGTCAAAGCCGGCCAGGAAATCGGACTGATCGGATCCACCGGCCGCGTCACCGGGCCTCATCTGCATTTCGACGTTCTTGTGGGCGACGTACAGGTGAACCCCGATGAATGGCTCGGCGGACAAATCCCTTAATTGAGCTTCAAATCAGCCAGGGTTCCCTGGTGTAATTCCCACTCTTCCACATGGAGGATTTCCTCCTGCGGCTGCAGCGTGGTTAACTGTCCCAGGGTTTCCAATTCGATGAAATTATCACGCACATAGCATTGCAGATTAGTATTAAAGTCGCCATGCTGCTCGGGGGGCAGTACTTTGAAACGTTTGACCAGCACCCAGCCTTCCAGAAACTCAATCGCCGCCCAACCTTCCGGTGAATAAATGCCCACCTTCAGCGCTTCTGCGTCTGGGATGGCGTCTATTTCAACGCAGGTGTTATTCAGGCAGAAACGGTTATCCTCCAGGCGTGAGTACGGCCACAGCACCAGGTTGCGGTTGGGTAATAACTGCAGGGCATCCGCAGGGACCTTTGAAAGCGGCAGATGAGCTTTCCCCCCCATGCGGAACTGGGTAATCGCCCAGGGTAGCACCCTCAGCGGCTGTTGACCCAAATTCTTCAACCGGTGGGTTAAGGTCACGTGGGGGGACAGTGGATCAATTTTTAAAGTTAATTCTTTGAGTAATTCGAAGCTATCAAAATGGTCTTCATGAGCGATGCAAAACCCATCGCTGATCTCCTGCAGCACAGCGCTTTTATGATCAGGCGCATAGGTGATTTCAGGGATTTCCGGCCCGGCCCAAAGACGATGACCGCCCAAAGGATAGAACCGGCCGTGCGGACTATCCCAAAAAGCAGCTGGAACCTCAGCCATCAGATTCAAATTGGTACCCGCAGGGATCAAACGTACGATCCGCGGCCCGGCCGCTGCCAGCACATCCAATGAAAAATATTTATTCGAAATCGAACGAGTGGGATAACCATAGTAATCTGACATCATCACCTCAAATAAGAATAATCGCTCACAATCACTTGTACTTGATTTTATCCAATTCTTGCGGAATTGGGGAATACTGTTTATGATTAACTCACCCCAAATAACCACTTAAATCAGGAGAGCGCCAATGAATGTATCCCCTTTTTATAAACTCGAAATTTTTGCTCCCCCTGAAGCAGGGGATGAAATATTAGAAGCGCTGGCCAGCGTTCACGCCGGTGAAATCGGCTTCTATGATCACTGCAGCTCGGTCAGCCAGGTAAACGGCAGCTACCGTCCACTGGAAGGAGCTGCGCCTGCCGTGGGCGAAGTCGGCAAAATGTATTATGGCGGCGAATGTAAAATCGAAGTCAATTGCCGGGAAGAATATCTGATGGAAGCCATTCAGGCAGTGCGTGAAGTACACCCTTACGAGGAGCCTATCATCAATGTGATTCCCCTGGCCAACGCCAGATATGGGGCGACCATCTAGAGGAAATAAACCAATTCCCTTTGCCGGTGTTTCCCATTGTTTTAAAAAATTCAACGGAATCATTGAAGAATAATACTGGATAGGTGCTGCTTTTTCATGATAAAGAATCCCGAACATTTCCGATTCAAGGTAACGAAAACTTTTATCTGGGTGGGTATTGGCGCGGTAATTCTCCTGGCGCTGCTGGCTTTTTTTCTGATCGACTCCAATTATTATTCTCCTTCGGCCGTCACCACCTCATTCATTCAAGAAGCCGCCGCTAAACAAAAGAAAATCGAAGCGGATATTCAATCTTATTATCAGGCGGGAACTTACACATTTACGCAGCCGCTGGTGATTCAAGACCCTTATCAAACTGCCCCATTGACTGCCCTGGTGATTTTCGATACTGCCGAAGACAGTCAAATCTCCATTCATGTGCCCGGCTTGCGAGCAGAAGCCGCGGTGGACTTTACTTTCCCTGGCTTCCAAAAGCATCACGAAATCGCTGTTTACGGTCTCTACGCTGACAAACTCAATCACGTCACCCTTACAATGCAAACTCGGGATGGAAAAAACACCCAAAATATCGTTGACCTGCAAACTGAACCCCTGCCCGCTTCATTGCAGCGCTTTCAGGTAGATCAGGTGATCCAAAACAAATATAGTCCAGGGTTCAACTTCACTGCCACTGATCATAAGCAAGTTTTCGACATTGACGGAAATGTGCGCTGGTATTCCACGCAAGCCTCAAACGAGGTCTTCGTTCCCCTGCAGAACGGCAGGTTTCTTTTCACTTATACCTTCACCGACCAGCCCAACTCCATCATCATGGAAGAGGATTTACTGGGAAAGGTCTATTCCATCTACAATGCCGTGGATGGGATTCAGCACGATATTTGCGAGCTGCCTTCAGGAAATCTGCTCATCACCAGTGAAAATGTGAAATCCGACACCACTGAAGATTATCTGCTCGAGATAGACCGGAGCAGCGGCCACGTCGTGCGGTCGTTCGATATGAAAGATTACTTGGATCAAAGTCGCTCGAATGAGATCCATCTGCCGAATAGTGATTGGCTGCACTTGAATTCCATCGTCTATGACCCCGCGGATCAATCCATCATCGTCTCGAGCAAAGCCCAATCGGCGGTGGTGAAGTTTAGTTATCCGGATATGCAAATCCAATGGATTCTAGGGCCTCATGATAACTGGAGCCAAAAATATCAGCCGTATTTGCTTACCTCTATCGGCGATCCATTCGAGTGGTCCTGGTCACAGCACGATGCCACTTTTTACGCTGCAGAGTCGCCTGGCGCTGACACCGTTGACATTTTATTATTCGACAACGGCATGTACCGCAGTTTCGATATTTCAAATGCCTTAGCACCCACGGATTCTTACAGCAGGGTCGTTCATTACAGCATCAATGAGGCGTCTAAAACCGTCAATGAAGTATGGGAGTATGGGAAGGTAAATGGTTCCAGCACTTTTTCTTATGTGCGCGGAGGCGCCCAACGGCTCTCCAACGGGGATGTCCTCGGTGCCTGGGGATCAATTTCACAGGATGCCCAGGGAAATGCACTCACCAAGACAGACAAGGCGGGTTCGATCAACACCAGAATTACCGAGATCGACCCTTCTTCGGATACGGTTGTTTTTGATGCCTCCGCACAGAATACCGTCACCTATCGCACCTTTCGGGCGGGATTTTATGACGGGTACGCGGAGCAGAATGAGCTTTTAACAACCTTGATTAAGAATTTCTCCGGATATGATCTTATTGATCGCATGGATGTGGTCAAACGGGATTTGCACGTGTGGACCTCTAGTATGGCGACCTGGCCAGCCCGTCTCACACAAGTTTCGCTCAAATGGAAGGCAAAAATCAGTTCATTCGTAAAGCATCTTTGATAAGGAAACCAAACTTTGAAAAAGAAAATCATGAAGAGCCGCAGCCAAAGAACGCGCAATCCTATTTCTTGCAATCGTTTTAAACAAATGAATCCTCATCGCAGTCAGCTGTGCGGTATCGAGTTTAATTTATCATACATGAGCAAATAATCCACTTTTTAACTCCGGCCTCTCCCCTTCCCGTCTCCATCCGCGGGATGGAGACGGGTTTTGGGTGAGGTGAAAATTGCAAACCTTTTATCGCAGCAAGCTGCTGGGAAATGCCCTCTTTTGATTATAAAGAGAAAATCTCCCGCTGAATTCAGCGGGAGATTTTTGATGATTTACTGTAAAAAACAATCGGTTTAGTAGTGAGCGAAGGTAAACGATCTCGTGTCAGAATAAGCCGCGCAGCCGCCGTTGAGTATCTTGCACACTCTTACATAATAGTTCGTATCCGAAGCGCCGGGGAACAACGCCGTGAATGATGGACCGGTCGAACCATCCCTTAGTTCGGCAACTGTATCCGCGAAAACTGGCTGTGTATTTGTAGTCGAAGCCAGAATATTAAACCCTTCGGAAAAATCTCCCTTGGTGGTTGTGCCCGTCCAAACGATGGTAGCAAAACCGGGAGTCGCATCGGTGATCGTAGAGAGCAAAAGAATAGCGGGATCTTTCGCAAAGGTGAAATCCATGGGGTCAGAATACACGGTGCAGTCATTATTAAAGAATTTGCAGATACGTACATGGTATTGTGTATCGGGAACCCCCGGCATGGTGGCTGTTCGCAGCGCGCCGTCAGAGACAGTAACTACCTGGTCGGCCAGGGTTGGCAATTTTATCGTGTTTGAATAGACAATCTTGAATCCCTTGGCAAAAACACCGGTAGCCAGCCAGTCGATGGTGGCGTCTCCCAGGTCAGCAGCGTCTGTAATGCTGGAGATGTGAATATAGGCATTATCTGCCGGGAATGTGAAGTTGAACACGTTGGAGTAAACACCACAGGTGCTATTCACGATCTGGCAAATTCGCACATGATATAAGGTGCTGGGGTCGCCAATAAAGGTTCCCGACCGTGCTGAGCCATTGTTCACAGTCACATCCAATACACCGGTGTGGGGATAAGTTGGTTTCAAAACAGTCGTCGAGTAGAGTATTTTAAACCCATTCGGGAAATTACCCTGAGCATCCCATTTGACCTGAGCGGCGCCTTCTTGAGTATCCGAAGCATTGGAAATTCCGGTGAGGGTAATCACAGAGGTAAAGGTAAACGTCTTCACAGGTGAATAAGCCTGGCAGGTATTGCTTCCATCAAATTTGCAGACGCGTACATAGTACGCCGAGCCGGGATCGCCGGTAATTTGGGTTGAGCGCAGTGAACCATTACTGACAGAGACGGATAAGTCACTCAACGTGGGGGACTGATTCGTTTTTGAATAGAGAATCTTGAAGCCGTTGGGGAAACTGCCGGTCGCACTCCATTTAATAGTCGCTTTGCCTGGAGTTGAATCTGTAATGGAATTGATTTTGATCACTGAAGAATCGGGGGTCACAGTGGCAGCAGTCCCCGGGAATTTATAGGAATAAGAGTTAGAGTAGATATCGCAGGAGGAACCATTGATACGGCACACCCTGAAATAATAGGTCTTACCCGGTGTGCCATCCACATAAGCGAACCGGCTGGTACTATCCGAAATCACATAATACGGGTACCCGCCAACGTATGGATAAGCGGAGGATGTGGAATAAGTGATCTTAAATCCATCCGGAATCGTGCCGACCAGGAACCAGTCGATGCGGGCTTTATTGGTGTTGGTATCCGAGATCTTGCTAATGGTGATCGAAGTAGATGAGTGGATAATTCCACCAGTAGAATTGTAGGCGGTAGGCAGCGGCGTAGGAGCTGACGAAGTGGTTGTTTCGCCTGGTATAGGCGTGGTTCCTGAGGCTGTCAGCGCAAATATTGCCAGGTTGCTGTAGACATCGCAAGCGTTGTTGACGAAGCGGCACACCCGCAGGTAATATACCTGGTGCGTATTGGCTGTGATCATGGCTGAATTAGAGGAAGGATCCGCGGTATAGGAATATTGGTCATTCGGATAGGTGGGATTGTTATTGGTAGACGACCAGACGACCACAAACCCGGAGGGGAAATTCCCGGTCTTGTTCCAATCCACAATCGCTTGCCCGCCGCCTTTGTCTTCAACCTGGACGATAGAAATCGAGGCTGAACCGGCAGCAGGTGTCAGGGTTGGGGTTGAGGTGACCTCATCAGGTTGAGTTTCTTCCGGCAGTGTTTCCTCCGGCTCGGTTTCTACCGGTATATCGAAATCTGAAGTAGCTGTCACATAAATGATTGCAGCGGTAGGAGTAAGTGTGCTGGTCGCAGACGCAATCTGAGAGGGCTGAGGTGTTGGCGTAGCATTTACGATGCAGCCCGAAAGCAGCAGCGCAAACCCCAGCAGACATAAGATTTTGAATTTCTTCAACATAACTCCTCCGCTCCAAACTTCCACTCTATATCCATTATAGAATGGTTTTCTTCAATTGAGCACACCTATAATAATATTACCTATGCGCATTCAAGAGAATTATAACACCCAAATGGGGAATTTCAGGTGCTGTGAATGCCACCCCCGCCGCCGCGCTCACTCTTTTCTGCGTGAATTTCGCCCATGCCAACCTCGATCACGGGTTCGCAGAGGACAGGTAACTGAATTAATTGTGCAATTGCCATGCCATTTTTAATTTTCAGCGGCTTCCAGGAATAATTGACAATTTTTACAATGATCTCACCCTGGTAACCCGCGTCGATGACCCCCGAGCCGACCAGATGATTATTGCGTCCTTTGGGGCAGACCAGCAGCATGGTGCCTGCGCGGATTTCCATGGTGATGCCGGTGTGAATATTCCGGTAGCTGAACGGCCAAACCGTGACGGTTTCTACGGCATAGACGTCCACACCGGCATCCTGCGGATGTTTTCTGGTCGGTGGATAGGCGTCCGGTCGTAATTTTGCAAAATTCAAGGTCATGGGGATCTCCAAATATATATATAGATTCTCAAAGCCGGTCTGGAATAGAAAACCGCCTTCGAGAGGTCGGAACTAATTTCCTGTCGGCAAATTAACTACTGAAATATTAATCGGTTCGAAACCATTGGTACCCTGGCTCAGGGTGAACTGAAGCACAGCGTCGTAATTTCCATTCGGGGTAAGAACTTTTAGAGCCAACTGAATTTGGTCGCCTGCGCTGCTTTTTCCAGCTAGAAAAGGACCACCTGGTAAAAGTACTCCACCCGTGCGCCCGCCGCTGCTGCCTTTTTCAATTACAGGAGAAGATGCAGAAGGAAGACCGTTAAGAAGATCGGGTAGTGTACCCCAGTCTGTCTCCACTGGTCCTATTTTGTCATTTCCTTGATAGAACCAGTACATATATTCACCTATTCCATCTAAGTCGCTATAAAGCGAGGTTGCGACAGGTTGTTGATTAAATGAGGAATCTCGAAAGAGACGGAGGTCAAAAATAAAGGGACCGTTTTTGATTGTACCTCCTCCGATGATATTTCCGGGTGTGGGTTGAGGTGTAAGGGAAAAGTCCTGAATTGAGGCACTGGGTGTGTAAATTGCAGGTGTTTCTCCGGTAATAGTCGGCATGGGCGTGAAGGTGGGTTCAAGCATCTGCCCCAGCTCGCAGGAAGCCAGCAGGAGGATAAGCAGAACCACAATGGCTAATGCATAAAATTGTTTCAAAATTCCTCCATACCAAACCTAAAACTCACCATATTTTGAGGGAATCTGCAAGCAAGTGTATCGAGTATTTCAATAACATCTATTCTTATACTGGTATTCCCCATAGAATAAAATTTGGCACCATTATCACTTCTATGGGGTGATTATTGTAGCGGAACTCACTTAACTTTAACCCTGAAGGACTGTACCCTCTCCGGTCACTCTCCTGTTCAGCTCTCAGGCCTGAAAATGCTTTTTACTCGATTCTCAGGATAAGGGAAGGAGTGACTTATCTTTCTCAATTGCCTTAAAGAAAGCCTCGACGATATCCGGATCATATAAAATACCTTTATTCTTCTTAATTTCACTCAATGCTGCCTTCAAACCTAGCGAAGGCCGGTAAGGTCGATGAGAAGACATGGCCTCGAACACATCTGCCATGCCTATAATCTTTGCTTCAATTGAAATTCGATCTCCTTTGAGCTTCCTGGGGTAACCTGACCCGTTTACCCTTTCATGGTGTTGGTAGACAATTTCAGCAATGGGCCAGGGAAAATCAACTCCCTTTAAAAGTTCATAACCAACTTTAGAATGGGTCTTGATAATGTCAAATTCAAGCTTGGTCAATTTGCCGGGTTTACTGAGGATTTCTGCCGGAACCTGGATCTTCCCCAGATCATGGATCAGGCTGGCAAAATATATCCCCTGGATTTGTTCTTTGGGCAGACCCAGCTCTTTAGCAATGGCAACCGAGATCTCAGCAACTCTTTTTTGGTGACCAGATGTATATGGGTCTCTTGCTTCGACAATAAGAGCAATTGTTTTTATGGTGCCCTCAACAGTTTGTCGTAGTTTATCAGTTGCCTCTTTCCGCTCAGTGATGTCGATGTGTTCAGCTTGATTTGAACGGACGTTGCCTTCGGAATCTTTGATTGCCCGGGCAGTTGCCAGGACGAAGAAATGGGTTCCATCGCGGCGAACGACCTCGATTTCTCTTGGCTCCATTACGCCCTGAGCTGCCAGAATGCGCAGCACCTTTTCCCGATCCTGCGGATATGCGTAGAGTTGTTCCCCGATGGAACTTATCTCGGCCATCATTTCTTCTGGATTCTCATAGCCGTACATATTTGCATACGCGCGGTTCACGCGGATCAGCTGGCCGTCGAGGCGAGCCTGGGAAATCCCCACGACGGAATTTTCAAACAGGTTGCGGTATTCCTCCTCAGACTCCCGCAGCGCATCTTCGGACTTCTTGCGCTCGCTGATATCCCGGATAATGCTGACATAACCCGTAATCTGTCCGCTATCATCCCGCAATACCGTGGTTGACATTTCAACAGGGGTCCGTCTCCCGTCCTTAATGGCTTGGGTCACTTCTCCCCTCCAGAACCCATGCGCATTGATCTCCTTTACCATTTCATCAACATCCGCATCAGCCCATTCGGTGCGTAGTATTTCCAGCACATTTTGCCCGAGGATTTCCTCTTTCTTCCAGCCGTATTCTTTTTCGGCAGCCTTATTCCAGCTGATCAGCCTCATTGCTGAATCGGTACCAATAACAGCGTCATTCACATTCTCCAGCAGGTAAGCCTGATATAGCGTTTTCTCCTCCGCCTGCTTACGCAGGGTGATGTCGAGTCCATATATGTTGATGTCATTATTTATTGGGGTCGGTTCGATGGTGAAAGAGAAGATCTGCGCCCCGAAAGCAATTTCAACTGTTTTGGCCGCGTCCGTCTCAAACACTTCGTCGGTGAACCGTTTTAATAACTCGGGGACAGGGCAGCCCGACTCCAATTTCCAATCAGCCAGTTGAACCAGAGCCGCATTGTTGGCGTATAAGAGGGTTCCAGCCTGGTCGATCCGCATGACCGGGTTGGGGTTTTCAGCCGGGAAACGTGCCAGCTCGAGAATGGCTTTTTCTGCCTTTTTGTGCTCGGTGATATCGTGTGCCACCCAGATGGCAGAATTTTCCGATAGCCTGGTGGCGCTGCTTTCAAACCAGATTTCCTTCCCCATAATTGGCAAGGCATATTCGCCATAGACCGTCTGGTTTGTTTGGATTGACTGGCCGATTTTGGCTACCATATAGTCGGCCAGCTCCTTTGGGAGCACTTCATATACCGTTTTACCAAGCATATCCTGCGCCGGTTGGTAAAGGTTGATGGGGTTGGTTGGTGCGATACTGAGGTAGCGGCCAGCCTCATCTACAACAAAAACCACGTCTGTCATAGCCGCAAACAGGGCACGCAACTCGTTCTCAGATAACCTGAGTTTTTCTTCCAGTTGTTTGCTCGCAGTGATGTCGCGAATATTGCACTGGATCACACCAGTCCGGTCCCATAAATTTATAGAGGCGGGGAATTGCCCCCCCCGGGTATAGAAGGTTTTATATAGTATCTGGAAAGTCCCTTCTTTTTCCAATTCCTCAGATACCTGCTCGAATTGCTGTTGGTCTTTCAGAATATTGAGTTCCCAAAGATTCATTTTCAACAGTTCCCGCCTGGAATAGCCAAACATTTTTCGAGCGCTCCGGTTGGAATTAAGCACCCGCCCGCTGGTTTTATCAATCAGCAGCATATAGTCAGTTGCGGTTTCAAAGGCCATACGAAAGCGTTCCTCGGAGGCTTGCAAGATGCGTTCCAGCCGCCTGCGCTCTGTAACATCTTCAAAGGACAGCAATATCCACTGGGATTTTTCTGGCGGGGCGGGGATGCGGCGGGCATTTAGCAAAAGATTGCGTATTCCGATAAAGGGGAAATCATGTTCCACTTCGTAGTTATTGAAGACAGTCTTCTCTGGCAATATATTTTCCAATAGGAGCCGCAGGGCGGGAATATTCCATTGCCGGTTTCCGAGATCATAGATCTGTCTGCCGATTGTGTCTTTTTGTTTTACCTTGAAGGTATTATAGAAACTGCCGTTGGCCGCCAGCACTTGCAGGTCGTCACTTAGAACCAGCAGCGGATCACGGATGGTGGCAACAATATCTGCAAAATAATCAACATCGATAGAATCCAATATTTTCAGTAAGGGTTGATTTGTGTTGGGTGTAGAGTCGGGGGCTTTTGACCCTCCACTGCTTTTATTCCCCTCTTCTGCGACGTTCAACGCTGTGACATCCCCAAGTTCTTTCTGGAAATAAGACCCTACAACTTTTCGCAATCTCTTGTCCAGTTGCGTATCTGTTGATTTTTCAACAGGTCTTTTGTTGGAGCCCATTGCTCCCCTCAGTCTATGTGGTTGAATTACTGGATATATAGGCAGTGAATGGCTAGATTTGCCTCTTGATCTGGCCCCCTTTGGTTGGGTAGTCTTTGACTAACAGCCAGTTCTAGTTTGATCCTTTTCTGCCTAACTGGACACCAATGACCACTAATATCATTATAACAACATACCATATCAATATTTTGCCAACAATGTCTCAAAACAGAATATTCTAAAACATTTTCACCTTCCTGATTAAATAGAAAGAACAGTTGTAGGTGCGTCCTTGACCCACCACTCCGCCAATTAACTGCTCCAAAAAGACCCTCAATCGATATTTTACGCAATCTGTATAAGATCAGGTTGCGTCAGGATCTGGATTAAAACTCGTCGGTTACAGGCCGACACAAACGGGAATTAAATAAACTCGCTAATCCGCTGTGATTTTACAATCAGTGGCTCATACCGCACGAGCCGGATGAATCGCTTCCGCCGTTTTCCACCAGGCCAGCAGCAACCAGGGACACACGGCAAAGAACCCCACCAGCGCCGAACCTGCCAAATTAAAGATCAATGAAGCCACGACAATTCCAAGCTCATTTACCAGAAAACTGAGAAACGCCCAGCGGTCCCAGACCGCGCTGGTTCTGACATCCGCTGCATAAGCCTCCAGTTGGGAGGGCCACAGCAGCAGGAAGGAGGCGAAGGTCAGGAAGGTGGTGAGGCACCACCCGAAATAATTCTGAATGGGGATGCCAAAGTAAGCGCCCGGAATTTTCCAGAGCCATTGGCCGCCCAAAACCATCAGCGGGTCAAGTGTTAAATCCCATGCGGCCATGATCACCCCGCCCAGGCCGGCGAGGCAAAAGGTCCGCAGCCAGCGGTTGGAGAGCCGCGGAGTGAGCCAGCGAGACATGAGAAAAGCCGGGTACATCATCATGAACCAGGCTAATGGAATCAGAAAAGGTACCAATCCCAGAAAGCTGGGACCAAGCCCACCCAGGTAATGATAGCCCCCATAAACCCATCCAGTAGCCACGCCGACACTCTCGAAGAACAGGCTAATGCCGAAGCACAAAGCCAGCAGCGTCAAGGCTTGCTTCCAGCCCAGGCGGGTGCAGGCATGCAAAACGGCAAATAGAAAACAAGCAAGGGTCGCGGTAGGCGTCGCCCAGATCGGGTTCGTTTTTCCAAGGGCGAGGCGCACGATCATCAGCGAGGAGAGCAAGGCGAAGATGGTTAATAATAGGAGGGCAGTCCGGTGAAAGAGGCGGCTTGCTTCCGGGTTCTCCAAGTTAATTCAACTCTACCGTTAAAGGCAACAACTCGCGCGGCAGAGGTTGATCTTCGATCCAGGCCTTGACGGTGGCGTTGAATAATGCCGGGGCGGTCATGGCCCAGTTATGCTCTTTGGCCAGGGACGAGCCTTGCCCCAGCGAGACAAGTACGCCCTGCGCGTGAGGCAGAACAGCCAACAGGTCACGAGCTGATTGGATCATCTGGCTGTACTCCAGCTTCCCGGCAACGACCAGGACCGGCACATTCGCTTTTTCAAGATGCTCCGGCAGACGAAAATTCAGGCTGCTGTCCATTAAATTAACAAAACCGCTCTGTGTCGTTTCCTGGAAAGAGCGCTTGAATTCCGTATAAAACTCATCCCCCACCCCTGCGGCGCTATGCATATTCAGGCGAATCCACCAGTCATTATTTTTGAATGGCGCAACGAACCAGCGGTAAGACATTACAAATAAATTGTGTGAATATAAGATTTTTTGCATGGGCATGGGCCGAAGGATCGCGCTGCTGGAGACCGCGTGATCGATGACTTCAGGATGGCGGCTCAATAAGGAAACCACAATCTGAGCGCCTTCGGAAAGGCCGACCACATGGGCTTTGCCGCCGTGAGCCCGGCTGAGGATCAACTCAGCGATTAAATCAGCGGCAGACTCCACCGAAAACGGGCCGACCGCGGCGCTTTGCCCCTGCTCGGGTAGATCGGGAACCAGGCAGTGATAACGGTCTTTAAAGAACTCGACCTGATGACGCCACATCCAACCCGCGATTCCACCCCCGTGTAGAAAAACGATACTGGGAGCTTGCTCCCCACCAGCTTCTTCAAAATATAATCCTGTGCGTTCATCGATGGGCATAACGATCACTCCAAAATTCCACAATTAGTGTCCCGTCCAGCTTAATCCTTTAGAATTGTTGCTTTCAAGTAATAAAAGAGACAACTCGTGTTTAACGGGGCCGCAGTGATTTCATTATACTCTGGAGATAATATACTCCCCTTTAAAAAGAAAAAGCTCCCAGCCATGGCTGGGAGCTTGATTCTTAACTTAATTTATCTGAGGGCTACTATGTCCCAGAAAATTTATAGGTGTAAATGTTCGAATAAATATCGCAGGTTGTGCCGGTGTAACGGCAAATTCTAAAATAGTAAGTCTCATAGAAATGCCCTGACACGGTCGCGAACCGGGTATAACCGTGAGAAATCGTGATTGCATGCAGGTCGCCGTAAATCAGATTATTCGGATTCTGGCTGATCAGGAGACGGAAACCGTTGTTGAAAGTACCGTACGCCGTCCAATAAATATCCGCGGAACCGGCACCGGCGTCCTTTATCCTTGTAATATAAATATAAGGGCTGACGGGGGTCCCTGTCGTTATCGGTCGCACCGGCGGGACGTACGACGGTACGTACGGCATGGCGGTGGCTCCAAATACAGCGACGTAACCGAGGTTGCTGTACACGCCGCAGGCATTGTTTGCATAACTGCATACCCGCACAAAATAAAGTTTATTGGCATCCCCTTGAAACGTAGCTGAACGTGCGTTCGGGTCGCTTATATATGTTGACGAATCCGTCGGGAAAACCGGCGCCTGGTTGGTGGTAGACCAGACTACCTGAAATCCGGCAGCCGATGTACCTTGCGCATCCCAGTTCACCAGTATCGTACCCCCACCCTGGTCAGTCACGCTGGAAATTTGGATGGATTCAACCGGGACTTGAGTGGCAGTGGGAACCGCCGTGGCAGGTTCAGGGGTGGCAGTTGCCTGCACTTGCTCAGGGGTAGCGGTAACGACAATTACATTTGGCTGCGCTGGCGTCGCAGTGACTACAATCACCAGAGGAGTAGATGTGGCTAAAGGTACCGCAGTGGGTTGGCTTGGAGCCGCGGTCGGGATAAGCCCACACGCGGCCAACAGGCAGACGCTCAGTAAAACAACTAGAATGGTACGAATTTTATTCATTGTCCCTCCAAATGAACTTGCTTATCTCTATTCTATACCAAAAAAGGTCTAAATTAACCAATGATTTAGGTGGATGAGGGTTTTCACAAGAATGGAAAAGTGTCATTGCGATCCCTGCGCTTTATGCAGGGAGAAGCAATCTCCCTGCGCTGAGATCGCCACAACCCGGGAAATACACCCGGGTTTCGCGATGACAGGCATTTTGATGTTGGCCAGTTTCCTTCTGAGATCCGTGATAAGGGGAATTATTCGAATGGACACAATCGATTCATTAGGATAAAATTGAAGCATGAACGAACGTTCGGACGTCAAACATGCCAGCTCTGATCACTCTCGCAAACAAATCGTCTCGGCTGCGCACCGTCTCTTTTTGGAGCAGGGTTTCCACGGGACCACCATGCGCCAGATCTCCAAAGAATCCGGCATGGCACTTGGGTCGTTGTACACCTACTTCCCGGGCAAGGACGAGCTCTTCAAGGCCGTCTTCGATGCCTATAACCCCTACCCTATTTTGCTTCTGGCCCTGGAAAATTCGCACGGCAATTCGTCAGAAGAACTGGTGCGCACAGCCGCCAGGCGCATGGTCACTGCCCTTTCCGCCCGGCCTGACCTGGTCAAACTGGTATTTATCGATGTGGTCGAATTTCAAGGCAAGCATCTGCAGCAAGCCTACCCCGAAGTCAGCTCTCACCTGGAAGGTTTTGCTATGCGCATAAAGCGGAATTCCGTGACCGTCAAAGATTATTCAGCCGAAAGCCTGCTGCGCGCTTTCTTTGGCCTGTTTTACTCATTCCACATGACCGAGATGCTGCTTGGAAAACCGCCAACCTTCAAGGAAGGTAACCCTGTCGATGCCCAAAATCAGTCTGCAGCTTTGCAGGATATGATCGAAATTTACCTGCGCGGTATCTTAACTGAATAACCGCTTCCTTTGAGTTATAGTATATCTACGCGCATTACATTTGGTACTAGACTGAGTCATCCCCCCTTCCCTCTGTATACAATTTCTTCTCCCTGTTGACGAAAATTCCCCGGTATTTCTAATGAAATTTAAAGAAGAAACCCGTATCATATTAGGTAATAAGATAAGGAGGCTTACTTCTTATGGATCAAACAGTACCTGTTACTCAGATATTTGACCAGGCAAAGTACATGAATATCGAGACCTACCGCCGTTCGGGCGAAGCGATTCGCACGCCAGTCTGGTTCGTTGAATCAGGCGGGCTCCTCTTCTGCTTAACCCGCTCTGATTCAGGAAAGGTCAAAAGGCTGCGGCATAATGCCGAAGTCAAGGTAGCCCCATGCAAAATGAACGGCGACACCACCGGTGATTGGCTCGACGGTGAGGCTTCCTTTGTCGAATCGGAAGAATCGATTAAGGCAATCCGCTCCCTGTTCGATCAAAAATATGGAGCCGCGGCCCATCTTTCCAACATGTTCACTAAATTACAAAAAAAGAAACGCGTCTTCATTAAGGTGAACCTGCAAGCATAAACTTTACAGCCAAATAGAATCGATTCAGTAGCCGCGGAAAGTGTTACCGCGGTTACTTTTTTATCTCCCTGAATGCAGTAATTACATGCTGGCCTATCTGCAAATTATGCCTATTGGCCTGAAGGCAATTCTTTCCTGTTGGCGAGTGGGCAGATTCTGCATTTTGGCCGGGTGGAATTATTTACCGGCTGGCCTGAATGAAATAAATTCCTTAAGGCTGCCAGAGTGCAAAGATTACACTTCATCGGAGTGCAAAAAACGCATCTCTTCGGAGTGCAGAAAAAGCACGTGATTCTATTCACTACTTAATTAAAGACTTTAACTACTTAAAGAATTTCCCTCATCTTTATTTTTTCTTTTGAAGTTCCTGCAGCTCCTTTGTAAATATCAGATTCCAGTCGTAACGCGGACTGCGTGAAGATTGCTTATACTGGCTCAATTGAATCTCATCCGCGCCATATGATTTTAAAAAGCGGATCAAGGCGAGAGTTACCAATTGGCTGGCCGGAATGCGTAATTCTTCAGAAAGCGAGCGAATGGCTTCGCGAATACTGGGAGGAAGATCATAAGTGGCTCGCTGCTCCCGGCGCCCTTGAATTTTAGTCCGTTCTTTGACCAGACGTTCGCGCTGCTGGCGGGGGAGTTGAGACTCAGCCTGGCGCTTTTCCATCCCGGCAAGCAGATTGGCTACGGCAGGGTCGAGTGTGATGGGGCGGGATTCATTTTTCCTAGTCATGCAGCATCTCCAGTAAGCGATCCAATACTTGATTATAGCCACCCTGGAACTGGTGTCCATTTTTAAAACCGGTCAAGGCGGAAGTCGAACGGCTGGCTTCCCAGAGCGTTTTTCCTTGCGCTGACGCTGCTCGGACTGAGGCATCCTGCGGAATGGGCGGCCAGACATGGTTA
>Ga0224522_1000211_pt1 | contig 26278 bp, 20 predicted proteins | sample CFST25metaG_FD_182733 | JGI IMG/M metagenome (GOLD analysis project Ga0224522, IMG submission 182733) | Peat soil microbial communities from Stordalen Mire, Sweden - C.F.S.T25 | ecosystem: Environmental > Terrestrial > Soil > Wetlands > Peat | place: Sweden: Norrbotten County, Stordalen Mire...
CACTGATGCATCAACTTTTGAAATTTCTTCCATAGCAATGACATAGCTTAATGTATCCATACCTGCTCCGCCCCAGTCGGGAGAGACCATCATTCCCATGAAACCAAGTTCTCCGAGTTTCTTCACAATTTCAGCCGGAAATTCGGCTGATATATCCCTATGTACGGATGATGGTGCGATTTCATTCTCTGCAAAATCTCTTGCTGTATCCCTTATATATTTATGTTCTTCCGTTAATTCAAAGTTCATTTGATTAGTTTATTTTAATATTTATAAAAACCTATTCCGGATTTTCTGCCGAGATGACCTGCGGCTACCATTTTCTTGAGAAGAGGGCAGGGACGATATTTTGAATCTCCAAGCCCGTTATGTAGAACTTCAATAATGGACAGGCAAACATCAAGTCCAATGAAATCGGCAAGTGTTAGCGGACCCATCGGATGATTCATTCCGAGTTTCATAACTGTATCAATTGCGTCGGGAGATGCGACACCTTCCATCACACAGTAAATTGCCTCATTAATCATCGGCATTAAAATTCTGTTTGAAATAAAACCGGGATAATCCTGAACTTCAACAGGTACTTTGGAAAGTTTTTCGGAAGTTGATTTAATAATATCGTATACTTCCCGGCTTGTTGCCAGTCCGCGGATTATTTCCACGAGCTGCATCATCGGCACGGGATTCATAAAGTGCATGCCAATTACTTTTTCGGGTCTTTTGGTTACTGCTGCGATTTCCGTGATTGAGATTGAAGAAGTGTTGGATGCAAGAATGCACTCGGGTTTGCACACGCCATCGAGTGTTTTGAAAATATTTTTTTTGATTTCGGGATTTTCAGTAGCGGCTTCTATTACCAAATCGGAATCTTTTGCAGATGTTAAATCAGTAGAAGTCTTAATCGAAGCCAGAATCTCTTTTTTCCTGTCTTCGGTGATAACATCTTTTTTAACCTGCCTGTCGAGGTTTTTTGAAATTGTTGCAAGACCCCTTTCAATGAATTCCTGTTTAATATCAACAAGTTTTACATCATAATTAAACTGGGCGAACGTATGGGCAATACCGTTGCCCATAGTCCCGGCACCTATAACGGTAACGTTTTTGATTTCCATAGATTTTTATTTTTTTAAAAAACTTTTACAGTCTTTCTACAATAACTGCACTTGCTTCTCCTCCGCCGATACACAGGGTAGCAAGACCTCTTTTTACATTCCTGTTTTTCAATGCATATAAAAGAGTTGTCAGAATTCTTGCACCGCTTGCGCCTATGGGATGTCCCAAAGCAATTGCTCCTCCGTTAACATTCACTTTTTCGGGATTCAAACCTGCGATTTCATTTACAGCCAGGCATTGCACTGAAAATGCTTCATTGGCTTCGATTAAATCTATATCTTCCAGTTTCAGACCTGCTTTTTTAAGAATATTAATAATTGCAAATCCGGGAGCAGTTGTAAACCACTCGGGTTTTTGAGCGAATGAAATTTGCGAAATAATTTTTGCGAGAGGTTTCAGGCTGAGTTCATCAGCTTTTTCTTTTGACATAATCACGAGTGCTGCTGCACCGTCATTAATTTTAGATGAATTAAAGGCAGTAACGCTGCAAGCGGGAGATATTCATTTCCCTCGCGCAAAGGTCGGCAGCACTTCCCATATGGAAATTGTTGTACACATCCCACAGGCCGTCTTTAATCATGCCATCGGTGACGGTGCTGTTTCCCATTCTAAGACCGCTTCTTACTTTATCCAGGTAATAGGGGACATTGCTCATTGATTCCATACCACCTGCAACGACTACGTCTGCATCTCCGCACTGAATTGCCTGAGCGGCGAGCATAACCGATTTAAGGCCCGAGCCGCAGACTTTATTAATTGTCATGCAGGGTACCGATTCAGGCAGGCCTGCAAGTATTGATGCCTGGCGTGCAGGCGCCTGTCCGACTCCTGCAGGAAGAACACATCCCATAATAACTTCGGAAACATCTTCATTTTTTATTCCGGCTCTTTTTACGGCTTCTTTAATTACTATTGCACCGAGCTGCGGTGAAGATAATGCAGAAAGAGCTCCCTGGAAACTACCGATTGGAGTTCTTACAGCCGAGACTATGACTACTTCTTTCATTAGAATATATTAATTGATAAAAATTATTTTGCTGCAGAATTAATTATCTTTATAAAGCTATCTGCTTTTAAACTTGCACCTCCGATTAAACCTCCGTCTATATCTTGTTTTGCAAGAAGTTCGGAAGCGTTTTTATCGTTCATACTTCCGCCGTATAAAATTCTTGTATTATCTGCCGTTTCTTTTCCGAACAGGTTTTCAACAGCTTCCCTTATAGCAACATGCATATCGTTTGCCTGTTCAGGAGATGCGGTTTTACCCGTACCGATTGCCCATACAGGCTCATAGGCAACAATGACATTTTTCATATTTTCAACACTTAAATCCTTCAATCCAAGTGTAACCTGTTCATCAACTATTTTTAAATGAAGATTTTTTTCTCTTTCTTCAAGTGTTTCGCCTACACATAGTATAGGTTTTATTTCATTTTTAAGCGCATTTTTTACTTTAGCATTTATCAAATGATTCGGTTCGCCAAAATACTGTCTTCTTTCGCTGTGACCCAGAATAACATATTGGCAGTTTAAACTTTTTATCATAGGTGCTGATATTTCACCCGTATAAGCGCCGTCATCTTTTTGATGAATGTTTTGAGCACCAAGTCCGATTTTTTTGTCTTTTATTAATTCACTTGCTAAGGCGAGTGAAGTAAAAGGCGGACAAACAACAACTTCGGTTTTATCAAGTACATCATTTGATAATCCATGTATTACCTCAAGTAATAACTCTTTTGAAGTCAAAAAAGTTTTATTCATCTTCCAGTTTCCGGCAATAATTTTTTTTCTCATTTTTCAAACTATGTTTTTAAATTTATAAATATTTAATTCAAATTCTTATGTTATTTTTCTTATGTTTCTGAACAACTCAACTGCAATTTTACATGCATAAGTGTGGTTCACAATCGGCAAGGGATAATTTTTTCCGATTATCACTCCGCAATTTTTCTGCACTTCATCCGGCATTTCGGACGGATTATGAATATACTTGAGCGGGACATTATTTAACTCGCTCACGTATTTTTTAATATATACTCCTTCGGGATCGAATTTTTTACTTTGCAGAAACGGGTTAAAAATACGAAAATACGGTTGAGCATCGCAGCCAGTCGACGCAGACCATTGCCATCCTCCATTGTTTGAAGCAAAATCGAAATCGATTAGATTCTCTGCAAAATACCTTTCTCCGAGTTTCCAGTCAATCAATAAATCTTTGCTTAAAAACATTGCTGTAATCATTCTCAGCCGATTATGCATCCATCCTTCTTTTTTCAACTGTCTCATACCTGCATCGACAATAGGGTATCCTGTTTTACCTTCGCACCATTTTTTAAAACCAATTAAGTCGTAATTCCATTTAAAATTATCATATTCTTTTTTAAAGCATCCGTTTACGATATACGAGAAATTATATGCGATGCTATAATAAAATTCTCTCCAGATTAATTCATTACGCCATTTTTCAACACCTTCGGATTTTTTCAATTTTGATATAGCTCTTATGCATTCCCTGACATTAACTGTACCGAAATGCAGATGGGCTGATAGCAGGCTGGTACCTTTTTCGGAAGGGAAGTCTCTTTTAATGTGATAATTATTTATTCCGTTTTTGCAAAAATTAATCAGTAATCTCACTGCACTATTTCTTCCGCCTTTAATAAAATCCGATTTACTTAATTTCTTATATTCTTTCTGAAGATTAAATTCGGGGAAGATATTTAAACTAATTTGCTTATCAGGATTTAATTTATTCAGCCTGACTTTGCATTCATCATAATCAAGAGGTGATAATATTTTAAGAAATTTATTTTTAAAAGGAGTGTAGACTGTATATGGCAAGGAATCATCTTTTACAATTTTATTCATTTCCATCAATGTTGAATCGCTGAAAGAATAAAGTTTCCCTGAATTTCTTTTTATTAATTTTTTTATTTTTTCATCGCGATTAATGCAGTATGGTTCAACCTGTTCATTTGCATATACTTCCATTGCCCCGAATTTATCAGATAATATTTTGAAAACATCAAGACGTTTTCCGGTGATTATATGTAATTTGAGTCCTTTACTTTTTAAATTATATTTTAATTCTGAGAGACATTCAAGAAGAAAGGAAATTCTTTTTTCACCGCAGGATTCAAGGGATGATATGTTTACAATATATATAAAGCTGTAAGTATCTTTGTCTCTGATTGAATTTACGAATCCGGATAAAGCATGGTTATCAGTTAATCTTAAATCCTTTCTAAACCAGAATATTTTATACATTACCTGATTTTTTAAATTTGGATATTATCAAATCGATTGAATATGCGGCGAAAGGAACAAGCGCAATTTTCATCATTGTCTGGTATCTTGGTAAAGCCAAAAATACAACTGCCATTAGTGTAGAATAAAAAAGAAAAATATAAATATATTTATATTTTAAAAGAGAAAATGATTTAATAAAACCAATAACAGCGAGGATAAGAATTAACAGTGAAGGAATAAGATAGGCGAGGTTAAAAGATCGTGCATCACCGGGATTTATAATCCAGAGGTTATAGATTTTAATGAAAACGTATTTTACTTCAGAGATTAAATTATTCGAAATAAATTCTTTTGCCTTATTAAAATAAAATTCGTTATAATTGATTTCGTAATTATCGGGTGTGCTCTTATTTTTTATTTCGTTTGTAAATTCCCACGAGCCCCAGTTGCCGATTGCAATATCATTATGTCCCCTGTATAAATTAAGCCCGCCGCTTGTTGTGAAGGGTATGAATTTATCAAATACAATATAATTTCGAATTACCCACGGGGAAAATAAAATAATAATAATGGCTGCGCCCGAAAAGAAAAGTTTGAATTGTTTTTTGAACAGGAATGAAATGAAAATAATCAGAAGAAAGACCGAAAATTCACTTCTGAAGTACATTATCAGAACAGACAAAATGAAAAACGGTATTATCTTTTTATTGTCAGAAAAGAAATTTCTATCCATCATCAAAAACAGGCTTATAATAATAAGCAAATGGTAATGAATTACTGCATTATAAGTAACACATGAGAAAATAAATTCGGGTAGTAAAGCAACAATTACTGCAGAGATAATTCCAATTCTTTCAGAAAAATATTTAGAGGAAAAATAATAAATGCTTAAAATAAGCAGCAAGTTTAAAATTATCTGAGAAATGAAAATCAAAATATTCCTTGATCTAACATTATCAATTTTCAAAAACGGGTACAGATAATAAACATATGCAGGGGGCATAAATGCCGACGGGTAAGGTTTTACGAGCGGTTTATAATCCTGTTGTAGGGTATCATTCCTGAAATAAAAAAGAGAATACCCGTTGCCAGCTTGAAGATTTTTTACGATGTTTCCGAATTCCCAGTAATAATCTTTTTCAACATCACTATATATGAGCATAAATCCGATTCTTGCAATAAAACCAATTACAAGAATAATCAATAAAATATTTTTCTTTTGTATTTTCATTAATCTGAATAAGTATCAAAAAAAATCCACTTAAAGCAAAATTCACATTTGAGGTTTTCTTTCGTCAAAAGAGTGGCTTGTCAACCTGACAAATGTAGCATTTTTCTGATATTCACCGAGAGTTCTTGAATTCAGGTAGCTCATTGAAGACTGAAGGCCTTCACGGTATTCTTTTATCAGCTTTATTACATTTCCTTTATATGGTACAAGGGATTCTTCACCTTCGATGTAATTTTTATTTTCCTGTTTAACCGCAAAGGAAGCACTTCCGCAATATTTTTTCCAGCGCTGGTTATTATATTTTAGTACTTCTCCCGGAGCTTCTTCCGTACCGGCAAGAACGCGACCGAACATCACTGCATCACAGCCTAGCGCTATTGCTTTGCACATTGCACCAGGGTTGCTGATGCCTCCGTCAGCAATTATTTTTACATCACTTTTAGCATCACTTTTAGCAGTCAGAGCCCTTATAATTGCATCAACCTGTCCGATGCCGATACCAGATTTGACGGAAGTTGAGCACATCGCACCGTTGCCGATTCCGACTCTGATAGCATCTACATCCAGCCCGATTAAATATTTCGTGGTTTCATAACTTGCAACGTTACCGGCAATAATCTTCAGTTTGTATTCTTTTATTATTTTCGAAATTTTATTTATGAACTTCTCTATCATCTTCGAGCCGCCGTTTGCGATATCAACACAGAATATTTTGATACCTGCATCGGAGAGTTTTTGAATTCTTCTTATTTCGGTATCCTGGTTTATTCCGATTGCCGCAGCTTTATATTCGCTTATTAAAAGGCCATTATCAGTAAATTCATCGATTTGTTCCTCTGTAGAATTGAACCTGTGAATTATACCCAGGCATTTCAATTCCGACAAAGATTTTGCCATTCTCCCTCCGCAAACGGTATTCATAGGGGATGCGATGATGGGCACCGATAATTTTAATCCGAGGAAATCAACCGATGCATCGCAATCAGAACGGTGTTTTAATTCCGATATCTGGTCCGGAAGTATCGAAATATCATCATAAGTAAAAGAATAATCCTGTGTAATATTTTCGTAGGACATATATTATATATTAATTTTTATAAAAAAGAATACAAAAAAGCATCACGGCTTAAAAAAGCCGTGATAATATCTTAAAACCAATTTAACCAATAAGAATTCAATTCTCAATTTACCGAAATTGCCTGTGTAACTTTCTTTGCGGCATCTTCGAGTGTGGTTGCGGATATTAAATTCAAGCCCGAATCATCCAGAATCTTCTTTGCTTCTTCGGCATTAGTACCCTGGAGCCTGACAACGACAGGAACGGGAATATTCAGATTTCTCGAAGCCTGAACTACACCTGTTGCAACCCTGTCACATCGGACAATTCCGCCGAATATATTAATTAAAATTGCCTTTACATTTTTATCGGACAGAATAATTTTAAAACCGTTCTCCACCGTTTCAGCTGAAGCAGTTCCTCCCACATCGAGGAAATTTGCAGGTTCTCCGCCGGCAAGTTTAATCAAATCCATCGTAGCCATCGCAAGACCCGCGCCGTTAACCATACAGCCGACGTTTCCATCAAGCTTTATATAATTAAGGTTTGATTTTGAGGCTTCAACTTCCAGCGCATCTTCTTCTGTCAGATCCCGCATGGCAAGATATTCGGGATATTTTTCGACTGCGTTATCGTCGAGATTTATTTTTGCATCGAGTGCAAGAATCCTGTCGTCATTCGTTATGATAAGCGGGTTGATTTCAAGAAGTGACGCATCGATTCCTTCATAGGCTTTATAGAGTTTATTAATGAATTTCAGAAAATCTTTATATGCATTACCTTCAAGCTTAAGTCCCGTTGCAAGTTCACGCGCCTGGTACGACTGGATTCCGAGAGCCGGTTCAATCCATACTTTAATAATTTTTTCAGGAGTTTCGGCGGCAACTTTCTCAATTTCAACACCACCTTCGGTGGAAGCCATAATAACATTCTTTGAATTCTGCCTGTCGAGAAGGATACCGAGATAAAGTTCTTTCTTGTAATCGAGTCCTTCTGCGATATACAACGTCCTGATTTCTTTGCCTTCTTTTCCCGACTGGTGGGTCACGAGAATATTGCCGAGAATTTTTGATGCATATTCCTTAGCTTTTTCTACATTATCACCGAAAAATTTTACACCACCTTCGACTATGACTTCATCACGGTTTAATTTATTATAAACAATTCCTTTACCTCTTCCGCCTGCATGAATCTGGGATTTAACAACGAACTGTGTTGCACCATTTGTTTTCAAATAGTTGATAGCATAATCAAATTCACCGATAGAAGTAATCGGTACACCATCCTGCACACCGACGCCGAATTTTTTCAGAATTGCCTTTGCCTGAAATTCATGGATTTTCATTTATAATATGATTTAATTTATTAAAAATTATTTTTTATCGGACTCTATTATTTCAAATTGCAGAGTCGAATCTATTGATTTCATCATTCTCTTAAGAGAGTCAATATTAGCCTGATTTAAAGACGAATCAATTTTATTCAGATTCTCATCTATAGTCCTGTCAATTTTTTCATTAACTTTTTTCTCTACTTTTTCGGATATTTTATTACAGCTAAGCACACCTATTAATATTGCAAGAGATAAAATAAGTTTTATTGAATTCATTTATTCAACTATTTAATTTTTTTTACAACGGTTTTTGCCTGCATAAAGAGCCCGAGATAATCCCTTCCCCCTGCTTTTGAATCCGTACCGCTCATATTGAATCCGCCGAACGGCTGTGCTCCCACGAGTGCGCCGGTGCATTTCCTGTTGAAATAAAGATTGCCGACGTGGAATTCATTAGCTGCTCTTTCGAGTTTCTTGGAATTCTTTGTGTAAACCGCTCCCGTAAGTCCGTATATAGTATTGTTTGCAATCATCAGTGATTCGTCGAAGTCTTTGGATTTAATTACAGCAAGCACAGGTCCGAAAATTTCTTCCTGTGAAATTGTATCCATAGGTTTTACATCTTTGATAACTGTCGGCTGAATAAAATGCCCGGGTTTATCGAGTGCTTTTCCGCCCGCAATAATTTTTCCGCCTTCTTCAACAGCTTTGTCGATATACATCAATATTTTTTCTTTAGAGGATGAATTGATGACAGGTCCCAAATTCGGGAATAAATATGCTTCATCGACTTTAAGAGTTTTTGTTTTAACTGCGAGCAGGTCGCAGAATTTATCATAAATTTTTTCATCTACAATAACTCTCGAGCAGGCAGAACATTTCTGACCCTGGAATCCGAATGCCGCAGCTATTACACCATTTGCAGCATCTTCTATATCATATATTTCTTTATCGATTACCATTGTATCTTTTCCGCCCATTTCTGCAATAACTCTTTTTATCCAGATTTGTGCGGGTTGTTTTTTAGCAGCGAGTTCATTTATTCTCAAGCCGACTTCCATAGAGCCTGTAAAAGATATATATCTTGTTAAATGATGTTCAACGAGCACGTCACCAATACTTCCGCCGCCGCCAGTTACGAAATTAATGACACCTGCGGGTAATTTTACTTCATCCATTAAATCAACAAACATCTGCGCAATGGCAGGGGAGTCGCTGGATGGTTTCAGTATAATTGTGTTACCGCAAACGATTGATGCCGTAGACATTCCGACTAAAATTGCAAGCGGAAAATTCCAAGGAGGAATAACTATACCAACGCCAAGCGGTATATATTCCAGATAATTTTTCTCTCCGGGAATTTTTACAATCGGCTGTTCGGTGCTGTAGCGGAGAATTTCACGGGCATAGAATTCCATAAAGTCAATTGCTTCGGCAGTATCTGCATCAGCTTCAACCCAGTTCTTGCCTTCTTCATACACCATCATAGCGGAAAATTCGTGTTTGCGCTTTTTCATTATTTTCGCTGCTTTCAGGAGATATTCGGCTCTTTTCTTTGCAGGAGTTTCCTTCCATTCATAAAATTTTGCGTGTGCTATTTCGATTGCTTTTATTGCAAGTGCGGCATCGGCTTTCTGAAAAGTACCTACAACTTCTTCAGGGCTTGATGGATTATATGATTTTAATTTATTATCTGTAAAAATTTTCTCATCTCCGATGCGGAGAGGGTATTCTTTTTTAAATCTTAAAGTTACTTCTAAGAGAGCTTTTTCAAAAGCTTTCCTGTTTTTTTTGTCTGTAAAATCAGTTAACGGTTCATTCTTGAATTTAGGCAGTTTCATAAAAAATTTTATTTTAATTTGTAAAATATTTAATTATTATTTCTTAATAAAGATATAATTTTGTTATGTAAATCGGGTCTTATCAATTTTATTCCGTTATTATCCCTCGAAGGATAGACCCTGTTTGTCAGAAAAATAATATAGATTTTCCTGTCCTTATCGCACCAGACGCTCGTGCCTGTATAGCCCGTATGTCCGAAGCAATTATCCGATATAGATTCGCCGCAGGGAATTCTGTAGCTCGTTGGTTCTGGTTTTGTATCCCAGCCGAGTGTACGGGTGTTGTAATACGATTTATATTCAATTCTTTGAGTAAATAAATCGATTGTAGTTTCTGAAAATAATCTTTCTTCTTTTAATCCGCGGGTATTTGGATTATAATATTTTCCCCTGTTCAGCATCATCTCCATAAATATATTTAAATCGCGAGCATTTGAGAACAAGCCTGCGTTACCTGATATCCCTCCAAGAATTGCTGCAGATTCATCATGCACTTCGCCCTGCAATTGCCTGTTTCTCCAGTAGTTATCGTTTTCTGTCGGAACACAGTTTTCTTTCATTTCGGGAAGAAAACCAGTATTCTTCATTCCGAGCTTTTTAAATATTTCTTCCTGACAAAAATCATTTAAATTTTTTCCCGAGACTTTTTCAACTATCAGTCCAAGCAATATTGCATTAAGGTCGCTGTAGACAAATTTTGTTTCGGGATAATACTCAAGTGTTATGTTATAAATTGCATTTAAGACTTCTTCTTTTGTTTTATAGTACTTATAAAAAGGAATCCATGCTTTCAGCCCAGAATTATGCAATAGCAGATTCTTAATTGTAATATTACTTTTTCCGTTATTATCGAATTCAGGGATATATTTTGTCACTTTATCGTCGAGATTTACCAATCCTTTTTCATATAAAACCATTATAGCGGAAGTTGCTGCAATCACTTTTGTAACGGATGCCAGGTCAAATAAATAATGTTCATCAAGTATGGGAGAATTATCATCATAAGTAAGTTTTCCATATGATTTTTCATAAAGAACCCCAAACTGATTCCCGATTAAAAGCTGAGCACAGGGATAGTACTTTTGAGAAATTCCACTGTTTACAATTGAGTCAACTTTGGAAAAATCGTAGGAATAAGCTAATCCGCATACTAAAAATAATATTAATAAAAATCTTCTAACCATCTGTAAAATATATTCATTTTAAAATATTACTTCAATTTAATTATAAATACAAAAAAAGGTTGTTACAAGCCACCGTAACAACCTTTAAAATCACTTTAAAAAGAGAGATGTTATTTTTTCCTTCTCCTCAATCCATAAACAAATGTCATTCCTACCAGTAAAACGATAGGAAGTTCCAAACCAAACAAACCGCATTTTTTACCGGATTTAACTGATGCAGTAAAATCCAAATCTTCTTTTAAATCTGCAACTGTTTTATTCCAGCTAACTTTCTGACCGTCTTTTTTGCCGTTTGTGGTAAGCACTTCACCTGGGAATGTGAATTCATAAACGAGTTTATAATCGCTCATTCCCATTTGCTTGGCATTAGAGGTATCCTGCAACAAGGTATATTTAAAGTCCATGCCGTCTTTTCCTTTAACCCAGCTTGTTTTTACTTTCGAGAAAGCTTTGGCATCAGAGAGTTTATTAAGGTCCTTAAATTTAACGTCTAATGTTACAGTGATAAGAGAATCTGTAGTTGTATTTTTTTCAATTTTAACATTACTTGGTTCAGTAGAAGAAGAAGTATAGTTTGCTTTTACTTTTTCATCCGTGAAACCAAAACCTGCGAGTTCATCGCCGGATACATTTGATGATTTTGTCCAGTATTTGATACTCATTGTACCGGAACCGTCTGAATTAAGGGTAGTTTTTTGTTCAAGATTAACACACCCGGAAAGATATAACCCAAATGCTAAAACTAATAAAATAGGAATAAATTTGAAGAATAGCTTCATTGGTTTTTCTCCTTTCGTTAAGGTTTTTTTTAATTTAGTTTATTATTGATAAAAAATCAATTTATAAAGATTATGGTTAAAATATATAACTAATTTAATTTCCGGCTTTTATAGTGGCAGTTAATTCAATATCCTCCATTAAATCTGCGACAGTAAAATTCCATAAAACTTTCCTTCCGTTGATATCACCGTTTGAAGAAAGAACTTCATTCGGAAAATCAAATTCATAAGTCAATTTATAATCTATCATTCCTAATTGTTTTGCATTTGCGGTATCCTGTAAAAGAGTATATTTGAAATTCATTCCATTATTTCCATTATCCCAGCTTGTCGTTATTTTATCGAATGCGATTGCATCAGTGATTTTATTTATATCGGAAAAATTAACATCGAGTGTAACTATATACAACGAATCAGAAGTTAAATCTTTTTCAATTTGAATATTTGTTGGTTCAGTGTACTTTGAAGAATAATTCACTCTTACTTTTCTGTTTGTAAATCCAAAACCTGCTAATTCATCACTTGTAACATTTGATGATTTTGTCCAGTATTTTATTTTCATTGTACCCGAACCATCGGAGTTTATTTTTGTTTTTTGGTCAAGGTTTACGCAACCTGATAAAGAAATACCTAAAATAATCAGAAACAGAATTGGAATAATTTTTAAGAAAGGGTTCATCAGAGTTTAAATTTGATTTTAAGGTTTATAAAATTACTTTTTAAAGCTCTAATAATCAATTAATAAAGAAATGCCATTTGGGAACAGATTATACAAACATTAAGGAAATGAGATGTCTATTCCTCAAAAATCGCAGAGAAAGAAAGCAGATACTACCTGCTCTCTTCACACTGCTAAAATCTTTCAGTTATTTTTTATTTTGTAGCTAAGTACTGGTATGTTCCGTCTCCGTTTATCTGAAGTTTTACCAATTTACAGGCATCTATACCCGTGAATGTAATGTGTCCGCCAACTGCATCGGTTATTTTCATATCGAACAGGCAGGACGAACCGTATTCTGCCGGTATGGTAACCGTTATAGTTGAACCGTTTTCGAATAAATTATTCGGTAAAATGTCATTTCCCCAGTTAGAGGTTTCTGATGGAGATACAAATACATCGACCAGAGTGACGCCGGTGTTATTTACGACATCATAAGATAATGCCTGGGCAGAAGAGTTCTTTACTGAAAACAAAGAAACGACTGCGATTAATACCAAAAGAAATAATAGTTTCCTATTCATTTTTTCTCCTTTTTTATTTTAATGGTTAGTTAATATGTACTTAATTAAACCAAATATTTATAAAATAATTCCAAAAAATTAATATTTGATAGATTAAAGTTCACTGAAAGGGAAGAGTTTACCTAAATATCTTTTGGTAATACTTGTATTATGGGTCTTGATAGGTTTTTTTGCAGCTTTAAATTTCGGATTATATCAGGATGTTGTATTACCATTATCGGCTTTAGCAGCGTTTTATGTACTATTTTTTAGTAAGAAAAAAGTAGTTTTATAAATTAGTTTATAAACTCACTATCCAAATTCAGTATTTTTGAAATACAGCTTTCTTCATTCTTTTTTTCAATTTTTTCATTGATTTGTTTTAACTACTTTCTACAATAATAAAATAAATAAATAGTTTTATGAAAAAGTTATTACCGGTTTTTTTTCTTCTCTATATTGTGAGCAGTGTTTCTGCTCAATCACTTATAGGAACATATGAGTTCCCTAACTATAATCCATATAATTATTTCTGGGGAATTACGGTTAAGAATGATACATTATGGGTAATGACTGATTATGATTTTTCTCCATCATACCCTTTTGCGATGCTTTATAAGGTTTCGAAAACAGGAGTAGTACTTGACAGCATGAATACGCCGTATAAATTCAATCACGGGCTTGCATGGGACGGTACAGGATTCTGGATTGCGCAGGATTTTATGTCGGCAGGTGCAATGCTTTATAAAATTAATTCATCCGGAGTTCAGGTCGACAGCATTTTACCGGGTTCTTATGCACAGGGTATAGGAGGAGTAGCAATTGACGGCAATAATATCTGGTTTGCTGTTTATTATCCTGATAACACTTCGTATCCATATGCATATGCTTACAAAATGAATCTTACAACTAAAACCCTTGTAGATACAATTCCGCTCAGGGGAAAGCAGGTACAGGGTATTGCTGTAAAAGGTGATACGATATTATACGTAACAGACAATTTCCAGAGTGACCCTGAAAGAATTTATGCATACAGAAAAGTAATTGGAGATACACTTTTTTCATTTCCTGTTCCGGATCCGGATGGAGATTGCGACCCGAGAGGTTTGCATTGGGACGGACAGTATTTATGGCTGATTGCCAACAGACCCGGGAACAATATTAATCAATACAGAGATTTGTATAAATATGCTTTGAACGGACTGGGAACACCTGTTATTTCGACATCATCGAATATAATTGATTTCGGAAATGTAAATATCGGCTCTACCGGAAATCAAAGTCTTATTGTAAATAATACCGGTACAGCAAAATTAATTATTACAGGAAAAAATATTACGAGTCCGAGATTTGGCATTTCGCCGAATAATGTGCCCGATACGATTAATCCCGGACAGAATAAAACTTATGCCATGTCTTTTACTCCGATTGTTTATGATACCATATCTGCAAATCTTCAAATTGCGAGCAATGATATGGCGACACCGGTTAAGACAGTATTATTAAAGGGGAAAGGTGTTTATACGGGTGCAAATATATCTCTATCTGATTCTACTTTTAATTACGCTTCAAGAAGAAACAATTCTTTGTGCGGATGGAATTTCAGGGTTACAAATACAGGTACTTCAACATTAACAATTAACAGTATAACATTTACTAATGTCGCGTTCAGGCTGGATACAGTAGGTTTAACTTTCCCGTTAAATATTAATGCTCAGGCGACGACAGGATTGAGAGTATGGTTCCACCCGACAGGCGGAAGCAGTTATCCCTGCACTGCAACTATAATATCTAATGCGATAAACGCTCCGACAAAAACGATTACTCTTTCAGGCAGTACCAATACAAATCCTACAACTCTTGGTGAAATTTACTGGCAGGGTTTGGTACTTGATAACCCATATACATCATACGATGATTATCAGACAATAAGTATAAAACAAATAAGTGATGTTAACGGAGACGGTGTAAACGATGTAATTATTGCATCGGGAAATTATCTTACTACCTGTTATAACGGGAATTCATCCGTTACAGCGGACAGCTTGTGGTCTTTTAATACAGGATATAATAACAATAATACAGGTTCAGTTACGTGGGAAGATGCATTGCAGATAAGAACTGACGTGGACGGGGACGGGATTCCTGATGTGGTGATAGGATGCGCCGGGGGAAATGAAATGGTTTATACGATATCAGGAAGAACGGGCAGACAGATTTGGGCATGGGGAGATTCTGTGAGTTATTCAGATGGAGATATTGAATCAATTAGAGCTGACAGGGATTATAACGGCGACGGAGTGAATGACGTTATTGTATCTGCAAGCGGAACAGGCTCCAATCCTCCCGGAAGGCATGCAATTGTATGCCTGAACGGCTTAACAGGGGCTCAAATTTATTATACTACACTTGGTACGGATTTTACAGGAGACATAGTTGCAACTCAGTTTGGCGGTGCAATCGGATTAGGGAGTAACGGCGGAGCATATTCGGTAAATGGATTTGATAATTTATTAGTACCAACGTGGACATATACAACGACAAGTAAACTCTGGAGTATAAAAGAAATTCCGACAATCGGGACAGATACAGTAAAAGAATTAATTGGAAATTACGGATTCAACGGAGATGTATTTTGTGTTACCGAGAATAATGGTGCGGTTAACTGGACAATGTCACTTGGTTCAAGCAATAACAGCAAGATTCAGCTTCTCGATGACCTTGATTCTAACGGTTATATTGATTTCACGATGTACGGACCGCAGGTTGCTTACAGGATTGACTCGAAAACTCATAATATTATATGGCAGAATCCGCTCGGAAGCTCTTATCTGAGAGGTGTGGATTTTCTGAGTGATGTTAACGGCGACGGGAAAAGGGATATAGTTGTTTCAACACAGCAGCCCGGACAGGTGAAAGTCTTAAACGGTGCGACAGGGGAATCCATGTTTACATATTCGTGGGGAACTACACTGACGCAAAGGGGCGACAGGTGTGCCGCACTGAACAGTATTGACGGGAATTCCACGACTGAGTTTATCGGGGGATGCAGAGACGGAAGAATAATTTGCTTTTCAGGGGGACCAAATTTACCTGTTGGAATTCATAATATTTCAGGTGTTGTTCCCGGAAAATTCAGTCTGGAGCAGAATTATCCGAACCCGTTTAACCCGACGACAAAGATAAAATTCGATATTCCAAAGGTCAATAATAGCGTTCAGAATATCAGTGTAACACTTAAAGTATTTGATGTAACAGGCAGAGAAATAAGTACGTTAGTCAACGGTAAATTGCAAACAGGTTCGTATGAATATACTTTTGATGCAAAAGGATTAGCTTCGGGAGTTTATTTCTATAAACTCACTGCGGGAGACTTCAGTTCGGTAAAAAGATTGGTTTTGGTAAGATAAAAATAAAATTGATGAGGAAATATATAGCGATTGTCGGTCCAACTGCATCAGGAAAAACGGGTTTATCCATTGAACTGGCAAAAGCATTAAATACGGAAATTATATCTGCGGATTCAAGGCAAATTTATAAAGGCATACCGGTTTCTACTGCCACACCTTCTTTGGAGGAAAGGCAGGGGGTTACACATTATTTTTTGGAGGAACTTGAATTAGACCAGCATTATAATGCAGGTGATTACGGACGTGAAGCCCGTATAAAAGTTGAAGAAATTTTCAAAAAAGGGAAAATTCCGATTGTAGTCGGGGGCAGCGGATTATACCTTCAGGCATTAATGGATGGTTTTTTCGAGGAGAAAATAGGAAACAAAGAGATAAGACAGGAATTAGAATCTGAACTTGAAAAGTTCGGAAAAGAGCAAATGTACGATAAGTTAAAAAAGGTTGACCCAGAATCAGCAGACAGAATGGCACCTCATTATTTCAGGAGAGTATTAAGAGCATTAGAAGTATTTTATGCCTCGGGAAAGAAAATATCAGATTTGCAAAAGAAAAATCTTAAAGCTGATTTTGAGGCAATTCAATTCGGGATTCAGATGGAAAGGGGACATTTATATGAAAGGATTAACAAAAGAGTTGATTTAATGCTGGAATCGGGACTGATTAAAGAAATTGATTTCTTGAGGGATAATGGTTACCATTACAAGACCCATAATTCGCTTAATACTGTAGGAATAAAAGAAGTGTTTAAGTGTTTTGAAGGTGAGTATAGTTACGATGAAATGGCGCATTATATAAAACAGAATTCAAGAAGGTTTGCAAAGAGGCAGCTTACGTGGTTCAGGAAGGATGAACGGATTAACTGGATTGCCGGCAGTAATAAACTGAATGTAATTGTTGATGAAATTATTAAAAAATATAAAGAGGTTAGTAATTAGTAGTTGGCGGTTATTTTTTTTAATATTTAATTTTTAAAATTTCATATTTTATTGATTGATTTAGAAAAACTCTATTTAAAATACAAGCATCGGTATTCTTCCGATGACCCTGTCTGGTTTTTACATAATTTCAAAGAAGAAAAAGATATAGAAGTTCTCGGATTGATTGCATCGTGCTATGCATATGGTCAGATTGGTTTAATAAATAAATTCATAAGTGAATTTTTAAAAAGGATAAATAACAAACCTCATGAATTTATTGCAAATTTCGATTTAAGAAGAGACGGGAAAATTTTAGACGGGATGAATTACAGGTTCAACAATGATATGGATTTGAAGAACCTGATTGAAAATATAAAAGCAAATATTCTGGAATATGGTTCATTGTTGAATTTATTCCTGGAAAAATATTCAGATAAAGATGAAAATATTTTAAATGCATTGAGATTATTTTCTAATTCGCTGAGAAATATATTTCTGAAAAATCTGAAAGGGTATGATTACCTGATTCCCGATGTATCCAGGAATTCGACATGCAAGAGACTGAATCTTTTTTTAAGGTGGATGGTAAGAAAAGATGAAATAGATTTGGGAATATGGGGCAGGAAAGTTGACAAATCGAAACTATTAATGCCTGTAGATGTGCATGTATACAGGGTTTCCAGAAAGCTTAAATTAATTAAGAGAAATTCCTGCGACATGAAATTTGCAATAGAGCTTACCGATAAATTAAAAAAGTACGATGCATCAGACCCTGTGAAATATGATTTTGCCTTATGCCACGAAGATGTATAGAGAATGACAGATTAAATTTTAATTTTTAATGCAATACAATCATATAAAAAACTGCCTGCCTGATAATGGGAAGAACTTTTTTTAATTATTCTCCACTGACCATTTTCGAAAAATCCATTTGTTATTAATGATTCAACAAGTTTTGGTGAATTATCAAATGAATCAATAATGTCTTTATTTTGCGCGAGAATTATTTGCTTGTTATTTGGTCCCGTAACAATTGTAACAGGTTCGATTATTAAATTTGAAAACTGCTGAACTTTTTGGGATACGGCAGATTCCATTGTCTCAAGCTGAATCATTCTTGCTCTTGAATCTGAACCCACAATATCTTTAGAGCTTATAACAAGGTCAAGAAGTAAATTCCTAATGCTGTTTAAATCTTTAATATCATTTATAGAATTTATTTTACCTTCAGAGTTTTGTATGGCCTTTGCTAAAAGAGAAATTTCTTTTAAATACTGATTTCTTTGATTATTAGGTACCAAATACATTATAATAATGTGAACAGGAAGTTCATCGTGTGCACCATAATTGATACCATTCTGGCTCCAGCCTACAGAACAAATTAAATCTTCGTCATACTGAACTCTTGCATGCGGACAAGCAAACCCTTTTCCTAAAGCTGTAATTGTATTTTTTTCTCTTGATAAGACCAGTCCTTCTACATCGGTATTTGCTGGGACGGAAGGTATAGCTTCAATAATATGGGATAACAATTGAAGTGAATCGAATTTATCGTCATCCGGTAATTCGATTAAACGGCCTTCCTGAAGAGCATCTAATAAACTATCCATAATTATTTATCTCCATATTTTTTAATAAACCAAATTTTTACAAAATGTGTAATAAAACTATATAAAATTAAAAAACAAATTATCCAAACCCAATAACTAAATGGTAAAGAAACAAAACCTAATGATTCTGCAAATGGTGAATAGGGCAACCATCCTGCAATTATCATTATTGTCAATGTAGTCAATGTCATAGGAACAGATGCCCTGCTACCAAAGAATGGAATTTTTCTGGTTCTGATAATATGTACTATAAGAGTTTGAGTTAACAATGATTCCACAAACCAACCAGTTTGAAAAAGTTTTTCCAAATAATCTTTTTGCAAATCTCCTATAAACGGATTTAAATAAACACTACATCCAAAGAATATCCACATTAGAGCGAAAGTTGCATAGTCAAAAATTGAACTTATAGGACCTATGTATATCATAAATCTTTTGATATTGTCAATATTCCATTTTAGCGGTTTTTCAATTACTTCTATATCCACATTATCGGTAGGAATTCCTGTTTGGGAGAAATCGTACAATAAATTATTAAGTAATATTTGAACTGGTTTCATAGGTAAAAATGGTAACAAATAACTTGCACCCAAAACACTAAACATATTTCCAAAATTCGAGCTTGCGCCCATTCTGATATATTTAATAATATTGGCGAAGACTTTTCTGCCTTCTTTTATACCGTCTTCAAGTACAAGTAAACTTTTTTCCAGAAGTACAATATCCGCCGACTCTTTTGCAACATCGACAGCAGAATCAACCGAGATTCCAACATCAGAGGCTCTTAATGATGGTGAATCATTTATTCCGTCACCCAGATAACCGACTACATGACCTGCTTTTCTTAATGATGTAATTACTTCTTCTTTTTGAACAGGGGAAAGTTTAGCAAATATATCATAATCCTGTATAATCTTGGTAAATTCTTCCGGTGAAAGTAACTTCAATTCATCCCCTGTTATTACTCTTTCTACTTCAAGCCCGACATCTTTACAAACTTTTTTTGTCACTAGTGAATTATCACCTGTCAGTATTTTAACCTTTACACCCGTATTTCTCAAACTGTCTATCGCTTCAGCAGCGGAATCTTTTGGCGGATCGAAAAAGGCGATGTATCCTAACAAAATTAAATCTTTTTCGTCGCTCACAGTAAATGAATCTTTGGTAGCAGGAAAATCTTTATATGCAATAGCCAGAACTCGATATCCATTATTGTTAAGTGTCTCTACCTCCTCATACAAATCATCTCTAATCATATTAATAAGAGGATATATCTCTTCTTCAACCTGATAATAATTACATGTATCAAATATTTCCTCAACAGCTCCCTTGCAAATTAAGACGTGTTCTCTTTCATATTCTACTATGACAGTCATTCTTCTTCTTTGAAAATCAAATGGCAATTCATCAACTAGATGACATCTTCCTTCGACATTAAGTTCGATATGGGATAATACAGCTCGGTCAATTAAGTTTTTTAATCCTGTCTGGTAAAAACTATTCAGATAAGCATATTGCATTACATCGTGACTTTCCTTACCTGTGATATCAACATGTTTTTCTAAAATAACCTTATCTTGTGTAAGTGTGCCTGTTTTATCGGTACACAGAATATCAATTGCTCCAAAATTTTGAATAGATGATAAGTGTTTTATAATTACTTTTTTCTTTGACATAGTCAAAGCACCTTTTGCAAGGTTTACAGTTACTATCATTGGCAACATTTCAGGAGTAAGCCCTACTGCAATAGAAAGTCCGAAAAGCAACGCCTCAATCCAATCTCCTTTTGAAATTCCAACAATCATAAATACTGAAAAAACCATCAACACCATAAAACGAATCATCAGCCATGTAAATGACTTAACACCAATATCAAAATTAGTCGCCGCTCTTTTATCCGTCAACTTTTCCGAAATAGAACCAAAATAAGTACTAATACCTGTATTAACTACTAATCCACGAGCTGTTCCGCTTAAAACATTGCTTCCCTGAAAACAAGCATTTTGAAGTTCGAATATAAATCCATTATAATCTAATTGTATTGCATCATGCTTCTTCTCAATTGGCATCGATTCACCGGTGAGTACGGATTGACTGACAAAAAAATCTTTTGATGAAATTAAACGAAGATCTGCCGGAATGATAGAACCGGCATGAAGTAAAACAATTTCACCCGGCACAATATTAGTCATTGGTATTTCAAGTTCCTTTCCGTTTCTTAAAACCGAAACATGTGACTGAACACGTTTACCGAGTGATTCAACTGCGTTTGACGATCTTCTGTCCAGCACATAAGACAACCCCACACTCAAAAGAACCATAAAGCTAACAATGATTGTGGATTTTATTTCACCAATTACGCCCGAAAGTATTGCAATTACTAACAACTGGATGACGAGTGGACTTTTGCATCGATTGAATATATCCATCCAAAAACCGATTTTTTTTGAATGTGCCAATTCATTGTTTCCGAATTTGTCTAATCGTTCTTCTGCATCTTCACTTGTCAGACCGTTCAGATTTACATTTAACCTGTTTAATGCTTCTTCTATACCAAGACTGCAAATGTCGATTAATTGTTTTTCATTTTCTGAAACACTGTGTGGAGTTTTTGCCGCTTTGGTGAATACCGATGGAGATATTTTTGAAAATATTGACCTTGCCATATTATTTCACCCATACAAATCTTATTATTTTAAAAAATACTTTTCAAGATAATAAATAATTAATCGGAAAAGATTGAATATCGTATTCGTTGGCACTTTACATAAATTTATAAATCTTAGAAAAGTACCACCGAATAATCAGCGAAAGGTTTCTAAGAAATGTCTATAAAAAACTTGAAATTTTTATGTTCAGCGCCCGGGTCGTCTGAATCGTTCATAGTATTAAAAATTTTATAGTACAAAAATAATTTTTAATCTTTGAAAACACAATGCATATAAAATATTTATTTTTTGATGCAAGGAAATATAATATCAATATAAATTAAAAAAGAATTTTAAATATGTTTAAAGAAAAATATTTTGTAAAATAAATTTAAATATAATTTTATTATTTGAAATTTATCATATTAATTTGCATATTAAATCACCTTTTATTCACAAAGAAAAATAAAACCAATGTAAAATTAGAATGATTTTATTTTATAAGGAGCTTTAACATGTTTGGAAAATTGATCCAACCCGAAATAGAGCAATTAATTAGTGCCAGAAACTGGGCGATGTTAAAGGAAATATTTTCCGATATGCACCCTTCAGAAGTTGCCGACATAATTGCAGATATACCTGAAAAAGACAGAGCAATAGTTTTCAGAATCCTTCCAAAAGAGATTTCGTACAAGACATTCGAATATCTTGAATTCGAAATTCAGGAATTACTACTGAAATCACTCGGGCACGAGGAGGTTTCCGTAATATTGAATGAGATGTCACCTGATGACAGAACGGAGTTACTTGAAGATTTACCGGGGCAGGTTGTAATGCAGTTAGTAAGGTTATTATCGCCCGAGGAAAGGTCTGTTGCCGTAAAATTGCTGGGATATCCCGAAGAAAGCGTAGGAAGAATAATGACACCCGATTTTATTTCAGTGAAATCGGACTGGAAGATTGAAAAAGTGCTTGAAATAGTTAGGGAGCGCGGTAAGGAAGTTGAGTATATTGATACCATTTTCGCAACAGATTCTGACGGTAGGATACTCGATGAAATAACAATTAAAGAAGTTTTGCTGGCAAAACCCGAGTCGATAGTTAAAGAAATAATGAATGATACATATGTAAGCTTAAAGGTGACCGATAACCAGGAACTTGCAGTTGAAATGTTCAAAGAATATGACTTATATGTTATTCCCGTAGTGAATGACGAGAATTATCTTGTAGGAATTGTAACTGCTGACGATGTCATCGACGTAATCGAAGAAGAAGCAACCGAAGATATACAGAAATTCGGAGGTATGGAAGCATTGGATGAACCATATATCACGGTACCCTTGCTTCAGATGGTAAAAAAACGTGCCGGCTGGCTCGTGTTTCTTTTTCTCGGGGAAATGTTAACTGCAACCGCTATGGGATTTTTCGAAAAAGAAATTGCAAAAGCAGTTGTGCTCGCCTTGTTTGTGCCTCTTATAATTTCCAGCGGAGGTAATTCGGGTTCACAAGCAGCAACATTAACCATTCGCGCGATGGCGCTTGGAGAGATAAAATTAAGGGACTGGTGGAGAGTAATGAAAAGGGAAGTCATTTCAGGTTTGCTGCTTGGAACAACACTTGGAGCTATAGGTTTTTTAAGAATATTTGCGTGGACATTGTTTACGAATATGTATGGCGAGCACTGGATGTTAATTGCATTTACAATTTTCTTTACTCTGATAGGAGTAGTAATGTGGGGGACTTTTTCGGGTTCGATGCTGCCGTTCATCCTTCGCAGGCTGGGTCTTGACCCTGCGACATCTTCAGCACCGTTTGTAGCAACGCTGGTTGACGTTTCCGGACTGATTATATACTTTTCGATTGCATCATTAATACTATCAGGTACACTATTAAAATAAAATAGCTGCTAATTAGCAGTTAATAAATAAGCTTAAAACCTTCATTCCGTTTGGGTGAAGGTTTTTTTATATCATATTTGAATTCAAAATAATTGATAATTATAAATATATATCATAATAAATGAGGAAAAAATTGTAACCTCATAATCAATTCATTCATTACTAATTTAACTTGCATTTATTGAAATTATTTATTAGAATATATAAAATATCGGGAATCATATTACAATTAATTTTATAATTAAATAACATTTTAATTGTAAAATTTAAATTTTCAAAAAAGGAGAAATAACATGAAAAAGTTATTTTCGCTTTTCGTTTGTCTATTCGTTTTATCAACTCAGATTTTCTCACAGGTAAATTATTATTATTATCCGATTCAGAGCGGAACAACAAAAAACCTTACTTATATTTACAGCATAAGCAGCGGTAATGTTTTTATTTCAGGAGTTAACGGAACATTACTAAAGTCTGCAAACTCAGGTCTGTATGTCTGGAATCCGGTTGATCTAGGTACCTCTAATAACCTGAACAGTTTTATGCTTAAAAACACTATGAGCACAATTAATTATTACGTATTCGGAGATAATGGTTCAATATATTTATCATCAAATTCAGGCGGAAACTGGGTTGTGCAGAATGGCGGAGTAACAACTCATTTAAATTCAGGCTCTGTTGTAACAGGTGATACTGTATTTCAATATAAATATCTTATAGTCGGAACAGGGGGAACGATTATTTATAAATTATTAGTAGGCGGGATCGGAAATTGGATAAGTTTGAGCGGAGTCACTTCATCAGATTTAAAATCGGTTTATTTTATAGGAAAAGTAGGATGGATAGCGGGCGCTAACGGTACGATATTAAAAAGTGTAAATGCAGGAATGAACTGGACCATTCAGCCAACGGGGGTTTCAAGCACTTTGAATTCAGTTTATTTTTCGAATACTTCAAAAGGCACTGCTGTCGGTAACGGTGGAACAATATTAAGGACTACGAACGGAGGAACAAACTGGACACAGGTTACAAGCGGCACGATTCAAAATTTAAACCAGGTGGTTCCGGTAAGCAATTATGATACTTTAAATTTCTGGATAATCGGAAACAGCGGAATGGTATTAAAGTCATCAAATGCAGGTACAAACTGGACTGCAGATATTTTGGTACCAAATTATAGTTTTAATTCGGGTTATTATTTAAATAATGATTTATTCGTTGTCGGAGAAAGCGGAAAAATATTCAGAAGAACACTAGATACAGCATATCATAATTTAAATCAAAATTTATTAGAAGGAAATAATATCCGTTCTTTTTTTAATATATGGGGAGTATTCGATCAAAATATTAATGCTACAAATGCTCCCGGTTTTGAATGGCCAAAAGATGCAAATAAATTTGCAATATTCACAGCCGGATTAAATATTGCAGCAAAAGTAAACGGGTCAATTCGAATGTCATCTGGTTCTTACAAAGGTGAATATTTGCCGGGATATTGCGTGAACGGTGTATTCCAGACTAATATGAATTTTAAATATTATAAAGTGACCCGCGGTGATAACGCACAAACAAACTGGGACTGGGCTAACTGGGGTACAATGGTACCTTATGGTGCACCTTTTATTGATGTTAATAATAATGGTATATATGAACCGTTAATAGACACGCCCGGCGTTAGCAGAGCAAAAGAAACAATATTTATTTGCTTAACCGATGCAAACCCAAGTTCACACACTCCAACAGAGGGTTTTGGAGGCGGAACATTACCAATAGGAGATGAATTGCACATGACAATCTGGGAATACGATGACCCCTTATTTTTAAAAAACGTGCAGTTTATTGGTTATGATTTTATAAATAAAAGTACAAATACCTGGAATGCAGTAAAAACGGGTATTTTCTGCGATGCTGATTTAGGTGATGTGAATGATGATTTTATCGGATGTGATACTGCATTACAGCTTGGCTATTGTTATAACGGAGATAATAATGATGCACTTTACGGTATTAATCCGCCGGCTGTCGGTATGACTTTACTTCGAAGTCCGTTGAACAGAAGTGTAACACCGAATGTCAGATTAAAAATGACTTCCTTTAACTATTCTATATGTGCGAGCTGTCCTTCTCCTGCGTGTGAGCAGGATGCAAATTCTCCTTTAGAAGCATATAAAATTCTTTCCGGATTTAAAAAAGATTCTACCTGCTGGCTTGACCCGACGCAGAATCCATATAGAAAAACTAAATATACATATTCAGGAGACCCTGAAACCAATGCAGGCTGGACCGAGGTGAAAGGAGGTATTTGGAATTGCAATCACGATAGTTCAGGAGTATTCCATACAAACTCCCCGGGTGACCGGAAATTTATTTTAAGTTCGGGAGCAGATAATTTTAATATTTTGCCGGGTGAATCCCAAAAATTTGTGATTGCACAACTAATTGCAAGAGGCACAAGTAATCTGAATTCTGTAACAAGACTGAAACAACTTTGCGATTCTGTCAGAATGTTTTATGAAGGAAATTTCCCGATTGGCATAAATCAAATAACAGGTTCTGTACCCGATAAATTTAATTTATTCCAGAATTATCCGAATCCGTTTAACCCGGTTACAAATATTAAATACCAAATAACAAAGAGTAGTTTAGTGACATTAAAGGTATATGATATACTTGGAAAGGAAGTAGAAACGCTTGTAAATGAATATCAGCAGGCAGGAATTTATGAAGCACAATTTCCAAACAGCTCATTAAACAATAGCCGTTTATCGAGCGGGATATATTTTTACAGGT
>Ga0224522_1000212_pt1 | contig 26138 bp, 20 predicted proteins | sample CFST25metaG_FD_182733 | JGI IMG/M metagenome (GOLD analysis project Ga0224522, IMG submission 182733) | Peat soil microbial communities from Stordalen Mire, Sweden - C.F.S.T25 | ecosystem: Environmental > Terrestrial > Soil > Wetlands > Peat | place: Sweden: Norrbotten County, Stordalen Mire...
ATGTAGCTCAAGCAATTAAAAAAGGGAAGAATGTTTTTGTTGAAAAGCCGATTGCAATAAATGCAGATGAACTTGATGAAATAGAAAATCTGTATAATCCGGAAAAGATTTTATTCGTCGGATTTAACAGAAGATTCTCTGAACCTTTCAACGATATTAAGAAATTCTATAGTAACAATCTCGAACCTTATGTAATTAACTACAGGATTAATGCAGGATTGATCCCGAAGACTCACTGGATACAGTCTCCGGAGCAGGGAGGACGAATTATCGGTGAGGTATGCCATTTTATTGATACAATTTCTTACTTAACGGATTCCAGACCGATTAAGGTTTTCGCTGAATCATTAGACACAGATAATTCGAAATTGGTTGAAAATGATAATGTTAACATCACAATCAAATACGAAAATGGTTCCGTTGTAAATATTCTTTATGTTGCAAGCGGTGACAGTTCCCAGCCGAAAGAATACTGTGAAGTTTTCTCCGGCGGTAAAACAGCCGTAATGAATAATTTCAGGGATGTTACTTTTTATAATAACAGCAGGAAAATAAAAAAATCTTATTCCGGAAGCAAGGGACATAAAGAAGAAATATTGCATTTTATTAAATTGCTTGAAGGAAAAGAAAAAGAAAATTTATCCGTTGATTCTATTTTTGATACTTCTTTAGTCACTTTAAAAATTTTAGAATCAATAAAAACAGGAAGTCCAGGACAGATATAGATGTGAAAGAATTAGAAGAAAGTATATTACAACTCGAAAAGTACATAATATCAGAGGATTACAGAGGGTATGATCCCTATGATTCACTTATGTCACCTGTTTTTAAACTTCCAGTATTAAGGTCAAATAAATTTATTAGATTTGGCTGCCAGCAGGTTTACAGGAGAATACCATTTAATACTAGAAGTTTGCTTGGCATAGAAAAAGGATTAAATCCCGTAACTTTAGGATTATGTATTCAAGCTTACTCTTATTTATCTGTAATATTTGTGGACAGAAAAAGTTTTTATATATCTGAGATAGATAAATTATTGAACAAGTTGATTGATTTGAAATCAAAAGATTTTAGCGGAGCATGCTGGGGATATGATTTTGACTGGGAAGCCCGTTATGCAAGAATTCCTGCATTCTATCCGACAATTGTGGCAACCGGGATAATAACGAATTCTTTGTTTATTAATTATTATCTGTTAAATAATTCCAAATCGTTTGATTTATGTCAAGATGCTGCTAATTTTGCTTTGAAAGATTTGAATAAAAGTTTCGATGGGGAGACATTCTGTTATTCATATTCTCCAAATGATAAGCAAAAAGTCTTAAATGCAACAATGAAAGGTGCAAGGTTATTGAGCCAGGTATATTCAGTTACGAAAGATGATAATCTTATTAATGAGGCGAAAAAAACCGTTGACTATGTAATGAGAAATCAAAATGAAAACGGGAGCTGGTCATATTCCAGAGGAGATGCCCGGAAATGGGTTGATAATTTTCATACAGGATATATCCTTGATGCTTTAAATGATTTTATTTACTATTCCAATTCAAATGTTTATATTTCTAACCTTGAAGAAGGTTATAAATTTTATTTAACGAATTTTTTTCATAATAACGAAATTCCGAAATATTATGAGCACAGACTTAATCCTGTCGATTCAACGGCAATTGCACAATCAATACTGACCCTGACAAGATTTGGTAACCTCGACCTTGCGGTAAAATCAGCTTTGTGGGGAATTGAAAATATGAAGAGTAAAAAAGGCTATTATTTCTTCCAGAAGACCAGAATGTACATAAATAAAACTCCGTACATGAGATGGGTAAACGCATGGATGTTCACGGCTCTATCGTATTTATTATTTAAAATAAAAGTTTCAAAAAATGTCTGAAAATAATATCATTGTTTTCATTATCGTTGTAATGTTAAATGCTGCGCTTACAAGAATCCTGCTTCAGAATTTTAACTATTATTTAATGGATAAAGGAATATACGGAATAGATATAAATAAATCCGATAAACCGAAAATTCCTGAGGAAGGTGGTTTGTCTATTACTATTAGTTTTATGTTTTCTATGATATTATACTGGTATTATTTTAATTTTCAGAATGTTGCACCACTTCTGATTACAACTCCTTTAATTTGCATGCTTGGTTTTATTGACCATTTCAGGAATATAAAACCATATCCAAAATTTGTATATACAGCTGTTATTGGTTCGGTATATTCAATATATTATATTCGAATGATATCTAATTCCATAATAACGGATCTTATGCTTGTTTTGGTTATTAGCATATCTTATGCAATTCTTGTGAATGCATATAATCTTTTAGCAGGTTTCAATGGATTGGAATCAGGAGTTACGATAATATCAAGTTTTGCGTTGACTATATATTTTTATATTAATGGTCATCATGTGGAAGCCGGTATTTGTATTTTGCTTCTTACGGGATATTCAATATTCTGGTATTTAAATAAATATCCTGCGAAGATATTTATAGGAGATTCCGGAACCCTTGTCCCTCCGTCGGTATTTTTCGGATTGGGTCTTCTGACGGGCCATGTACTTCCTGTTGTTTTTGTTATGCTTCCCCATTTATTGAATATAGTGATTAAATATATAAGCATTGGTGTAAAATCTCGTTCAGAATTAAAACCTCTGATACTTAAAGACGGACTTTTGCATTTTCCCGAACAAAAATACTATTCTCTTATACGCTTAGTTTTAATTAACGGTCCCAAACACGAAAAACATATTGTTTATTTTGTATATGCAATAGAATTAATTTTTTGCATATCTTTATTTATTATATTTTAGAAAAATTATTTTATTATGAAAAAATACTGGATTGATATTTTCAATGGCCCCCACGTTCATTTTTTCCAGCACGTAGGAAATTTTATTAAAGAATATTTTTACACTGCCCGCGACTACAAGCCGATTCCCGAATTAATAAAACTCTACAAAATTAATGCCGATATCATAGGAAAGCACGGAGGAAAAAGTCATTACAGTAAAATTATTACAAGTTCTGTCAGGGTAATTGAACTTGCTGATTATTTCAAAGATCAAAAAATTGATGTATTACTTCACAAGCACAGTGTTGAGGCTGCCAGGGTAGCTTGGGGATTTGGAATACCAAGTGTATCATATATTGATAATGAATTGATGGTTCCTCAGAACATGCTTGTATGTCCGCTTTCAAACGTCTTAATTGCCCCGATTTGTATCGAACAAAGTATTCTAAGAGACTTTACTCCGTCACATGTAAGTATCCTGCAGTTTGATGGGGTTTGCGAGATTGCGAATGTATATGATTACAAACCTGATGAAAGTATATTGAAAATATTAAATCTTAAAACTACAAAACCGATAATATTAATAAGAGGGGAACCGATTTTAGCGTCTTACCATTCCAAGGAAAGTATAGTAAAAATATTAATAGAAAAAATAAAATCGCAAGTACCTGATGCACAGATAGTTTGGATTAACAGGGAAGGTGAAATAAGGCATAAAGAATTACCTGTTTTTGATGCCCGCTCTTTATGTTGTTATGCAGATATTGTGTTATCCGGAGGTGGAACACTGACGCGTGAAGCCGCGCTGCTTGGGGCAAATGCAATTTCGTATTTCGAAAAAAATCTTGCTGTAGATCAATATTTAATAAACAAAAAAATTCTAAGACAGTTTCCGGGTTCGGATATTTTAAAGCTTAACTGGAAAAAGGAAATAAGTAAAAAACCTAATAAATTAGAATTGGAAAATTTTGACCACCCATTCGGCATATTAGACAAAGCCGAAAAACTTATCGATTTAAAAATACATCATAAAAGCAAATCTTAATTTTTTTTGTTTAAAACGATTAACAATATTTTATTTTCAGTTTTTTCCCTTAATTTAATTGCAATTATTTTAATTTGGGGAGATGTATATTCCCAGAATGAAATTGTTCCCGTATCGCACCCTATTTATGAATATTTGAAAATCATGCAAATAAAAAGAATAATTCCGGATTACAATTCCGGAATGACTCCAATTTCAAGGAGAGAAGTTGCAGCATATATAAATAGAATTGGTGAGAGTAGAAATTTGACTCGAACAGAAAAAAATCAACTTGAAGATTTTAAAATCGAATTTGAATTTGAATTATATAATTCTTTAAATAATTCTGTCTCTGTTTTAAAAGAATTTAATGAATTATCGCTTTTTGGGAATAAAAAACAAAAGTATTTATATAATTACTCAGATACAAATGCAACATTTTTTTGGGGATTGACAGGGAATTTGTACTCACTAAATGAGAAAGGTGATATGGGGGACAATTCAATATTTTTAGGGGATTTTGGAATGGGTATAAGAGGAACACTATACAACAGAATTGGTTATTCATTAAATCTTTTTTCCGGAAAAAAATTAGGGGATAATAATTCAGGATTGCAATTTGCTGTTGATAATGACCCGGTTTTAAAAGCAAATCCGGATTTCATTAACGGATACCACAATTATGATTTTTTTACTGGAAGCCTGAGATACCAAACAAAAACAAACTGGTCTTCATTAACTCTTGGCAGGGAAGCACTAAATTGCGGATATGGATATATTGATAAATTATTTCTGTCAAATAATACGACACCATTTGATTTTATGATGCTGGATTTGAGTTATAAAAAAATAAAATACACATTTACTTACGGTTCTATTAACGGTGATTCAGTTGGTACGCCTTTAAAATCAAAAAATATTGCTTTTCACAGGTTAAAGGTTCAGTTCAGTGATATTTTTAAAGCCGGTTATTTTGAGAGCGTTATAATGAGTAATAATCCTTTCAGTTTTATCTTTTTTAATCCCATTAGTTTTATTACTTCTGCGGATTTGAATACAGGAGCAAAAGAAACAACGGATAACAATACACTTATTGGAGTGGATTTTGAAATTAATCCTGTTAAAAATTTGGCGTTACAAGGATCGCTTTTAATTGATGATATAAATTTTTCGACAATTTTTAAAAATGATATTACTTCATTCGACAATAAAATAGGATATCAAATCGGTACAATGTGGGCTAGTGCATTTAATATTCCCGATATTAATCTGAATCTGGAATATACTAGGTTGAATCCATTTATTTACTCGCATCGTTCGAATAAAGATTCTTATACAAACTGGGGTTTATCTTTAGGACACGATTTGCCACCAAATTCAGATGAAATCGCATTAAAATTGAAATATCAAATTACTTCCCGCTTAAATATAAATTTGCTGTATCAGTTTCAGCGTTCTGCAGAAGGAATTTATTATGATTCCTCAAAAAATGTAATTATCAATTACGGAGGAAATATTAATATTGGGGTGGGTGATAATCAAATAAACAGCAAATTTCTTCTGGGGGATAGAATTAACAGAAATATTTTTACTATTAACGTTTTTTTCGAGCCAATAAAGCAATATTTCCTTGAAATTAAATACCAGTATAAGTTTCAAAATTTTATATATTTATCACAAATAAGCCATGAATCTTATTTATATGCATCATTAAAAGCATTTCTTTGATTAGTAATCAATAAACTCTTGATTTTTTTATAAAAAAAAACTAATTTAATTTAATTTAATTAAATACCAATATGTTATGAAAAAAGTAATTATACTTTTTGTTATATTATTGGTGTCTTCATTTTTGACCAAAGACACACTCGCTCAGGGGTTCACACCTCCAAAATTAATATTGGGAATATCTTTTGACGGTAATTTTGCTACAAATGATGCCCATGGAACCAATTTTACGACTGACCAAAATGTTTACGGAATGATTTGGGGCAGAGGTATCTCGATATATTCAAAATATGGATTTGGTATAAGAAGAAATCATCGTTTTACAATAAGTGCGACTTATAATAAAATGATTAATACGGAACAAAATAATTTTCCGTTTTTTACCTTTGCAACAACCGATGGTACACAATATACAAATTATAATATTTGGTCAGGAGCATTAGGATATGAATATGCTTTTAATCCAAGATGCAGAAGTAAACAATATATTGGTTTTGCGGTTACAGGAAATTATTTAACCTGTACACAAGGTTCTTATGCGCCTAAATTTTTTGAACCTGCATTCAGAATTGGGGCACAAGTTTCCTCGGGATATGAATTTGTTCTCGACAAAAATTTTCAATATGGTTTAACTGTCGGATTAAAATATAATTTAGAAAATATTATTGGTAAATCAAATGGTGAAATAGGAAAGGATTTAAACGATGGACCAAATCCTCCAGCCGGTACATCTTCAGCTACGTTTTGGAGAAGGATAGGAATATTAACTATTAATGTTGGGTTTAATTTTTATACGGAAGTTCAGCCATATAAGGGCATAAAATAATAGATTTTCTTTATAAGATTTTTAGATAAATCCTGTTAATTATGTTTAACAGGATTTTTTTTATTTAATAAAAAAGTATCTTGCTTCCGGATGATAGCAAACTATTGCATTTGTTGATTGTTCGGGGACCATCTGCCATTCCTCGGTCAGAATAATTCCTATCCTTTCAGGATTAAGCAGTTCGAATAATATTTTATTGTCTTCAAGTTCGGGACAGGCGGGATAACCGAACGAATATCTTGACCCCTGATAGCCCTGCTGGAATATCTTCTTTATATCGTCAGAATCTTTATCATCAATTGCAAGTTCTCTACGGATGATTTTATGCCAGTATTCCGCCAGTGCCTCGGCCGTTTCGACTGATAGTCCGTGAAAATACAAATATTCCTGATATTTGTTTTCGTAATAGAGCGACTGTGCGTATTCTGTCGCCCTGCTCCCTACTGTTACAATCTGAAATGCAGCAACATCAAATATTCCGGTTTCTTTGGCTTTAAAGAAATCACTTATACATAAATGTCTTTCGGTACTCTGTCTTGGAAATGAAAAACGCACCCATTCTGTCAGATTATTCATATTAAATTTATTGCAGTTTGTATTTTCCCACACATCATATAAATCAGAATCACTGATATTCTTCGGTTTGTAAATTATTAAATCATTACCTTCAGACTGGCAGGGAAAATATCCGTAAATAACTTTAGGGATTAATAATCTTTCTCTTTTAGCTTTCAGTTTAAATTCATTAAACACAGGGATAATTTCAGTATTAATTAATTCGTCGTATTCTTCATCTGGTTTCGACCTGTCTTTATATACATTCCAGCTTCCGCGGAATAATGCAATTTCATTGATGTATTCATATACTTTATCTAAAGAAATATCCTCAACTGTTTTACTGCCCCAAAATGGCGGTAAAGGTACGGGATTTAAAGCCGTAACGTCTGATTTTATTATTTCGAAATCTTTCTTTTTTTCAGGTATCTTCTTTTCTTTTAATCTTGGATCAAGATAAACATCAAGTTTCGGCCTTTCGCCTTTCTTTTTATGCTCTATTATAAACTCCATAAATTTCAGACCGTCAAAAGCATCATTTGCATAATATACATCTCCCTTATACATGCTTCTTAAATCACCTTCGACGAATCTCTTATTCAATGCCGCTCCCCCTAAAATTACAGGGTATTCGTATTCTCTTTCATTCATCAATTCCAGATTTTCCTTCATTATAGCAGTTGATTTAACAAGCAATCCGCTCATTCCTATTACGTCTGCGTTGTTTTCCGTGTAAGCATTCAGAATATTTTCAAGAGGGCATTTAATGCCAAGATTTATCACCCTGTATCCGTTATTTGTAAGTATAATATCGACAAGATTTTTCCCGATATCGTGGACATCTCCTTTAACTGTAGCCAGAACCATTACACCTTTAGACGATTCTCCTTCCACTTTCTCCATATATGGTTCGAGGTATCCCACCGCAGCTTTCATGCATTCGGCAGACTGCAGTACAAACGGCAGCTGCATCTGTCCGGAGCCGAATAAATCACCGACGGTTTTCATACCATCGAGCAGTATATTGTTTATTATTTCCAGCGCAGGATATTTTTTCAGTGCAGTTTCGAGATCTTTCTCGATTCCAATTTTATCTCCGTCCACAATTCTTTCTTTTAAAGTATCTTCGACAGATAACTTTTTCTTTTCGGTGATAACGGCTTTTTCAATTTTCTCTTTTGAATAATATGCCATCAGTTCAGATAGCGGGTCATAAACACACTTTGCGTTTTTCTGCATTAATTATATTTAGTTTATTTCTGGATTTCCTGCTCTATTAACGATACTACTTCATTACTTTCAGGAACAACTTTCGGATTAAATCTTCCGACTACATTCCCGTTTTTATCCACTATAAATTTTTCGAAATTCCATTTTATATCTCCTACAGGGTCAAACTTTGTCAGCTTTTCATACAAAGGACTTTTATCATCACCCAGCACTTTAATTTTATCAAAAAGCTGGAATGTCACGTGGTAATTTGTCGAGCAGAAAGTTTTAATTTCATCGTTTGTTCCCGGTTCCTGTTTCCCGAAATCATTGCACGGGAAAGCCAGAATTTCAAAGCCTTTATCCTTATATTTTTCATAAATTTTTTCAAGTCCGTCGTATTGCGGTGTATTCCCGCAAAATGAAGCTACATTTACAATCAGCAACACTTTACCTTTATAATCCGATAAAGATTTATCTGTTCCGTCAATTGTTTTAACGGTAATATCTAATATATTTATATTTTTATCTGTCATTTCCTTCAAAATTGTGAAACTGCTAAAACCTAAAAATACAATAATTAAAATTAAAAATATTGAGTTTTTCATATGTCTTTTTTCCTATTAAACAAATAAGGCTATATTAAAACTCCATATATTAAAAAGTTTATTAAACGAGTCTTTCCCTTATTTTATGAATTATAAACAGCAGTGCAGAACTGAGAAAACTGATTAAAATAATAATCCACCAGTGTTCAGGGTTAATAAATCTTATTTCATAAAATATTTTCATCAGCTTGATAAATGAAAAAGGTATTTCAGTGGTAGCAAGAAACACATAAATTACAAGAAGCAATATACCGTACAAAAAGTAAATTACATTTTTCTCGTTGGATTCAAGCGCAACAATTATGAAGTTCATGACGGAAATAAAAATGATAATGGTTACCATTACCATATCGAGTTCTGATTTCAAAGAATTATACATTCTTGATGTCAGGTAATATCCCGCATATCCTCCCGCAATTATTATTGTTGAAGATACCAGAACAAACGAAAAAGTATCCTTGATGAAATTTAAGCATTTTTCAATATTTTGATTTCTAAGTGTAATTATTAATGCCGGCAGACCGATTGCGAAAACATTTAACAGAGATACACGCCTGGGAGTTAATGGGAAATCGAGCATAAATATCAAAGATAGCAGGCTCAGATATATGACAAGGAAGTTTTTTGTTAAAAACAATTTTGAAACGGAATTTACAGTGTTGATAATCTTGTTACCTTCGTTAAAAATCTCGGGCAGCAGTGAAAATTTGTTTTTAAGTAAAATTATATCTGCAACTTCCTTTGTAATTGCACTTCCTTCTTCCATTGCGATTCCCATATCTGATTGTTTTATTGCAGGCAGGTCATTAACACCGTCTCCTATCATCGCCGTATATATTTTTTCTTTCTTAAGAGCTTTTATTATATCAAGTTTATGCTCCGGATTCAGTCTTGCAAAAACCTGTTTCGTAAGAACAATATTTTTAAATTCCTCTTTTGAAACCAAATCAAGTTCTCTGCCGCTTACGATCTGTTCAAGATTTATCTTCCATCCGATTTCATTTAAAATTGCCATAACGGCTTCGCCTGAATCGCCCGAGAGAATCTTAAAACCAATTCCGTTTTTATTGAATAAATCCAGTGCATCATAAACATCTTTTCGTACTGTATCCGTGATGGATACTATACATATTGGTTCAATATTTAATTCATTTAATTTATTTCTTGCGTCACTAATGGAATCTATATTCAGGACTTTCCCGAACAGAAGATTCCTGTATATATTCAGATTATTTTCATTGTACACTTTCAGAGAAATATTTTTATGCTCTTCCGCCAGTTTTTCGGTTAAAACATCGAAACCTCCCAGGATGTAAAAATCAGATTGCTCCTTTATTTTAAGTTTCAGTATGCTCAGTTTATTTGATGAGTTAAAAGGAAATTCTTCGATGCATTCAGCCGTTTTATAATAGTCGAATTCATCGAGAGCCATAATTGTTGTATTCTTATCGCTTGAATTGTGAGAATAACTTCCAAGCAGAAGTTTTATTTCCTCTTCGGGAATGGTTTTGCTTAAATTTGTGAATGAATGAATCCTTAATTTGTTTTCCGTAAGCGTGCCTGTCTTATCCATGCAGACCACTTTGACATTGGAAAAAGATTCTATCGCATTGAGTTTCTGGACAATTGCGCCAATTTTACTAATCCTGTAAACCCCCACTGCATAAGTGACAGATGCCATCAATACAAGTCCCTGGGGAACAAGGGATATCAGTATAGTGGCAATTTTTCTGATAAATTCAACAAATTCTATTTTTGGATTGGCATTCCATACGATGACTTCCACTAACGTTAAAATTAATGCAAACCCGAATAAAACCTTCAATATAAGGTTTATTTTTTTTTGCAAAGGGCTTGTGGACAAATTCATCCTTTTTGCAAGTGCTGTTATTGAATTGGCATGACTCTTATCTCCGACTTTTTCCGCTTTATAGATTCCCGAACCTGAGACGCAAAAACTTCCCGAAAGCACTTTATCTTCTTCGAATTTTTCTACCGGAACGGATTCACCCGTCAATAAAGATTCGTCGATATCGAGAATTTTTGCTTTAACCACTTTTCCGTCCACTACAATCTGGTCGCCTCTTTTAATCCGGATTAAATCATCGACCACAATTTCGGTTACATCGATTTTTTTTGCTTCTCCGTCACGCAGTACATTAATTTGTTTTTTTAAGAGCAGGTTTACTTTATCGAGTGCTTTTTTGGATTTGATTTCCTGGTATATAGCAATGAAGGTATTTGTAAAGGCAATACTGAGAATACCGATGGAGTCGAGAAGCAGACGTTCGTCTTTGTTTTTTATATAGAAATACAGTACGAAGGCAATTATCCCGAAAATAATAAAATTGAAAAGCGAAAAGATATCATTTACAAAAATCTCGCTAACGGTTTTTGTTTTGGGTTTTGAAGAGCGGTTGCTTAACCCTTTATCCTTTCTTTCTTTTACTTCTTTAGATGTAAGTCCTGTGAATTCCAAAAAAATATTAATTAATTAAACTGCAAGCTTTCACAAATTCCCTGAACAAAGGCTGGGGATTGATTAACCTCGATTTAAATTCGGGATGAAACTGGCTTGCAATGAAAAACGGATGAATTTTCTGAGGTAATTCGATTATCTCAACCAAAGAGCCGTCAGGGGATAATCCGGACAGAATAAGATTATTATCGGTTAAGATTCTCCTGAAATTATTATTTACTTCGTATCTGTGCCTGTGTCTTTCATTAATAAATTCCTTTTTATAGCACTTATATGCAAGTGTGCCTTTTTCTATAATGCAGGGATAAGAGCCAAGTCTCATGGAAGCGCCTTTAAGAACAACCGATTTCTGGTATTCCATAATATCGATAACATTATACCGTGAGTTTTTAAACTCCGTCGAGTTCGCACTCTTCAGGCCGCAAACATTTCTTGCAAAATCAATCACTGCACACTGAAGCCCCAGGCATATTCCAAGGAACGGTAAATTATTTTCCCTTACATATTTAATTGCCGCAATTTTTCCTTCAATACCTCGTTCTCCGAATCCCGGGCATACCAGCAGACCTTTTATATCTTTCATAATCTCTTTTGTGTTCTTAGGGCTCTTTTCGATATCTTCTGCGTCTATCCATTTTAATTTTACGCTTACTTCATTAAAAGCACCTGCGTGAATAAATGATTCCATAATACTTTTATATGCATCGGGCACGAGATTGTATTTTCCGCATATTCCGATTACCACTTCTTTTTTCGGGAATAGAATTTTATTTACTGCTTTTTTCCAGTTAATTATATTCGGCTTACTGCATTTTAAATTTAATTTTTTAAGTATTACATCATCGAATTTTTCATTGTGCAGATTAATCGGGACACTGTATATCGATTTTGCATCAAGTGCCTGCATAACTGAATCAGTTTCCACGTTACAGAACAATCCAATCTTTGCTTTCATCTCTTTTGAAAGTGTTTTTTCACTTCTGCAAAGCAGAATATCTGGCTGGATTCCGATTTCAAGCAATGTTTTTACAGAATGCTGTGTGGGTTTGGTTTTAAGTTCACCCGCGGCTTTGATAAACGGTACTAAAGTCAGATGAACACACAGAGAATTGGTTTTTCCTACTTCGTGCATAAACTGCCTTAAAGCTTCGAGAAACGGCAGCGACTCGATATCACCTACAGTTCCTCCGATTTCCGTTATAATTATATCGTACTTATTATCCTTTGCAAGGCGGGTCATTCGTTTCTTAATCTCGTCGGTTATGTGAGGAATCACCTGCACGGTAGCACCCAGATAATCACCCCTTCTTTCTTTCGTTATAACTTCATTATATACCTGTCCTGTTGTCAGGTTATTTGCCCTTGACATATTGTCATCAAGGAATCTTTCATAATGTCCGAGATCAAGGTCTGTTTCAGCTCCGTCTTCTGTTACAAAAACTTCGCCGTGCTGGATAGGGGACATTGTACCGGGGTCTACATTTATATACGGGTCTAACTTTTGAATTGTAACTCTTAAACCTCTGGATTTAAGCAAAAGACCTAAAGATGCGGATGCAATCCCTTTTCCCAGTGAAGATACAACACCGCCTGTTAAAAAAATAAATTTTGTAGTTTTCAATTTTTATGTGAAATTATTTTTATACAAGTTAATTAATTTTTGCATACAATTTTGAGTTATAAAATACTTCCCCTTTTTTATGGCTTTTCTTAAGGTATCCTTCATATTCATATCCGCATTTTTCGAGTACTTTACCGGATGCAATATTACCGTCAAAAACGAATGCCTGAATCCTGTCAATCTTAAATTTACCAAAAGCCAATTCTGTTAAAATCTTCAGTGCTTCCGTTGCATATCCTTTACCCCACTGCTTTTCCGCAATCCAATATCCGACATCGAAGCAGTGTTCCATCTTTTTGTGAAGTCCGATTCCGCCTGTAAATTCTCCATCATCTTCAATTGCAAATAAATAATTTTCATTTTTATCCTCGTTATCTTTACAGTATTGCAGCCATTTATTTGCTTCTTCTTCAGTGTAAGGTTCAGGAATTACAAACAATCATTCCGTTATATTCTTATTATTAAGGTATTCTATGAGATATTTAATATGCTTTTCCGAATATTTAACAAGTTTAAGCATTTATTTTAATTATCCTTGTAATTTTTGTATTTCCTGTAATCTTCCCCGGTATCGATCGAAAAAGAATCTTTATTCGTTATTATTACCTTAATTTTCACTCCGTGTTCCAGAATCCTTAACTGTTCGAGTTTTTCGGCTACTTCAAGTTTAGTTTGTTTCAAATTTTTATACTTCATAAGAAAACTTTTTCTGTAAACATATAAACCGATGTGTTTAAAATGGTCGGTTTTAATATTATCCCTGTTGTATGGAACCGCTGAGCGGGAGAAATATAATGCATTTCCCGATTTATCAAAAACCACTTTAACTTTATTCGGGTCTGCGATTTCTTTATTATTCATCATTTTGATTGCAAGAGTAGAGACATTCAGATTATTATCCGTGAGCAAGGGCTCTATAGCTTTATCAATATTTTTGTAATCAATAAACGGTTCGTCACCCTGTATATTGACTATTATATCCGCTTTAATTTTTTTTACAGCTTCGCAAATCCTATCCGTGCCGGATTTGTGTTTACCCGATGTCATTACTGCTTTGCCACCGAAACCGAGCACACATTTGTAAATTCTTGCATCATCGGTTGCAATAATTAAGTCACTTATGTATTTTGATTTTTTTGCATGTTCATATACCTGTTGTATCATAGGCTTTCCGGAAATACCGAGCAAAGGTTTTCCCGGCAAGCGGGTCGATTTATATCTCGCAGGAATAACACCGATTACAATATTTTTACTTTTTACCATTTTCAAGATTTTGGCTGATAATTCCCCTGATTTCGTTTAATAATCCCTTGTCTTCCTTATACTCCACTGGTTTACCAAATATTACTTTTACAACACCGCTTTTTATTTTAAAACTTTTCTTCGGTAATATTTTATCCGAACCGATAATAGTAACTGGTACAATTTTTTCTTTTGCTTCATTTGCAAGAAGGAATGCACCGCGCTTAAATTCTCCGAGATTACCGTCCCTGCTTCTTGTTCCTTCGGGAAAAACTATAAAAGAAAGACCGTAATTTTTTACATAAGACGCTGCTTTTCTTATTGCTTCAAATCCGCTCCTTGCATTTTTCCTGTCGACAGGAACATAACCTCCCAGATATACTGACCACCCGAAAAACGGGACATAAGCAATGGATTTTTTATATATAAACCTTAAGTTATTTGGAATTGCGCTTATAAGAACAGGTATATCAAAATAGCTAAGGTGATTTGAGACAAATATATATTTTTCTTTTTTATCAATCTTTTCCTTTCCCTCTACTTTAAGTTTTACACCTGCAATAAAAAGTATTGTTTTTGAAAATGTCTTTGATACTATGTGCGAAACTATGCCTTTGGAATTAAATATGAGGAAAGGAATTCCAAGCCCGGAAATAATCGAACCGCTAATTAGTATTAACAGAGCTTTTAATAATGATATCAAATTTTATTTAACTATTTTCGAAATTTCCTTAAATGTTTCTGTACCTGATATTTCGAGCAATTCGAACAGTATTGATTCATATGTGGATATTATAGCACCTTCCTGTCTCATTCTTTCAACAGCAATATTCTTGTCATTTAAGTTTCTGGATGAAACACAATCTTCTATTAAAACAGGTTGAAATCCGTTTGTGAGCAAATCAAGAGCCGTTTGTAAAACGCATACGTGCGATTCAATACCGCATAAAATCACATTTTTCTTGCCGCTATCTTTCAGCTTACTCATGAATTCCGAATCCCCGCAGCAACTGAATGATAATTTTTCAAGATGAATATAATTACCAAGTGCTTCTTTTACGGGTTCAGTAGTATCGCCCAGTCCTTTTAAATACTGGACGGTAACAATGATTCCGATATCAAGAGTCTTTATGCCTTTAATTAATCTGACAATATTTCCGGTAAGTTTTTCGTTTTCGCTTATGAATGGATACAGCCTTCTTTGAACATCTATTACGACTGCAATACTGTTTTCTTTTTTTATCCTCATATCCTTTAGGTTTATCTAAAATAAAAAATTTTAATCATAAATACTTTGTCAAAATCTTATCCTTAAATATTGAACAAAATTTTAATGAAAGTTAAGTTTTTTTAATATAAGGGACTTTTTAAATTAATTTGATGTTGTTAACTTAAGAAATTAATTCAATATATATAAAAATTTAAGATGAATAATAACGAAAATAAAAGATGTATAATGGCCGTTGGTGCACATCCCGATGACCTTGAATTTGGTTGTCCTGTAACGGTCAGGGACTTAATTAAACAGGGATATGAAGCCTATTATGTAATTGCAACAAACGGAGAAAACGGCTGCAAGAAAAAAGTTAAAACAAGGCAGGAGAGAATCGATATTCGGAGAGGGGAACAACTGGATGCAGCAAAAAAAATAGGCGTAAAGAAAGTATACTTTCTTGGCAACCGTGACGGTTATCTTGAATATACCGAAACATTAAGAAAGAAACTCACACTTCTTATAAAAGCTTTAAAACCGGAAATGGTATTTTCTTTTGACCCTGCAAACCTTGATTTTTCAAACATAAATCTTTTCCACCGTGATCACAGGATTACTGCGGTTGCCACATTCGATTCGGTATTTGCAGCAAAAAACGAATTTATATATCCACATAAAAACGGTTTACATAAAGTAGAGAAAATGTATTTTTACGGTACAAATAAGCCTAATTATTCGTTAAATATTACAAATGATATAGATTTTAAGCTGAATGTACTGTCATCTTATGCTTCCCAGTTTCCGAACTTCGAAAACTTTTCAAATTTTTATAAAGAGTTCTTTAGAAATCAAAACCCCGAATATGAGTTTTCGGAAGACTTCAGGGTAATGGATATAATCCAGTTTGGATATTAACAAAATGTTTAATTCATAATACCCTATATTATTATTTATATAATTACTAATTTAGGATAATAATACATGATTTATTATGAATCTTTTGCTTAATAAATTAACCCTGACATATGATACAGCCTGCTGAAGAACAATTCCCTTCATCATCCAATAAAAATATTATAGCGAAATACAAAACGAAATTTTCACTGACGTTTTCACTGCTTCTTTCTGCTATTACTCTCGGTTTCATTTTTTTAATTGTTTATTATTTTAATTATCAAAAAAAAGCAATTACTACGGACATAAAAAAGGACTTATCCGTCATATCTGATTTTAAAGTCAAACAAATTACCAACTGGAGAACTGAGCGTTTATCAGACGGACAATTAATTGCTGAAAATAAGATTTTGGCAAACAGCCTACAGTTATTTTCACAAAAAAATACGGATTTAATTCTGAAAAATAACGTTGAACAATGGCTGAAAACCCTTTGCAATAAACATAAGTATATGAGTGCAAGACTCGTTGATTCATCGGGAAATATTTTCTCGTCATATCCTGAAGATGCTGTTATAGTAGGAAGAAAAGGTCTTCAACATATACTGGAAGCCAATAATTTAGGGGAAACGTATTTAAGTGATTTTCATTTTTATGAAAATACGGAAAAAATACATCTGGATTTGGTTATTCCCATAAAATTGGATTTTGAAAAAAGAGCAAATGAATTTTTAATGCTTGAGATAAATCCGGAGGAATATTTATATCCTATGATTCAGACGTGGCCCTCCGATAGCAGGACAGCAGAAACATATATTGTTGAAAAGAGTAATAATGAAGTGGTTTATCTTAATGAATTAAGACATTCAAAAAACACTGCACTTCGTTTAAAAATAAGTCTTCAAAAAGATGAAGTCCCGGCAGTAAAAGCTGTAAATGGCATAACGGGAATTACTGATGGAATAGATTATCGGGGAGTATCTGTCCTGGCATATATAGAACCTGTACCCGGTACCAGCTGGTTTATGATAACAAAAATAGATAAAGATGAAATTTATGAGGATATCAATAAGAGTTCGTTATGGGTGGCAATACTAATTGTACTTCTGATTTTATCTGCAGTCGGTGTTGTAATATTAAACTGGGGCAGACAAAAAGAAAAATATTTTAAAACTCTTATCGATTCGGACAGAAAAAGGCTGGCTCTTATAAGTCATTTCGATTATATATTTAAAAATGCAAATGATGTTTTTATCTTATACGATGACGTTACAAAAGTAATTGAAGTGAACGAAAAAGCATTGTCCGTATATGGTTATTCGAAAGAAGAGTTTTTAAATTTACATCTTAATGACTTACGCGCTCCCGAATACAGGGCAGATGTAAGTGATACAATCAGATATGTAAAAAATCATCCGGACGGATTAATTTTCGAAACAAAGCACATTAGAAAAGACGGCTCAATATTTCCGATCGAATCAAGCACAAGATATATTCAGATTGGCGGCAGATTTGTGTTCCAGTCAGTTGTCAGGGATATAACGGAAAGAAAGCAGGCCGAACAGGCACTTTTTGAATCCGAGAAAAAGTTTTCAACGGCATTCCGTTTAAGTCCCGAAGCAATTATTCTGGTATCTGGGAAGACGGGAAAATATGTCGATGTAAATGATACTTTTTTAAGGGATATGAATTACAAGAGGGAAGATGTTATAGGAAAAACATCCGATGAACTGGATATATTTTATGATTACAGGGACAGATTGCAGTTGATAAAAGATGTTATTGAACAGGGCTATGTATATGGAAGAGAATACAGGTTTAAATCAAGAACCGGTAAAATATTTACCTGTCTGATTTCTACTGTCAATATTTACATTGGAGATGAACAATATTTTATTTCATCGGTACTTGATATTACTCTCAGAAAGGAGTCTGAGGAAAGAATCGAATATCTGAACAGGATATATGCTTTCCTGAGCCAGGTAAATCAGGCTATTGTGAGAATTGATAATCGCGAGGAATTATTCGATATGATTTGCAACATTGCAATTGATTTTGGTAAGTTCCGTTTTGCCTGGATAGGTCTGACTGATGAAAAAAATAAGAAAGTGATACCAATTTCTTTTGACGGCATTGAAAACGGTTATTTGAAAATTGTCCAGGAATCACTGGGCAATAATATTAATTCGAACCCTTATCTTATTAAATTATTAAGAGAAGGTGTAAATATTATTTCAAATGATATTAAGAACGATGAGTTTTATATAAATGACAGGGACGATGCCATAAAGAACGGATATGAATCATCAGGAATTTTTCCGCTAAGGGAAAACAATAATATCATAGGGATCCTGTGTTTGTACTCTGATAAAGTCAATTGCTTTAATGAGGATGAAGTCAGCCTTATTGATGAGGTGTCCATGGATATTTCATTTGCTCTCGATTATTATATAAAAGAAACTCACAGGAAAGAAATCAATGAAGCTCTGGCAAAGTCGGAATTGAAATTCAGAACTTTATTTGACAATGCAAGCGATGCAATACTTTTACTTGATGATTACAGGTTTATCGAATTCAATAAAGTTGCCGAACAGGTCTATGGTCTGGACAGGAATAATTTATTATTTAAATCACCAATTGAATTATCTCCGGAATTTCAAAATGATGGCACACCTTCTCATACGAAAGTTATTGAGTATATAAATTCTGCAAGTGAAGGTAAAATAGAAAAATTTGAATGGCTTCATAAAAAACCCGATGGTACTGTTTTTGAAACCGAAGTAATTTTAAATAACGTATATATCGGCAGTAAGAAAATGCTTCTTGCCGTAGTTCGTGATATTTCGGAAATAAAGAGATATGAAGAAGGATTAAAATCCGCTATCGAAAAAGCCGAAGAAATGAACAGAATAAAATCTAATTTTCTTGCAAACATGAGTCATGAATTGAGAACTCCGATGACAGGTATTCTTGGTTTTGCGGATATTCTTTCGAAATCACTCGAAGACCCCGAACAAAAGGAAATGGCTGAAGTGATTTTCAGGGGAGGAACAAGACTTACAAATACATTAAATATGATTCTTGACCTTTCAAAAATAGAAGCGGAAAAAATAGAAGTTGAATTGAATACGACATCCCTTTCGGAAATAATTAATGAGTCTGTTAAACTTTTTGAAGTTGCAGCTGAAGAAAAAAAATTAACAATTAAATCTGAAATAAAAGAAGAGTTGTGCGCAAATATAGATGGTAAATTATTGATACAGGTTTTATCGAATTTGATTAAAAATGCCGTAACATATACCAAAGAAGGCAGTATAATTGTAAGCTTGGCAAAAAGCATTAAAGATGATGATGAATATGCAGAAATCAGGATATCTGATACAGGAATCGGAATTCCGTCTGATTCTCTCGATTTGATTTTTGAACCATTCAGGCAAGTGAGTGAAGGCTGGACAAGGAGTTTTGAAGGTACAGGGTTAGGGCTGACTATCTCGAAGAAATATGTCGAATTAATGAACGGTACAATTCAAGCCGAAAGCGTTCTGAATGTCGGTACAACTTTTACAGTGAGCTTTAAAAATATCGTAACACTATTGGATAATCAACAAATTAACGGGCAATTTATTCCGGAACAAATTAGCAGGAACAAACCATGTGTAAAGAAAACGCTTCTCGTTGAGGATGATGAATATACTGTTTATGCTATTAAGCGTGTATTAAAGGATGTGTGCAATTTTGATATTACGAACAATGGATTTGAAGCTATAGAGAAAGCAAAAACAAATAAATACGATATTATTCTCATGGATATCGGTCTGAAAGAGATGGACGGACTCGAAGCCACCAGGGAAATCCGGAAAATTGCAGGCTACGAAAAGATACCGATTGTAGCACTTACTGCATATGCCATGGAAGGTGACAAAGAAAAGTTTTTCGAAGGAGGATGCTCGCATTATATTTCGAAGCCATTTTCTAACGAAAAACTTAAAAAATTAGTATCAGACCTTTAAGATAAATTTCATTTTTTATGAAGTGCGTTATATATATCAACCTGGCTTCCCAAAGTAAACAGGTCATATAACCATCCAATCAGGAATAAACCGCCCGTCAGAAGATAAATTATTCCTATGACAATTTTACCGAGATAAAATTTGTGTATACCGAACACTCCTAAAAAAAACCACAACAGATAAGCTATGCTTTTTGATTTCATACCGGTAGATTTAAATTGGTACAAATCTAATTTATTTAAATTTAATACTCAATTTAGAATAATGTACCGGAATATTTTAAAACTAGCATTAACAAATAAGATACAAATTATTACAATTTCTTACATAAATATCATACTGTTTGTTCAGGGATTGACTATTTTTAAAAGTGTATAAGATATAATGACGATAATTAATAAAAAGAAATAATTTATAAAAACAAAGAAATTTTAATTAGAGAAGATGAAACACAGAATTTATTATTCGGAAAAAGAACAATTATTCAGAATTGAAACCAAAAGATTCCTGAGTAAATGGGAAACAATAAAATTTTATCTGTCCACTAATCCGGAAGGAAATCTGATTAGAGCGGGAGGGTTTTTATCGTATGAGAATGCTGAAGAATGGATGCAGGACAGATATCCCGTATTCGGCAATAGTAAAAGTCCGGGGAAAAATAAAAACATCGGATTTGAATTTTAGAATAGATAAATCTATTTCTTATTATATAAAATAAAAAATGGCTGCCGAAGGGCAGCCATTTTTTATAATAAACCGTTTTAAGAAATGTAATATTAGTATCCGGTATTAATCTTTCCCTGTCTTTCTTCTGCTGTTTTATCCCATTGAGGTAATATTGTTTTAATAAATTCCTCTTTAGATTGGAACAATTTCGGCATGTCAAGACCGATGAATTGCTGTGCTTTTTCCTTTGTTGATAAATCGGGGATTACGGGTGGCTGCTTGCCCATTCTGGCAAGCATTTCAAGCATTAAACCGGATGCTTCCTGTGATTTTTCAATAGAGGTTCCAAGTATCCTGGCACATTCAAGAGGTGCGTGGAAACTTCCGCCGTGTGATGCAGCCACATAATCCCATCTCCATTGGGAATGTCTTATAAGTAATAATACAGGTTTCATTTGTTCCTCTGTTGCTCCTGCATCCCAGCAAGCTTTAGCATACAGATGTGCTTTTACTAAACTATTAGTGGCAATACCTTCCAGTTCAAATATTTTATCCTGTCTTTCATAGACATTGTTCATCAATTCTGTTTCGCTTACCCTGTGACATACCGTACAGGAACCAGAAATATTTGCAAGGGGACTTTGAATTTTGTGATTTGTGAATTTTACGTTTCCCTGGCTTTTATAAGGCATATGGCAATCAGCGCAGGATACGCCCCTGTTATAATGTATTCCCATTCTGAATAATTCATAATCAGGATGTTGGGCTTTTATCATCGGTGTTTTACTTATTGCATGTACCCAGTCTGTAAAATCATTTTCATCATAATACTTTTCCGCATCTTCGACAGTGAATCCTTTATCCCAAGGGAATGTAAGATACTTTTCCTCTTTACCTTTAAAGTAGTATTCAACGTGACATTGTGCACAAACAAGCGAGCGCATTTCCTGGTGAGTAGATTTAGTAATATCTTTTCCCTGTCTCCAGAAAGCTTCAATCAATGCAGGTCTTGTAATTCGGAGATTCATGGTTTTAGGGTCATGGCAATCCTGACATCCAATCGGATTTACAATTTCCGGACCCATTTCCTTCCACGGAGTTTTATAAAAACTTGCCGCACCTATTTTATTCATCATTCTCGGGACATCTGTACTCTTACATGTCCAGCAAGTACTTGGCTGTGGAGCATCCGTTCTCAAAGTTTTTCTTATATCATTTACAGCCCAGTAATGTCCGCGTCCCTGGTTGTATTCTCTGGAAAAAGCATACCCTGCCCACAGCACAACCAGATTTGGGTACCGTGCAAGCATATCAATAGTGGCAGAACCTCCGTGCTTGCTTTCAAATGATGTATCCAGAGTACTTTTATAAGTTTCGAATTCTCTCGGATAATTCTGTCCCCAGATTTCATTCCTCGGTTCCCAGTCATTTATTGGAGTAACAATTTGCTGGACAAGGTTAGCTTCCGTTCTTCTTTCAATAATATTACTTGCAAGAAGACCCACGAGAAACACAATAAAAATTGTGAATACATATAAAAGCCAGCCGAACCACGGTTTTTCTTTTATTAATTCGGAAATTTTTTTCATATGATTATAAATAAAATTTGAAATTATTTATTTAAGATTTTATTCATCCATTCCGGTATTACAGGGGACAGTTTTGGCACCTGTGCATTTGGTGCAGAGGAAAGACTGTTAACCCTTCCGTGCGGTGTATCCCTGTGGCAGTCCCAGCATAATCTTTCATTTTCTTCATCCTCTTTACCGCCTGCCCAAATTGCTTCAAAAGTCTCATGGTAGGATAAAAATCCTTCGTGGCATCTTTCACAATTTTGCTGAACAACTTCTCTACCCGCCTCTTTTATTCTTATTACCTGCGGTTCAATACGCAGTGTGAATATTGTCGAATGCCTCAACCCGTCCTGCGCTTTGAATAAATATTTATGAAAAATATTATCATGAGGTACGTGACAATCATTGCAGTTAGCCACTCTTGCGTGAGAGCTGTGCTGCCAGGAATCATACTGTGAATACATTACGTGGCAATTTATGCAAGTTTCGGGTTTATCCGAGAGATATGAATCTGCATTACTGATGTGAAATAAAAATACCGATAATCCGGTTAAAATCCCAATTGTTACTATTACAGGTACTTTCCATTTGTCAGGCGGTATTAATATATTAAATATTTTTCTGATGGTTCTCATCCCGATAATTCAAAATATAACTTTTAAATTTTATATGCAACAACCACAAGGTCATTAGAGCTATTTTTATAAAAATTATCCCTCTTCAAAGATGAATAGGCTTTAATTCTCTTAAAACCTGTTTTTTTCAAAACCGAAACCAGAATTTCTTTGTCATACGGAAAAAGCTTCGTGGTCAGCAGTTCAAAATCCTTCGGATTACTTTTATCGAATTTTAAAATGTTAAAATTTAACGGCATTTCAAATAAATCATAAAATCTTACGTAAACATTTTGTGTTGTTTGTGAAATATTAACAATTCTGTTGTTTTCCTTTTTTATTGCAGTGTAATTTAGTATCTGAAAAATAAAAACGCCTTTCGGTTTCAGTATAGTGTAAATCCTTTTTATTGTTTTACAGAGTTTTTTTTCTACAACAAGGGCAAGAGAATTTCCGAGCGAAACCGCTACATCAAATTTATTGTAAAATTTACCGGGTATTTTATCGAGTGAATAATTAAGAAACTTCGAATTTAAATTAAATTTTCTTGAGTTTATTTTGGCTTTTTCAATCATCTTTTCGGAAATATCAAAACCGGTCACATCAAGATTATTTAATCCGAGTGAAATCGAGTCGGCTCCCGTACCACAGCCCAGATCGACGGCTGTTTTTGAATTTTCAGGAATCAGATTTTTCAATAACACTTTTCTTCTCGAGATAACTATCGAAGCATTCGTCATATCATCGAAAAAATCAGAAACGCTATCGAAAAAGTATTTAGTCTTCATATAAAAAAATAATAATACATTGTTTTTCTTTATTAATCATTATTCATTACTCATTATTGATTATTCAAAATCCATTGTTCGTTTAAAAGATCTCCTCTTACACCAATTACCATAAGCTTTAAAGGAATTTTTCTTTCTGCCTGTTGCAAAGCTTTCTGAGCAATTTTAAGCAGAGCTCCGCAGCAGGGAACTTCCATTATCATAACTGTTAAAGTATTTATATTTGATTTGTCTATCATAGCTGTAATTTTATCTGTATAGACTTCCATATTTGAATCCAGTTTCGGGCAGGCAATGGCAAGGGATTTATCCTTTAAGTACTTGCTGTGGAAATTACCCGCACTGAAAGCAACACAATCTGCTGCAATAAGCACATCCGCATTCTGAAAATAAGATGCTCCCGGATTTATCAGGTGCATCTGTACCGGCCACTGGTTCAGGGCTGACGGCTGGTTTTCTATTGTGTCAGAGGATTCTGAAATCTTTTCATTTCTTAAATCCATTGATTTTGACCCCGGACATCCCGATCCTTCCCTGTGTTTTTCCATTATATTGAACATAGTTTTTTTATTTATTTCTGTTAAGTCAATTTGAATGTTGTTTTCTTCAATAAAATCTATTGCCTGATTAAAATATTTTATTTCATTATGGTCTCTTAAATGTCTCATATGAGCTATAACAGTACTGTTGCCCTGTTTGGTTATTCTTTCCATCACAGCTGTTTCATCATACGGTTCGGCTTCTCTTTCTTCAAGCGTAATGGCATCCTGCGGGCATTCGCCTATACAGGCTCCCAGCCCGTCGCAGAATAATTCACTTACAAGTCTCGCCTTTCCGTCAATTACTTGTAATGCTCCTTCATGGCAGCCTTCAACGCAATTTCCGCAACCATCGCATTTTGATTCGTCTATGTTAATTATTGTTCTCTTCATTTTACTGATTTTGTTTTATTATTAAAATACATGTTATATGCTATTTAAACTTTGACTTAAGTCAAAGTTCTATAAAATGCAAATCACAGGACAATATTGAGAATTTGCGATAAAATTGAATGTTTTAAGATTAAATATGTCCTTATTTTTCATTAATATATAACAATTTGTGTCAAAATAAAAAAATAAATTAAAGTATTTTTTTTATTTAAAATTCATTATATTGACAAAGTTGATTTATTTAATGAGTGACAATTTCACCTAAAATTAAGTAAAATACTTAAATTTGGTAATTCAATATTATTTATTTTGCCTGATTTTAGAATTTACCTCATATAACTAAACCAAAAAATATGGTTTGTTTAATATCTAACCATGAAAAAATATTTACTAAAATTTCAGATTTTTTTTAATTAGTAAAAATTTAGTTCTAAATTTGTTAAAATTTAATATTTCATTTAAAAAAAGGAGAAAAAATGAAGAAAGTATTAGCGCTTTTTATTTTTGTTTTATTGTTTTCTTTTGGAACCGATGCATTTTCACAGGTAGTTAAAATGTCTCAGAGTTTTGAAGGAACAACTTTCCCGCCAGCAGGCTGGACAACATATAATGTTTTAGGTGCAAATATATGGACAAGAGTTGATAATACAATTCCCGCTTTATTTCCGCCATATCCAAATGGCACATATTGCGCAGCAATTGATTATGAAACACCCGGCGGTGATGATTATTTAGTAACAAAAAAGATTAACGGTGTAGTTGCAGGTGACTCTTTAGTTTTCTATTGGGTAAAACGTTATTCTGACGGACCCTATCCACCGGATTCATGTATAGTTAAAATATCAACTACCGACTCTTTAGTGGCAAGTTTCACAAATGTTATTTCAAGAATTTGTGTACATTGCACACCCGTAGGAACACAGGTTTGGAACAGAGCCACACTTCCCTTAACTGCATTTGCAGGACAAAATATTTTCATCGCATTCGAACATAAAGATGTAGATGGACACGGAATGGGAATTGACAGCATATTTGTGTACGGTCCAAGCGGTTCCCCTGTACCGACAGGAACCTGGACAGAGCAAACATCAGGTATAACTACAGGACTTAATACAGTATCGGCAGTTGATGATAATGTAGCATGGGCTGGCGGTGCATCCGGAAAAGTATTAAGAACCACTAATAAAGGTGCAACCTGGGTAAATGTCACCGGAACAATTCCAACGACCTACACTATATACAGTATTTTTGCGTGGGATGCAAATACATGTATAGCTACAGGAGTTGCAGGTTCAAATACATCAATATTCCAGACTACAAACGGTGGAACAACCTGGGCAACACCAAATACG
>Ga0224522_1000218_pt1 | contig 25493 bp, 27 predicted proteins | sample CFST25metaG_FD_182733 | JGI IMG/M metagenome (GOLD analysis project Ga0224522, IMG submission 182733) | Peat soil microbial communities from Stordalen Mire, Sweden - C.F.S.T25 | ecosystem: Environmental > Terrestrial > Soil > Wetlands > Peat | place: Sweden: Norrbotten County, Stordalen Mire...
GCTTATTGTAGATGACAGCACAAATGTTCTGAACGCACTGAAAATGCTGCTGAAATTCGAGTTTGAGGAAGTCTTTGCCATAACCAATCCGAATTCGCTTATCCATGACATTGAAAAACTGGATATCGATGTAGTTCTTTTGGACATGAATTTCAAGGCCGGAGAAAACTCGGGAAATGAGGGAATATACTGGCTTCGGGAGATTAAACGAAGAAAACCCGATATTGAAGTGGTCGTGTTCACGGCCTATGGTGATATTGAGATTGCGGTAAAGGCCACTCACGAGGGAGCGGCGGATTTCGTGTTAAAACCCTGGGAAAACGGTAAAATTCTGGCCACACTGAAATCAGCGCTCAAACTCAGGAGATCGAACCAGACGGTAGGGGATCTCAGAAAGAGGGAAACAGCGCTAAAGACCGAGTTGAACCATGATGGGCGGACGATCATTGGAACTTCTCCGGCCATCAGAAAAATAATGGATCTGATCAGAAAAGTAGCTGCCACGGATGCCAACATCCTGATCACCGGCGAAAACGGCACAGGGAAAGGACTTGTGGCAAAAGAGATCCACCGTTTATCGGACAGATCGGATGAGCTTCTTGTCACCATCGACCTGGGTTCTGTAGCGGAGAATCTGTTCGAGAGCGAGATGTTCGGTCATTCCAAAGGCTCTTTTACCAATGCCATCGAAAAGCGGACCGGGAAGATTACCCTTGCCGACAAAGGGACTTTGCTGCTTGACGAAATCGGGAACCTGCCTGTCCATCTTCAGTCGAAACTTCTGAATGTTTTACAGAACAGGGCAGTGTGCCCGGTGGGATCCAACCAGGAAATACCTGTGGATATACGGTTGATATCCACGACTAATAAGAATCTGTACCAGATGGTAAGGGAGAAGACTTTCAGGGAAGACCTGCTGTACCGGATAAATACAATACAGATAGAGTTACCGCCATTGAGGCAGAGAACTGAAGACATCCTGGAACTGGCCGGTTTTTATTTGGGGAAATACAGCCAGAGATATAAGAAGAATGGTATAAAGCTTCACCAGAAATCGGTGGAACGTCTGAAGAGTTATCCCTGGCCTGGAAATATCAGGGAATTGCAACACACTATCGAAAAAGCTGTCATTCTATGTGAGGGAGATCATATCACTCCCTCCGACCTTTATCTGAATCAGCCTAATCTAGTACTGATAGAAGAAACGATGACACTGGAGGAGATGGAGAAGCGACTCATAACCAAAGAACTGAAGAAAAGAGGTCAGAGGCTGATTGTCACCGCGAAGAAACTGGGTATTTCCCGTACCACTTTGTATAAAAAAATGAAGAAATATGGACTCTAAACGAATTATACTGACGATCCTGACCGGCGTCGGATTCATTGTTACGGCTTCATTTTTCACCGGATACCTGATATCCCGTGATCATAACCTGTGGTACTTGCTTATTCTACTCACCGTCCCGATAGCCAGTCTGTCAATAATGCGGAAGTTTAACCAGTCGAACCGGCAGATTGCTTTTTTTTTCGAAGCAATCAGGAATGAAGACTCTTCTCTGAAGTTCCCGACCTCCACAAAGCAAACATCCCTGCGCCGTCTTTATAAGAGTCTGAATGAGCTGAATGCACAGATCACAGAGATCAAGCTGAAAAATGCATACCTGGAGAAATATTATCAGACATTTATCCAACATGCAGAAACCGGATTATTGGGTCTAAACAATAACAATGAAGTCGTGATCATGAATGAAAAGGCATTTGAATATGCCGGGATCCCATCCTATACTCCGCTGCATCTGGTCCCTTCACGAAATTCCGAATTGTTCAATACGCTTTTTACAATACGGCCAGGCGAACCACTCACCTATAAGCAACTCACAAGTGAAACTCAAATCAATCTTCTTGTGCGTTCAAGGGAGGTCAGTTTCGGGCAAAAGGTTTCCAGGATCATTTCCCTTCAGGATATACGTCATGAATTGGATGAAAAAGAACTTGATTCCTGGCAAAAGCTCATCCGCGTGCTTACCCATGAGATCATGAATAGTATAGCGCCCATCATTTCTCTTACTGGCACCTTGCGTCAGTTGTTCACTACAGGCACCCAACCGGTTCAACGTCCGGAAATCGACAAGTCTACCGTTGAAAATATGATCCTGGGTCTGGATATCATCGAAGAGAGGGGAAAGGCACTGGTCACTTTTGTCGATAACTACCGAAAGCTGACACGTATTCCCAAGCCTGAATTTGCCGCATTTAACATCAGAGAATGGCTCGATACAATTTATTTGCTGCAAAAGGCAAGGATAGAAGCTCTCGGCATCAGCTATGAATCCAGTATCGATTCAAGGATCAGGGAAATTTCAGGAGATAAAAAACTTCTTACTCAGGTAGTCATAAACATCCTGAATAATGCCATGGAAGCGTTAGAGGATATCCAGCAGGGACGGAAGATTCGGATGTCGGCCGAACTTTCGAAACAAAACCGTCCGCTTTTGCGTATTTCTAACAATGGACCTGGGATTCCTGACAATCTCCTGGAAAAGATTTTTATTCCTTTCTTCACTACACGGGAAGAAGGTTCAGGCATAGGCCTGAGCCTCTCGCATCAGATCATGCGCTTGCACAACGGTTATATCCACGTTGAATCAACTGAAGATCTAACCAGTTTTGTGATCACATTGTAGTCATTCGGGGGTGCTGGTGGTTTCAGATGGAACTTGGCAGAATCTCATATCACTCTAAACTTTCGTGAATCATTATCAGGCCAAAAGTATTTGTAACCATTATATCCATCGTCATCCGGGAAAAGTGGAAGATAAAATTCTTTATTTTTTTGTATCAACCTTGACCTGTGCGACCTGTGAAAATTCTCATCTCCAAACCACCACGGATATTTTATCTTACCAGCGTGATAGAGCACCATGCTATTGTTGTACCCCCTGTGTATCCATTCCCTTATCATAGCATTCGTGTATGCCTTTAAGGCATTCTCGTATCCTACCCACATCTTCACCGCCGGATGGTTTTTCCACCTGGAATCGGGAACCACACCAGAAATGATGTTCAATATCTGCATCGCTTCCACTCTTTGGTTTCCCAGTCTCTTATAATCAAGCACCCTGGCTGACTTTTGAAAGCCAGGGTACGGTAAAAATGTCTGCATCTTTAATTTCAAATTGCTGTAACCGTTCGAGAAAGACGCCTCATCCAAAGCCAGTGGGTGATAAAGAGCACAATGCTGATAATAATGATCAGGCTGCTCACAACGATAGACCGGATTGATGAATGGTTAGCTTGACTGATCCGGTCAGCCCTCGCTGCTTCGTACATAGAGTGAATAGTTTTATCATCCGGGATATAATTTGTCCCGGCTTTTTGTTCCTCCGATTTTTCGCTCTTGAGGATGTCCATTTTATAATTATCATAAGATGCCAGGCTTGGAGTAGCAGCAAATTGAAAAAGCCCGCCTGCATGAAGAGGATCACTTAGATCCATGATGGAAGGAATAATCGAAGAGATGCAGATGATAAAGGTAATTACGGCGACCAGGCAAACGGTATAACCGTAAATTTGTGCCATTCGATGTTGTTTTTCCATGATCTTTAATTTTATAAAATTTACGAGTAAAGATATGAAATAAAGATCGGGAATACAATTATATCCGGAGAGGCCGATCCGGTTGTCAATCTTTGTCCAAGTTAAAATTAGCGCCACCACTTGGTAGCAGGGGCAGATTTGTTATTCTGTACAGAAGAATTGAATCCTCGGACATTCGATTGTTCAAAAAAAACCAAAAATTTCGTATTACCTTTTGACTTTTTCCTGATTAAGGATAAATAATCAGTAGGAAGATATGGCAATAACCAGAGAAAATGTAATTACAAAATACTACAGCGGGAGGCTGGGTCATGTGTGCCTGCAGGAAGACGGTGTTATCCGGTCGCTTCCTGACATGTCGAAACGGAAAATTTCGAAAAATCAGAAACAGCACCTGGACCGGTTTCAGACTGCTAAAGAATACGGCTGCAGGGCGAAATCCGATGCAAGTCTTTCGGATCATTATGCAGCGTTCCTTAAGAAGTGGAAGAAAAAGAAAAAGAACATGGGGATCTATCAGTTGGCTATCATGGATTTCATGAATCCTCCCCTGATTTGGAAAATAACAATTGCAGATGAGAACCCGGAACTGGTGATACGGATCATGGCAATGGATATCCTGATGGTCGCCGGTATTACTGTAAAAGTCGTATCGCCGGGAGGCGGGGTCGTTGAGGAGGGGGAAGCCCGGTGCATTTGTACCAATACGGAATATACTTATCCGGTTAAACATCCCGCTTTACTCAAACCCGGTGTGATCCTTTACGTTACAGCAAGGGATTTTCCCGGGAATATTACCGAAAAAATTTTGACTGCAGTTCATGTGGATGGCACGAATATTGTAAATTTGTTTTGATCATTAAATCGGGAATCCACCATGGTATCTTTCAAAGATCAATATTTCCCATTCGTAATGGATCCTTCCACCCTCCTGTTTCTCTGTTTTTAAACTTTCCCTGCCTGTTTATCATCTAAGCCAGCTCTAAGACTCCTCTAAGTCTTCTCTAAGTTTGAGATGAAAGCCGCACGATTGCCAATAAGTGGCTTTCTTAACGTTGAAGATGAATTACGGTACCGGTAATTTGCATTATTTGCAATCAGACGAAATGGAAGGGAAAACCCAAGGTCCTAAACGCAAAATGCGAAATGTAAAGTGCGATGTGATTCAGACTACGCAGTTTGTTGATGATTATGGATCGCCAAGGGATAAAAGGCTTGCTGTGGGGTCTTAACGGCGAAAGTATCAAAAAGTGAATGCCCGGAACCCAATTTCCGCCGCAGAGCGACGGGGTATTATACCCTCCGCCTTCGGCGGGATTCCTGCCGGCTTATTCCAGGGGTTAACCAATTGTGATTTCATTTATAAATTCATCACTGATTGATTCAACCGGAAGCTGAAGTTCTCCGGAGATATCAATGATAATCTCCCGGATATGATTCTCCGGCAATTTATCCATTAAAGCAATTGTTAATTTTTGTCGCAGTTCAAATAATCTCAATCGTTGTTTCTCAGTAAATGCCTGTTGGTTAAAGAATGTTCTCTCCTGCGTATAGTGATAAGGGACCCTGGAAACCTGCCTGAACAGCTTAGCACTATATTCTATGGATTCTTCATGATTCATCGTATAATGTGACCAGTGATCCCGTAATCCTTTGATTTGCCATTTTCGCCGATAATCTGTCAAAGCGAGATCGCTGAAAGGAGTTATGAATAATGGAAAGAGAAGATAGCTTGACGATGCACGTCCGACCTGGAGGTTGTCAATAAAGAGTGCTGTATTATTAACCGTTTCAGGAGTTTCCCCCGGAAATCCCATAATGTATGTCATCAAAACGTTAATCCCGCATTGATCCATTAACTCTATTCCTCGTTTTACCTTTTCAAGGCTCTGGGCTTTATTCATCCGGCGAAGCTGACCTTCATCCCCTGATTCGACCCCTACCAGTGCAATTAACAGTCCGGAACGTCTTAAAAGATCAATATTCGATTCATTGATTGCGGAAGCCCGCATAAATCCGATCCAGCGCTTAATTTCAGCATTGATAAAAACTTCAGCAACTTCCTTCAGCCTGTTGCTATGGATAAAGATATTATCATCCGTGGCGTGGATGATAGATGCTGTATTTTTAATCCTTGGGACCAGCATGCCCAGTTCTTTTTTCAGGCTTTCCTTCGACCGCAGAAAGATCGTAGGATTTAACCTGTAAAAATCGCAATACCTGCATCTGAAAGGGCAACCAATGGAAGTTCTTATCGGAATCTGCTCCGGTAATTCATCGATAAAATCCCATCGGGTAAAATCCTGATTATAATCAACCTCTTCATCCTTCCTCCGGGTAAAGAAGTACTTACCAGAGCTATCCGGAAGTGCCAGATTTGGAATATTCTCAAAGGAGGAATTTTTACCATTCCGGAGTTCCTTCAGAACCATCAACAACGCTTCCCTCCCATGCGGTGCTACGACAAAAACATCAGCATCAAAATCAGAACTGTTGGCATGGAACAGCAGCTCAGATGAGCTATTTTCGAATTCCTTTTTGCCGGCAGCCCATTCGTAAAACTGGTAACTTTTCCATACATAAATCCCCCCGACGATAATTACGGCTTCAGGAAGGTATTCACGGATTTTGTTTAAATAATTTCTGAGCGAATCATTACTTAAGATCATTGTTGAAGAGAGGCATACTGCAAATGGATTTTCTGACGCGATCAGTTCTAATGACTCTTTATTGAATTCATTTGTAAGGAGCGTATGATAACCCTGTTCCCGCAACAATCCCGCAAGGTAAAATCCTGCAGCAGGCATCATGTTTCTTTTAGAAGGGATCGGATGAATGTTCTGTGTACTGAAATTATCTTTTGCAAGTTCAAGTAAGGTTGAAAGCGTTAGTTCCCGTCCGCTGTTGGATAATAATATCCTGAAATCCAGGTCATACTGGTCCTCATCCACCATTGGAGCTATTACGGCAACGGTTCTGGACATTGGAGATTTCTTAAGTTTTTCCGTTCAAATATAGTTATATTTAAATTGGCGAATCAAATGGTATGAGCCACAGGGCAGAATATCCGATTGTTCAATTAAAAAGCCGAAATGCGGAATTGCAAAATGCAAAGCGACAAGTCTTAATTGCGAGGTGTGAAGTGTAAAATGCGAAGTCACAGGATAACCCCATCTGGTCAGTGCTCTGATTTATTGAACTTTGCACTATCTTTGCTATTCAAGGCGAACAAAGCAAACATGAAATAGTCATGTTTGGAATAAATCATCAACCTATGATGATATTAGATTCAATCTGGCGTATTCCCCGCCTGCGTCGGGCAGGCGTCTGACTCATAAAAAACAAATAATAACAGATGAACATTTCAAAAACTAAAACGAGGTGGGGCCTCATTTTGTTATTGTTTGCTGTCATTGCCATACTGGCTTTAGATCCGTTGCCGCCACATGCTCCCATCCAATATTATGACAGGCAAAGTGGCTTGTTAAAAACGGAAAAAGTGGCTGGCGAAAAGTGGTTGGTGTGGCTGTATAATAATCCGGTTGGCGAAGCAACATTGTGGGCGCTGGTCAAAAGAAAGGTGGTTTCATCTGTTTATGGCAATAGAATGGATCGTCCTTCATCGACCAAAAAAATACTACCCTTTGTTGAAGAATTTGATATTGACATGAGTACCGCCCAAAAACAGGAGTTTAACTCTTTCAACGATTTCTTTACCCGGAAACTAAAGAATAATGCTAGACCGCTGGATACCAGCTCAACCGTTACCGTGTCGCCTGCCGATGGAAAAATACTGGCCTATGCCAATATCAGCAACAGCGATTTTATCATCAAGGGATACCGCTTCGATATTTTTTCGTTTTTGAATAATGCCCGCCTTGCTCAAAATTACCGTGATGGCACCCTGGTGATCATCCGGCTTGCCCCTTTCGATTACCACCGTTTCCATTTCCCCATTAGCGGAAGTGTATCACCCGTCACCCGGATTCCCGGTGATTATTATTCAGTTAACCCCCTTGCTTTGCGCAAAATGACTGAAATATTCTGCCGGAACAAAAGGGAATTTACCATCGTGTCAAACCCCTTGTTTGGAGATGTTGTGATGACTGAAGTAGGGGCAACCATGGTAGGAAGTATCGTACAGACTTATCCAGGGAATTTTGTAAAAAAAGGGGAAGAGAAAGGGTATTTCAAATTTGGGGGTTCCACGGTAGTGCTGCTGTTTGAAAAAAACAAAATTCGCATCGATGAGGATTTATTGATTCATACTTTGAAGGGTTATGAAACTGCGATCAAAGAAGGAGAAAGAATTGGTGTATCGATGATTAATCCGACAGTTTCGAGGTAGGGATTAAGTGCGGGGAGCGGAAGGGAAAGTCCAAGGTCTAAAATGCGAAGTCCGAACTGTAAGGTGCGAGTTAATTCAGACTTCGCACTTCACATTTCGGACTTGTCTCTGCTCCCCTTACTGCGCAATTCTCGAACCAGTTATTCGAAGATTTCAGGAAACTATATGAATTAAAGCCCTTTATCAATATTGACGGCTACAGCAGCCTGTATAGAGCAAGTAAAGGAAGTCCCAAAGAAGACAATGCTTTAGACTCCCATAGTAATATTAAACCGGAGAGGAATACGAGTTTGACTAGGATTAGGAAATAAGGGAAAGAGAGAGAGTGGTATTGTATGGTAGGCGATGGTAAGGAGGAATTTGAAAAGGTAATGAAAAGAGAAGCGTTAACATTCGATGCAAGGGCTGCACAGATTAAAAATACACTTGCTGAGTACAAGGGTATGCCAGCCATTGCCAAAATAGCTGAAGGGTTCATTTCCGCTGAAGCGATTCGTATCAACATGCTTACGGACATGGAATCGTTCGTGAAGCGGGTGGAAAGTATGCATTCCGGCTCGAAAGAGCGCAGGTGCGTGGACATTTTACTCGCCGCTTTCGCCAAGAAAAAATACGGGTTCGATTACGATCCGAAAACTGGCTCACTTGAGCAGTTCTACATGGTACTGGGAGTTGACCCGGCAATGCATACGCTGGAGTCCCTGTATACCATGCCGGAATTTAATTTTCAACTTCTGGACATGACCATTAAATCCGTCTTACGATAGTTTCATTTACTACATTCACTTATATTTTTTACATGCTCGATAAGAAGCCAGTTGATGATATACTAAGGACGCTTGCTTTGTTTGAGAAAAGTTGATACTTTTGATTTCTAAAGATAAGTGTATGATAAGTAAAGCTGAGTTTCTTCCAAAGTACAACATAAAAGAGGAAGACTTTATAAAGACAGGATTAGATTGGTCTATGCTTGAGCGAATTTATGACAACTATGAGGAAAAGAGCAGAGAACCTGAATTCATCAAAATACCTGAATTCATTTCTGCCTCACTGATGTCTTGTAAGGATGTTCATTCCGTGAGATTTCGTATTAAAAGTGGAGAACATCTAATTGATAAAATCATTAGAAAGAAGCTTGACTTTCCGAAAAGAGTTATAACCCTAGATAATTACCTTACCAGAATAACGGATTTAATCGGTGTTCGTGCAATTCACTTGTATAAAGAACAATGGCTTGGCATTCATCAATTTATAAATAAACGGTGGAAACAGAAAGAAACGCCAATGGCTTATTATCGTAAAGGGGATGAGGAAACAAAGGAATATAAGGAACATGGATGTAGAATTCAAGCACACAAATATGGTTATCGTTCCATTCATTACCTTATTATAGTTGATTTGGGAATTGAGGAAAAGCAGATTGTTGAAGTTCAAGTAAGAACGATATTCGAAGAAGGATGGAGTGAGGTTGATCACAAAATTAGGTATCCAAATTACATGGATATTGACATCTTAAAGAAATCTTCTTGGATACTCAATGGTTTATCCGGAAACGCAGATGAAATGACGACATTTATGAAATCATTGAAGGATGTATTCATTAGTCAGGCCAAACAAAGTCCCGAACCAACAAATCAAGAAAATACTATGGAATTGTTAACAGACCTTGAAAGAAAAATGAAACATCTTCCACAGAAGACCGAAAACAAAAAAAAGATGCTGGAAATGATTGAACGATTAAAGATGGGGATAACAGCAAATTCAGGGTCGAATTATTATGACATAGCAGAATTCCTCATGAAAACATGAAACCGCTTCATAATGTAGTTGTAATTTGAATCAACTACTTTTCTATTTCCAAAATTCCAACCTTCTGAAATAGTTTCGCTTCCCTTCCGGTAAGTTGAAAAGAATCTGTATAAAAGCGGGTTTTTCTCTCTTTTACAAGGAGACCATTTAAAGTTTTATTGACCGCTAAAACAGTTCTTGAAGGAGCGCCATTATACTCACGATTAATACTGGCAACAGCATTGAATACGCGAATTTTGTTAATTTTTGTCATACAAAAGGTTAGTTTAGACACTTAAGCTTTCAATAATTTTGGGAATATCAATAACGCTTTGAAGTTTCTCCAAATTGTCCGAAACAAAATTTTCCAGACAAATGTAGTTTAAAAAGTGAAGGGTTGAATAGTATGATTTATCGCTTACAGCAATACCCATTGATAAAAGAGGTAATCTTTTAGATTTATTAGAGAATGGAGGGAAAGTTAATGTTATATAGTTTTTCCAAATATGATCCCGGCTCCCCTCTTGATGGTGCCCGATATTTTTATCCTTTAATAGAGATCGGTGAACTTCCCAGGATTTGGTTATCATGTTCGGCTTCCCTGCATCAATATCCTTAAGCTTATACCTTGCGCCTCTTTGATCAAAAGAAGTTACAAGAGTCTTGAATTTTTTATCTTTAGTTAAATACCGAAAATGAACCCTTACCGGGATATCCTTTGCATCCTTCTTTTGAGAATTTACGAACAATATAGTTGAAGTATGAAGGCAAAGAGCCAATAAATATCCCATAAGCCAATCCAACTCTTCCATGTCTTTATTCCCCAGTTTATGGCTTCCGTTTTTTGCCTGTTGCTGAAAGGATTCGATTGATTTCGCAGTCAAACCAGTAATTTTACTTGCATACGGGTAGAATTTTTCACTTAGAAACAATTGTAACTCTTTTAAAAACTTATCATCAACCTCAAGAGTACTGTTAATTGGAACTTTAAACTGTATTGTTTTTTTTGATCTTTGAGTTGGTCGTTTAATTGAGGGTTTATCCATGTGGAATTGAATTTGTTAGGTCATTCTGTTTAGGTTCGCTTTATTCCAGTAAGAACAAAAATTATCAGAAAAGAGTAATTTGGAGAAATGACCATATTGTGTAGATTGTCAAATTGGTGTGTGAATTTTTATGCAATATAAAAAAGTTTGCTCAACAATACACAACCCCTTGATTTTTTTTATTAAACATCACATGTTGATAGAAATAGAGTTTCCTCAGAGAATAGAGTATAAAATAAAAGGTTAACGTCAGAATATTTGTCATTTGTAACTTTGGATAATTTTTGTGGCTTATCCGAAAGGCCTTATATTATTGAGGTTAGAAACGATTGAGACTTGGTGGAATGGACAAAAAAATGAAAAATTGGACATATCCGGAAATATAACTGGTTTATCCATGGAGTTTCCTAAAAATTGTTGAAAACTATCCGGCGAGAAGGGGAATTGGTTAAAACCAACCTTTAATAATTGCCCGTTTATAGACACTTGTTTTGGCTACAATTACAAAAAAAATCTTTTAGAAGTTAAAGAACCATTTTATGGAGTACGCATGTACTAGATAGAGTTGTAAATGCGGAAAAGAAAAGAGAAAAATGATACAAATGAAATGAACGTCTCACCTTCATTAATTCTGGAACCCATTGTTATTACTGGGTTAATGAGATAAAAGCATTTATAACTGAGACGAAAAGAAAAAAACAATTGAGAAAATTTGCGTTTTTACCCCTTTTATCTCACTTTCATTAATTTTTGTAAGATAAAACGTTTTCTAAGCTATTGACGTCCAGAATAATAGAAATAATTATATCCCAACATGTTTTCGGGAATACAAATTTTAAAAATATGCTTATATTTATCTGATAAACAAATACATATAAGAAATGTATCAGATAAAAACGACAAACGGTTATGATTTCTTCGAAGTGGCCTCTGCATTCCAGAAAACCATTCGAAGAGGAATGGAAGAAGAAGCCCTATACTGGGGGCTGGAGCTTTTAGAAAGCAATTTCCATAAATACGCATGGAAAAGAATGCTTGTGATTGCAGCGGAGGATGTCGGGTTGGCAAACCCTCAGCTTATTATCCAAATAAAAGCCTTGGTTGATTCCGATGAATGGATACAGAAGAACAGGAAAGACAAGAAACCATCAAGAATCCATTTTGTGATGGGCATCCTGTTATGCGTACGAAGTGTCAAATCCCGGATAGTAGATAATTTCAAACATATATTACCGGATAAAAAGAGAACAAGGAATGCGTTTAGAAATTCCATCATTCTCCTTGGATATGCACACTAACCGAGGGAAAAAGATGGGACAGACATTCAAGGAATTCCATTATGACGGGGCAATGCTTGCAAATATTGGCTATATAGAGGGAGAGCAATTCTATTTTGATAAGATCAGTCAGCTTATAGAAGAAGGTTGTTTCAAGTCGAAACAGGATGAAGAACCAACGCTACTATAGGAAAATTTTGGAAAAAGATAACTCAGCCTAATTCTCAATGCTTTATGTTGTATTACATTTTACAAACCTCCCTTTAAAAAACGTAATGGGTATGAACTATATCTCATATTACAGGGTAAGCACGAAAAAACAGGGCGACTCTAATCTTGGCCTAGCAGCGCAGCGCACAATAGTTTCTTCGTTTTGTAAAGACGGAAAGATCCTCGGTGAATATACCGATATTGAATCTGGGACAAAAAGGGGAAATAACCGGGAAGGATTGAAACAGGCTATAAACCACGCTAAAGAAACAGAAAGCAGGCTTGTGATTGCAAAATTAGACCGGCTCTCCAGAAATGTGCAATTCATTACAACCCTTATGGAAAGCGGGGTTGATTTTGTAGCCTGTGATATGCCAACAGCCAATAAATTTACCGTTCATATAATTGCTGCTCTTGCAGAACAAGAAGTTGATATGATTTCACAGAGAACAAAGATCGCTTTGGGAGAACTCAAGAAGAAGGGAAAAAAACTAGGATCACCAAAAAATTTGAATCAAGATGCAATCCATAGAGGGAGACAAGTTAGAACCAACAACGCCTTAAATGATGACAACAATGTTAAAGCCTCCGCTCTGATCAGTGCTTTACGTGAACAGGGAAAATCCTATTCAAGTATAGCCTCACAACTTAATTGCAAAGGATTTAAAACTAGGAGAGGGAATAAATTTCGAGCTATTCAAGTACATAGACTCTACGAAAGATTATTGTTAACGGAATCGTAAAATCAAGAAATTTTCTGAACAAGTAAAAATGATCCACTTTCCCGACGAGGAGAAAGCTAGAAAGAGTATATTTGCTTTTTAGAATAATCAGGTAAACTTTACAATAGATATGTCCAAAACATTAACAGAATTAGGAAGAAGGAGGCCGTTACTCAACATTCCGATTGAGTTACTTTACCTTGATTCTGAAAACCCTAGATTGGCAAGGGATGGTAAAGGGAATTCACAACTTGATTTGCTCCAGACAATGTATTCGGATTTTGATATTGATGAAATTGCATATTCAATGTGTGAGAATGGATACTTCGACGAAGAGCCAATTGTAGTAGTTCCAAAAAAACTCACCAAACGATTCTCCTTGCCTGAAAAGTTGGAAGAAAGACAAAATTATTTACAAGAATTAATTCGAAATGATGAAATACAATTTGTTGTTGTTGAAGGAAATAGAAGGCTTGCAACACTGAAGATATTAACTGATCCCTCAATTAGAAGTAGTGTGGGAGTGACACATGATTTCCCCAAAGCTTCGAGTATAATACTTTCTCAACTTAAGGTTATTCCAGCAATCTTTTATTCCGACAGGTTAGAAGTTACTCCTTATTTAGGAGTTAGGCATATTGCAGGTTCAAAAAAATGGGACTTTTATCCAAGGGTATATTACATTTCACAACGAATTGAAGAAGTTTTTGAGAAAAAAAAGGATTATAAAACTGTTTTTGAAGAAGTTCAAAAGCAATTAGCCTTAAGACGTTTAGATACAGTAATCAAACAATATCTTTATTATAGAATTGCGAAGATTATTGAAAGTGATTTGAATTTTGATTCCGACCCTGTAATAAAAAACTTCTCATTGATCGAGGTTGCACTTCGGTCTCCCGGTATTAGACAATACATTGGTCTTGGTGATAATTCCAGTTATCAGAGAGAAATCAACTTTAGTAGAAGAGTTATTCCTAGTAGAAATAATGATCAGTTAGAACAAGTTCTTACATGGATCTACGGCAATAAAAGAAAAGGTATTTTGCCATTATTTACTGATTCACGAAATATTCCATCTTTGGGACAAATCCTTTTAAATGAAGAATCTAGAGATTATTTGTGCAAAACAAATGATTTTGAAGCTGCGTATGAAAGAAGTGATGGTGAATTAAAGATGATTGAAAAGAAGATTAATGATGCTAAAAAGAAGATTGAAGGAGCAATGGTAGTTGCTTATAAATTCAAATCAAAGAGTCTAGTAAAATTAGTTGATGAAGTTATTGACGCTGCAGAAGCTTTAAAAAAGAATTTGTCAGAATGATTTCTCTCCCTAATACAATCAATATAAGTAAAGTCGCTGATTGGGTGGAACTTTTTGTTGTTAGCGAAAACAAGAAGATATCCAAGATGAAGATTCATTCACTCTTCAACGAAGAAGGAGTTGATCTTGATGATAAGATTGATAATGTGATGATCGAACTTAATAGACGAACCCAACTTTATGGTAAAAAATCACCAATAAAAATTAAAGGATTAACAATAGAGCCCACGATTAAATGGAAAGACAATCCATTTCATACAATGTGCCTGATTTATTCCACATATGGCGTTCAGGACAATCCTGATAAAGGCACTACATTATTTGAAAGAATTGGGAATATTTTATTGAAGGAGTTTTTACGTTCTCAAACATTTCATTTGGGTTTTCCTACTTCGAAAAATTTAGCTAAGCAATTGGATAATGTTGCAATCCGTTTATGTGAATTAAGAGGTGCACAAACACCTGATCCAAGTGAAAAAGATGGAGGTGTCGATGTAACTTCATGGCTACCATTTAATGATTCTAGAAGTAGTCAAATTATTGTTCTGGCACAATGTGGAGCAGGGGACGATTGGAAAAAGAAAAAGCCTATTAGCTTGACTACATGGGTTAACTATATTAATTGGAACTATGAAACAACAGTTCCTTCTATGATAATTACCCAAATTGTTCAAGCTGATAAATGGCGAAAATATTATTATCAATACGGGGTCCTAATTGACAGAGCACGGTTGTATAGAATTCACTCAGGATGCCAGGCAGGTATCCCAAAACCGTTATTTACAGCAGCACTAGCCTGGTGCCAAACTAAACTTAATTAATGAGATTTATCGATTTGTTTTCTGGGATTGGGGGCTTTAATAAAGCCTTACATGAGTTGGGTCATATTTGTGTATTTGCTAGTGAAATTGACCCTGTTTTGCAGAATGCTTATGAACAAACTTGGGGGAAAGACCACATGGGGATATAAGAAAAATTGTTAAAGAGAATATTGAGATAATTCCTGAACATGAAATTCTTTGCGCCGGATTTCCTTGTCAACCATTTAGTAAAGCGGGTAAACAAATGGGCAGGCAAGATAAGGCAAGAGGAACATTGTTTCGGGAAATTGCAAAGATAATTGAGTTTCGAAGACCGAAGTATTTTATTCTTGAAAATGTTCCTTTCATAAAAAAACATGATAACGAAGCCACATGGAATTACATGGCAAACCATTTCAGAAGGTTGAAATACAAAGTTGATCATGGAATATATTCACCACAAGATTTTGGTATACCACAGCATCGTAAAAGGATTTTTATTGTAGGTTCACTTGACGGCCTTAATCATTTTTCTTTTAGTGAGGTAGATAAACACAAGACATCATTAATTGATATTTATCAGTTTATTGAGGAGAATCCAACCACTGCAAAAAGATTGCCCCCAAAAAATAAGTTGTGTTTAGAATTGTGGCAAAAATTTATTTCTGCGATTCCCGAAAAAATAAACCTCCCAGGATTTCCAATATGGAGCATGGAGTTCGGGGCGACATATCCTTATGATAAAATCCCTCCATACAGAATGACCAAAAATGAACTAGGAATGTACAAAGGTAACTTTGGTATCAGTTTACAAGGATTGACGAAGAAACGGCAAATGGCACTTCTTCCAAGTTATGCAAGAGTGAAACGTAAATTTCCAGAATGGAAAATAAGATATATTGAACAGAACAGAAAATTTTATGATACATATAAAGATCTTATCAAGGATGTTGTAGAAGAAATTGCAAAACTTCCTTCTCAAAGTTGGCAGAAACTTGAATGGAATGTTGGTGGTTCAGAAAGAGTGATAGAAAAGTACATTCTGCAGTTTAGAGCATCAGGAATAAGAATTAAAAAAGTAGACTTTTTCCCATCTCTTGTTTGTACGAATACTCAAATACCAATAATCGGTTGGCAACATAGATACATTTCAAGAACAGAAGGCATGAAACTTCAAGCCCTTGAGGGTATTATTCTTCCAGAAAATGATAATGCGGCTTTTAAAGCATTGGGAAATGCGGTAAATTCAAAGATTGTAAGAATAATAGCCGAAAATCTTTTTGTAGAACAAACTCTTGGCCAGCCTATAAATGGATAAAATCAATTGATCAATGTTTCCGAAAATATTCCGCGCTAATCACCTTCTTGCAAAATCCCATTAAAGAATTATAAGCCCTTTATAGGACCTACCAAGTAAGAATTTTCAAATCAATCTTAACCCCATACATAATCCCCATACATAATAAGGACAACTATCCTTCAAGGCTCTAAAAACACCTTCTACTGTTAATCAGGCAGTTGTGAAAATTGTTTTATATTTATTGTCGTTTCCCGTCCAACTTGGTATTTTGATCCCGGAATTCAACTTTTTAACTATGAGCGAAATAAAGAACAGTCTTTCTCAATTGGTCTCGTACAGTGAGGTTGTCAAATTTCGGAAGTTAATTATAAAATGGGGTGAAACTGGAATAATAAATTACCCCTGGAGAATGACAGATAACTACTGGCATGCTATCGTTGCAGAAATAATGCTTCAGAGGACACGTGTACAACAGGTCCTACCAGTCTATCTTGATTTTTGTGAACGTTTCCCGACCCCGGTTGAATATCTTACGGCAGTTTCAAAGGAATTTTATAATCCCTTTCATCAATTAGGCCTTAATTGGCGTAATGATAGACTAATAATGACAGCAAAGTACATCTTATCTCATGGAATTCCTCATGATATTAGACGGTTAAAAAAGACGCCTGGGATAGGAGATTACATTGCAAGTGCTTTTTTGACAATACATTTTAATAAGAGGGTGATATTAATTGATAGTAATATAATAAGGGTATTCATAAGATTCTTTGGAATAGAGAAAAAAAATGAAATGAGGAGAAACAGAGAATTTTTAACTCTTGTAGAAAAATTCGTCCCCAGATCAAATCCAAAGGAGTACAATCTGGCATTACTCGATCTTTCAATGAATTTATGTAAACCTAACCCATTGTGTTCCTCTTGCCCACTACAAAGGAATTGTCTGTATTCTCGCACATCTAGAATACAGTCTTCCAAGAAAAAAACATCCTGAACTTCTTTTGTCGTTAATAAATTGGTACTTTTATAACCTTGTATTATTCCGATTTACAAGGCAATCAAAATTGCTTTTTATATGACAAAACTAATAAAGGATCAGATACATAAGCTCGCAACTGATCCGAAAATATTATTATTTGGGAATAACTTCGAGCCTAATAATCTACAATCCACAAGTTATGATCTAAGGATAGGATCAATATTTCTAAAAGGGAAAATCTATAGTCATGATTTTAATATTGATGAAAAAACAACAATAGACGTAAATCCAAGTGAAATTGTAACCCTCCTTACACTTGAGGAGGTTAATATGCCCAAATATCTTACCGGGACAGTTTTTGCAATCAATAGTTTGAGTTCAACTGGCTTTTTGATATTGAACCCCGGCCATATTGATCCCGGGTATAAAGGTCCCATTTCGATTTGTGCAATTAATTTAAGCAGTCAGATACAGCCGTTGTACCTAAAAATGAAAATTTTTACGATCATTTTTGATAAACTTGAAAGTAATGCTGAGGGATATAAAAATTTACCTGAAAAAACAAGGAAGGAGTTCGAGATATCATTTTTAAAAGACAGGGCATCAAAATTATCTTCAAGTTTTATTGATCTCATTACATTAAACCAGCATATCCCTAACTTCAAGGATCAAATTGAAAAAGTGATCAAAGAAAAGATGAATAAAACCCTGGAATGGAGTTTGAAAATTATTGGTTCCATTGTTGCCATCCTTGGTCTAACTTATGCAGTTACTACTTTTTATAACAATAATGAAAATAAAAAATTAAAAGAAAACAATCAGAATCTTAATCTTCAACTTCAACTTCAAAAAGATACGATTAAAGAATTAAGAATAAACAAGCAGAAGGAAATAAAATAATCACCGATAGAACATATGAAGAAAATTACGATTGAATGGGATTTGCTGTCAGAAGTTGCATGGAACTGTCGCGAGAATGCTTCAATTTTTGGAAATACTAAGGTTGGAGCAGCCGTTTTATCAAAATCTGGTAATATTTATGCTGGCTGTAATATTGAGCAAACTTTTCGGAGTCACGATATACATGCTGAAACTAATGCGATTTCAAATATGGTTGCCTCTGGCGATTATAATTTGATTGCCATAATAATTACTGCGGAAAGGATTAGGTTTACTCCATGTGGAAGCTGCATGGACTGGATTTTCCAGTTCGGTAAACAAGAATGTCTTGTGGGGTTTCAATCTTCTAGACAAGGCAAAATCAAAATTTATAAAGCAAAAGAACTAATGCCATTCTATCCTAGATAAAACAATACCCCGACCCAGTAATTTGAATAGTGCCAACAACTACTCTTCACGATATTTTTCTAGATGAAAAAAAGAAACCATAATTATTCAGAAGTTAAAAGAAAGCTAAAAATTGACATTGGAAAAGATCTTGACAATGGCGTTGCTTTTATAACACATTACTTTCAAAATCATGGTGCGAAGTCTGCTGATTATTATAAAAAAGGCGCTCAAGAATTTTTGGATGAATTGAATGATGGACTGGTTGTCAATGAAAAGGAATCGTTGGATTATTTCATTCCAATTCAATGGGACGTTCCCTTTAAGCCTGTAAAACAACCAAAATTCACTTTTATTGACTTATTCGCTGGTATCGGAGGTATTAGGTTAGCCTATCAGAATTTAGGTGGGAAATGTGTTTTTACTAGTGAGTGGAATAAATTTTCCAAATATACATATGAGGAAAATTTTGGTGAAATTCCCTTCGGGGACATCACTAAAATCAATGAGAAGAATATACCTGATCATGATATTCTTCTTGCTGGTTTCCCCTGTCAACCATTTTCTATTGCCGGTGTTACGAAAAAGAATGCACTGGGACGGGCTCATGGATTTTTAGATGAAACACAGGGGACGCTATTTTTTGATATTGCAAGGATTCTTAAATCAAAGAGACCTCCTGCATTTATGCTTGAGAATGTAAAAAATCTTGTTTCTCATGATAAAGGAAATACATTTAAAATAATTTATGGGACTTTGACTGAATTAGGCTATAATGTGCATTTTAAGGTCTTGGATGGTAAGCATTTTGTCCCCCAGCATAGGGAGCGGATAATAATAGTTGGATTTGATAAAAAGATATTTAAGGGTGAAGAAAAATTTTCCTTTCCTACATTGCCGGATGTAAATAAATCCGTGATTGAAATTTTGGAATCAAAAGTTGAAGAAAAATATACTCTGACTGATAAACTCTGGGGATATTTGCGAGATTATGCAATAAAACATAAGGCTAAGGGTAATGGGTTCGGTTACGGGCTTGTTGATGTGAATGGCATTACACGAACAATAAGTGCAAGATATTATAAAGATGGTTCCGAAGCCCTAATTCCTCAAAAAGGGAAAAACCCTCGCCGGTTGACCCCACGAGAATGTGGAAGGTTACAGGGCTTCCCTGATAATTTTATAATTCCTGTTTCGGATAATCAGGCCTATAGACAGTTTGGGAATGCAGTTGTTGTTCCCTTGATTCAGGCGGTTGGAAAACAGATTATCAAAGAATTATTACCAAAGATTCAAGGCCATGGGACAACTTGATTTACAGTCAATGAGGAATTATCTTTCCTCAAGTGTAAGCAGCATTAATCAGAATAAAATAAACGGGATGATTGCTGAAATTGATCTACGCAATACATTAATAAAACTTGGCTTTGGTGGAAGAATTTCGCAGGGGGGGTGGATTGTTCGAAATGTCGGAGCTGGTGTTTTCGGACATAACTCAAGTGTTTTGTTTCCTGAAACGATATTGCCAAACACTGATTTATCGGTTGGCAGGCAACTACAAAGTCCACCCATGGCTCTGCACACCATTTGTTCAACCATGCACCAAATTGGTGTTCACAGTTTTTATTGCGTTCCATCAATTGGCATAAACGATGATCCATTAAGCATTACCTGGGAAACAAGACAACTGGGTATCCCTAATGTACTACCTTACTCTCCATTGATTCCAACGATTCAAAATTTTAGTGCAAGATCAAGAAATTATAATTTTTTAAGGTATTCTACTAATACAACAAATATCCCAATCACTTCAATACCGGAAGAATTCACCAAAGAGCATTTAAGAGTAAGTTTTCAAACTCAATTTATGTGCGAAATGTCAGATATAGACGGTATTCTTTGGGGTCAGCAATATACTTATCCTATCGAAATCAAGGAAAAAACCGCCGGTAATGATAACAAAGTCGGAGATTTTTTTGGAATAGATGTTGGCCCATTTGTTAAGTTGGCATTTTATGCTGCAAAAAAGGGAAACCTGCATTCACTTTTTTTTGTAAGAGAAATCACGGATGTTATCACAAGACAACTTGTAAATTGGTGGTTTATAAAATATGATACTCTTGCTCAGTATGCATCATGGGTACCCATGGGCGGTGGCATAAACATGCAGGGTGGCGGAAGTACTGTTGTTAAGATTCCAAAAGCCGAGTTTTCCCCATTGAATTCTAGTACTTTACTAATGTTATAATTTTTAGAATCTATTATCATTCATCCCTTGGCTAACTAATGTCTTCATAGCCAGATTAAAGGTATCAAGCTTTAAAATGAACATACCTCTTAAAGAATATATTAATTCTGTAAAATTTCCGCAATTAAGTTACCATGTGAAGTATTCTGAATTCTTTGAACAACAGTATAAAAATTTTCGTAAAAAACTGATCGGGATTGCCAATGATAGTATGTCAATATATTATTATTGCTGGGATTCTGAATTTGATAAATTCAATACACTATTAACCGATAAGAAATTGGCTTATAATGATAAAATTGTGGGGGAAGATGAAAATTGGGAATACCTTCTTGAGTATACCTTGTTTTTTGAAAGAGGTTTTAACTCAATCAATGACGATACACCTGTAAGCGTAATCATTAATAATATTCCCTTTTGTAGTACGCAAAAATGTATAAACCCAGAAAAACCTAAAAGCATATTAATAGCGCTGGGGAGAAAAAATTCTAATAGTAAACCTTGTATTGCCGGTATGAGGGCTATTTCCGCTGATTCCTTCTTCGGAGAAGGGTTATTACGCTCAATAAAAATCAATAATGTTACCCAAGAAAGAGTTTTAAAGAATCCTATGGAAACCGCTTACAAGGAAGGTATAATGTTTAAATCAATATTTCAAGTAATTGAACGATATATAGAGTTCAGAGAATACTTTGAGGTTAACGATATAAAAACGCAAGGTTTTGTTGATTCTTTGTTAAAAGGTATTAATGAACTACAAACCCAGAGTGAAAATGCCGATTGCATTAGACAAATCAAACAAAATAATAAATATGAAGAGGCTCCTTTTCGTGATTGGTTTAAAACATATCTTTCAGGAATTTATGATTCTGTAAATGCAGAACCGGAAAAAGGAAACGGTCGAATTGATTTGAAAATTCAAGATGCTAATGTTGGTACGAAAATAATAGAATTCAAAGGCTGGTGGAATACCGATAAAAAGATTGTGGCTAACCAAATTATGGGGTATTTAACCGATTTCGAAGAAGATGGATACATAATCATAATAAATCACAATAAAAAGAAAAATATTACTGAAAAGTATCTCTCTTTAATCAAAACCAAGGAAATGGGGTATTCCTATAACACTCTCGAAGTAAAAAAATATCAAAATACTGGTTTCAGTTTCTATATAACGAAGCATTTTGATGGAATACGGACGAAAGTATTGAACCATTTTATTTTAAACGTTTATTAAGAATGATGAATTTCTCACAAACTAATCGTTATCTAACTTTTACAGTTTAGTGCTTCGGTCAGGGAAGTAGTAAAACGATAAATAGTTCTTTCCGGTAGCAAAAAAGCCTCCCTTACTTTATATCTTCTTGTTTATTTTCATTTCTACCCACTTTATAGCGGATTACAGGAACTTTCTCGCAAAACCAATATAACCCCTTCAAAAAAGACTTAGGTTTCCTTAAACGATCATATTGCCTCATATTGACATTCAGTATGTTATGAAAAAATAATTTCGTCAAAGTATACCAATATGTATAATTTGAATTACCTTTGCGGCTAATTTGAATTTAACGGCTGTATGAAAAATGTTGAAGCCTTATCTCTAGACCCTAGTAGAACACCCCATGAAATATTTAGGGTTAAGTCTATGTCTATACATGCGACTGGACAAAGTTACCGAACGATCAACAATTGGGACCAGCATGGTTTACTGGAAAATTCCAGGATAGAAAAAACCAGTTGGAGGAAATTCAGCCTTATGGATTGTGTCTGGATTAAAATCATAAGTGACTTGAGGACATTTGGTTACCCCTTGAAAAAATTGAGGATTGTAAAGGATAATCTTTGGAAAACGGGAAAAGATCAGGAATCGATCTTGGATCATTTGATAAATTCATATACCAAATTAGATTATAACCTTTTGCTTGTATACCCAAATGGAGATATTGATCTTCTTTCGTGCTCAAGTAAAAAAAACCTATCAAAATTGAGAAATCATATTTGCATTTCTTTACTTGAATATTTCGATTTTTTTGTGGATAATGAATTTCAACACGTATACAATTTGAAATTATCAGATTTTGACAAATAAACTATGGGGGAAATTATATGCTAAACGTACAAATGTGTATCGATTATTTTGAAGAGCCTGATGAAAAACGCAGGAGATGTCTAAGGTTTAACATTCCAATAAAGCCTATGATGCGAACTTTCTTACTTTGTCTCGGGTATATTGAGTATGAATTAGTAACAACTTTTGACTATGAATGTCATTCTATACACAAGAGTATCAACTGCTGAACAGGCTGATCAAGGATATAGTTTAGCTCATCAGAAAGAACTTCTTACTCAATACTGCAAAATCAACAACCACAAAATTGTTGGTCATTTCGAGGAAGATCACTCTGCAAAAGATTTTAACAGACCGGCCTTCACCAAATTAATGTCTTACTTGAAGGCAAATAAGAGAACTGTTGATTGTGTTGTATTTACAAAATGGGATAGGTTTTCGAGAAATCATTCGGAATCTTTAAGAGTTATAGCTGTTTTAAAAAAGATGGGAATAGAAGTTCTCTCCGTAGAACAAAATATAGATTTTACAATTCCAGATAATAAACTTTTACTAGCAATTTATCTTGCTATCCCTGAAATTGAGAATGACAAAAACAGCATTCGTACGAAGGAAGGAATGAGGCGAGCTATGAAAGAAGGATATTGGGTTGGAATGGCTCCCTTCGGATATAAGAACACCCGGAATAATGACAAAAAACCCACTCTTATCATAAAGGAAAATGCTGATTTGGTCAGAACTGCATTCAAGGAAATGTCCAAAGGAGTCTTTTCTGCCGAGGAAATCAGGAAAAAGTTCAGACCCAAAGGGATGACATTGTGTAAACAGGCATTCCTCAATATGCTTAGAAATCCAGTATATATTGGGAAAATTTACATTCCAGAATGGGGTAAAACAGAATCTGAATTAGTTGATGGAATTCATCCTTCTATAATTTCTGATGAATTGTTTTATAAAGTCAACGAGATTCTTTCTGGTAGAAAACCGATGAAAGTCAAAAAAAACAAGCAAAATGATCAGCTATTCCTTCGAGGTTACCTTCAATGCCCTGTGTGTAATAGTAAACTAACGGGGAGTAGGTCAAAAGGGAATGGAGGAACATATTTCTATTACCATTGCAATTGCAATTATCATAGAATACGGTTTCGGGCTGATCAGGCTAACGAGGATTTCGTTCTTTATCTTACCTCCTTTCGCCCTCCACAAACCATCATTAATACTTATAATGAAGTGTTAAGAGGAATTGCCAAGGAAAAGGGGCAGGAGAAAGCCATTCGATTAAAAGCCATTCAATCCGAAATTGAGAAGATTGAAAGACAACTTGAAAAGGCAGAAGATAGATTTGTTGAGAATGATCTTGATAAGGGAGCTTACAAAAGGATCTCCGATCGTTATAATGCTTATATACTTGATTTAAGAAGGGAGAAGGTCGATTTAATAAATACCGAAACCAAATTTGAGAAGCATATTAAATTTGGAATCAACTTGGTAACAAACTTAAGTGATATATTCCAGCGATCTCCAATAGAAATAAAACAGAAGATCATAGGTTTATTCTTCCCTGAGATGTTACGATATGAAAATGGAATTTATCGAACCCCAAAAACAAATCAGGTTCTTAAATTATTTGTCCAATTATCAAGCCTTTCGGAACAACCTATAAAAAAACAAGCCAGCATTTCTGCCGGCTTGTCCACTCAGGCTCCCCAGGCTGGACTTGAACCAGCGACCCTCTGATTAACAGTCAGATGCTCTAACCAACTGAGCTACTGAGGAATTACTTTCCCCCTTTTCATTAGGGAGGGCAAAATTACAAATATTTTGTTTAAAACAAAGGATGTTGCTGAAAATCCCTTCAATTCTGAATACAATGAAAGGCGGCTGTCCGATTTATGGGATTAATCGTTAGTTTACCGGCACACGCGCGCCAGAGCATCATGAGTCGCTCGTGACGATCGCCATAGGCGATCAAATCCTGTAGAATAGGCGGTATTGCGGTTTATTGGAACCTTGTAGAGGTTCCATTATTAACCGGCACGCGTGTTCCACAAGATGGTTATTGAACAATCGGATATTCGGGTATTCACCTTCTGAGCGACCGGATGGTAAGGAGGCAGAGGAGCGCAAGCACAACGATCCCCGCCAGCACAAACGCCCAGACATTGATAACCCTCGACTCGGCCTCCATCGGATAATCCGACAACAGGAAAGCCATCGGAAACACCTCCCAGGTTACACGGTTGCCATTCAGCACAGATGAATTCGTACCGGTGATCAGCCCGGGCAGGACGGTTTCCACATGGAAATCTTCCAATGTTAACAGGTTTCCGAGAAACCTTGTTTTAAGGTTGAACTCCTGGAACAAAGGCGGCTGAATTTCCTTGAGACGATTAACGGCGGGATTGCCGGTCCAGATACGCAAGGAATCAATAATGACACCAGAATTTTTATCATTCCATTTTGAAACGGCGGTCGCGATTCTTTCGTGGAATTGCCTTACGC
>Ga0224522_1000219_pt1 | contig 25395 bp, 23 predicted proteins | sample CFST25metaG_FD_182733 | JGI IMG/M metagenome (GOLD analysis project Ga0224522, IMG submission 182733) | Peat soil microbial communities from Stordalen Mire, Sweden - C.F.S.T25 | ecosystem: Environmental > Terrestrial > Soil > Wetlands > Peat | place: Sweden: Norrbotten County, Stordalen Mire...
AATTAATATATAATGGCCTTCCCCTCAGGAAAGACCATTTTAATTTTGTAATTTTTGGGAGTTTGTATTATATCATACTTTACAGAATTCATCACTTATTACTTAAGAAGAATCATTTTCCTTGTCTCAGAAAAATTCCCGGCCGTCAACTTATAAAAATAAATTCCTGAAGTAAACCCGCTACCTTTAAAAGTTGTTTCGTATTCTCCTGCTTTAATAAATTTATTAACAACAGTAGCTACTTCTATTCCAAGAACATCGTAAATTTTCAGCGAAACAAAACTGTTTTTATTAATTTGAAATTTTATAATAGTGTTAGGATTAAAAGGGTTAGGGTAATTTTGAGATAAAGAAATTTTATCCGGAATATTTGAAATATTATTTTCAATTCCGGCAAAATCAAATATCATCCTTCTCCAAACTGATTTTCCCGAAGTTCCTGCATATATATAATTCTTGAATAAATTCAGGCAGTTTACTTTAGGGTTTACATCGAATCCACTGTTATATAATATCCAGTAATTATCATTCACCGGCGACGCAAAAACACCAATATCAGTACCGGCAAAAATAATATCCGAGTAAATTATTAAAGAATTTATATTGAAATTATTTAAACCAGTATTGAAATTTTCCCAGGTATATCCTAAGTTTGTTGTAACTTTCACTCCGTAATTTGTAATTCCTGCAAATAATTTTGTATCGTATGAAGCGAAGCAATTTACATTTACACCTTGCGCATAATTTAAAGTCCAGTAATCACCCTGATTGAATGAGCGATAAATTCCATTTGAAGTACCTGCAAATAATAAATTACCAATATTTTTCATGCATTTTATGTCCTGTGCATTCAAACCATTTGTTAATAATATCCAATTGATACCTTCATTTGTTGTTTTTAAAATGCCTGATGAAACTCCACATAGTAAATAATTATTTGCAGATAAAAACGAATATGCATAAAAGTTACCAAATTGATTGTTAATACAAAACCAATTAATCCCCATATTGGAAGATTTAAAAATATTATTCGAACCCAAATAAAAGTTGGAATTAATATTTTCAATTACTTTTACCGGACTATAATTTAACCCGTTGCCTGAGCTTATCCACTTCAAACCATAATTCAAAGAGCGGTAAACACTATTTTTACAGCCTGCAATTATACACTGATTTACACTTGAAAGGCAATATACAGTATCTTCTCCAGGTATACTTACAGGCTCCCATTGTGTATAGCTGGCTGAAGTTAGAAACAAAAAACTTATGGTCAAAATAAATTTTTCCATAGCAGTTTTTAATAATAAAATAATTTATTAATAAATATTTTTATTATAAGTGGTTATTATGTCATCGACACTTCCGTATAAACCGAGAATATTTACTTATACAATCACGCTTTTAATCTATATGAGCCACAAATTCCAAATTTATAAATATCATTAAAGAACCGAGTCGTTTTTTAAGTGTTTTTAATTTTTTACGGTTTCATTGTATAATGCTGAACTACCGGTATTGAAGAATATTGATCTACATTATTAAAATATGGATTAACATATTCATCTACATAATAAAATTTTCCGACAGTATTAACCGATAATGTAATCGCAGAATTAGGAGCAAACATTCCTAATCCCAGATTCCTGAAATAAAATAAACTAATACCCGGATTCCCGGTATATAAATGAAATGATTTTGTTCCATCACTAAATAGGAAATGGAAAATGCAAGGACCGGTATATGCCAAACTACTAAATACAGTATTAGTATCAACCTGCGAATTCTCGGATGGATATGTAATTTGAGGCGCTGCCGGAATTTGAATATTCAAACCTGTTCCTCCTGCTTTTGGGAGCAAATTAATTACTCTGCCAAGTTGACCGTTATTATTTGGATCAAAAAACTCTAAAAAATAAATCGGATAAAAATTAACAGGAAGTCCGGATGGGATTAATAAATTAAATGTATTCCCATATATTAATCCAAAAAAACAATCAGTTGCAAAATAGTTTGCTTTTCGCGGTGACATCGAAAGAAACATAAATTCTGCATTTATATATCCGTTTGAAGGAATACCTGTTATTGTTCCCGATACCCTAGTTTCAGGAGGATTATAGTTTAACATAGAGTCAGTAAAAACCAGATTTGTATTTCCACCCGGAGTAATAGTAACATTCTCCATAGATCCAAATTTATCATAGCTTAAAGCTGCACCTCCGGTATCAGATGTATATAACAGCACGCTGACCCTGCCTTTCGCACTTTGATTATCAGGAAGATAAACATTACAGTGTGTACTACTACCGATTCCGTTAATATTATTTCCATCTGTAAAGAATACTTTAGAGTTGTTTGAATTCCCGGAAACACCTGAAAGGGTAACATTTATTTGCCCTTCAGGCATATTATAATTACCATCCCTGAAATGCGGCAGCCAGCACTCCGATGTCGATAGACCGGCATATACACTACCGCTGTTCGATACTGTATCTGTAATAAATACTGTATACGGAATTTGAACATCATTTATTACAAAGTTACCATAGTTATCCGTTATAGCAAATTTATCCTCTATTCTTACTTTAGCATCAGGCAGGCCCTGATTAAAAAAATACCCTATCACCTTTCCTGTTACATTAGTTCTTGCTGGAGGAGTTACGATAGGATTTTCCGATTCCTTACAGCTGAAATACTGCAGGCACAGCACTGCAATGACTGCGAGAAGAGCAGGCTTTTTCTTCATTTCTATCTCCTTTTTAAATTTGGACAAAGAAATAATAAAGTGCTATAATGATTGTTTGTTTAAATTAGAATAACTTTTTAGCGGTATAAAAGTGGTTCGATAGTTGATTTTGATTTATACAAACATAAATAGAATAATATTCTTTGTCAAGTTTCTTTTACGGAATTATATTATTTACATAAATTGATAATAGATTAAAAAAATGCTAAATTAATAAAAGATTGTATATTTCAAAATCGGAGGGATTGTTGAAAAGACTACTATTATTAGTAGTAAATCTGCTTTTTTTATGCTCGGGAATCTCAAATTCTCAGGATTCATTATTTACAAAACCCATCAAGACAAAAGAATTCGAATTAACAACGGAGTATAGCAAGACTTACCGATATAAATCAGGTCTTAAAGAAAATCAATTTTATGAAAGGTATATAACAGATTGCAATAAAATCATTCCTATTTCAGATTCTGTATATAGAGTAAATCATAAATATGGTTCTGATACTTTAATGTATAAAGATATTAAAGAGATAGTTTTTTACGGAGATAGAAAACTTGGTAAAGGATTAATGTACGCAGCCCTCTCCGGAGCTGCTGCAGGAGTATTATTTGGAGCTTATGCTCTTATATGGTCCTATAATTATGCAAAGGGAGAAGATGCTATTGGCGGTCCGATAACTGCAATTTATTCTGTACCGATTTTTACAATACTGGGCACAATAACAGGAGGTATAATAGGAATATTTTCAATAGAGCACGAAAATTTTGATTTCTCAAAAATCCCATATAATAATATAAAAGAACATATATACAAAATTCTTCTTCAACATCAGATAAATTTTTAGGAATACATATTCAGTGAGCTCTCTATAAAAGTAATTCCGAGACCTACGTTTCAATTTATCATTTTCAATTTAACTATCATTTCCCACCGAGCTTATACCAAATAAGCAATTCAATTAATTTATTACAAATCAAATAATAAATAATCAATACAGCAACCCGGCTGGAAGCCGCGTATTTCCTCACTTTTTCCTATCGATGTCAATATATCTACACCTTCATAATATTTACCTTAATTTTGTATGGGATTCAAAAATGTAGAATTATGAATGATGAATTCTGAATGATTATAAAAATATTAAAAGCAAAAACATTATGAAGATAATAGAAAGAGTTAAAAAGATATTCGGAAAGCCGGAAAAGAAAAGCCTTGAAAACGGCTGGCACTCCCTGAATGAATTTGTAAATTCATGGGGAGGCGAATCTTATAAATCTTACACATTCGCATGCATAAATGCAAGAGCGGAAAATATTTCCAAGGCAGGTATTTTTCTTTACAGGAGAAATCCAAACGGAGACCAGAAAGAAATTAAGAACCACGAATTTCTTACGCTGATTTCAAAACCGAATAAAAGAAACCAGACTTTTAAAGAAATTCTTCACAAGGTTTCGACGTCTCTGGATTTATACGGTAACGCATATATTTTTATTCACAGAGGATTGAAAAATAAACCGCTGGGCTTTTATCATCTGCCCTCGAAGAACGTGCAAATAGTAATGAATAAAAACTCTTCGGATATAGATTGTTATGAATACTATACTGACCTGGGAATAGTCAAATATAAACCTAAAGATATTATTCATTTCCTTATCCCGGACCCTGATTCGAGTGTATACGGTAAATCAACAATCTCGGGATTTAATTTCACACTCGAAATAGATTACCTTCAGAATTTATACCAGAGGAATTTTTATAAAAACGATGCGGCTATAGGAATGCTTCTTGAATCGGAAAATATTTTACCCGATGATAAGTACGAGAGATATGTAAACCAGTTCAAGCAGACTTATGAAGGGGCGGTAAATACTGGTAAAACGCTGCTGCTCGAAGGAGGAATAAAAGCAAAGCCATACCAGGCATTCCCGAAAGATGTCGAGATACTCCCCTCCCAGAAACTAATACGCGATGAAATTATGACGCTTTTCAGGGTACCGAAAGTAATTCTCGGAATCACGGATGATGTAAACAGGGCAAATTCAAGAGAATCTATCAAAATATTCAATGACTATGTGATTAAACCGTTTGCAAAAATAAACATAGAAAGCAAACTGAATATCTTTCTGAAGAATAATTATGAAGAAGAAAACATATTCCTTTCTCTCGAATATGATTTTGAAATTGACAGGGACTTACAGCTTAGAGCTTATGAATTATACAGAAAGTATGATATAGCAAGTGTGGATGAAATAAGGGAAATGGAAGGCTTTAGCAAAATATCAAATATCAAAAATCAAATATCAAATACTAAAAACAGTGAAGAATAAAAATTTAACATTTATAATTTAACATTTAAAAAAGATGGAATATAAAAATTTTATTGTAATTGAAAAATCCTTTAGTGATAAGGATATGACGATAACACACTACATTTCGACTGTCACCCCCGACAGGTTTGGAGATATTGTGAATCCATTCGGAATGGATGCGGATAATTTTCGGAAAAATCCAATTGTGCTTTTTGGCCACAGCCATAATGCAAGAAGCAATGTAATCGGTAAAAACATTGCACTGTTTCCCGATGATTTTGGTGTAAAAGCAATAACTAAATTTGCTGATACTCCGGCAGGAAAGGATTTATATATCCTGAACAGGGAAGGATACCTGAATGCATGGTCAATAGGTTTCATTCCCAAAAAAACCAAAACACAAAGTACCACGATAAACAACCAGCCGGGAACTTACAACATAATAGATGAATGGGAACTGCTTGAATATTCATCGGTTGCTATTCCAGCAAATCCAGATGCATTAAACCTGATGATGAAAGAAATAAAATCTCCCGAAATAGTGGAAGAGATCAGTAAAGGAATTATCAACGTAGAAATCGAAGGAATTAAAGACCGGATAGACAGGCTTGAATCTAAACTTGCAGGAAAATTTAAAGATATAATTAAGTTAATAAATAAAAAGTAAAATAGTATGTAATTCAAATTTTATAAAAAACCATAAAAATTTAAAAAGAAAGGAATATTAATTATGGAAAATGAAAGAAAGACACTGGATGATGTAATCATCCCCGATGAAACCGATGTAAATAAAATCGAACGTATTTCGAAAAAGATTGCAGAAGATGTAGTTAAAAAAGAACTCGATGAGATTAATAAAAACATTTCGGGAATACCGACCGAGCCGTTCCGATCGGGTGAAAACAAGGAGGACCCGGTTGTTCAGGAAGGAAGGAACATTATTAAGGGAATTATTTACAACCGACCCGAACTCTTTTCCGAAAGGTATAAAACTTTCCTGAATGAAACGACCGGAAGCAGCGGTGGATTCCTTGTACCGCAGGAATGGTATAACAGAATTTTAAAACTTGTATCCGATTCGGGCGTTGTAAGGAAAAACGCTACTGTGATTAATATGAGCAGGAAAGAACTCGCTATTCCCAAGCTCGACAGGTTACCCGGATTTACTTTCGTATCCGAAGGCTCGATGAAACCGGTCAGCAACCCCACCTTTGCACAGGTTGTTCTTTCCAGAAAAGACGGTGGCTTTATAGTAATCTTTTCGAAGCAGTTAATCGAAGATGATGCTTTCGATATTATGGGATTTGTATCAAGGCTGGCTGCGCAGATAATCAGCAGAACTGAAGACCTTGCCGGATTTAAGGGTATCCTGGGTCAAATTGACGGATTGTTTACAAACGGTATTGAAGCATCAGTATTGGATTTATCAGGTGCATCAATTTCCAGCATTACTTATGACGACATCATCAATATGGTCTCTTCGGTTCCTTCCGAAACTCTCGGTAAATCAAAATGGTATATGCACAGGACAATTTACGGTTTACTCAAATCGATGAAATATGAAGGCTCGCAGGAATATGTAATTTCCCCTGATGAAAGAAAAAGCAATATGCTCGAGGGATTCCCAGTCGTACTTACCGACCAGGCATATTCTTTAAGTGAAGATAGTCCTGACAGGGCGTTTATTGGATTCGGGGATTTGCAATACATGATTCTCGGTTCGAAAAACTCGTTAAGCATAGATTACTCAAAAGATGCTACGGTTGATATGGGTGGCGGACAGACAGTTAACCTCTGGCAAAACGGGCTTGTAGGTTTGAATTTTGGTGCATCGTTCGATATCAAGTTTTCGTTCCCGTCTGCCCTTGCAGTTGCAAAAACAAAAGAAAGCTGAAACAATGAGTAATGAATAATGAGTTATAAAAAAATAATTATTCTCTGTACCTGCAGTTAAGTGCGGGTACGGAGAATTCTAAACTTTAAATTTTATAATTATGATTTCTTTAGATGATTTAAAATATTACTTAAATATTTCGGATAACTCGCAGGATGATTTTTTACTGAAGATTATAGATATGGCTGTTGACAGAATAAATAATCTATGCAGAAGAAATTTAAATTACGGAACAAGATTTGATATTCTGGATGGAAACAAGCAAATCCTGCTGTGGTTAAAAGACTTTCCCGTTGAAAAAATTGAAGCAATAAAATACAGAACTGAAACCGGTTCATTTGACCACGATCTATTCGAATCAGGTAATATATCCAAAAATATTTATCTGGATAAACTGTCGGGTAAGTTAATTTTACTGAACAGTTATTCCCTCCCTGAAGGGAATTCCAATATTCAAATAAAATATTTTGCTGGATTTATGGATAATGCTCCGGATTCTGCTAATGAAACGCCAAAAGATTTAAAAAGCATTGCATTGATGATGAGTGCGGAGCTGTTCCTTAAAAGCTTTCAGAATGCCGGTGAAGAAATGACCAAAAGACTGGGACTGTTGCATTTCGAACATCTTATTAAAGATGACAGCAGTGAATCCAGGAGAAATTTTACATATGAAGATGAAGATTACGGATTACTTTTGGATAAATATAAATCTCTGCGGGTTTAATATGGAAATTTCAAACGGAAATACAAAAATCTCGTTCCTGATTTCGGAATTCATCAAATGGATGATGGAAGTCATAATTATTGTTGGCACTGCAGTCGCACTTTATTATAACCTTGCCAATCAGTTCAACCTTGTAAAATCCGACCTGGGGAGATTGAATAAAGAATTCGAAGAAATGAAGACGGAATTTAAAATTCACCTGAAGGAGACAAAATGAATAAATTTTTCATAGAAGGCAACGAATATTCGATGATGCGGCTTCTGTCATTTATTAGTATCGTTTCCGCTTTAATTGTATCGGGTTTTACAATTGTTTTCGTTTTTTTGAAAACCGATATCACATATATAAGGGAAATGATATTGCTTTCGGGAACTCTCCTCGGTTTTGGTTTTGGAGGAAAAGCAATTCAGAAATTCGGAGAAGCTAAAAATAATGAATAACGAGTAATTAGGAATGAATAATAAAAAAACAATATTTATATATAAACATTTTAAAATACAATGATTTTTTTAAAAAAATATCTTAAATGGTTTCTAACATTAATTATACTTTTTCTTTTGATAATTATTTTTAGAAGAATTTTTCCTTCAAAATCAAATTTTGAATCCCCTTTGATTTTGAGAGATACTTCTATTTTAACCAGATATCAGAAAGAAATAAAAAAGGATACAATAATAAAATGGTACGAAAAACTAATTTATAAAAACCCGGAACCGGTAATTAGATATGTACAAAAGCTCGATACAATTTTCATCGAATCTACTAAAGAAATGGATTTGATGCTCCAGGTAAAAAAATCTAACAAAAAGCTTTTAATAAGAGCTGTTAATCAAAATGGGAGAATTCTGAAGGAATATATCTATGACGATGTATATAATGACTTCACAGTAACGAGCAAAAAGGATAACATATTTGTAAAATCAGTGGTGTTTTACTGGAACGGATTAAATTCAATCATAAATGTACAATGGCCAATATTCAATAAAAGAAAACTTTTCTGCAATTTCGGTTTTGAAAGCGGAATTAAATACAAAAATGATATTCAATTAAATGCCGGGATACTTTATTCACCCGGGAATAAAGATCTTCTTCTCAATTCAAACTTAAAAATAAAATTTTAATCTATGAAATACGAAAACATCTGCAAACATTTTTCTGACAACATAATAAATTCAGAATCATACGAAAGTTCAAAGCCCGTAAGGAATACGGAACTTCTTCTGCCGGAATTTTACAACATTCTGATATACTGTTTTAACGAATACAGGAAAAAATATCCGAATCAGAATGTATACATTACGGAAACATACAGAAGCAACGTTTTACAGCAAAAATATTTTAAAACGGGCAAAAGTAAAATAAGGAATAACGGTATGCATCACTTCGGAATTGCAGCCGATGTCGCATTCCTAATAAATGATAAGCTAAGTTACAAAGGTGATTATAATTTCCTGCGCAGGGTTTTTAAAGAAAATAATTTAACCGTGCTAGACTGGGAGCTTGGTCATGTTCAGTTCATCCCGGTACCCGAGCAAAATACATTAAGAAGAGAAATTAATAGTTACATCAATGAATAGTAGGTGATATTTATTGGTTAGAGTTTTTTGTTTGCTCGTAACTTAATACTCTTTATTATTTATTACTAATTACTCATTATTCATTATCTTCAGTCTTTCCTGAACAAAAACAGTTTCTGGTTTATTCGAAAAGGGATAATGTATTTATGAAGGCAGAGGTATAATTTTTTTAATCTGTACGTAGGAATTATTTCAAGCAGTTTTCCGCTAATTCCCTTGGAGCTTAGAATAATTCCGTCATAGTCTTTGTAACGACCGAATCCTTTATAACCAAGCTTTTTCAATAACCTCTGTTCCGATAAAAACATTTCGTGTTTGTTTTTAACGGGTGCCGATACCAGAAGTTTTGCCTCGGGATTCATTTTTTCATGAAGCTGCTCGAGAAGTTCAACTTTCTTCTCCTTACTCAGGTAATATATCACTTCCATGAGTAAAACCACGTCGAATCGGCTGATATCATTATTTGTGACATATTTAATCATTTCTTCGCAGATAAATTCCGCATTTGGCAGGTTTTTTTTCTTTGCCCTTTCAATTGCTTTCTCGGAAATATCAACGGCTGTTACCTTATATTCCTCCCTGATAAGATATTCCGTAAAATTTCCTTCTGCGCAACCCAGTTCAAGCACTCTCAAAACCGATTTAAGAAAATTCTTTCTTATATATTTCATCACAATTTTATACCTGAGCTGTTCCTGTGTGCCGGAAAGCTTCCACGGGTCTTCGGTTGAAAAAACATTTTCAAAAGTGTTTTTATCGCCGTTTAGCAGAGAATATTCGTCAATATTCTTTTTCAATTTTACTATTGGTTTAAAATAATTCCTAATTTTAATGTATTAAATAATGGAGGACCATTTACACCCAAATACCATGCATTTAACTGATACTCAGCGAAACTTCTGATTTTTTTTGTAATCTGTACATTAAAACCAATGCCAAAAGATGCTCCGATAGAAAATTGTAAATTGTCTCCCCCGCTTGATGATGTTACGGGAGGATTAGTGCCTGTAATATATGTGAAATTGGATTTTGTTCTGAAAGTTAATCCGGTGCCAATGGCAGGAAGAATATAAACATGGACTGCATCTTTTGGATTAAAACTACCGATAGCAAGATTTGTCCTTACAAGAAAACTATTTATGGTTCCTCCGGAATAGATAGATGTTTGAGTGACACCTGTATAATTATATGAGTATGAATAATCCTTTCTTTCAAAATGATAGAAATCAAAATCAGCTCTGACACCAAAATACTTAGTGTATGTTACAAGTGCATTTATCGTAATATTAATACCATTTGAAAAATCATCTGAATAGGACGCGCCTGCTCTGGTCCTGGCATACCCTGCACCTATAAACAAGTAAAACTTATTGTATCCTTCTTTAATACTTTCGGAATGCATTCCATACAAATAACTTCCCGGGTCTAAAATATTTGTAATATTTGCAGTATCAATTTCTTCCATATTTTTATCTGAATATACAATCAGTTTATTTTCTTCAAGTGACATAACTTTTCCAAAAAGAGGATCACCTATTTTTAAATAAAAAGAATAATACTTACCGACTGTTAAAGCTTCATTGTGTACGATAATTTTTTTAGTAATGCTATCCTGCTGGGAGTAAGTTAACTGAAAGGACATTATCGTAATCAGAAATACAAAAAATATTTTCAGACTTTTCACTTTTTCCTCTTAATCAGTTATTCAATGATTTTTTATTTTTAAGTTCTGTTAATTCTTTTATGCTTTGCTTATAAAGCAGAATCGAATAATCAATAATTCTTCCCGGAGTATTCATTAAATCATACAGTAATGCCTTTTGTTCGGGTTTTGTTTTATCCGTATTTATTTCATACCATCCGTTAGTTTTTAAAAATACTTCGCAGGTTTTTTTATTATAATTATCGGGTACATCAAATTGCAAATCAAATGCGTTTCCGATTTCGGGCATTTCGAGATACTTATTATCTGTTGATAAAAGTTCTTTCCTTACATCATTTCCGCTTCTGTCAACCCCATATGCTGCATTCAATTCACTGACTTCATTTTCTTTTACAGTTTCGTAATCGTAAATTAATCCGATTTGCTCAAACTTCCAGTATCCAACAGGCGGATTTAAATTAAATTCAATGAATTCACCCGTAATATTTTCCAGCGGGATATTAAATACTTTATCTTCATCTATTTTAGGACCACCGCCGGGAATCACTGCCCTCACATTATATCCGTTGCTCTCCAACAGATTTACTTTTAAATAGTATAATTCTTCGTTTATAATGTAATTATGAAGACTTTTTAATTCCTCTCCTTTTTTATTTAAATCATTATACCAGTCATCAATCTTATTTCCATGTAGCGAAATTGTATTTTTCACCATTTTTGATCCCCACCCGGTAATACCGCCATTAAAAAACAGCAATGCGTTTTTTACACCTTCAGGCTTTTTAAATCTGAATTTAAGCGAATGCCTTTTGGTTTTATTTGCATTAAGCATTAAATCAATACCGGTTTGCCACCTGTAATCATCTTTTGATTTAAAATATCCTGTTATATCTTTTCCATTTTCATCAGTTACAGATATGGGCGGCACTATTTCTTTATACTTGTAAAATTTATTATCCATTCCGGGAGTAACCGATAATCCTTCTTCGTGACTTACCATTAGAAGTTTCATTTCATCGAGATGCTGCTTTTCATCATTTTCATTTCTGACAAATAATTTGAATTTCCCGTCTGAAGGGGATAAATGTTCGAGCCTTGATAAATCAGTTCTGGTAAGTGCTTCACAGATAACTCCCCCAAGCGGCTCTGCATCATAAATATACTTAAATCCGTCGTACGAATATATATACGGACAGGAATGTATAGGATGAGAAGCCAAATAAATAAATACTGCAACCACATAAGCAACTGCTAAACCTACAATTACCCCGCCGATTAGAAGCAAAGTTTTTCCTGTATCGAATTCAGTGCGTGAAACATAGACTTCATTTACCTCGCTTAGAGGAATTATTTTTTCGATTGGTTTTGCAATAAGCTTATGTTTTCCGTTTTCATTTACGGCAATTACAGTATCACCTGCAGTAATAATAAGAACATTGCTGGTATCCGCATACTTTTCATAATAAAATACAAGTTTATCTTCAGTATTTATATATGTTCCGTCTTTTAATAATATATGAGATATTCCTGAAAGCTGCTTTTTCTTTTTCAGATTTTGGGAAGTGTATCTTTCCGTGTAAGTTGTCTGACAGCCGTTAGATGATATTATATAAAATGTAAGCAGAACACAAATAATAATAGATACGAATGGCTTATTTTTCGCTCTGTTGAAAACTTTAAAAAACATTATCCCTCCGGTTGTTTTTTGAAAAGATTTGCAATTAAATGACTACTTTTTCCTATTATGATATTAACTTCCTATATAAAATACTATTTATTTTCATCATTCCCGATACATTTCGTTATAGGAATTTTCCGGTCAAAATGGGATATTTTATTAGATTAATGTAGTTATTTTAGGATAAATCCAGATTCACTTCGTTCATCGGGACTTCTGATTAAATGATTTTCATCATTTAATCACCAGCATTTTTTTTGTTTCTGAATATTCCCCTGCTTCCAGTTTATAAAAATACACTCCAGAAGGTAAACCGCTTCCGTCGAATGTTGACTCGTATTCCCCTGCCTTCAACTTTTCATTTACAAGAGTTGCTATCTCTTTCCCGAGAATATCGTAAATCTTTAAAACCACATAGCTGTTATTTGGTATTTGATATCTGATATTTGTAGTTGGATTAAAGGGATTGGGGTAGTTCTGGGAAAGAGAATAATGAGAGGGAATGTAATCATTAATTTTTTTAATTCCAATATTTCCGCCACCATTTGTGGTTTTATATATACTGCTATATCCACCACAGAGCCAGGCATTATCTGAATCAAATGCAAAAATTGACGTTATTCCTTTTGAATGTTCATTAAATTGCAATAACCAATTAACTCCCCCATTTGTTGTTTTTATAATCATAGAACCTAATTGACTATTATTCCCTCCTATCCAACCTGTATTTGAATTAATAAACCTCATGCTAGATACTCCATTATTAATATAAGGAAGGTTTGAATAAAACCAATTTGTACCTCCGTTTGTGGTTTTTTGTAAATTAACACTTCCATAATATTTAAACCCAATTTCGTTATTAACAAAATATATGTGTGTATTAAAAATTGACCCAGATGAATCAAAAACAACACTCCAATTATTTCCCGCATTTGTTGTTTTGTAGATTGCACTTTTAGAAATACTATAATAAGAATATATTCCAAATAAATATCCAGTTGTATTATTTATAAAAGAAATATCTCTAATATGATATAAATATTGAGCTGGAATCGAAACAGTATTCCAGTTTGTTCCTGCATTTGTAGTTCTTAAAATTAAATTACTATCACATCCTATGAATCCGGTATTTTGGTCAATAAATGTAAGTGTATAAAATGTCTGGTATGGCATATTTAAGAAGATATCCCAATTATTACCACCATTCGTAGTTTTTAACATTCTACCATTTGAATAAAAATTGTAATACCAGTCATAGTTACCTATTACATAACCGGTTGTAGAATTTGGAAAGGCAATATCGGAAAAACCATGAATATTATTGCTAAAGACTAAATTCCAGTTCCCTCCGCTGTTGGTTGTTTTATAAATTCTCCCTGAATCAGCAATTACAAATCCAGTATTGTTATTGATAAATTTAATATCTAAAAAAGTAAATTCACGGTTATACGTTTTTAAAGACCAATTTACACCGGCATTTGTAGATTTATATAAAAAATTAAAAGGACCTTGAGAACCTGCAATATAAGGACCCCCACATGAAAAAATATCATTATTATTAACAGGAAGTAATGAACTAATAATATTATCCATTCCAAATGAAGATACATAAATTTTACTCCAATTTAGTCCAGAATTTGTTGTCCTTATAATAAAACCATAATCTCCGTTAGAAAAACCTGTGTATGAATTAATAAAATTTATTTTATAAAAATTTCTTGCATTTGTAGCTAACGAATCTGTATAACTATACATCAATATCCAGTTATCACCTCCATTCGTTGTTTTAAAGAAATGTGAGAATATATAACCGGAATTACAATCTACCAAAACCCAAACTTCATTGTTATTGATTGAATATAAATCAAGAAAAGATGTATATGAAGCTGGAGGAATATTATTTATTGGTTTTTGAATCCAGGTCAGACCGCCATCAGATGTTTTTGCAATTAAATTATAATGTCCCATAATCCAACCATTATCTGTATCAAAGAATTTTATGCTGTTTATTTGAGCAGCACCATTAAATTCTTTTAATGACCAATTAATTCCGCCGTTTGTAGTCTTATATAAATATCCCGTTCCCCAAACAGGGCTTCCACTTCCAATCCAGCCAATATTTGAGTCTAAAAAATAAAGACAATAAAAACCTCTATTATTATTACCTACATTTTGTTTAAACCAATTTAAACCTCCATTAGTAGTTTTGTAAATAACTCCATAGAATAAATCATCTCTTAAACCAACTATCCATCCCGTTAAAGAATTAATAAATTGACCATCATATATCGTATATAATGAGTCAAAAGAATTATTGGGAGTGCAAATCCAGCTATTTCCTCCATCAGTACTTTTATAGAAATATTTACTTTCCCTGCAAAATGCAAAATAGTTAAGGCTATCTTTTTTGACAATTTTGGAAAATGTATTAGTATTATTAAAAAAAGTACTAACCCATCCTGATTGAGAATAGATATTTGATATAGAAATTAAAAAAACTAGAATAGCGATAAAAAATAACTTTCCCTTGTAGTATTTCATTTTTAACCCCTCATTTAAAGCGTTAAAAAAGCTGTGAGATTTTAATTAATCTAATATATTTTTAATTGAAAATCAATTTTAATTAGAATGTAAGATTCATTCCTAATCCGCTGATTGTGGGATAAATATTGTATGATACTTTGCATTTTGAATCACCTTTTTTCCTGTCTGATGAGATGTAATCCCCGACAAAATATCCAATAGCCGCACCGATCACTACATCTGATGTCCAGTGATAATCTGTATATAATCTGGATAATGCAGTAACCGTGGAAAGCGAGTATAATCCTATCGAAGCATAAACGTTGTGAATCCTGTTAGCAAGTACTGAAGATAAAGCAAATGCAACTGTAACGTGAGCTGACGGAAATGATACCGAACCGTCATCAAGCGTAAACATAGTGTAAAAGTTGGGACCCCGCTCAGTATATGGACGGCTTCGACCCGCAATAACTTTGGTTGCATTGGTTATTATACCTGAAAATAAAACCGTTTCAAAAATCATTCTTCCTGTTTCACGCACATAGTCATCTTTAAAAAATAATCCGTATGAATAAATACCAGTTCCAATTACAACCGGAGTTATTAAATTTCCATATCCGTTCCCGGCATCGGCTATTTTATCCTTAGTACTGTTGTGATTTTTTGCAAATTCTTTTCTGATATCTTTATCAAATGGCATAAATGCAGCAGTTGAAATAATTGTCGCGCCTGTTTTCAGCCAGTCGCTTCCGTTAAATCTTGCGGGAGATGTAAAAGTGCAAATTCCATCGCAAAAAGAAGTTTTAAAATCATTCCCAATTGTATTTATTATACTTAAATCTTTTACCTGAGCATATGAATCATTTTGAAGGGAAGATAAAGACAGCAGGGAGACAATAATTAAAGCTATATGAAATTTCATTTTAATAGTAAGTATAAGAGTATTTTACTGATTTAATAATTTTACCTGACTCATTAAATAATTTCGATTCTGTAACATTGTATAATTCATCGTATGTATAAGCTAGCACATATTCCGGTTTATCACCGGAAAAGAAATGCTGTTCCTGTATCCTGTTTCCATAAGAGTCATAACTGTAAACCCATCTTTCATACACATTTCCATCAGAATAAAAACTTACTTTTTCCGTTAATAATTTGTTTTCATTGTATTGATATTTAAAATGAGTACAGATAGCGTCCTCGTCATTATAGTGTATCTCTTCTGAAATTAATCCGTTTTCTCCATACGCATATTTCTTTTCCTCATACATAGTCCCTTTATGATTAAACCAGTCCTCAGTTTCCTTGCGCCCGCTTTCATCATATTTATAATGTATTGTAGAGCTTGTTTTACCGTTGGCTTTAATCTTTACACGTTCTATCAGCATTCCTTTTTTATCATATGTATATTTGCTCTTTAGCTTTGCCCTGCCGTTTTCATCATATTCTACATCATCCGTTAAAAAGTCGCTGTTATTGTACTTATAATCAATGTTTGTAATTATCTTTTCCTTCCTCATACTGTAAACCTGTTCCTTGGTATTATTCCCTTTTTCATCAAATGCATAAAAGAAAATCAGCCTGGAATTTGGTCCGATATTTTCATTTGCATACTTAAATAAATCGCCTCTTATTTCTTTTATTTTCTGGAATATAACTCTTTCATTCAGATTTTCTCCTAGATAAAATTCCTCTATCTGAGAATGTGAATTATTAAAAATGAATAGGAAAATAATAGAAAATAAATTTACAACTTTCATTTAACAATCCGTTGTTATATTAATTAGAATGCGATTCTTTTATTCAGTCGGCATTTTGAAAATTTTATCGTCCAGATTAATATTTACTTCAACTTTATCCACAGATATTTTCTGTGAATCATATTGGGCACCTGTTAATTTCTGGTCAGATAAGAATGCAATTAATAAATTGTTTACTTTTGTATAATTGCTGTAAGAAGTCTCAGCTAAGATTTCATTACCCATGCGTACTGTTTTGGATTCACTTTTCAAAATTAAGAAAGTCGTTTCGTCAATATAATATTTCGATACATCCCCGTCTTTATCGGTAAGTTTTAATTTATAGACTTCTTTTCCGTCAAGGTCTTCTTTGCCTTCCAGCTCAACAGTATATCCCATTTCCTTAATATTCATCAGCTTTCCGCCAATCAAGGAGTTTGCTCTGAAACTTTTGGTTGTTACCTCATCAGTCTTTTCTGCTTTTTTAGAGCCCATCATCGGGTTCACCATCCATCCGCCGGTACCGTCATATGCCTGAACTATTTTTACGCCCTGAACCTGAATTTCAATCATCCATAATCCGGGTCTTTTTACATATTGCGTAAAAGGAATATCCATTCCCATTAAGGTTGAATATCCCGAAAACTTTAGTGTCTTTACGGAATCCCAACTTGCTCTGCCTCCAATAGCATCCGAGTATTTGGATAATATTTCTTCCACGGTCTGCGAGTAGATGTTAACGGAGAAAACCAACGATAATATCACGATAAGATAAACAATTTTTGTTTTCATATTCGGATTTTTAAATTTTAATTTATTTATATACAAAAACTTAAATTAATTTTAACAAACAATAAATAGAAAAATTTTTATTCAAATCAGCTTTTTTGCGAGTAAAAATACTTTTAGCCAGTTGTAAACCATCCTTGCAGAACGTTTTAATTTAACTGTTTTATATTCATTCCAGATAATGCTGTTATAATCGTAATTAATGAAATTTTTCAGAATTGCCTCGTAATCTTTTATTTCATTTTTATAAACATCGGTTTCCGTTTTTTCATCTTCCGTTTTCTTTCTTATCAATAAATTCTTCGGTTCGTTATTCATAAGGTTTTTATCCTTATGAAAAATATTAAATTTTTTATAATTAATTTTCCTGTATGCTGAAGCAACGAGTTTATGAACCTGTACCCCTTCTTTTGTTTTGTTCCTGTAGACATATACGGATAAATACTTTGAATAAGGAAGTCTGTACTCGCCCAATTGCCTGTATCCTTCCCCCGAATTAATCCTACTGTATATTCTTCCGTTTTTATAGGCATAATAATTTCCGTATCCAGGAATTTTCTTCATAAGCTTTCTATCAAATGTTTCCATCTGTAAAAAATATTTGAAGTTTTAAAATGACATATCAGTTTGCAATTACATCCTGTGTAAAAAATTCAGAAGCACCTATAGCCATCAATATTGCCCCTACAAACGCTCTTTTTTGAGCAATTTTCTGAATGGAATTCTTTAATGCAAGCACATCGGGATTTTCGGTTCTTTCCAGCCATACCCATTTATCCGAACATTTTTTCCATTTACCCTTTCCCTCAATTTTCATTTTATCGAGCACTTTTCTTTCAGGTACTTTTTCCGAAGGTATGAAAATATATCTGAATTTTTCTTCCCTGCTGTTTGCATTCCCGTCACATATGCCAAGACGCAATCCGGATTTTGAAGTTATAATACATTTATATGTATAATCCATATAATTTTTTTCTGCATCGGAAATCTCACTTACACAATCTATTTTCTCAACTTGCAGACTAAAAGCATTTTTAATTTTTTCGGCACCGGGCTTAAACAGGACGGGTTTATCAATTCCTGATAATATTCCGTAGTCAACATTTATCTTTAAAATGTCATTTCCGAATTCCGTCATTTCAGCATACCATTTTTTGATTTCTTCAATCGGAATCAATCTTGTTTCGAATATATCAGAATTTTCATTAATCCGGGTATTGCATTTATTTTCTTCCATAATATTCTCCTTTCGTTTATAGCAAATATAGACGTAGTAGATAATTTTGTCAAGTCAAAAATAAGCTAATTAGATTAATTAATGAAAAAACAACTTTTTTCTTAATTATCTATATGTAATAACAATAGATTGTAATAATTTATTTGAGTCTCTGATTTAAGATGTGATACGGGGTTGATAGTTTATCCGGATTTTTTAATTGCTCAGTGCTTCCTGAATTACTTTGATAAGACTTTCTTTTGTGAATGGTTTAGACAAATAGTGCGAGCATCCGTTTTGCAGAAACTTCTCTTTATCACCAACCATGGCGTATGCTGTTACTGCAACAATCGGTGTATCTTCATATCCGGGTATTGACCTTATCGCCTGAGCTGTTTCGATTCCGCTTATGCCTCTTAAATTAATATCCATTAATACCAAATCATATTTTTGTTTGGATGCCAATGCCAATGCCGTTTCTCCGTCCTCGACATCCGTTACATTACATTCTTTTTTAAGAAGAACTTTGACTACTTTTCTTCCAAGCATATCGTCTTCCACATGCAGTATGTTTGGCGTTGTTTCAAAGTTATTATTTAATTTGATTTCTTTTAAAGGTTCTGATTTAAATATATTTTGTGTTATTTTGTTAATCGGGAGTAATATGGTAAACACGGAACCTTTGCCTATTTTACTTTCTACATTTAGTTTTCCTCCCATCAATTCAACAAATTTCTTTGAAATTGTAAGTCCCAGCCCCGTTCCTTCATATTTTCGGTTAAGTCCTTCGCTCACCTGCCTGAAAGGTTCGAATATTTTTTCAATATCTTTCTGTAAAATTCCGATTCCGGTATCCTTTACTTTGATAAAAACATAACTTGAATCGTCTGTCTCTTCCTTTCCGCAAAGTATTTTGATTTCCCCTTCCTCAGTAAATTTGATCGCATTATTTATCAAATTATTTATAACCTGAACAAAAAGTCTCTCATCTATATTTGCATTTGGCGTATCTTTATCAGGCATGAATTTAACCGAAAGATTTTTTTGTTTGGCTGATAATTCGAACAATTTAACTGTATCCTTAATCAAATCGATTATATTCTTCTCCAGAATATTTATTTCGATTTTATTTGCTTCAATACTGGATAAATCAAGAATAGAATTCAGAGTGTCTGTCAGCCTCATACCCCCTTTTAAAATCATCCCTGACATTTCTTTAAGTTCTGGGTCTACCAGTTCGTTAGTCATCAGTTCTGCAAACCCGAGAATTCCTGTCATCGGTGTACGGAGTTCATGACTCATGTTTGCAAGAAAATTTGATTTTAGCCTGTTAGCTTCTTCAGCTTTTTCTTTGGCATTTGTCAGTTCAATTTCTGTTTGCTTACGTTTGGTAATATCTTCTTTAACAGATAATAAATGAGTGATTTCTCCCTTGTCGTTTTTAATAGGAGAAATTACGGCAAATTCCCAGTATAGTTCCCCACTTTTCTTTTGAATTGGAATCTCTCCACTCCATTCTCCTTTTTCTTTCAATAAATCCCATAACTGATTATCTTCTTCTTCCCATATTTCCGGAGGCCTTAACATTCTTATGTCCTTGCCAATCAATTCTTCCACGTTAAATTCGGTCGATTCTGTAAATTTCGGATTAATAAATTCTATTATTCCGTTCATATCCGTAATTGCAATGGAAACAAAGCTATGCTGGATTCCGCTTGACAATTTTCTGATTAATTCTTCCTTTTCAAAAAACTCAAGTGCGTAATTTATATCGGATGCAAGTTCATCAAATAGTTGTATTTCGTTTTCCTTAAAATTTCCTTTAGATGAAGAATATACAACCAGCACACCTGTTGGCTTGCCTATAGAGCGTATCGCAAAAGCGCCAAGCGAGCCAAAGCCGCTCTTTAATGCAAGTTCCCTCCAATACGGATTATTTATCCTGAACTCTAAATCAATGTTATTACAAACAGAGTTTTGCCCGCTCATTAATGTAATATATACAGGTCCTACAATATTTTCATCTGAATTTAAATTGATTTTTATGTGGTCAAGATACTCAATATTGTCACCGTATTTTGCTTTTAATTCAAGTTCACCTGTCAATTCATTAACAAGCCCTATCCAGGCCATTTTGAATTTTCCATCATCAACAATTACCTTACACACTTCTGTAAACAAATCGTTAATATCCCTGAATCTGACAATTGCTTCATTTACATTGCTAAAGACTTTGTATATTTTCGTGAGTTGCTCAATTTTGTTCTCTTTTATTTTCCTTTCTGTAACATCCCTTGCAACAAGAATAACTTTCTCGCTTCCAAGCGGTGATAAAGTCGCTTCAAACCATCTTATCTTATTATTAATAGGAATATTATATTCTACATTTATGCCTTTTTTAGTCTTGAATACTACGTCAAAATAACTCTGAAATAATTCCGCCTGTTTTATCGGAATACTATCTTTTAGTTTTTTTCCTAATAGATCAGAAGGGGGTTTATACAGTAAATCCAAATTTGAAGGAGCTATCTTTACAATAGTGCCATTATAATCTAATACAAGTATAATATCTTTCATTGAACTGAACAGTGCTCTTAATTCGGCTTCAGATTCAATTATCTTCTTTTCATTTTCTTTCCTGTCTGTTATATCCCTTATTATACTCTGTAAATATCTAACACCTTCAATTTCTATTACTCTTACACTGTTTTCTATATAAAATATCGTACCGTCCTTTTTAATATGCTCGGCCTCAAAAACTTTTCCGCCTTCCTTCAAAATATCATCAATTAGAATGTCGAATAAGTGTTTTGTACCGGGAGATCTTAATACCGATGCATTCATGTTTAAAAGTTCACTCTCGCTGTATCCGTATTGTGAAACTGCTTTTTCGTTCACTTCCAGTATAGTCCCAGCGGTATCAGTTAAAAGAATCACATCATTGGCATATTTAACCATATAATTAAAATGCTTCGTAAGTGCTTCCTTTTGCAGCTGATAATTATACTGTGTTTTGTAATACTTGTACCTTTGGTTCCACCATAACATGGTTAATAAAATCCCCTGCAGTAAAATTACCACAAAAACTATAAATGTAATAAGTTCGGAACGCTCTTTTATTCCCTGATAAATCTCGTCCTTATCTACTTTCACGATCAGGTTCCAGTTGAACAAAGGAACAGGTTTAATAAAAGACAGAACTTCGACACCCCTGTAATCAGTACCGTCGAATATACCCGAATTTCCCTTGATTGTCTGATAAGCAATGGAATTTTTGTCAGTAAGATTTTCCTTTAATCTTAGAACTGCATTTTCCCTGTACTTAAGTTCGTTTAAATAAACAGCCTGATTATTTTCTTCTTTCATTAAAATTGTTTCAGACGTCTGGCTTGCAGTAGGCCAGGACTGGACCAATGGATATAAATATTTTTCGGGGTTTATCTCAAAGATCATATAACCGTAATATACCGTATCGGATTCTGTGCTTTCAATTAATGGAACTATTAAATCAAGTTCCGGCTGATTAGAAAGAGTATCGATTATATGTATATCGGTTATTATACTCTTTTTAATATTTAACTCATTTTTCAGTGAATAATTATGAATTAACTGCTTTTTACCTCTTTCATCATCGGGCATATAATAAACCGGATTTTCATTTTTATCAAGCAGTACTATACTTTCATAATCGTATAAAGATAACATCGACCCAAGCCATTTATCAACTTTCTGCTTTTCTTTGCTGTTTTTATTTTTAATAAGGGATAAAATGCCGTCTTTTATTAAAAGATTGTCCGTTATAATTTGAGCATCCTGCAATCTTTCATTTCGCCAGGTAACGATTTCATTTACCTTTAAATTCGCTATTGCTGAAAGCTCACTCTGTTTTTCTATTTTAATTCTGTCTCTCTGAGAATTATAGTATAAAGTACCAAGATACCATACTATTACCGATAGCATTACAAAGATAGTTATAAGAATCCAGGGAATTTTTCCGGTTAGTTTGTTACGAAAGTGATTATCGTTTTTCGGATATAATGAGATTTTTGAATCTATCACTTACATTTATTTGAATTTATGTATTATAACTTAAGTTATTTTTTTCCAAAATAATAGGGATAAATCATTATGAGTTGAACTTTTCTAAATTCAATTTGGTTTTAAAAATTGAGTCAAATTTTTAAATATCTTTTATTATTTATTTTTTCTAATTTTAAGTAATTGTTAATGCCGAAAAAAAGAGATTCATCTGATATGCAACGTGAACCAAAATCTCTGTTTTGTACTGAATGCAACCATGAACTTGACAATTTTAGTTTTTCAGATAAATCGAAAAACAAAAAATTGGTTAAAAAACGTCAGCTAAAATGCGTTAAAACCGGAAAGTTCAATGGTGAGTTTTGTTCAAAAATATTTATTTCGGATGATAGTTTACTTGAAGGAATTTGGGATAAAGACGAATAACATCATACTACTTACACTTAAACTACTTCCTTAAATAAACCATTTAACTACAAATAAAATAAAGTTGTAATTCTAATAACAATTTTTTATTTTTGTATATTATTGTTATTTGCAATATATTGTATTTTGCGTGAATGGCGGAATTGGCAGACGCACTAGACTTAGGATCTAGCGGGGTAACCCGTGGGGGTTCGACTCCCCCTTCGCGCACTAATAATAATCATTAAAAAAAGATTATATGACATCCAAAACAACTTCCAGGGTTAATTCACCCCGCTGTTCATTCTGTGGCAGGAATGCTGATAAAGTCACAAATATGATTAAGGGTCCCGTAGATTCATACGGAAAAGCAATATACATATGTGAAATATGTATTGGAAATGCTTTGCAGATTATTAAAATGAATACGGATTCCGCTTTTAACAGAAGTATGGATAAATTCCGTACAAGTATGACTCCTCAGTCAATAAAGAAGTTTCTCGATGAGTATGTCATAGGACAGGATGATGCAAAAAAATCTCTGGCTGTTGCAGTTTATAATCATTATAAAAGAATTGACTCGCTCGAATTTAACAGCATAGATGAAGTGGAAATAGAAAAGAGTAATGTCTTGCTAATCGGAGGAACCGGAACAGGCAAGACATACCTTGCGCAGACTCTTGCAAAATTTCTTAACGTTCCGTTTGCCATAGCAGACGCAACAACACTGACCGAAGCAGGTTATGTCGGCGATGATGTTGAATCTATTCTCGTCCATCTCCTGCAAAATTCGGATTACAATCCCTCACGCGCCGAGCGCGGCATAATATACCTTGACGAAATAGATAAGATATCAAGGAAAAGCGAAAATGTATCAATAACACGCGATGTTTCGGGCGAAGGTGTACAGCAGGCTCTTCTGAAAATTCTTGAGGGTACGGTTGCAGGAATTCCACCTAAAGGCGGAAGGAAACATCCCGAGCAGCCTCTTATTAATATAAATACACGGAATATACTTTTCATTTGCGGCGGAGCATTCGATGGTCTGGAAAAGATAATTGAAAAAAGAGTTGCGAAAGGCTCAATAGGATTTTCAGGTGAAGTTTTCTCAAAGAAAGATATTAAGCGTGATGAAATCCTGGCTCAGGTAGAACCGGATGATTTAATTAAATTCGGTATAATTCCCGAACTGGTCGGCAGACTCCCGATTGTGACCACTTTAAGAAATCTCGACAGGAGAGCTTTACTTAATATACTATCCGAGCCTAAAAATGCAATTATAAAGCAGTATAAAAAACTATTAAGAATGGAAGGTGTTGAACTTGAATTCGATAAAGAAGCTCTCGATATAGTTGCCGATATTGCAATTGAAAGAGGTACCGGAGCGCGTGCTCTCCGCTCAATTCTAGAGAATATTATGGTAGATATTATGTACAAAATTCCATCGAAGGAAAATGTGCATACATGTATAATCACAAAGGAAGTTATTACAGAAAAGAAAGAACCGGTTTATTTAAGCGGAACGGCGAGTAAGAAAAATCAAACCGCATAAAATAATGAGTAATGAATAATAATTAATAAAGAGCAAAAACTTTTTTTATTCATTATTCATTAATCATTATTCATTACTCATTGTTTTCATCATTCTTTTCATCATTATCATCTTCGTCTTCTATATTTATCTTTACATTCGATGAATCAATACTGTAATTCCCGTGCTTCATTTTATCCTGTGACTTTTTCAGACGTTCTTCCATTCTTTTCATTTTTTCTTCCATTTTTTTACCCATTCTTTCCATCTTCACAGGGTCAATATTTATTTTAATACTATCAATTTTTAACTGCAGGTTCTTTTGAAATTCATCTGTATTAAAATTGAAGTTGAAATTGAAACTATTATCATCAATATCCGGTACATCTTCAACATCGGGAACTTCAGGTGCTTCAGGCACCTCAATATCCACATCAGGCGGTTCCGGAACTTCAGGAATTTCGAAATTAAAATTCAGCTTCGGCAGATTTTTAAGTTCGTCAATACTTTCCTTATATTCTTCCATTTCCTCTCCTAAATTAGACATGCGATCACCATATTTTG
>Ga0224522_1000221_pt1 | contig 25347 bp, 23 predicted proteins | sample CFST25metaG_FD_182733 | JGI IMG/M metagenome (GOLD analysis project Ga0224522, IMG submission 182733) | Peat soil microbial communities from Stordalen Mire, Sweden - C.F.S.T25 | ecosystem: Environmental > Terrestrial > Soil > Wetlands > Peat | place: Sweden: Norrbotten County, Stordalen Mire...
GGCTTCACTGACGGCCGCGGTATCCGAGCCGGCCTTGGCAGTGTTGATGAAGACCTCAAAGGGTTGGGCGGCGTCATTCTCATTGATGGTCACGAAAGCTTTGCCCAGCGGAGTGGTGACTTCGAAGGTGCGTCCCACCAGGGAACGCGGGCGCGGTTTGCGCGATTCGCTCCAGAATTTGAACTGGCCGGTCTCGTCCGCGGAGGGGAGAGCCTCTGCAGGCGCTTTTTTGTTGGCGGTGGCGTGGGTCTCAAGGACGACCTTTTCACGCGAACCGGTAACGTAGACGGTAATGCCCTTGCAGCCGAGTTCCCAGGCGGACATGTAGACACTGGCGACATCGTCCGCGGTGGCAGTCTCGGGGAAGTTGACGGTCTTGGAGAGGCTGTTATCCACAAAAGCCTGCAGCACGGCCTGCATGCGCACGTGCTCCTCGGCCGAAATATCCTGGCTGACGACGAAAACGTTCTTGACCGCCGCAGGCAGCGAATCGCACTTCTGGCAGGTGCCTTCGCGCATCACCTGGGCGATGATCTCCTGCCGGGTGAGGTCATCCAAACCGGCCTCGATCAGTGCCTGCTCGAAAGCGGGGCTGGCATAGGTGAGCTGCAAGTCGGTACCCTTGTCATTGACGTGGCGGATGTAAGCCAGGGCAAAAACCGGTTCGCAGCCGTAGCCTTCACAGCCGGCCACGGTGGCGATTGTGCCGGTAGGGGCCACGGTAGTCTGGGCGGCGTTGCGGATGCCGTACTGCTTGATGCCGCTCACGATGCTGGACCAATCCACACTGGGGCGTCCCCAATCCTGCTGGGTCTCGATGAGGGAGGTAGGCGGCGTCCAGACCAGGTTCTGCGGGTCGTAGATGCTGCCCTGGATGGCGGGGAACGGGCCGCGTTCGCGGGCCAATTCGATGCTGGTCTGCATGGAAGTGTAGCGCACGAATTCCATCACCTGGCCGGCGAAATCCTCACCGGCGGGGGAGCCGTAGCGCACGCCTACGTGATACATCAGGTCGCCCAGGCCCATGACGCCCAATCCGATGCGGCGGGCGCGCAGGGCGGCTTCGCGCAGTTGGGGCACGGCGGGCACATAAGCATTGGCATCCACCACATCATCCAAGAAGCGGGTGGAAAGTTGAACCGAAGCGCGCAGACCTTCCCAATCCACACTGTGATTGTCTCCTAGGTGCTGGGCCAGGTTCACAGAGCCCAGGCAGCAGTTCTCATAGGGGCCGAGCCATTGTTCACCGCAGGGGTTGGTGGCCTCGAGCGGATAGAGATGGGGCACGGGGTTAGAGCGGTTGGCCGCGTCCAGGAAGAGCACGCCGGGCTCGCCGTTGTGGTGGGCTTGTTTGACGATCTTTTCAAAGAGGTCGCGGGCGCGCATTGTCTTATATTTCTTGAAGGGGATACCGGCAGCTTCCGCCTGTTCGAAAGTACCTTTGAAACCTTTGGAGCGTTGGTCGGAGAGGTCGGGGAAGCGCAGGCTCCACTCGGTATCGTCGCGCACGGCTTGCATGAAGGCATCGGTGATGCCGACGGAAATATTGAAGTTGGTGATCTGGTTTTCGTTGGTCTTGCAGGTGATGAACTCTTCCACATCCGGGTGGTCCACGCGCAGCACAGCCATGTTGGCGCCGCGGCGGGTGCCGCCCTGGGCGACTTCACCGAAGGCATTGTCATAAACGCGCAAAAAGCCGATGGGGCCGGTGGCCTGCCCGGCAGAGGATTTCACCAGGCTGCCCTTGGGGCGCAGGCGCGAGAAGGAGAAGCCGTTGCCGCCGCCGGTTTGCTGGATCAGGGCAGCGTTGCGCAGCGTCTGGAAGATGCCGGCGGGGTCGCGCCCCATATCGTCCACAATGGGCAGTACGAAACAAGCGGCCAACTGTCCAAGCGGTGTGCCGGCGCCGGTAAAGGTAGGTGAATTTGGGAAGAAGCGTTTGGAAGTCAGCAGCGTGTAATAGCTTTTCGACAGCGCCTCCACTTCAGCACCGCGGCTGAGTTCTTCTTTGGCAATGGTCGTGGCCACACGCCAAAACATCTCTTCCACGGTCTCGACGGGTTGTCCATCGGCACCGTGGCGGACGTATCGCTTGAGGAGCACCTGCCTGGCATTTTCAGTCAGATCCACTTTGGGCAGATTGCCAGGGAGGGGCGATACATCGAGAAGGGAAGATTGGGTTGAGTGTGACTGCACGGCCATGGGTTATTCTCCTAAATTATGATTCCAATAATTGGTCTATTTCTTCGCGGATGGATTGTAAATCTCCGAGGTGAAGGTAGACGATGGCGAAACGGATATAAGCGATCTGGTCCAGATCTTTCAGTCCGGCCATGACCATGTCACCGATGATGCGGGAAGACACTTCTTCACGGCCCAACTTTTGCAGGTTGTTCTCGATCTCGCCGATCAGGTGATCGATGGCGGCGGCCGAGACGGGGCGTTTGGTGCAGGAGATGCGGATGCCTTCGACCAATTTGTTGCGGTTGAATTCCTCGCGCGTGCCGTTGCGTTTGATGATCAGCGGGGTGGCGAGGATGGGGCGCTCATAGGTCGAGAAGCGCTGCCCGCAGGACTCACATTCACGGCGGCGGCGGACACCACCACGAGAATCGTGAGTAGTATCAATAACACGGGATTGATCGTGCTGACAGTAAGGGCACCGCAATGTTGAACTCCTGAAGGAAATCCTTTCTGGAGGGCCGAACCTTTCCACCCAAAGGTCTTGACGGCTATCCAGAAAAGTTCACCCCCATATGTGGGGGTTGCTGTGACATTTGTACCTTATATGTACGTGAATAATCATAGCACAGATGAACGAGTGATTCAAGATTGTCAGGTGATTTTTAACCTTAAAAATAGATTTGAATAAATCAATTAAAAGCCAGGGGAGAAATTTATTCTGGTTTGAAAACCACCCCCACCTACAGGTAATTTCATGATTAGAGACAATCAACTACCAATGGATTCTGTGAAATCTTAAAAAAAGAGGCGGTGTAATAGGGGCGGGGAATATAAATCAGCGCCAAAAAATATTACAAATTTGGTCTAAAAAGTGATTAAATCAGGTGCTTTTCGGAGGAATTGCCCAAGAGGTGATGGGTAACTCTGAAGTTCAACGGGTCTACATCCTCTTTTCAAGAGGGGAAGGGCGGGGGATTAAATAGAAAAGCTGGCGGGGACTAGCCGCCAACTTGTAAGGCAGGATATACATGAATTCAGCAGCGGAATACCGCGGCTCGAACTCCTGGTAGACCATGGAGGACCAGAAAAAAGTTACGCTTCATTAATGCGTGCGGCGTCCTGTACCCAGTCAAACATAAATAGATCCTTTCGATTGGAACATCTTTTCTTTTTCACCAAAGAAAATGTTCCATAGAAGGAGGTTTGACGGGGTATTAGTGGTTCTTTTGAGGCCAGTTGCGCATGAATGAAGGTACGTCGTCGTTGGTCGGCACCACCATCCGGGGTACGAAGTCACCCTCTGAGGCACGATTGTTACTGACTTCCACCTCTTCGTTCAAGTGAGGTTTTTGCACATTACGGGTCTCTTCCAGGCGGGAAGTGGTCGTGTGGTTCCCCATCGCTGAGTGAAGTCCGCCGCTGCGGTCGAAATCGGTTGCAATGACAGTGATGCGGATTTCATCGCCCATATTGGGGTCGATGACGGCTCCAAAGATGAGGTTGACATCGGGGTGAGCGGTCTCTTTGATGATGGCCGCTGCCTGATTGACCTCGAAGAGCGACAGGTTGGGGCCGCCGGTGATGTTAAAGAGAATGCCGTGAGCACCGTCGATGGTAATGTCGAGGAGCTGGCTGGAAATGGCTGCTTCAGCCGCTTTCTGGGCGCGATCCTCGCCGCTGGCACGGCCGACTGCCATCAGGGCAGCGCCGCCTTCGGACATAATGGCACGCACATCGGCAAAGTCAAGGTTGATGAGGCCGGGGACGGTGATCAATTCAGAAATGCCCTGGATACCCTGGCGCAGCACATCATCCGCGGTGCGGAATGAGTCCTGGAGTGAGGATTTGCGGTCGACAATTTGCAGCAAGCGGTCGTTGGGGATGACGATGAGTGTATCGGCATGTTCCTTCAAACGCGCGATACCCTGTTCAGCGGACTGCAGGCGTCTGGCGCCTTCAAAAGTAAAGGGGCGGGTGACCACACCGATGGTCAAAGCGCCGATTTCCTTGGCGATTTGGGCCACAATGGGAGCTGCGCCTGTTCCGGTGCCGCCGCCGAGCCCAGCAGTAACAAATACCATATCCGCACCCTTGAGGGCATCATACAATTCTTCCGAGGATTCTTCGGCAGATTTCTTGCCGACCTCAGGGTTGCCGCCTGCGCCGAGTCCGCGGGTGGTTTTATCCCCGATGCGAACCTTGACCTGCGCTTTTGACATCACCAGTGCCTGGGCATCGGTATTGACCGTGATGAATTCGATGCCCTGCAAGCCTTCGTCAACCATACGGTTGACAGCATTGCAGCCGCCGCCGCCTACACCAATGACTTTAATACGGGCGAATGCTTCGTTCTGTTGTTGATTCTTTGCGTTGTTCTCCATGGTATTATCCTCCATTACAAAATAGGTATTGATGAACCAGTCAGCAGTCTACTGACCGGTCAGTCGTCATACGGCAAAAGCCGTGTCAAAAACGATTTAATTTCCTGCCAATTCATTGAAGCTTTGGGATTTTTGGGTCCCTTATGGTTTTTGTGAGTTGGGGCAGGTCCCAGATTTTCATCCATGAGTTCAGCCCATTTGAGCAGGCCGACACTGGTGGAATAAGAGGGCGTGTGTAATTGGTCGACGAGCCCAACCAAATTTTCCGGGCGGGCCAGACGCACCGGCATACCAAGTACCTGGCTGGCCAGGGTGCGAATTCCGGGGAGCTGACTGGTACCGCCTGTCAACACCATACCGGCCGGCAGCAGCCCGTCATAACCGGAGCGCTTGATCTCCTGCAGCAAGAGTTGAAAAGTCTCTTCCACGCGGGCTTCGATGATGTGAGCCAGGTCGCGGCGGCTGATCTGCACGGGTTGATCTTCGCCGTAAGCGCGGGTGGTGAAGAATTCATCCTCAGCCACGTCGTTGCGAATGGCATAACCGTACTGCTTCTTGATCTGTTCGGCGATCTCAGGACTCACCCGCAGCCCCACCGAGATATCTTGAGTAAGGTGGTTTCCGCCTACGGCTAAAACCATCGTGTGCCATACATCGCCGTTGATGTAGATGGCCATATCGGTGGTGCCGCCGCCAATATCGCAGACAACCACGCCCATTTCACGCTCCGTTTTATCCAAAACCACTTCGGCAGAGGCCAGGGGATTGAGGACAAACTGGCTGACTTCGATATTGGATGCCTGGACGCACTGGCGCAGATTTTCGACAGTGGCTTCGGCTGCGGTGATGATATGGGCTTCCACTTCCAGACGGTAACCGTACATCCCCACAGGGGTGCGGATACCTTCCTGACCATCCAGGTTGAAACCGCGCTGAATGACGTGAATGATCTCCCGGTTATGAGGGATGGCTACCGCGCGCGCTTGATCGATGGCGCGATAGATGTCATCCTCTTGAACCACGCCGCCGCTGATCCCCACTACTCCGCGTGAATTGACGGAGGCAACATGAGAACCAGCCAGGCTCACCAGAGCGGAAGTGATCTCCAGGCCTGAGGTACGCTGGGCTTTTTCGACAGAGCGGGCGATGGACTGTGAAGCGGCAGCGATGTCCACGACCGTGCCTTTGCGAATTCCCTGCGCTGGTTCAATGCCGACGCCCAGGATGCGCATGCCTATCTCGCCTTCGAGGCGGGCTACCAGCGTACAGACTTTTGTGGTTCCGATATCTATTCCTACGACAATTGGTTCATCCATAAAGTTACTCCGTCCGATAAAACGGTGAATCTATGTGTGCAACGCTGATCAGTTTTGGTTGGATTCCCAGCGATTGTAAGCGTTGAATGATCGCTTGATATTCTGTTTGTTTGATGGCAATATTGCTTAAATCCGTGCCAAAATATACCTGCCAGCCTTTGGGATCGTCCCAACCCATGCCGGAGACTGGATCGTATATCAAAGTGGCTCCAGTGGGTAACTGGGCGCTCAAACTGATGGCGGCCTTTAGAATCTGCGGATCGATGTACTTGAGCGGTTTGATTGCAGAGGTCGCCGCCTTTTTGGTGGCTGTGGTGGTTTGGTCTGCTGCGGCAGTCTTCGGTACAGCCGTGCTGAACGTGGGGATGGCTACACTGGATTGAATGGCTAAAAGTTTGCCGCCGTCGCCGCGGACAGACATGACAACACCATCGGCTGCGATCCATTGGGTCTTGCCATTCGCCACCCAGGCGAGAATTGGTTTGCGCTCTTTCACGGCTAATACCACTGTGTTGGGGAAGCGCAGCCCCAGGTGAATCTCAGAGAACTCCGGGAAAGAGGATTGCACTGTGGCGATGATCTTCTGGCTATCCAGCGTGAAGATTGAAGATTTGGACGCCGCGACGATTTTACTGACCTGGCTGGCTGTGATACGCTTGTTGCCGGTCAACTGAACACTGGAGACCTGGAAAGTATCAAGATTGGTCAACAGTAAAACGATCGCGAGCAAAGAAGCCGCCAGAAGCAGTGAGGCAGACCGCCAACTGAAATGCAGACTTGGCATGGCCGGCATGCGTACTTCCACGCCGTTAGCTCCGCGGGCATAATGCAGTTTGCGTGCAGATGCAGTGCGGGAAGTGCTGGCGGCAGGAACCGCGTAAGGGGAAGTACGCCGCACAGTCGTGGCCGCTCTAGCCTGCGCAGAGGGATGGTTGACCTGCTGGTGCACGTTGTTCACATGCACCTGGCTTGACTGCTGGCGTTTTTGACGTAAAGCTTCGGCTCTGGATTGACCAGAACGATCTTTATCGGTCGTCATTTACTGCTCCTATAGGTCCGCACGGTTGCATCACGATCACTTTTGCGGCTTACGGCAAGATCAATCAACTGCTGCACAAGCTCAGGGTAGTCAATGCCACTGGCTGCCCAAAGTTTGGGATACATGCTAATTTTGGTAAATCCTGGGATCGTGTTGATCTCATTCAGGAACAATTCGTTAGAATCGCGATCCAGAAGAAAATCCACCCGAGCCATGCCCGCACAATCAATGGCTGTATAGGCCCGCACGGCATATTCCCGAACCTTTTTCATCATCTCGGCATCGATAGGGGCGGGGATGAGTAATTCAGAGCCCTCTTTGATGTATTTGGCATCGTAACTGTAAAAATCGTCGCAGGGAAGGATCTCACCGGCGACAGAAGCCCAGGGTGATTCATTTCCCAGCACGCTCACTTCAATTTCGCGGCCGTTGACGCCATGTTCAATCAAGACGCGGCGGTCATATTGAGCGGCTTCCAGAAGGCCTTCGAGCAGATCAGAATGCGTTCGGCATTTGCTAATTCCAACCGATGAACCGAGGTTGGCTGGTTTCACAAAAATTGGGTAGGCCAATTTCTTTTCGATGCGAGAAAGCACTGTATCCATGCTGGTTTTGATCTCACTGCGGGTGGCGGTGACGGAAGCGACTACCGGGATGTGATTGGCGATCATGACATCCTTGAAGAGGATTTTATCCATGGCGACTGAGGCGCCCAGAACGCCGGCACCAATATAAGAGGCGTCTGCCAATTCCAACATTCCCTGCAGAGTGCCGTCTTCGCCGAATGTCCCGTGCAGCACCGGGAAAATTACATCCAGTAAAACGACTGGTTCAAGTATGTTCCCACCAGCAGTCGGACGCAAAGTGTACAAGGTGCATTTTTGCTGGGGTTCGGGCAGGAGAACTGCCGGTTTCAAAGCGGTCAGAGAGTTCTTTTCAAAGGCAGCCAGAACATCCTTACCCGTAAACCAACTGCCCTCGTGGTTAATACCGATTTCGAAGATATTGTATTTTGCGGGGTCCAATACAGAAAGGACCGAGCGTGCACTCATAAGAGAAACCTCGTGCTCACCGGAACGTCCACCAAAAATGACACCAATATTGATCTTTTCTGCCATGCTGTTAATCCTGCCATTCTCCGAGAAGTTCAATTTCCAGCTCAAGTTTGACTGAAAATTTATTCGCTACCGTTTTCTGAATCAAAGAAATCAACTGGTGGTAATCTTCGGCTGAAGCTGTACCATCGTTGATCAAGAAATTTGCATGTATCGGACTGATTTCTACACCACCAATTTTCTTTCCCTTCAATCCTGCTGCTTCAATCAGACGGCCCGCATAATCACCGCTCGGGTTTTTGAATGTGGAACCCATACTGGCTCCGGCAGGCTGTGAACCGCGCCGTTTGGCATTGAATTCTTCGACTTTCTCTTTGACAAGTTCAGGAGTCGATGATTTCAAGTTAAACGATGCGGCTAATATAACCGCATGGCCGGGGTTGCGTTTGAGTTCGCTAGAGCGATACTCGTAACCCATGGCCGGGCTAGTCAACGATAGATATCCCTTTTCACGGTGCAAGATTTCTGCCAATGCAAGAATCTGTTGAGTATCCTGCCCGCGGGCTCCGGCATTCCCGTAAACTGCTCCGCCAATGGTGCCAGGAATTCCGGCAGCCCACTCGAAACCACTGAGACCTTCCAGTGTGGCAGCCCTGACGATGGTACTGAGAGAGGCGCCTGATTCTGCCTTAAGCAAGGGCTGTGAAGAGGTGGTGTCAAAGGAGATGTTTTTGGCCTGGTTGTAAAGCATCATGCCCTGCCAACCCAGATCACTGACGAGAATGTTCGAGCCGTTCCCCAAAATACGGAAGGGGACACCCTGATCCCAAAGGAAACGGGCATCGGCAGTCAATTGGGGAGCACTACTAGCTTCGGCAAACCAGCAAACAGCACCCCCCACGCGGGCAGTCGTGTAATGCGCCAGGGGAACGTCCGTGTGAAGGCGGTTGCCGAAATAGTCTTGCAGTGCGGTCGAACTAAAATCCGTCATGCCAATGACCCTTATATCTCTTCTACTCGTTCGATCAGCCGTTTGATGATGAGCTGTCGTTGAATCTTGTTCATCTCGCGAAAATCCTGCAATTCGTCGTTTTTCTTGGCAGGTACATGAATGCGCGGAAATTCGTTTACAACAAAATCGTACTTGGCCGTGATTCTGGTCTGTTGAGCAGAGTCGGAGGCAATTACCAGTTGAGACATATCAACTCTTCCTTTCTTGCAGCCATTGGAAAATACGTTTGCAAACCTGGTCGGCGTCCCCGGCTGATAGAACGAGCAAGACATCACCGGGAAGTAATTTCTTCTCAAGGAACGTAACAGTGTCATCCAATGTTTTGCAATAAAACGATTCTTTCCCGGCCATTTTCTTGACCAATTCAGCAGAGGAATAAGCTTCAATTGGTTCGCGTGCCGGATAAACTTCGGTAACGATGGTGATATCCGCTTTAGCCAGGGAGCGGATAAATTCTGCAGCGAGGGCTTTGGTGCGGGAATAAGTATGCGGCTGCCAGACCGCAATCAGACGGCGGCCGGGATAACGAGATCGCGCTGCGCTGAGGGTCGCCAGAATCTTGGATGGGTGGTGCGCATAGTCATCAATAATTGTGATTCCATCCACTTCACCAATGACATCAAAGCGGCGGCCAGTGCCTGAGAAATGAGCCAGGTTGAGAGCGGCAGTTTCCACGGATAGACCTAAAGCATGAATTGTTGCCAAAACCGATAAAGAGTTGCGCACATTATGCTCACCCGGTACCTGCAGGCTCACCTGACAAAGGGGAGTACCGTGGAAAGTAACTGTGAAATCAAATCCACCGGCAGAATTTGTATGCAATTCCTGCGCTCGATAATCTGCGCTCTCGGAGAAGCCGTAAGTGCAGATCCTTACAGAGGCGGGTTTGGCGGCAATCAGCGTAGAAGTATTGGCATCTTCTGCACAGGCAATCAATAATCCGCGGGGTTTCATCGTCTTGACGAAATCGACAAATGCCTGTACATAATCGGCAATTGTAGGGTAGCAATCAGGGTGATCGTATTCCACGTTGGTGAGGATCACGATTTCAGGTTTGAGCCCCATGAACATACGGTCATATTCGTCAGCTTCGACGACGAAATAGGCACCCTGGCCTGCATGGGCATTCCCGATGAGGTCCTTGGAGACGCCGCCGATGATATAGGAGGGATCCAGCCCCAGGCGGTTGAGGGTGTAGGCCATCAAAGCTGTAGTGGTAGTTTTGCCGTGTGAACCGGCGACAGCAATCCCGATGTGGTCGGCAAGGAGTGTCCCCAGAATTTCAGAGCGTTTCAGGACAGGAATCCCTGCTTTACGGGCAGCGACCACTTCGACATTGTCATCGGGAATGGCTGAAGAGCGCACCACAATGTTAGCGCCTTCAATGTTCTTAGCATCGTGACCCTCATAGATACGAGCCCCATGAATCTCCAAATCCAGGGCTAATGGAGAAAGAACGCGGTCAGAACCCGTCACCGTGTAGCCTTTTTCGAGCAAGACTCTGGCGATGGAAGAGATACCTGTGCCACCAATCCCGATCAGATGAATGCGTGTCATTAGATGAATACCACCAATACCAGGATAAACGCGATCCCTACAGCAAAATAAATCATTGGGCTCGATGAAAGCCAAACCGGGGGCAAGCTGTTGATTAAGCGCAGGGCAGCCTGGCCGGCAGCAGTGGCTTTATCTGGGGGGATGACGAATGTAAAAGGATAGCCGGCAGCGTGCATATAGTACCAAATCGATCCGAAGATCAAGAAGCCATTGATCGCACCGATGAAGAAGCCTAACAAGGCATCCTGCAAGAAATGGCGCACAAAGCGGTCACTCTCTGCCAGCCGGGGAATTTTTGGAGTCTGATAGCCGAAGAATACCAATGCACCCAGGATAATTGTGCGCAGCCAAAAAACTGTTTCGGGAGTGCCATTTTTAAATGTATCTTTGAAGAAGGGAACATAATTTTCCAACACATTCAGGCAGAACATTGCCAAAATGACGCTGAATACCACCAGAAGTTCTTTCGCCCAACCGCGCATCGAGCCGATAATGGCAAAAAGTATGACAAAGATGATCAGCATGACATTAAGGCTAATCATGATTTACCTGCCTTTCTACAGCATGGCGATTGGCTTGAGCGATGACCAGATCAGAGATCTTTTCAGCAGCGTCAGGGCAAGCAAGGGAAGCCATGGCTTTTTGCATGGAATCCAGGCGTTGAGGGTTAGAGAATAACTGGTGGAGGGTTGGCATCACCTGCTCTGCCAGATTGGAATTCTCAATTACTACGGCAGCCCCTTTAGCGGCAAGGAAATCAGCATTGACTTTTTGGTACCGCCAGGCGAATGGATAGGGGACCAAAATGGCCGGGAGGCCGTAATGGGGTAGTTCACCCAGTGTAGAAGCCCCTGCACGAGACAAAACCAGGTCTGCGCTGGAAAAGGCATCTGCCATTGCTTCGTGAAGGTAAGGATAAATATGATAGTGCGGCGCCAATTCAGCGGGCAGGGAGCTCAGTTGCGAATGAATTTCCGGATAGTCCAACGCACCGGTCAAATGAATGACCTGGAATTCACGCAAAAGCTCAGGTAAAACTTGCCGAACTGCCTGGTTGATCAAACGGGCGCCTTTGCTGCCGCCCACAATGAGCAAAACCGGCAATGCGTCAGTCAAACCCATTTGCTGGCGCGCGGTTGATCGATCCAGCTTCTGTAACTCTTTCCGAACCGGATAACCGGTCACAACAAGTTGTTTTTTCTTGGGGAAGAACTTTTGCGACTCTTTGACAGTTAAAGCGATAACACTGGCAAATTGCGCTAAACCTTTCAAAGCCTGACCGGGTTCGATATCGGGAACATACAATACCTGCGGGATTCTTCTCCCTGCCAGCGCCATAGGAACCGCTATATAACCACCAGTAAAAAGAAGTACATCGGGGTGGAATTCTCGGATGATTTTTGTTGATGCTGAGACGCCCTGAACTAACTTGAGTAGATTTCCCGGTAAGGATTTCAACCCTACACCGTGAATACCTGCAGCGGGAATCGACTGGAATGGAATATGCTGGCGGGAAACCAGATCTGCTTCCATACCACTGATACCGCCTACCCAGAGGATAGCGTCCATACGATCAGCGAGCGCTTGTTGGATCGACAGGGCGGGATTCACTCCGCCTCCGGTCCCCCCGGCGCAAATCAACAACTTTGCCACGAGAACTCCCTTCTGAAACCTGAGTTGAAAGTTTCGAATTTCTTGCTATTCCCATCAAAATACCTACTCCGGAGAGGACTGTAACCATACTGGAGCCACCTGCGCTTACCAGGGGGAGAGCATTACCGGCAACCGGGATTAGATTAACTACAGTGCCTATATTGATGATCGCTTCGATGAATATCCACAAAGTGACCCCGGCAGCCAGCCATTTACCTAAGTCGTCCTTGGCACGATGGGAAATGATTAACCCGCGCCAGAGGATGACCAGATACAAAGCGATCATGGCGAAGGCCCCTAAAAGGCCTAATTCTTCAGTGATTACAGCAAAGATAGAGTCTGTTTGAGCGACCGGCAAGCCAATGAACTTCGTTGTAGAGCGCCCAATACCGACACCAAAGAAACCACCATTGATCACGGCATCCAGCGACCACTTTACCTGATCGGAGGCATGTTCCGGGTTTTGCAGGCCGTTCCAGTAGTCGATCAAACGTGTTTGGGCGCTTTTATAGACCAAAACGACCAAAACACCCAGAACACCTGCCACAATCACCACTGTCAGAATTTGCTGGAATTTACCGCCTGCGATGTAAAATAGGATGCCGCCCAACAGGATAATTGTCGCCGCAGCTGAGACGTCCGGTTGTGCCAAAATCAACCCGGCAGTCACACCCAGAATGGTCATTAGAGGAATCAGACCAAAGCTCCATTGATCGAGCACATCGTGTTTGCTATACAGCCAGAAGCAAAGGTAAAGAATGATGACAAGTTTTGCGAACTCCGAAGGTTGGATGGAGCCATTAAATAATGATCTTACCGGGCCTCCATTGGAGGTATGACCAAAGATCAACACGGCCAATAACATGAGTAAAGTGACCACCATGATCAAAACGATCCAACGGCGAATGCGGTGGTAATCGAAAAAGGTGAGAATGATTGCAATAACAATTCCAGCCAGAGCCCAGGCTATTTGGCGAGTCACCGTATAGTATTGTGACAGCCCGCTTTCAACCAGGTACTGCCAGCTGGCAGAATAAACCATTAAAAAGCCAATTCCGAGCAGAGTCAGCACCGCAACCCCGAGCAAAAGATCGAAGTTATCGGTGAAAAAGTGCTTCATGGTTTTTGGTTTGGCAATGCTATTTGTCGTATTCATGGTAAATTGTTTACCCATTTCTTAAAGAAATTTCCACGTTCTTCAAAGTCCCGAAATGAATCGTAACTGGTACAGCCTGGGGATAAAAGGACAATATCACCCGGTTCCGAGAGCTGCGCAGCCAGATAAAGCGCATTTTCAAAATCAGTGGCGCAGGAAATGCTGGTTAGCCGTTCTCCAGGTGTCAATAAACCTAAAGCCGCCAGGATTATAAAAGCCGCTTCACCGAATACGATCACATGGTCGACGCGGTTGTGAATCATGCGGGTCAGGTCGTCCCAGGGCAGGTCTTTATCACGTCCACCCAATAGAAGGACAATAGGCTCGCTGAAAGACCGCAATGCTGCCATCGTCCGCTCAGGGGCTGTGGCAATTGAATCGTTGTACCATTCCACGTCGTGCCAGTTACGCACCATCTCCAGGCGGTGTTCCACACCCAGAAAGTCCTTCACTCCTGCCGCCATAGCCGAAATGGGGAACCCGGCTGCATAGGCAATGGCGCAGGCTGCCAAAACGTTCATCACATTATGCTCACCGCGTAAAAGAATCAACTCACGCGGCATCAGCTTTTCGACACCCTCTTGCGTTTGCAGCATCAGATTTTTTCCATCGAAAAAGGTGCCCACTTGACTGGACGCGGGACGTTTTAAGCCAAAGGAAATCAGAGTTCCTTTGACGAGTGAACGCAAATTCCATGAACCAGGATCGTCCCGGTTGAGAATGGCAACATCATTGCCATTTTGATAATCCAGGATATGTGCTTTCGCAGCAGTGTAATTCGCCATCGAACCGTGCCGATCCAGGTGGTTGGGGGTGATATTGAGTACAGCGGCTATGTGAGAACTGATGGTCATTTGTTCCAACTGGAAACTTGAAAGTTCCAGAATCACGCTGTCTTTCGCGTTGATTTCATCCAGATATTCCACCAGAGGCAAACCGATGTTGCCGCCGATCCAGGCTTTTTGAGGTTGGTTTACGGCTGCTTTGGCCATGCGGCCAACCAATGTGGTCGTGGTGGTTTTCCCGGCAGAGCCAGTGATCCCGATCACAGGTGCTTTTACTGCTTCCATGAAGAGCTGAGAGTCATTGGTCAATGGCAAGGACCGCTTCATTGCTTCTTGAACGATGGGTATGCTCAGCGGAATACCGCCGGAAATACAAACGGAGTCCACGCGATCCAGGAGTTCTAGCGGATGCGAACCAAAGACACATTCGACCGAAGTGTTCTTAAATGAAGAATTTACTTCGGACATGTCTTCAAGCGAGCGTTTATCGTTCAAGATCACTCTGGCACCTTCTTTAGATAAAAACCGTGCCAGCGCCTGACCCTGACGGGCAGCCCCGATGATGAGAATGTGTCTTGCAGACCATTGATTCACAAAAACTCCTTAGACCAAAGCGATGGCAACACCGACCATGGCACAAAGCAAACTGATCAGCCAAAAACGCTGGACGACTTGAGTCTCACTCCAACCCGAAAGCTCAAAATGGTGATGGAGCGGAGCCATTTTGAATAGACGTTTCCCGTGGGTCATCTTGAAATACCCCACCTGTAAAATGTCACTGAGAGCATTACTGACCGGAATGACTGCAATCAACGGCAATAAAATCCATTGTCCGGTCATCAGAGAAACTACGCCAAGAACTGCGCCAAGCGACAAGGAGCCGAGGTCGCCCATGAACATCATGGCGGGATGAACATTAAACCAAAGGAAGCCGAATAATGCGCCTACCAGCGTAAAGCAAAAACGACCAACAAAAACGTCTCCCTGAATGAGGGCGATACCACCGTAGGCTGCAAATGCAGTTGCGCAAATCAGGCCGGCCAACCCATCAAGCCCATCGGTGAGATTCACGGCATTGGACATTCCGACAATGATGAAGGTAGCGATTGGGATGTACCAGCCGCCAAGGTCAATCACCGCGTGAGTTCCCAGCCAGCGCAAGTCAGGAACATCCAGGACATTGCGCAGGAAATAGGTGGTAATCAATGCCAGGATTATTTGTATGATGAATTTAGTGCTGGCGCGCATACCTATGCCGCGGCGGGGACCACGGATACCTTCCCAATCATCAACCCCACCCAGAAGAGCAAAGGCAATCATCACGCCCAGGGGTAAAATCACTGATTTTCCCAGCACATTCAATCCAATCAGTGATACGGCATTGAGGAGAATAGTGATTACTGCTACAGGGATCAGGATCATCAAGCCGCCCATCGTCGGCGTGCCCATTTTGGCGATATGGCTTTCGGGTCCTTCGACACGAATCATCTTGCCAATCTTAAAGTGTTTCAAAATTCGCAGCATCGGGTTGCCCCAAATCACTGCCATAATAAAGGCCAGGCCACTTAGAGCTAAAGCCAGCGATGTATCTTTCATTCCTCAACCTCCAGGTCTGCGACAATGCGGTCCATACGCAGGCCATGCGAGCCCTTGACAAGGACGACATCCCCTTCTTTTAGAAGATTCTGTAATGCCTCGACAACCTGATCTGTGTCTTCAAACGTTGATACATATTTTGCTGATTTTCCGGCTCTGACGGCTGCAGCAGCGATCATCTTCGCTTTTTCACCCAAGGTAAGGATTTGATCAGCCACTTCAGAAGCGCGGATCCCCACTATTTCATGGCCGGAGGATTCGTAAGGACCTAACTCAAACATTCCGCCAAGAACGGCGATGTGCCGTCCGGGAATCTCGGAAAGCAGATTCAGCGCGGCCAGGGTGGATTCAGGTGAAGCATTGTAAGTGTCATCGAGCATCAGGGCACCCTGTTGAGTTTTGACGGCTACAAGGCGAAGCTGGCTCCCGGAATGCTGCAGTCCAGCGATAATTTCTTCCCAGGACAACCCTTCGACCAAACCAGCTGCAGTAGCGCGTAATGCGGTATGTACTGAATGTTGGCCGATCAGTGGGATTTTCAGGGAGAAGCGGTCACCCTGATAGTGAAGACGGAAACTGATACCTTCCAGTCCATTTCCCTCGATCCGATCTGCCCATAAATCAGCTTCAGGGTCGAGGCCGTAATAGAAAATATTCGCTTTGGTCAAGGTATTCATTGGGCGAACCCAGGGATCGTCGTAATTGAGAATAGCTGTCCCTATCGGGGCGGCTGGAAGGGCTTGAATCAACTCGCCCTTACCGCGGGCAATCTCTTCCTGTGAGCCAGCTCTCTCGGCATGGACGGTGCCAATGTTGGTGATAATTCCCACCTGTGGCAAAGCCATCTCGCAAAGTTGTTTGATTTCGCCGGGGACATAGAACCCCATTTCGGTGATGGCACATTGAGTACCACGGGTCAGTTTGAGGAGGGTCAAGGGCAAGCCAATTTCGTTATTCAAATTACCTTGATTCTTCACCGTCCGATAACGCTGGCTGAGAACTTCAGCAACCAATTCTTTTGTGGTCGATTTACCCACGCTGCCAGTGATACCAATTACCCGCAGATCAAGCGAGCGGCGCCAGCTGCTGGCAATTTTTTGCAATCCGGATTGAGTATCATCGACGCGTAAAGCAAATGGGGCTTCGGGGAAAGTGAAGTTTGCGGGCAAGGGTTGGCGAATATCAACCACGGTAATCTCGGTATCCATTTCTTTTTGGACCAGAGCCAGTGAAGCACCATTCTTGAAGGCGGCTTTGACAAAATCGTGGCCATCAACACGGTCACCAGGGATGGCTACAAAGAAGGAGGCAGGGATCGCCTGGCGGGAATCGACTACGGCTTCACATAAAACCAGCGAAGCGTTTCCGTAGCGGATTCCGGTCAAAGGGGCAAGAATATCTGCCAGCGTAAACATCAGAACTCCTCTATTTCCCTTCCAGGCTTAAGCGAACGGAGTCTGGAGGAATGTTCATTAAGACCACTAACTGCTTCACTTCATCTCTAAATACAGGCGCAGCCACAACTGAACCCCAAATTGAGGAAGCAGGTTTTTCGAGCCAGACATAGACCATGAATTGTGGATTGTCTACCGGTCCCCAACCGATGAAAGAAGCATTGGTTTGACTGCTGGAATATTCACCGTTGACGGCAATTTCGGCAGTTCCGGTTTTCCCGGCGACGGCGTACCCATCCACCAATGCGTCTGAAGATTCTTGCTGCAGTGAGGTGAACAGCATATTGGTCATGGTGTGCGCGGTTTCGGCAGTGATCGGAGTGCCAACTATCTGGGTATTGGTATTGTATTGTTTGCCGTCCTGGATATAGGCTTTCAAGACATGCGGAGCGACCATTTTACCGTCATTAGCGAGGGCGGAAGCGGCCATCATCAATTGTACGGGAGTAATGGCAACACCCTGCCCGAAGGAGTTGGTTGCCAAGTTGACTTCGTACCAGGTGGAGTCACCCGGTTCGGCTAGCGGATAGACTTCTTCGCCAGCCAGATCAATATTGGTGCGGTGGCCGATATCAAAACGATCGAGGTATTCATAGAATTTGGTGGAACCAATTTGGGTTGCCACCCACGAAAGGCAAACATTTAATGAATGCTGCAGACAGCCAACCATGGTTTGCGGACCCCAGGCACCTCTATCCCAGTTGTAGATATTCCAACCTCCAACGTTTATCACACCAGTATCGACAAAGGTGGTGTCAGGCGTGACAGTTTTGGTATCGATGGCAGCAGCCATGGTCAGAATCTTGAAAACTGAACCCGGTTCATAAACCTGACTGATGGCTTTGTTGAAAGGAACGCCAGCGGTGAAAATCTTGCTGTAATTCCAATATTCGTTCAGGTTCATGCGGGGAGTGCTAGCCATGGCTAAAATTTCGCCATTGCGGGGATTCATGACGATAATGGTGCCATTGACAGAGCCAGTGCTTTTAACGGCTGCATCGAGAACGGATTCTGTAGAACGTTGAATTTCCCGATCAATCGTCAAGATCAGGCTGGCTCCGGCTGGAGCTGTGGGGATTGTTTGTAACTGATATGGATCCAGCGGGATCAAAACCTGTTCTTTGATACCAGCCAGCAGGTCATTGTACTTTTCTTCAACTCCGTAGAAACCGCGGCCGTTTTCGCGATCCAGAAAGGAATAAAACCCAATGACATTGGAGGCCAAGTCGTTTTCCGGATAAATACGTTGAAGATGAGCCGTCCAGACCAAGCCACGCAAGGAGGGTAGTTTCTTGTCTTCCCCGTATGGATTGGTGGCTTCGTATTGTTGTTTAAGTTTGTCAAGTTGGTCTATTTTATTGCTATCGACAAAATCTGACAGGGGGATATAGACGCTTTTTCCTTCAACATACGGCTCATTGGCCAGATTGAAGACAGTGTTGTAATCGCTTCCTAAAATTGACGCCAGGGCTGAAGCAACGGAAGCTGGATTCGTCACGAATTGCAATTCGACGCCCACTTCGTACACTTCTTCGTTACCAGCCAAAAGATGCCCCCAGCGGTCGTAGATATATCCACGCTCGGATTGAATGGTCGTGACTTGATAGCCATAATTCTCTGCCCATTGATTGAGGTTTTTCGCATGAGCACTCGTTTGAATGTTTATCATTTGAAAAACAATCAACCCTGCGAAGAGGGTCAAGAATATCCCCAGTATTTGAATGCGAGAAAGGTTTTTTGGTATTTTCATGAATTGCCTTTCACGCTGGTGCTCAGACGGTTGATCCCCTGAAACAACCAATCCCACAGAGATTCGCGGTATTCGGACTTCACGACGACTCCCTGTGATTCAACCACACCTGGGGGAGGGGCAAGAATCGCAGTCTGCTTGCCTGTGTAGCCAGGAACCGAAACATAAACCACACTACCTGGGTCTGCTGGCTCAAAGCCCATGGCGGTAGCGCGCTTCTCCATTACTGAAGAGGATGAAATGAGGGCCAATTGTGCTTTACTATCGGCGATCGTGCGTTCGAGAGCGCGGCGGTCATAAGTCAGGTTGTATGTGTCCAGACCGGCTTCGGCAGCCTGCCCGCTAATCGTCAAATAGATACCCGCGACCAGAATTACAATCACCAGACCAAGCAGAAAAAGCCCGACAACCTGGATTTGTGATCTCCAGGGGGCTTGTTTGAACGCCTGGGATAAGTTTATCTTTTCCCAAAAGGGCGTTGGTCTGCGTGAGTTTTTTCTGGTCTCAGTCATTTTTACCTGTAAACACTACTTTGTTAATTTTTCTGCGACCCTTAACCGGGCGCTGCGCGACCGCGGATTCGCAGTTATTTCTTCTTCTGATGCCGTCAAAGGGTGGCGGGTGATTTCGACGATAGTAGCCTTGTGTCCGCAAGTACACACTGGTTGTTCTGGGGGGCAGATACAATCGCTGCTTTCCTTGCGGAAGAATTTCTTTACGATACGGTCTTCTAGAGAATGAAAAGAGATAACCGCCAGACGACCGCCGGGTTTTAGCGCATCGATTGCCTGTGGGAGAAAGGCTTCCAGGGAACTCAATTCACCGTTGACACTGATGCGTAGAGCCTGAAATGAACGGGTCGCGGGATGGATTTTACCACTTCCTCTGCCTGCCGCCTTTTCGATCAATCCGGCTAATTCCAGGGTGGTTTGGAAGGGGCGATTGGCGACGATAGCTCTGGCAATACGTCTGGAAAGGCGTTCTTCACCGTAGCGAAATAGAATATCCGCCAGGTCTTCTTCCGGGAGCGTGTTGACCAGATCAGCGGCACTGGTACCTTGAGTCGGGTCGAATCGCATATCCAATGGACCATCCTTCAAGAACGAGAAACCGCGTTCAGGGGCATCGATCTGCATGGAGGATACGCCCAGGTCGTTCACGATTCCATCCACCTGATCCCAGCCTTGTTCGCTTAGCATCTGTAAAAGGGTAGCGTATGAAGCGTGCCTGAGTGTCACTCTGCTCGAAAAAGACTGGAGACGCTGCGCAGCGAGCTCCAGAGCGTGTGGGTCAAGGTCGAGGCCAAGTAACTGACCTTCCGGCGAAGAGGCATCCAATATTCCCCAGGCATGCCCTCCAGCGCCAACCGTAGCATCTACATACCTTCCGGTGCTGTATGGTCGTAAAGATTCTATGATATTATGGTAAAGAACAGAGATATGAGGAATCGGTAACTTGCTCATATCAAGGTAACGATAGATCCAGAGATTCGAAGGTTTTTGTCGAATTTTCCGGTTCATCCATGATCTTATCTTGAGCTCCCCAAAGCTCTTGAGACCAGATTTCAATGTCGGTACCTACACCTACGACGACCGCTGCATTTACCAACTGGGCAGCTTCGCGCAAGACCGGCGGAATGATAAAGCGGCCAGCAGAATCAAATTCAATTTTGGCCGCACGAGAGAAGGTGAAACGGCGGTACTCGCGGACGCGGGGGTCGCCAGAGTTCATGGAATTAATATGTTCAAAGAGCTGATTGAAACGGGAAGTCGTCATGACAAGTAAATTCTTATCCAACCCAGCTGTCACATATGCCCCATCGGACAACAATTCACGGAAGCGCGAAGGAAAAGTGATCCGCCCTTTTTCATCGATCGTGTGTTCAAACTGTCCGAGGAACATTAGTTCTACCTTTCCTTTATATGCGGAACGCCGGAACATGTCCGGCGTCCAAAAATATTCTCCCATAAATCACCACTTAATTACACTTTCACACACAAGTATACCCATATTTGACACACAATTCAAGCTTTTCCCCACTTTTGTAGGGGAACATTTTTAACTCAAATTGCGTCTTTGGGGAAACCTAAATTGATCAATAAGTAGGAGACCATGAAAACTCGATTAATTACAACAATAATTCTTTCGGCATTGTTTTTAGGTGCCTGTCAGTCAAAAGCAATCCCGCAGACGGCTACGATAACTCCACAACTCACTGCTACGCTGGAGACTGCGACATCAATCCCAGCGACACAGGCCAACGAAATTACAATTGAACAAATAGGGAATGCAAAAGTCCTCTCTCCGCAGACGCAAAAAGAAGTTCAATTGAAAGAGGGTAAATATGAAGGCGGCAGCGGGCCAGATTATATGCTCGTGCAATTACAACCGCAATCGGCAATCGGCGATTTGAACGGAGATGGAAAGGCCGATGCAGCAGTGTTATTGTCTGAGAATGATGGCGGCAGTGGAGTGTTTGTCTCGCTGGTCGTTTTTATTGCGAATGAGAAGGGCTTCAGCCAATCTACCCCGATGTTGGTCGATGATCGACCGATAATCAATCAATTAACAATTAAAAATGGAATAATTAGCCTTGACGCGGCCATCCACGACGTAAACGACACCATGGTTGCGCCGACCTTGAAAATTGCCGGGAATTATCAGCTCTATGGGAATAAGATCATTGCAGTCGGACTTAGCGAAACGTCGGGAGACGTGAAACGAAGTATTCAGATCGACTCCCCAATCGACCGCGCCCAGGTTTCAGGGACGGTTGAAGTGAAGGGGAGCATGCCAGCAGCACCTTTCGAAAATACTTTGCGTTTTCGCTTTTACGATGCATCCGGCTCTGCATTGAGTGAGGGGTCATTCATGGTAAAAGCGGATGACATGGGAAAGCCAGCCACTTTCGATAATGTATTAACCTTGCCACAGAATCCAAGCGGCGGTCTCATACGCTTTGAATTAGCTGACCTGAGCGCAAAAGACGGTAGTGCACTGGCGCTGGCCTCGGTTGAGTTAGTGTTGAAATAAGGGAAATTTACTAAAAAATACTGAAAAGATAAGAATAGCTGCTAACAATCCCCCTGAGAAAGTACACCTAATTTTTCAGGGGGATTATCAGTTTATTTATCGTCTGATTCATCTATGTGAAAATGATGCAGCATTCGGTGAAAACCAGGGGCGAAGAGCACGCCGGCAACGACCAGAAAAACAATGCCTGAATAGAGTGCGTAGATCCCGGCAAAGATCTTCCCGGCATTAGAGTGCAGCGCATCTACGGGACCCATACCGCCAAGGATCATGGAAGCATTCAGAAATGCATCAATCCAGGATAACTTTTCAAATAAATGGTAACCGAGCATCCCCAAGATCAGCGAACCACCAATGATAGCCAATACAATCAAGATGTGATTGGCCTGACGGACCATGAAAGCTTTCCGTGAGATTAACGGTTGGTTATGCGTTTCAAACATTGGGTTCGCTCACATTCCTAAAATGAAAATACAAGAAGTTGCATAATAATCTTATTTGAGATTATTTGAAATTTCATCAAGACGGGCTAATTCATCCGGCGCGAGAGCAAACTTCATCGCTCCGGCATTTTGTTCAGCCTGATGTACTTTTGTGGCGCCCGGGATGGTGACCACAATATCACCACTGTAAGTGATCAGCCAATTCAAGGCCACCTGCGCCACAGTCGCAGAATATTTAGCCCCAATTTGCTCCATGGCACCGATCAATGGTCGAGCACGTCCAAGTTTCCGCTGCAAGGACAGGCGCCGAAAAGGAGCCACTTTTTTCAAGAGCTCAGGGTCTTTATGGTACTTGCCAGATAGAAGTCCAGAAGCCAGGGGAGTATATGCGATAAGGGTAATGCCTAATTCTTTGGCGGCGGCAAGAGTGCCGTCTCTTTCGATCTTCCGGTTCAACAGGCTGTAATTCACTTCATTCACTGCCAGCGGTATACCACGCTTGAGCAGTCGGGCATGAGCCCGCCGCATCTGTGAAGGGCTGAAGTTGCTCACACCCACCGAGCGGATTTTGCCTGCCTCAACGAGATCGGCCATTGCATCCATTTCAGCTTCAGGCGACGCGAAACTGAGTGCATTGTGTACCATGTACAGGGCAATACTGAACCCACCCAGAAAACGAATACGGTCCTCAATCGTGATTGGAATATTTTTAGCGGTTCGAAAGATGGGCCACCACTTTGTGGCAATGAGGACATCCTCGTCTTTTTTCCCGGCTGCCTTCAATGCGACAGAAAGTGAATGCTCAGAAAACCCATTCCCATACATCTCAGCGGTATCAAACCAGTTAATACCCCCATCCAGAGCCGCTTTGACGATGGCGTTTTTATCCTCTTGTTGAATCTTTGGGAAAGCAGAACCCAAAATTCCTCCGCCTCCACCCGATAATTCCATGGCACCAAAGCCGATTGGGGTGATTTGCATCTCAGTCTTACCGAGGGACCTTTTTGGGAGGATGAATTCGTTTGTCATATGGTTCTCCTTATCTTGACGAAAACAATCATAACTCAGAAACACGCGGGCGGTATTGTAGCGCTTCAGCCAAAAAAGGAGTGCTGATCGCCTCAGCGGCAGATAGATCGGCAATGGTACGCGCCAGCTTCAAGATGCGGTGATAGGCACGGGCGGAAAGCTGCATCTGGTTCATGGCAGCGCGCATCAGGGTGCGGCAATCGTTGTCAAGTTCACAATAAGTACGGACTTGAGCTGGATGCATGTCAGCGTTGCAGGTTAGCGCAGTGCCGGCAAAGCGGCGCCTTTGAATCTCGCGGGCAGCTTCAACCCGTTGACCGACTATAGATGAAGATTCGCCCTGGCGGGAATCGCTGAGTTTTTCGTAATCCACACGCGGGACTTCGATGTGGATGTCGATACGATCCATTAGCGGACCTGAGATGCGGCGCTGGTATTTGGTCACCGTGCCGTGTGAACAGGTACAGGCGTGAGTTGGGTCGCCGTAATAACCGCACGGGCAGGGATTCATGGCGGCGACAAGCTGGAAGTTTGCCGGGAAGGTGAGTGAGCCCTGGGCGCGGCTGATGGTGACCACTTTGTCCTCCAGCGGTTGGCGCAGCACCTCCAATACTTTGGAGCTGAACTCGGGCAGCTCATCCAAAAAGAGCACACCGCGGTGAGCCAGCGAAATCTCGCCTGGGTGCGGCCAGTTTCCGCCTCCCACCAGGCCTGCGTGGCTGATGGTGTGGTGAGGGGCACGGAAAGGCCGATTTTTAAGCAGCGGGATCCCAGCGGGGAGCGCATCCGCGACCGAGTAGATACGGGTCACATCCAGAGATTCATCGATGGTCATACGCGGTAGGATGGCGGGTAAAGCCCGCGCCATCAGGGTCTTACCGGAGCCGGGCGGACCGATCATCAGTAAATTATGTCCTCCCGCAGCGGCGACTTCCAGGGCGCGTTTGACATGTTCCTGCCCCTTGATATCGCGGAAATCAGTTTGCACTACCACTTCGACCTGATCCACCTGCAGCATGGGCTGGCGGGGAATCAGCGCGGTACCACTCAAATGGGCGTACAACTCAGCCAATGAGTGAACGGGGATGACTTCAAGCTCCGGAAAGATAGCCGCTTCGGGGGCATCTTCGGCGGGGACAAATACACGCTGGAAGCCTTCGCGGCGGGCGACGGCCGCCATGGGCAGAACGCCGCGGATGTGGCGTACACTGCCATCCAGAGAAAGCTCACCCATGATCAGGCTGCCTTCGAGAGCATTCTGAGGAATCTGGCCGTTGGCGATCAGGACTCCCAACGCGATAGGCAAGTCGTAAGCTGAACCCTCTTTGCGCACCGTTGCGGGTGCCAGGTTGACCCGGATACGTTTGCGCGGAAATTCCAAGCCTGTGTTGCGGATAGCGGATTGGACCCGCTCGCGGCTCTCTTGAACGGAAACATCCGGCAGACCAACAATGACAATAGGAGGTTTAAAACCGGGGGTGAGATCGACTTCGACATCGACGATGACCCCCTCCAAACCGATCACGGCGCAGGCATTCACTTTAGCAAGCATGAATTAAGTGTAGAAGGAGAGGGGAAAAATGTCAATTGATATCGGGGCGTTGGGGCAAGCTACTTGCTTGAGCGGAAATATGGGGCAGACCAACAGTGATTATGGGAGGGTTAAACCCAGGAGTGAGATTGCCTTCAACGTCAACGAATACCCTATCTAGACTGATCACAGCGCAGGCATTTACCTTGGCAAGAATGGGCTAAAGTTAGAGGGTGGGGGCAATGATTGAACTTAACCCCATTAAGTAGACAACAAGTTAAGGAAGAATTTGGTATTTAGCCTCGAATTCATCAGGTGACATGTACCCCAAAGTTGAATGTAACCTGACGGTATTATAAAACCCTTCAATGTA